>Ga0209344_10000033_pt1 | contig 326523 bp, 264 predicted proteins | sample Cruoilmetagenom6_FD_187293 | JGI IMG/M metagenome (GOLD analysis project Ga0209344, IMG submission 187293) | Oil polluted marine microbial communities from Coal Oil Point, Santa Barbara, California, USA - Santa Barbara Oil Seep Sample 6 (SPAdes)... | ecosystem: Environmental > Aquatic >...
CCATTGAAATTTGTTTACACAATTCTATACCACCCAGGTTACCCATTATAATAGCTCTTAATTGCCAAATAAAATAATTTTGCTAGTAAATGAAAAATATTCTTCCCTATTAGAAACATTTAAAATATAATATTCTATTGAATTATTCATCAGTCATTTCTTATAGATTCTTCAATTATTTTTAATTTGTATGAAATGAGTGCAAACAAGTTGGTTATTTTTGAAAATTCATAATGGAGCCTAGAAATGAATCCATAAAAAAAGAGGAGCTAACCTATAGGTTAGCTCCTCTTTTTAAATTAACTATTAAGAATATTATTCTTCTTCAGTATTGTTTTCAACCTCTTCTTTGTTTCGGTTATTTTCTAAAATATTCAACTTTTTTAATTTGGCTTTCCAAGTGTTTAAAGCTTCTTTATGACTGTTGATATTTTTGACGACATCTTTTACAAGTGGATTATCTTCTGATGCATTGGAGAAGAACTGTAAGTTGTTTTCCAATTGACGAATTTCATTTTTACTTTCATCTATTTTTCGTCGAATAAAAAGACGCTCTTTATAAATGGCGTTATCATTATCGTCAGATGATGATAATTGTTGAATCTTATTTCCGTATTTTAAAAGCTCAGATTCTTGTTTATTGACATCTAATTTTTTAAATATAGCGTCAAGAATAGTATTAAATTTATTATTAATGTTTTTCTTTTTAAAGGGTACATGGCCATAAGACTTCCACTCATTAATAAATTCTTTTAAACTAGCTAAATCGTTAGCTCTATTACCAGTTAGTGTAAATGCTTTTAATTTATCTAAACAAGCAGTTTTGTGTTCTAAATTATCAATTTCTTCACTACTGGCTTTATTTTTTAAGGCATGAAGCCTATCAAAGTAATGGTTGCAAGCACTTTTGAATTCATTCCAAATCTTATCGGAGTATTTTCTAGGAACATGCCCTATTTTTTTCCATTCCCCTTGTATGCGTTTAAATTCTCTAGTAGCAACATCCCAATCCTCACTATCTTTTGTTGCTATTGCAACTTCTAATAAAGCCCTTTTTTGGTCAAGATTTTCTTGCTGCTCTTTCTTGAGATTCTTATAAAAAGCATTTTTAGATTTATTGAATGTTTTAACAGCTTCTTTAAAAACCGCCCACGTTTTTTCATTTGATTTTTGTGGCACCTTACCTGCACTGAAAAATGATTCTCGAAGTGCTTCAATCTCTTTAATTTGACTTTGTAGTTCTTTATGGTTGTTAGACGTGTTCGCGGCAATTTCAATTATTTTAGCAATAATTGTATTCTTTTGTACTAGATTTTCTTCGTATACCTTATCTAAATCTTTGTAATAATCTTGTCTGCGTTGGTGTAATACTTTTGTAGCATTGCTAAATTGTTCCCAGATAAGTTCCCTATGGTCTTTTTCTACAGGGCCAATATCTTCCTTCCATATTTTGTGTAGTGTTTGGAGCTCTCTAAAGGCTTTTCCTAAATCTGGCTCGTGTGTTAAGGCGTCAGCACGGACAATTAATTTTAATTTTTCTTCTAAATTGTGCTTAAAATCTAAATCTCTTAACTCTCTATTTAAGTGTAAAAAATCATAAAAAATTTCAATATGGTGATGGTAAGTACGCCACACATTATTGTACTCTGTTCTAGGAATTGGACCCGCATTTCTCCAATTTTCTTGTAGATCCTTAAAATTTTTATAGGTAGTGTTTATGTCTTCTTCAACATTAACTAATCCTTTTAAGTCTTCAATTATCTGCAATCTTTTTGCAAGATTATCTTTTAAATTACGATCTAAGTTTTTATAATACTGGTCTTTCTTTTCTCTGTAATCAGCATATACTTCATTAAATTGTCTTTTAGTTACCGAGTTGTATCTAAAATCAATTTCATTACCACCATTCGCTATAAATTCTTCCTTTTTATGCTCAAGAAACTCTTGAAACTTTAAATCAAACTCATATTTAATACCATCAATATGTTTTTTAATGGCTTGTACTTTTTCATTTTTAACCAGACGTTGTAGTTCTCCTACCAAATTCTCCATACTCATGGCATGGTAATCTAATAGCGGAATTTCATGCCTTTGTTGATTGTCTTGATCCTCTGCATCTTCTGCATTAGTCTCTTCAATTTCATCTATAATTTCCTTTTCCTCTTCAGTATTTTCATTCTCTAGATGTTCACTTTTTATTTCAGTAGTTTTCTCTGAAGTAGTATTTGCCTCAGTAGTTTCTGAAATTTCTTCACCCCCTACATTGTTTTGTAGTTCTTCTTGATTGTCTTCCAACATAATATGTGTATTTGGATTTCTTTAGTATGGTAAGATACTAACAACCGTACAAATGGCAAAACTTAATATGTTTTTTAGAATTAAATGGTTTTAGTAAAATACTTTAATGGTAGTGTATAAATGATGAATTTATTTAACCTTTGTTACTATGAATTAGATCTTTTTTACCCCTTCTAAATTTATATTAGACACATGTATGTCATAATTGATGCCCACTTTTGTATATACATTTTGCATAGCATCTGCCACTTTCAATGCCCTGTTTTTTCCCTTGCTTAAAGCAAATATTGAAGGTCCAGAACCAGATATTCCGCATCCTAGAGCGCCAGCATCCATAGATTCTGATTTAACATTATCGAAAGCAGGAATAAGAATAGAACGTATGGGTTCTACTATATAATCTTTGAGTGATCTACCTATTAAATCGTAATCCTCTGTATAAAGTCCGGCGATTAATCCACCAACATTACCCCATTGTTTTATACCATCTGCTAATGAAATGGTTGTTTTTAATATTTTTCTGGAATCCGATGTCTTTACTTCTATTTGTGGGTGAATAACAGTGGCGTATAACTCTTTTGGGGTGTTTATTTTAATAATGTCTAAAGGGTCATAGCTGCGCACCAAAGTAAAACCACCATAAATAGCTGGAGCTACATTGTCTGCATGTGCTACTCCACTGGCAAGTTCTTCACCTTTCATTGCAAACTTTACTAAATCTATGTTAGAAAAAGGTGCTCCTAATAATTTATTCATGGCCCATACAGCACCAGCAGAACTGGCAGCACTGCTTCCAATGCCACTGCCTGCTTTTATTTTTTTGTAAATTTCTATTTCAAAACCACCATCATAATCTGATGCTGATAATAAGGCTAAACCAGCAACTCCAGCTACATTTTTATGAGTTTCTAAGGGTAAATCTTGTCCTTCTAGCTTAGTTATGGCAATGCCTTTTTTCGTTGTTTTACGAACTACCATTTCATCACCTACATTATCTAAGGCTACGCCAAGTACGTCAAATCCACATGAGATATTAGCTATTGTGGCTGGGCAAAACACGCGTATTTCTTTATCCATAGTATTAAAATTTTCCAATTCTTATGATATCTGCAAATATACCGGATGCTGTTACATCTGCACCAGCTCCTGCGCCTTTAATAATCATAGGTTGATTAGGGTACCTTTCTGTAAAAAATAATACAATATTATCACTGCCTTCTAAATTGTAAAAATCGTGCCCCTTGGGTATGTGTTGAAGTCCTACACTTGCTTTTCCGTTTTCAAACTGAGCCACATATTTTAGCTTGCAATTTTTTTGATTGGCATCTGTGAACATTTTCTGAAAATTAGATTCATACTTCACTATAGAAGTAAAAAAATCTTCATTGTTGTTTGTTTTTAAGCTTTCTTCAGGTAAAAATGAATTGTTTTCAATTTCATTAATATCAATTTTGTAGCCACTTTCTCTAGCTAAAATTAATATTTTACGAGCTACGTCAATCCCGCTTAAATCTATTTTAGGATCTGGTTCTGTGTAGCCTTCTTCTTGGGCTTGTTTTACAATACTATTAAAAGTTGTGGTGTTGTTGAAATTATTAAATACAAAGTTTAAACTACCAGACAATACAGCTTGTATTTTTAAAATTTTATCTCCAGAAGCAATTAAGTGTTTTAAAGTATCAATAATTGGTAGGCCCGCACCAACATTAGTTTCAAATAAAAATGGAGCGTTGTATTTTTGTGCTAGATATTTTAAGTTTTTATAGTTTTCATACTCTGAAGAACACGCTATTTTATTACAGGTGACAACAGAAATACTGTTGCTAAGATACTTGGTGTAAGTTTTGGAAATGGCATCACTTGCAGTATTGTCTATAAAAATACTATTTCTGTAATTCAGTTTTTTTATTGAATCGAAAAATGTTTCTTTATCCGATTTTTCTCCATTTGCTAATGATTCTTTCCAGCTTTTTAAAGAAATTCCATCTTCATCAAAAAACATAGTTCTGGAATTTGATATGCCAATAACCCTTAGGTTTAGCTTTAAATTTTCTTTAAGGTATTTTTTTTGTTGTTGAATTTGATGTATAAGCCGAGAGCCTACATTACCAACCCCCATAATAAACAGGTTTAATTGCTTAATGTTTTCTTCAAAAAACGCTTCATGTAAAGAGTTTAGTGCTTTTTTAACATCACTTTTTGCTATAACGGCTGATATATTACGCTCTGAAGACCCTTGAGCAATAACCCTAATGTTTACATTGTTTTTACCCAAATTGCTAAACATTTTACCACTTAAACCTTGGTGGTTTTTCATATGATCCCCAACCAAGGCAATAATAGCTAGATTGTTCTCTACTAGTATTGGGTTAATCCTTCCTATGGAAATTTCATACTGAAACTCATTGTTTATAGCTTCTTGGGCAGCAGTGGAATCTATGTCTGCAATACCAATACAAATTGAATGTTCTGATGATGCCTGAGTTATAAGCACAATGCTAATTTGAGCTAGAGAAAGCACTTCAAAAAAACGTTTGGATATTCCTGAAACACCAACCATACCAGGTCCTTCTAAAGAAAGTAAACTAATACTTTCTATATGACTTATTCCGCGTACAGTTTTGCTATTTTTTTCTATGCTTTTGGTGATTAGGGTACCTGCAGATTCTGAATCAAAAGTGTTTTTAATATGAATCGGAATTCCTTTGGAAAGCACGGGTTGTATAGTTGGTGGGTATAATACCTTGGCTCCAAAATGTGAAAGCTCCATTGCTTCTTCATAGGATATATGTGGAATTGCTTTGGCTTGCTTCACAATCTTTGGGTTTGCCGTATACATACCACTAACATCTGTCCATATTTCTAAATCATCTGCGTTTACGGCAGCTGCGATGATGGCGGCAGTATAATCTGAACCTCCACGCCCAAAGGTTGTAGAATCACCAGCATTGGAAGAAGCTATAAACCCTCCCAAAACAGTTATCGTATTTAGGTTGGTAGCAAAGTAGTTATGGATTAAAGTGTTTGTATCTTCAAAATTAAGAATACTTGCTTTACCATAAGTAGTATTTGTAATTAGAAGTTCCCTGCTATCTTTGTATTTGGCATCTAATTTTTCTGAAATAAAAAACTCACTAATAATATAGGAGGCTAAAAGTTCGCCATAACTAACAATTTTATCGGATAACTTGGGTGTTATTTCACCAATAAAAAAAGCACCTTCTAAAAGCGTTTCCAGTACATTTAATTCGCTTTTAACCAGACTTAAAATTTTACTTTGGTTGGTTATTGGAATTAAATCTTTAATGGTTTCAATATGTCTATTTTCTATTTTTTTTACAACTTCTTTGTATGTTTCTTGTTGGGTAGAAGCTAAGTTTGCTGCTTCTAATAACAAATCTGTAACCCCACCAAAAGCAGATACAATCACTGCTGTTTTGGTGTTGGTATTTGCAACAATGTTTTTTACTAATCTTATATTTTTGGCGTTGGCAACCGAAGTTCCGCCGAACTTTAATACTTTCATTTAGAATAAATTATAGGATAATAAACGGTATTGAAAATCAATACGACTATATGGACATATATGTAGAAGATTACCCCAAGGGGGTAACTGTTGTGTTTGTAATAACACAAGCAATTGTATTGAAAAAAAACGTTTTGTTGTCCAAAATGTATATTTAAGCAATGCTTATTAACAAATCAAATGTAGTACTTTTGTTTTTTTAATCAAATAATTTCTATGATTTTTATGAAATCAATAGCAATTAATAAATAATTTTATTGAATGAAGATTTTTACTGGTGCCCAAATATATGAAGCTGACAAATTCACAATAGAAAAACAACAAATCACTAGTGATGAACTAATGGAACGTGTTGCTATTCAGATTTTTAATTGGCTAAATGTAAGATTGAAAGGAGCTCAGCCTAAAATACATTTGTTTTGTGGTATTGGAAATAATGGGGGGGATGGGCTAGCGGTAGCGCGACATTTACAGGAACACGGTTATAATATAGTAGTTTATATTGTTGATTATAATGAAAAAAGAACAGCAGATTTTTTAACCAATTTAAAACGTCTAAAAGACCGAAAGATATGGCCTAATTTTCTTGCAAAAGAAAGCGAAATACCAAAAATTAGTAACGAAGACATTGTTGTGGATGCAATTTTTGGTATTGGTCTAAACAGAGCGCCTGTTGCTTGGGTAGCTCAGTTAATGGGACATATAAATAAGTCTGGGGCATTTATATTGTCTGTTGATGTTCCTTCAGGTTTGTTTTTAGATAAGGGAGTAGAAGACCCAAATGCACTAATACATGCAAATCATATATTAACATTTCAAACGCCTAAACTGGCATTTTTTTTACCAGAAACTGGTGTTTATTGTAATCAATGGGAGATTATTGATATTGGAATAGACGCAGAATATTTGACCGTAACGGAAACGGATTTTGATTTAATAAGTAAAAATGAAGTTCTGCAATGGTATATTCCCAGGGAAAAATTTGCACATAAGGGTGATTATGGTCACTCATTAATTATTGGAGGAAGCTATGGGAAAATAGGTGCTGTGCAACTGGCAGCTAAAGGTGCTTTGCTTTCAGGGAGTGGATTAGTTTCTGCCTATGTACCTGCTTCTGGTTATATACCTTTTCAAACAGCTATTCCTGAAGTTATGGTACAAACAGATGTTTCGGAATTAAATATTTCAAATTTTAATTTCACTGTGGAAGCTACTGTAATTGGTGTTGGCCCAGGGCTAGGAACTAGTGAAGAAACACAGAAAGCTTTTGCAGCCTTTTTAAATACAAATAAAAAAAACCTAGTGTTAGATGCAGATGCTTTAAATATTTTATCAGATAATAAAGCATTGCTAAAGCAATTACCTAATGATACTGTATTAACGCCACACCCAAAAGAATTAGAACGTTTGTTGGGTACATGGAAAAATGATTTTGATAAATTAGAGAGGGCAAAAAAATTCTCTAAGCAATATAATTGCGTGCTTGTTATAAAGGGTGCGCATACAATTACGTTGCATAAGGGCAAGGGGTATGTGAATACCTCAGGAAACCCAGGAATGGCAACAGCAGGTAGTGGCGATGTTTTAACGGGGGTAATTACGGGTTTAATTGCACAAGGATACTCGCCTGTGGTGGCATCAGTGTTTGGCGTTTATTTACATGGTAGTGCAGGTGACTTGGCTGTAGAAAAACTAGGCTACCAGTCCTTATCAGCTACTTCAATTGTAGAAACTATTGGAGGTGCTTTTTTAGAACTTTTTAGACGACCACAGCTAACACAAGAACAACAAACGCCAGAAGGGGAATAATAGTATTATTTTTTTGTAGTAGTAGCTACTCTTCTTTTTACCCAAGTAAGAGCATTGTTGTAGTCTATAAAGAATTTCATAGGTTTTTTATAGAACATTTTTTCAATTTTAAAGTTGTGCATATCTATTTCTTTAATAGAAACAATAGCGAAAGCTTTAAGGTTGTCAAAACCTCTTATATAGTTGTATATAGTTGGGTCTATTGCATACGAATTTTTACGCAAGCTAATGTATCCAAAATCCTTATCTCTAAAATGTATTTCAGAAATACCAATGATTTGAAATGCTTTTTCTAAGGTAACAGTGGTACCCTCATCAAATGATGAAACCATATAATTATCATAAACAAATATTTTACCAGACTCTAGCTGATACTCCTTGACAATTATTGGTTTCTTGTTCTGCCCAATCTTCATATTTCTGCGTAATAGTGTTCTTGGCTAAAGTATGAGGATGTTAAGCTAAACCGAAAAAAAATAGATAAAGCGCGAAAATATCCTTTTATAGTTTCAAGAACCTTGAAAACACCAATTTTTAGATTTTTAAATAGGGTGTAAATAAAAAAGGAGCCAATCAAAATTGGCTCCTCTTAAAGTGTTTGTGTATTCGTGTAATTTATGCTTCAGAAGTTTTGTTCTCTTTTTTTATCTTTATAGTAAGTTCTTCTTTTTCTTCGTTTAAATCCATAAAAATACTATCTCCTTCTACTAATTTAGAATTTACAATTTCTTCAGCTAAAGCATCTTCAATGTATTTTTGAATTGCTCTTTTTAAGGGTCTTGCACCATACTGTTTATCAAAACCTTTATCGGCAATATAATCTTTAGCTTTATCAGAAAGCGTTAGGTGGTACCCAATGTCTTTTATTCTAAGGTAAAGTTTGTTTAGCTCGATGTCGATAATGTTATGAATGTCTTCTCTTTCCAAAGGATTAAATACGATAACATCGTCGATCCTATTTAAAAATTCTGGGGCAAATGCTTTTTTAAGCGCATTTTCGATAACACTTTTTTGATGTGTGTCTGCTTGCGCCTTTTTTGCTGATGTTCCAAAACCGACCCCTTGTCCAAAGTCTTTCAACTGTCTGGCTCCAATATTGGAAGTCATGATTATAATTGTATTTCTAAAATCTATCTTACGACCTAAACTATCTGTTAAGAAACCATCATCTAAAACCTGGAGCATCATATTAAATACGTCTGGATGTGCTTTTTCTACTTCATCAAGCAATACTACAGAATACGGTTTTCTTCGAACCTTTTCTGTTAGCTGTCCACCTTCTTCATACCCAACATATCCTGGAGGAGCTCCTACTAAACGAGAAATGGCAAATTTTTCCATATACTCACTCATATCAATGCGTATTAATGCATCTTCAGAATCAAACAACTCCTTAGCTAAAACTTTAGCTAATTGTGTTTTGCCAACACCAGTTTGTCCTAAAAAGATAAATGATCCAATAGGTTTGTTAGGGTCTTTTAAACCAGCTCTATTTCGCTGAATTGCTTTTGCAACCTTAGCGACAGCATCATCCTGACCAATAACATTACTTTTTATTAAGTTAGGCAACTCTGCCAGTTTGTTGATTTCAGTCTGTGCAATTCTATTTACAGGAATGCCACTCATCATAGAAACAACATCGGCAACATTATCTTCTGTAACCGTTTCTCTATGAAGCTTACTATCTTCTTCCCATTTTTCTTGTGCAATTGCAAGATCCTTTTCAATCTTCTTTTCATCATCACGAAGTTTTGCAGCCTCTTCGTAACGTTGTTTTTTAACAACAGTGTTTTTTAACTCACGAACATCTTCTAGTTGTTTCTCTAATTCCAAGATTTGTTTTGGAACGTCCATATTAACAATATGAACCCTAGATCCTGCTTCATCTAAAGCGTCTATAGCCTTATCTGGAAGAAAACGATCTGTCATGTATCTATTTGTTAGCTTTACGCAAGCAATGATAGACTCGTCTGTATAGATAACATTGTGATGATCTTCATATTTGCCTTTGATATTCTTAAGGATTTCTATAGTTTCATCTACTGTGGTAGGCTCTACTATTACTTTTTGAAAACGTCGTTCTAAAGCGCCATCTTTTTCAATATACTGTCTGTATTCATCAAGAGTTGTAGCGCCAATACATTGTATTTCACCACGGGCCAAGGCTGGTTTAAACATGTTAGAAGCATCTAAGCTTCCTGTAGCTCCTCCGGCTCCAACAATGGTGTGAATCTCATCAATGAAAAGAATAATATCATCATTTTTTTCAAGTTCATTCATAACGGCTTTCATTCTTTCCTCAAATTGGCCACGATATTTTGTGCCCGCAACCAAGGATGCTAAGTCTAAAGTAACCACTCTTTTGTTGTATAGAATTCGAGAGACCTTTTTGTTAATTATACGCAAAGCTAAACCTTCTGCAATTGCACTTTTACCAACGCCTGGTTCTCCAATAAGTAATGGGTTGTTTTTCTTTCTTCTACTTAAAATCTGAGAGACTCTTTCTATTTCTTTTTCTCTTCCAACAACTGGATCCAATTTATCTTCTTCGGCCATATGAGTTAAATCACGCCCAAAGTTATCTAAAACAGGAGTTTTAGATTTTTTATTTGCTTTTTGTCCAGAGGAAACTCCAAAGTTTTCTTTTTCATCATTGTCGCTATCAGCATCATTAGAAAATGACTCCGACCTAGGTGTGTCTATATAATCTTCATCTTTAGTGATAATAGATTTAAACTCATCTTTTACTCTGTCATAGTCTACTTTTAGTTTGTGAAGTAGCTTGGTTGTAGGATCATTTTCGTTTCTTAATATGCACAGTAATAGGTGGGCCGTATTAATAGAAGTGCTCTGAAAAAGTTTTGCTTCTAAAAACGTTGTTTTTAAGGCACGCTCTGCTTGTCTCGTTAAATGTAGATTCTTTTTATCTTTTTGCAAATTGTCAGAACTAGGATTTGCGGGGCTTAGTATTTCTACTTTGCGTCGCAAATGATCCAAATCTACCTCCAATGCATCTAATATATTAATAGCTTTTCCATTACCATCACGTAAAAGCCCTAGCATTAAATGCTCGGTACCAATAAAATCGTGTCCAAGCCTCAAAGCCTCTTCTTTGCTATACGCAATTACATCTTTTACTCTTGGTGAAAAATTGTCATCCATAAATTATTCCTTAATCCGTTATAAAAGTAATAAATCTATCTTTATTTAAGGCAAATACCATACCTATATTCGTTAAAGTTGTAGTATTTGTCGGAAAAAGTATTTTTTAATTGCAAAAATTTAAATTAATTAGTAACTCTTTTGAAATATAAAGAGTGTTAATAAAAAATGTATTAAAGTGCTTAAATTGTGCTTTTCTCCTAATGATTTTATGTATATTGGCGTCAATTTTTAATCAAATTAGTTTATAAGATTTTAGTATGGCAGAAGGGGAAAAAATTATTCCAATAAACATAGAAGACGAAATGAAATCTGCCTACATTGATTATTCAATGTCGGTTATTGTGTCACGTGCTTTACCAGATGTACGAGACGGTTTAAAACCAGTACACAGAAGGGTTTTGTATGGTATGCATGAATTGGGTGTTCGTTCCAATAGCGCACATAAAAAATCTGCCCGTATTGTGGGTGAGGTTTTAGGTAAGTATCACCCACATGGGGATACTTCGGTATATGATTCTATGGTGCGTATGGCCCAACATTGGAGTTTAAGATATATGCTTGTAGATGGGCAAGGTAACTTTGGATCCATAGATGGTGATAGTCCTGCAGCTATGCGTTATACGGAAGCTCGTATGCGTAAGATTGCGGATGACATGTTGGCAGATATAGAAAAAGATACGGTTGACCATCAGCTTAATTTTGACGATTCTTTAAAAGAACCAACAGTTTTGCCAGCAAGAATTCCTAATTTGTTAGTAAATGGGGCGTCTGGGATCGCTGTGGGTATGGCAACGAATATGCCTCCTCACAATTTATCTGAAGTAGTAGACGGTACCGTTGCATATATAGAGAATAATGATATAGAGATTGATGAACTTATCACACATATAAAAGCACCAGATTTCCCAACAGGTGGTATTATTTATGGTTATGATGGGGTTCGTGAAGCTTTTAAGACTGGTAGGGGTAGAGTAATGATGCGTGCTAAGGCTGCTTTTGAAGAGGTTCAGGGAAGAGAATGTATCATTGTTACTGAGATACCTTATCAAGTGAACAAGGCCGATATGATTAAAAAAACGGCAGATCTTGTTAACGATAAGAAAATTGAGGGTATTTCTACGATCAGAGATGAATCGGATAGAAATGGAATGCGTATCGTTTATATTTTAAAGCGGGATGCAATACCGAATATTGTTTTAAATACGCTGTATAAATATACAGCACTTCAGACATCTTTTAGTGTTAATAATATTGCACTTGTAAAAGGAAGACCCCAATTGCTGAATGTAAAAGAAATGATTCACTATTTTGTGGAACACAGACATGAGGTAGTTGTACGAAGAACAGAATTTGATCTTAAAAAGGCTGAAGACAGGGCACATATCTTAGAAGGGTTGATTATTGCATCAGATAATATTGATGAAGTAATCGCAATTATAAGAGGATCATCTAATGCCGATGAAGCAAGGGAAAACTTAATAGAAAGGTTTAAACTTTCAGAGATACAAGCCAAGGCAATTGTAGAAATGCGTTTGCGTCAATTAACAGGTCTTGAACAAGACAAGTTAAGAGCAGAATACAATGAAATAATTGAAACTATTGCAGATTTAAAGGATATTCTTGCCAATGAATCGCGTAGAATGCAAATCATTAAAGATGAGCTTATAGAAGTTAAAGAAAAGTACGGTGATGAAAGACGTTCTGAAATTAACTTTGCTGGAGGAGATTTAAGTATTGAAGATATGATCCCAGATGAGCAAGTAGTTATTACTATTTCGCATGCGGGTTATATAAAAAGAACGCCTTTAAGTGAGTATAAAACTCAAAACAGAGGAGGTGTTGGGCAAAAAGCATCTTCAACAAGAACAGAAGACTTCTTAGAACACTTATTTGTAGGAACAAACCACCAGTATATGTTGTTCTTTACCCAAAAAGGGAAATGTTTTTGGATGCGTGTATATGAAATTCCAGAAGGTAGTAAAACATCGAAAGGGAGGGCCATTCAAAACCTTATTAATATTGAGCAAGACGATACTGTAAAAGCATTTATTTGCACACAAGATTTAAAGGATGAAGAATATGTAAATAGCCATTATGTAATTATGGCTACTAAAAAAGGTACAGTTAAAAAGACGTCACTTGAACAATATTCTAGACCGCGTTTAAATGGTATTAATGCCATTGGAGTTAGAGAGGATGATGAATTACTTGAGGCTAAATTAACGACTGGGACAAGTCAGATATTTTTAGGATTAAAATCGGGAAAAGCGATTCGTTTTGAAGAAAGTAAAACGAGACCAATGGGTAGAAATGCTTCGGGGGTTAGAGGGATTACCTTAGCGAATGAGAAAGATGAAGTTGTAGGAATGGTATCTATTCATGATTTTGAACAAGATATATTAGTAGTTTCAGAAAACGGTTATGGCAAACGCTCTAGTTTAGAGGATTATAGAATAACGAATCGAGGAGGTAAAGGAGTCAAGACAATTTCTATTACAGAAAAAACAGGAGGACTTGTCGCTATAAAAAATGTATCAGATACCGATGATCTTATGATTATTAATAAATCCGGAATTGCCATTCGTATGGGGGTAGAAGATTTACGAGTAATGGGTAGGGCAACACAAGGTGTTAAATTAATTAATATTAAAGGAAATGATTCTATTGCAGCAGTTGCTAAAGTGATGAAAGACGAAGACGCTGTAATCGATGAAGATATACTTGGTCTAGATGTTGCTGCTGAAGATGGCACGGCTCTTGATAATGATACCAACGAAACTGAGGAATAAATATTTACACTAACTTATTAATAGAATTTGAAATGAAAACTAAAATTTTAATAGTAGCGGCAGTAATGTCATTATCGACAGTGACATACGCGCAAAAAAACGAAGTAAAAGCAGCAGATAAAGCATTGAATGCAGATAATGCTGCAGAAGCTAAAATACAATTAGATAAAGCAGCAGCACTATTAAGTGAGGCAGATGATAAGACCAAGGCACTATATTATTTTATACGGGGGAATACATTTTCTAAATTGGCAAAAACAGGAGAAGCAGGTGCTTTTGAGGAATCAATATCTTCTTTTAACAATTTAATAGCTTTTGAAGAAGAAATTGGGAAAAATAAATATTCTGTAGCAGCTAAACAATCAATGTCCACAATGTCTGGAGAGATTGTTAATTCTGCAATTGAAGATAACAATGAAGGAAAGTTTGAAGAGGGAGCTGATAAATTATATTTAGCTTATTCTTTAAGTAAAAAAGATACGGTGTATTTATATTACGCAGCTAATAGTGCTGTAAATGCTAAAAATATGGAAAAGGCATTAAAGTATTATAACGAGCTTAAAGATTTAAACTATGATGGTAGTGAAATTAAATATACAGCGGTAAACGTTAAAACGGGTGAAACCGAAGAAATGGATAAAGCGCAAAGAGAGTTGATGATTAAATCGAAGCAGTATAAAGATCCAAAAGAGGAAAAAGTACCTTCTAAAAAAGCTGAAATTGTAAAAAATATTGCACTTATATATACTCAACTAGGAGAAGATGATAAGGCATTAGAAGCTTATAAGGAAGCAAGGGAAAACAATCCTAATGACGTAAATTTAATTTTAAATGAAGCAAACCTTTACTATAAATTAGGGAATAAAGAAAAGTTTGTAGAATTGATGTCAAAAGCGACAACGGTAGATCCAGATAATCCAGATTTGTTTTACAATATTGGTGTAATTAATATGGAACAAGGTAATATTGAAGAAGCAAGAACGGCTTACTTACGAGCTATCGAATTAAATCCTGGGTATATAAATGCGCAATTAAATCTTTCAACTACCTATGTAAATGAAGGAAATGGTTTAATTGATGCTATGAACGACTTAGGGAATTCAAAAGCAGATATAGCGAAGTATGATGAGTTAAAGAATAAAAAAGATGATCTGTTTAGAGATGCTGCTTTAATATTAGAAAATGCTTTAAAAGAAAATACAGATAACCAAGGTTTGTTAACGCAGTTAAAAAATATTTATGGTGCATTGGGTGATACAGAAAATTTTACACGATTAAAAAAGATATTAGAAAAGTAAAATTTTAATCCATAAAAAAAGCCTTCAGAAATGAAGGCTTTTTTTATGGATTAAAATTAGAGAGATCTTAAATTATTTTTTTTATCACTCTAAGTTTATGCGAGTAGTTTTTTAATTCAGTATTAAATATACCTGTATGATCAATACGATCAATACGCACCTTACCATAAGCATGAATAATGTAATTATCTTGCATAATAATACCCACGTGATCTATTACCCCATTTGCATCGTCAAAAAAAGCTAAATCACCAGGTTCACTTTCTTCAATAAAGCTAAGGGCTTCTCCTTGCTTAGACTGTTCTTGAGCAGTTCGTAATAACCGGTAGCCATTTGTTTTATAAACCATTTGTGTTAGGCCACCGCAATCTATGCCAAACGGTGTTTTTCCTCCCCATAAAAAAGGACTATTTAAGTATAACAGCGCAGTTGGTATTAATTTTTCTTTAGTTTGAACACTATGAATTTGATTGCCATCAAAAATATGTTTTAATAATTCTAGGTTTTGAATAGATGAGCCTGCCACAATAGGCATTAGGCTGTTATTATTTGGCGATATAAATGAAACCAAATCTGAGCTAAGATGAATTTTAGTTGCGCTTTCTGTCTGAATAAAATCGTCTTCAGAAATTAAAGTAAACTGCTTATTGTCTACCCAACCTTCAACAGTATCAAAAGCAACCCTTATTTTACTCCAGAATTTACGCTGCTCCAACACTTTAAAATGGTCTCCATATAATAATTGGGTAACCATTTCTGATGTATCGTCTGGATTTTGCCTTAATGAAACAATGCTAAGATTGCAAATACCGTACTGCATAAGAATTCTTTGGGCTTAATATTATGCTTTTTCTAATACAATTGCAGATGCACCTCCACCGCCATTACATATAGCAGCTGCACCAATTTTACCATTATTTTGTTCTAAAACACTTAGCAATGTAATTACGATTCTTGCACCTGAACAACCTAGGGGATGTCCTAAGGAAACTGCACCACCATTTACGTTCACATTTTTATCGGTAAGTCCTAATATTTTCATGTTTGCCAGTCCTACTACAGCAAAAGCTTCATTAAATTCAAAGAAATCTACGTCATCTATGGAAATGCCAGCTTTGCCTAAGGCTTTTGGTAAGGCTTTGGAAGGAGCTGTAGTAAACCATTCTGGTTCGTGCGCAGCATCAGCATAACTTTTAATTGTAGCCAAGGGTTTTAAGTTTAATTCTTTTGCCTTAGCAGCACTCATTAAAACAAGTGCAGCAGCACCATCATTAATCGTAGATGCATTAGCGGCAGTGACGGTACCCTCTTTAGAAAAAGCGGGACGTAAAGCAGGAATCTTTTCTATCTTAACATTTTTAAATTCTTCGTCTTCAGCAACAATGATTGGTTCGCCTCTTCGTTGTGGTACTGCAACAGGAACTACTTCATCGTTAAACTTCCCTTGTTCCCAAGCTGCAGTAGATCTCTTGTAAGATTGTACTGCATAGTTGTCTTGATTTTCCCTGCTGAATTCATATTCTATTGCACAGGCATCAGCACAAACACCCATCGCATTTTGGTCATATGCATCTACTAAACCATCTTTTTGTAATCCATCGATTAATGAAGTTGGACCAAATTTTTGACCATTTCTTAAATGGACATAGTGTGGAGCCATACTCATATTCTCCATACCCCCTGCTACAACAATATCATTGTCGCCTAACGCAATGGATTGGGCAGCTTGCATAATGGATTTCATACCCGAAGCACAAACTTTATTTATTGTGGTACAAGGAACTGTATTGGGAATACCAGCAAATATTGCTGCTTGCCTGGCAGGAGCCTGACCTACACCAGCTTGGATTACATTGCCCATTAATACTTCTTGAACCTGAGATGGTTCTAGTTTTATTTTATCTAATGCCCCTTTAATGGCAATTGCCCCTAATTTTGGTGCGCTTACATTAGATAATACTCCTAAAAAACTCCCAATAGGAGTTCTTGCCATGGAAACTATAACAACATCTTTCATAAGATTCTAAATTTTTAAACATTGCAAAATTAATAAATTAAAGCAGATATGTTAGGGTTCTTTAACCAAAACCCTTTTTTAAGGCTATAATTTTCTATTTTTGATTAAGTTACTTTTAACTAAAAAAATATCTTGGAAAAAATTTATAAAAATCAATCGTTAATATACAAGGGCTTTCTTTACGTTGCTACAATCTTTCTCATTGTATTTTTCTTTCCAAAAGGAGGTAAGTTTAAATATGAATTTCAAAAAGGGAAACCATGGCAATATGATAATTTATATGCTCCTTTCGACTTTTCAATAAAGAAAGGTGCTTCTGAAATAGAAGCAGAAAGAATAGTAATACAAAATGCACAGCTCGATTATTACACCTATGATGAAGGTGTAGTAACGGCTGTAGAGGATAGTTTTAATGCCAATTTTTCAAGTGTATTTAATGAATCAGAATTAAATTCTAATCAAGAAAAATACGTAAAGGCTGTAGGGATACAAATCTTAAATACAATATATAAGAATGGTATTCTTAAGAAAACCAATATGGCTTCTAAAAAGAACAACCTATTATTGTTGAAAAATAATGAAGCAATTCAACTAAGTTTTAATGATGTAAATAGTTTACAGAATATTGAAAAAAAAATCTTAGAAATAATAGACCAAAAGCAATTAACAAGATACAATACACAGTATAAAGAATTGTTTTTTGATATAATAAAGCCCAATGTATTTTATAATAAAAACTTTTCTCAAAAAGCTTTAGAAGACGAACTATCTAAAATTTCAGTAACAAGAGGTACCGTAGATGAAGGAAAATTAATCATAGTTAAAGGCGAGGTTGTTGAAGCAGAAAATTACAAAATCCTAAACTCGCTTAAAGAAGAATATGAATCTGAACTTTGGGCAGATAGTAATTATTACGTCATTATTGCAGGATATACCATTTTGGTAGCCTTGGTTTTATTGATGCTTTTGTTGTTTTTAAATAAATATAGAAAGTCAGTCTATAATAACAATACAAAGGTAACCTTCATTTTTTTCAATATCTTATTTATGGTCTTTGTAACCACAATGGTTATAAAGTACAATGAAGCCTATGTGTTTGTCGTACCATTGTGTATTTTACCTTTAATTTTAAAAACTTTCTTTGATGCGCGTTTGGGGCTTTTTGTCCATGTATTAACCTTACTTATTTTAGGTTTTGTAGTGCCCAATAGTTTTGAATATATCTTTCTGCAAATAATGGCTGGTATCGTTACTATTTTAACTGTTTCAGAATTATACAAAAGAGCCAACTTATTTATTTCTGTAGGTCAAATTACGCTGATCTATATTGTTGGGTATTTTGCATTTCACATTATACATGAAGGCAACCTAAACAATATGCATGGTATTACCTTTGGTGTGTTTTTGCTGAATGGAATGATAACGCTATTTGTGCAACCTTTAATTTATATTTATGAAAAGGTTTTTGGATTAGTTTCCGATGTTTCTTTGTTGGAATTATCAGACACGAACTCTAAGTTACTAAAAGAGCTCTCTAACAAAGCACCAGGAACGTTTCATCACTCTTTACAAGTAGCAAATTTAGCAGAAGCAGCGGCACAAGAAATAGGAGCAAATGCCATGTTGGTTAGGGTAGGAGCGTTGTATCATGATATTGGTAAAATGAAAAACCCTACTTATTTTACTGAAAATCAAGTGACTAATGTTAATCCTCATAATGATCATGAGCCATTGGAAAGTGCTAGAATTATTATTAACCATGTGTTAGATGGTATCGAAATAGCAAAAAAGAATAATTTGCCAGATCGGGTAATAGATTTTATAAGAGTCCACCACGGAACATCTAAAGTATATTATTTTTATAAAAAAGCTTTGGAAGGTGATGATGAGGTTAACAAAGAAGATTTTAAATATCCAGGCCCAATTCCGTTTTCAAAAGAGACAGCTATTTTAATGATGGCAGATTCTGTTGAGGCAGCGTCAAAAAGTTTAAAAAATCCTACCTTTTTAATGATCGATGAGTTTGTAGATAAGATTATTGATGGTCAAATGCGAGCAAATCAATTTTCAAACGCCAACATTACTTTTAAAGAGATCGTAGAAATAAAGAAAGTATTAAAGCTTAAGCTTACTAATATTTACCACCTAAGAATTGAGTACCCAGAATAATTATATTTTTGATGCCTTTCTAATTAAATTCACACCCTTTGTAGAATGAAAACATACATTGTTACAGTAAATAACGAAGAAATAGAAATAGCTACACAAGAAATAGCTGAATTGGATATTGTTCAAAATACTACGGATGAGTTTCATATACTTCAAAAGAATAAGAAGTATAGCGTAAAATTGTTACAAGCAGACGATCTAACAAAGAAACTTACATTAGAGGTTAATGGAAACAAGTACACCATTAGCATTGCAGATGAGTATGACCAAATGGTAAAACAAATGGGGATTTTAGCTGTAAATACACAACAACAAAAGGATATAAATGCACCCATGCCCGGGCTTATTTTAGATATTTTGGTTACTGTTGGGCAAGAAATAAAAGAAGGAGATCAAATGCTTGTGCTATCTGCTATGAAAATGGAAAATATTATCACGGCACCAAGCGATGGTATCGTAAAAATTATTGAAATACAGAAAGATGATGTAGTAGAAAAAGGGCAATTATTAATTGAGATAGCATAATAATGAAGAAAATTTTAGTTGCAAACAGAGGCGAAATAGCATTAAGAGTAATGCGTACTGCTAAGAAAATGGGTATAAAAACAGTTGCCGTATACGCTGATGTGGATAGAGAAGCACCACATGTTAAGTTTGCTGATGAAGCTGTCTTGTTAGGAAAAGCACCGTCTTCTGAATCCTATTTGATGATGGATAAAATTTTAGCTGCAGCAAAACAAACAAATGCAGATGGGATTCATCCTGGTTATGGGTTTTTAAGTGAAAATGCAGCATTTGCTAAAAAGGTAACAAAAGCTGGAATTACGTTTATTGGACCTAAACCACATGCTATAGAAGTTATGGGGAATAAACTTGCTGCTAAAGATGCTGTAAAAGCGTATAATATTCCTATGGTTCCTGGTATAGAAGAAGCCATTACAGATGTAACCCTAGCTACTGAAATTGCGAGGGAAATTGGTTTTCCTATACTTATTAAGGCTGCTGCAGGTGGTGGAGGTAAGGGAATGCGTATTGTAGAAAGAATAGAAGAGTTGCCAGAGCAAATGAGACGTGCTATTAGTGAGGCTGTAGCTGCTTTTGGAGATGGTGCTGTTTTTATAGAAAAATACGTAACATCTCCTAGACATATTGAAATTCAAGTTTTAGCAGATAATCACGGGAATGTGGTGCATTTGTTTGAACGCGAATGTAGTATACAACGTAGACATCAAAAAATAGTAGAAGAAGCACCATCTGTTGTACTAACTCCAGCCTTAAGGAAAGCAATGGGTGAGGCTGCTATAATGGTTGCAAAGGCTTGCGATTATGTAGGTGTTGGCACCGTTGAATTTTTATTAGATGCCAATAAAAATTTTTATTTTTTAGAAATGAATACACGGTTGCAGGTAGAGCATCCTGTTACAGAACTTATTACGGGTATAGATTTGGTAGAGCAGCAAATTAAGGTTGCCAGAAATCATAAATTAGCGTTTTCTCAGACCGATTTGACCATAAAAGGGCATGCGCTAGAGGTACGGGTATATGCAGAAGACCCCTTAGATAATTTCTTACCAAGTATTGGTACGTTATCAACGTATAAAAGACCAAAGGGAAAAGGGATACGCTTGGATGATGGTTATCAAGAAGGAATGGAAATTCCTATATATTACGATCCAATGTTGTCTAAGTTGATAACGTATGGTGAAACTAGGGAAGAAGCTATTCAGCTAATGTTAACAGCAATTGATGGCTATAAAATTGAAGGTGTAATGACCACACTATCGTTTGGGAAATTTGTTTGTGAGCATCCAGCTTTTATCTCCGGGAATTTTGATACCCAATTTGTTAAAAATTATTATTCAGCAGAAAAATTACTAGAAATGCGCGCTGAAGAGCGAAGAGTGGCAGCATTGATCGGGTTGCATTTGTTTGTTAAAAACAGTGCCATTGTAAAAGTGCCTAAACAACAAATTTCCAATTGGAAAGTTAATAGAAAGGATACCTAAGATGGAAGAAAATAGTAAAGAAAATATACTTCAAAATAAAATAGAACAAGCCAAGTTGGGTGGTGGTAAAGACCGTATTTCAAAACAACATGCCAAAGGAAAGCTAACGGCTCGTGAACGCATTCATTTTTTAATGGACGAAGGGTCTTTTGAAGAATTAGGAATTTTGGTAACACATAGAACTTCTGATTTTGAAATGGACAAGCAAAAGTTTTATGGTGATGGAGTTGTTACAGGATACGGAACTATTAACGGAAGGCAAGTTTGTGTTTTTGCGCAAGATTTTACGGTCTTTGGCGGTGCTTTGTCTGAAACACATGCAGAAAAAATATGTAAAATTATGGATATGGCTATGAAAATAGGCGTGCCTGTAATTGGTTTAAATGATAGTGGTGGAGCGAGAATACAAGAAGGAGTTCGGTCTTTAGGCGGTTATGCTGATATTTTTCATAGAAATGTAGCGGCGTCTGGGGTTGTACCTCAGATTTCTGCCATAATGGGACCTTGTGCTGGTGGTGCTGTGTACTCACCCGCAATGACAGATTTTACTTTAATGGTAGAAAACTCCAGTTATATGTTTGTTACGGGGCCTAATGTGGTAAAAACGGTAACTAATGAAGAGGTAACATCAGAGGAATTGGGTGGAGCAAAAACCCATGCCACAAAATCAGGAGTAACGCACCTTACAGCGGCCAATGATATTACGTGTATTGCTCAGATAAAGCAGCTATTAAGTTATATGCCTCAAAACTGTGAAGATGCACCTACTAAAATTCCGTATGAATTGGATGATGAGGTTCGTGAAGAATTAGAAAATTTGGTACCTGAAAATTCCAATCAGCCCTATGATATGCGAACAGTAATAAAAGGAATTATAGATGTAAATTCCTTTTTTGAAATTCATAAAGATTATGCCGAAAATTTAGTTGTTGGTTTTGCCAGATTGGCAGGTAGGAGTATTGGTATAGTGGCAAACCAACCTATGAGTTTGGCAGGTGTTTTAGACGTAAATAGCTCTAAAAAAGGAGCCAGATTTACCAGATTCTGTGATTGTTTTAATATTCCGTTGCTCGTATTGGTGGATGTTCCTGGATTTTTACCGGGAACGGATCAAGAATGGAATGGCATTATTACAAATGGTGCGAAATTATTGTATGCCTTAAGTGAAGCTACAGTACCTAAAGTAACAGTAATTACCCGTAAAGCCTATGGTGGTGCTTATGATGTGATGAACTCTAAACATATAGGAGCAGATATGAACTATGCTTGGCCAGGTGCAGAAATAGCCGTTATGGGAGCAAAAGGAGCTAGTGAAATTATTTTTAGAAAAGAAATTAAATCAGCCAAAGATCCAAAGGCCAAATTGGCCGAGAAAGAACAAGAATATGCAGCTACTTTTGCCAACCCTTATAGTGCTGCGCAAAGAGGTTTTATAGATGAGGTTATTTTACCCAAAGACACACGGAAGAAATTAATAAAGGCATTGTCATTGTTAGAAGAAAAAGTGGTTCCTATGCCTAAAAGGAAGCACGGTAATATTCCTTTGTAATAAAGGATGGAAATGTACCAGCAATTTTAGGGATACTATTTGTAGATTTTTAGAATCTATGAGGAACTTCTATTATATATCAAAAGCCAAAAATTAGAAGATTTTTGGCTTTTGTGGTTTTATCATTATAAAATACAAGTTTATTTTTTACTTGTAACCAATGTTTCCAGATTAAAACTTTCTATACTCAGCGTCTAGATATTGATTGGCTTCTTCCTCAGCAAATTTTGCTGTTTTTGCATCCCAGTGTAAGGTTTTGTTTGGGAATCGGCCTGCAATTACACCTAGTAATATTGTTTCAGTAAGGCGAGAAGCATAAGAAAAAGGAGCACTTGTTTCATCTTTACCTAAACAAGAATCTACAAATTGGTGGTAATGTTTTTTACCTTCACTTGCATAATCTCTAACAGGTTCACCTAGACCAAATTTGTCAACGTCTATTTCCTTGTATTCACCATCTACAATCAGTTTAGGTAATAATTCAAAATGGGGTAGATACAACCTGCCCTTTTCGCCAATAAACATAGCGCCTTGATTGTGAAGTGTTTCTCCTCCTGGCAACATTAAATCTTCTCGTTGTTTGTCAGCTCCTTCACCATCGTACCAAACCCATTTTAGAGTATCAGCAGTATATTTAGTTCCAGGAAACTCATAAGTAACCATATTTTGTTCAGGATATCCAAATCCGTTTGGTTTTCTACAGTTGGTGGTAATTGTTCTTGGTACATCTAAGGCCAATGCATTATACGGTGTATCAAAAATATGAACCCCCATATCTCCTAAAGTTCCACAACCGTAATCCACTAATTTTCTCCAATTTCCAGGATGATAGACCCCTTTTTTATAAGGTCTTTCGGCAGATGTTCCTAGCCACAAGTCCCAGTCTAAGTTTTCTGGTATAGGATCTTTTCCTTCAGGAATAGATCCGTCATACCCCCAGTTTTTAGGAGACCAAGCTCTAACGGTATGTACTTTACCAACAATACCAGATTGAATTAGTAAGGTGGCTAATTTATAATCGTAAAATGAATGTACTTGAATGCCCATTTGGGTGACCAAGTTTTTCTCTTCTGCCAATTTTTTCATTGCCCGCGCTTCGGTAACATGGTGGGTTAACGGTTTTTGGCAATATACAGGTTTGTCTAGTTCCATAGCCATCATAGAAGCTGGTGCATGGGTATGATCTGGAGTTGAGATCACAACGGCATCAATTTTTTTGCTCATTTCCTTGAGCATTTTTCGGTAATCAGAATATATTTTTGCATCGGGGTGTAATTTGTGAGCTGCTGCTAAATTATTAGCATCAACATCGCAAAGAGCAACTACGTCTACTAGTGCGTGCGAAGAAATAGCCTCCAGATCGGCTGCACCCATGCTGCCTACGCCTATGTGAGCTGTACGCAAGCGTTTATCTTTTGAAAAAGCCCAAGTTGCTGTTGGTAATAAAGCAATGGATGATAGTGTTGCCGATTTTTTTAAAAATTCCCTTTTATTCATTTTTATTTTTTTTATGGTATACTATGTTTTGATAAATATTGAAAAGTAAATATTTTGAACTTGAAGTTTCAAAATTTTAATCATCCAATAGGGTATGGTTTAAAATTACAATATTTTGAAGAATCTTACCAAAGAATTTTTTATACCTATATTTTTTAACCCCTACCCTAAATTAATCAGCAGTTTGGGAATAAAAATTTAATTTTTAGAGATAGTCCTTAAAATAGGATCGAGTAAGTTTTATTGCTTCTTTCTTGATTTTAACTAAGGTAAACCCATAATTATAAACCAATATGCTAATTTTTCAGCACTTTTAGACACACTTCTGTGGTTTATAATGATAAAATTTGGACTATAGGTGGAAATAGTGGAGGGTATTTGAACGATCTATGGGTTATGGATTAACGTTAAAATATCCCTGTATACTTTAAACAAATTATACTATTTTAAATAGTATAACACATAACGCCCCAATTAAACTTAAAAACATTTATTAAGCAAAGGGTTAATTTATTAATGATACGCTTAATTTTTCCTGTTGTAAAGCTGATGGAAGAGCGTCATCAAATTAGAATTCTAATGCTTTTGTTGTGCCGCTACAGCCAAAAGAGATTAGTAATAGGTCTATGGTGATATCGTTACCTATGACATTACCGTAAATTCTAAACGGTTTGCCAAATTTAGTGCTCATTTGTTCCTATAATAGCATTGGGAAATATAGGTATAACCTTTCAATACTTAATTGAGGAAGTCATTTCTGGTTTTGGTTAATAAATCGGTTTCTATATGTTATTCACTGCAGATGTTAAGCTAAGGAAAGCATACTATAGAAGTTAATTTTGTAGTTTTGATTTTATATGAACCGTTTCATAATTATTTTGTTTCAAAGAATATTGTGACATTAGATATGTATGCAAACAAAGTATTTAAAAAGTCCAAAACATATAAAAAAAATGATAAAAAGAACCACCGCTATTAGAAACCGATTCAAAACTTTTTTAGAATTTAAAAGGATTGGCTCCATAAGTTATTGTAAAAGTAGTTTACTTCTAATAGTATCCTTATTACTATTGAGTTGTACTGATAGTACCCCAACCAGTTTCAAAACCAAGTATTTGGATGTTCGTGTGAACGATCAAGGGTTTATTTATAGTATGAAGGATATTACAAAACAAGCACCTCGAGAATTAAGTCCATTAGACAAACCATCTCCGTTGTTGTCGTTGTATAACAATAAATCAGACAGTTTATTAGAACCCATACACGCAGATTACAATAAAACCAAAAATATCTTAAAACTAACGTATCGGAATAATTCTGTAGCAAAAATTAGTGTAGAACCCAAGGACAAGTATCTTAAATTCACCCTTTCTTCATTGACCAAACGAGATGAGATTGAAGGGATTCAATGGGGTGCTATCCATACGAATATTACCAATCTTTTTGGTGAGATTATTGGAGTGGCTAGAGACACCAGTAAAACCGTTAATTATGCTATGGGGATGCTTGCACTTAACGACAATACCTTGGGAGGAACATCTAAGACCATTGCAGATGCCGCACCTTTTCAATATGTTATCCATTCTCCAGATACCGTTCAGTACCCTTTGCCAGATGATCTTTATGAGGGACAGGTTTTTACCCTTGGAGGAAATGGAATAAGTGATGTTGCATTTTACGCCCACAAGGAGCCTTATTATAGAATTGTATATGGCAACGCTGCTGAAGTTGATTCTAAAGGAAGAATATCCATCACCTATAATTCTAGAGATCGGTCAAAAAAGCGGGAAGTATACTTTTCCTTAATACCCAATATGGCAGCCAATACCCCCAACCATTTGGAGGTTCAGCCTATACCAGGAATTGATTTTATAGGGTCATCTGTCGCATTGTGGGGAAGCCCTGATAGTACTGCTTTAAAAGATGTTGTTCAGAATATTGTAATTGAAGAAGGATTACCTTACCCTACTATAGATGGTAAATGGGTGAAAGATCCGGCAGCCTTTGTGCCTGACGTGCTTACAAGTGGAGGTTTGTACGACAGTATTATTTCTTATACTTCTAGATTGGGCTTTAAAGCCATTAGTCTTTACGATCAAGGTTTTATAAAACCTGATCGAGGTAATGAAGGATATTTGGATGGAAAAAATTTCGAAAAAAAACCATTAAAGTTAACTTCTGGTAACCTGTCTCATAAAGAATTTTCTGAGATGGCTGCCACCTATGGTATTACCATAGGACGTACTCCGATAACCACAGCTTTAGCACCGGGAACAAAAGATGCAAGTCCTATTCCTAGCGATAGTTTGTGTTACCAACTGAAACGCTTGTTGCTAGAGGATATAAATGCAACCGACACCATTATTGTACTAGACGATCCAAAATATATGGATGAGATAGCCAGTTGGGAAGGACATGCCGAAAACTTAAATATGGTAAAAATAGGCAAAGAGTTAATTCATTATCTAGGAGTTTCCAAAGAGGAACCCTACCGCCTTTTAAACGTTGAACGTGGCTATTGGGGAACAACTCCAACAACTCATAAAACTAAGGATACTATTTACAAACTACAGGTAACACTGAACTATGGCTATGATGGATTGATACCCAATATAGAACTGCAGGATGAAATTGCCAAATACTATGCAGATGTTAGTTATATAAATGGATTAGGTTATTATGATTTTGACGGACAAGAGTTTTTGTTTAATAATGGTCATGGGTATTATGCTGTGAAACGTTTTTTTCGTAAAATGTTTGAAAGAGCTAAAGTACACGGTATTGCTCCTATTCGTTTTACAGGAGCCACATTGTCTGAAGGTTCGTGGCATTATCAGAGCATTTGGAATGTAGGGGGAGGGAAAAACTTATACGATGTTGATACTAGAGAATGGGGAAGTACAACGAGTCAAGGGAAAGACCTTAGAGATGTTACTTATGCCAATTTTTTTCCAGTTGGAGCGGGAGGTAATTTCCCAATTACAGCCACATCCACAGTAGAGCAATATGAGCATATTCAAGCTATTTCGGTAGGGATTGGAATGACCTATAGCCTGCGTTTGAATCAGAAAGATGTGGAAAGTTGCCCTGAAAAAGAGGCTATTTTTAAGGCAATAAGGACCTGGGAAAATGCGAGGGCTGCCAATGCATTTCCTACTAGTATTAAAAAACTTCTGGTAAAACCAGATCGGAATTGGCAATTGGAAGCTATTGATGATAATAACTGGAAATTGTATGAAGTGGTACAGAAAGTGAGAAGACCTGCCATTAGCTTAACAAGAGATATTGCAGGTGGGTATTAATAACAAATTTATACCTTATGCAAGTTAATTTTTTTTGACTTATTATTTTTAGAAATCAAAAATTTAACAGATCTAAAGCATCCAAAGCGGCAGCAATATCGTATTTGCTAGAGAAGTTTTTTTTTAGGGTGTTTAAACTTTAACACACTAGCAAACAATAATTTAAATAATTTTGTATAACTTAATTACTAATGATTTTTTAAATGATAAAGAAGATTTATTTCTTGTTACTTTTTATCTTTTGCAACTTGTCTTTACACAGTCAAAAAGGACTTCCCATCCAAGTAGTCAATTCTAAAATTCAACCCTTAGTTTCGCTCACGAATTCCAACTTACAAAAAGGTTTAGAGAAAGAATTAAATGCAAATCCACAGTGGAAAAATTTAATTACATCTAAAAAAATGGCTGTGGGTGTCGTGGATTTAAGTAATCAAGACGAAGTGAAATATGCTAGTGTAAATGGGAACCATATGATGTATGCGGCAAGTTTGCCAAAAATAGCCATTTTATTATCGGCTATGGATGCCTTTGAAAAAGGAGAACTGAAAGAAACGCCTACCATTAAAAACGATATGCGATTAATGATTAGTAAATCGAACAATAAGGCATCAACACGGATGATTGATAGGTTAACTTAGGACTTAGGCAAGAAAAGTTCTCAAAATAGTTAAATGCAGGTTTGAGAATTGGTAGACACGCCGATATAAAGGATCAGAATCAATCCGCGTATCATATTCTATTTTTAGTGTTTCTAATTTTAAGCAAATAATGTTAGCACTATATTTATGATGTAAGGTGTGAAAATGGCAGTTAAAAACCCATTAATACACATAGCTAATCCACCATAAGCTCCTGGTAATTTCCCTTCATCTAGCGCCCTAGCAGTTCCAATACCATGGGAGGCAGTTCCTAAGGCAGCGCCAATTGCGTTTTTGTTCTTTATTCCCAAAGCACGTAAAATGGCTGGACCAAAAGCATTTCCAAATATTCCAACGGCTATTACAATACCAGCAGTGATATAGGGTACTCCGCCAATTATTTTAGAGATTTCTACTGCTATTGGTGTAGTGACAGATTTTGGGGCTATGGATTTCAAAATGAATTCAGGCGCACCTAAAACTATGGCAATGGTGCTCACAGAAATAATACTTAGGGTTCCCCCTAAAAATACAGCGGATACAAAAGGCAGTATGTTTGCTTTTATTTGTTCATATTTCTCATAAAAGAGAACCCCTAGTGCTACGACTGTAGGTCCTAATAAAAATCCTAGGTATTGACCTCCAATGTTATAGGATTCAAAATCAATTTTAAAAATAACTAGAAAGCAAATTATGGATACTACAGAAAGTAAAACAGGATTAAATACCGCAAATTTAAATTTGCGTGCTATTATTTTGGACAATTGAAAAGCCAAAATTGTAATAAAAATTCCAAAAAGAGGTTGCTCATAGATTTCACTCATCCTTTCCAAATTTTTGAAGTATTATAGCAGTTACATATAGTGTTATAATTGTACTTAACACCGTGCTGATAACAATAGCGATCCAATGCATTTTTAGGATATCATAAAAGGTCATTAGCCCCACCCCATAGGGTACAAAAAATAAAACCATATATTTTATAAACTGGTCAGAAGCGGGTTTTACATCATTGAGTTTTATAACTTTTAATTTTAACGCAATAAAAATGGCTACCATACCCACAATACTGCCTGCTATTGAAAGATTAAATAGATGAACTATTATTTCACCAAACACTAGGAATAAAAATAGATATAAAACTCCCTTAAACATTTTTGTAATTATTTTGATTAATTCTAATGTAAAATAATACGACTTATTAAACGATTAGTACAATAGGCTAAACCAATATTGAAGGGAGGTTTATTCCATTCTAAGTAGGTATAACAACTAGTTTTGTCCATTTTAAAAGTATTAGATTACTGCCTCACAACACGAATAAAAAATGTTCTACATAATGCAATTTTACATTAAAATTTTAGACTTTAAAAATATTTTGTTGGGATCGGCATATTTTCTGTTACAGTGTGTTCCTTCTATAATTAGGGTTACATTATATAAATGCTGGTCTACTGTTTTTTGTCCTTAAAGATTAAACTGAATACATAGCCAAAAATAAAACAAGAGCCAACTCCTATCAAAGAGTACATCAGAAAATTTATGGAGGTATACACACTTACATACCATAGTAGAATGGCACTTAGTCCTAAACCTATCATAGTTCCTGTGGTATTGGCACGTTTGGTAAGCATCCCCAATAAGAACATACCTCCTAAACCTCCAGTAAACAATCCTAAAATCCTATAAAATTGATCCCAGAGCGATTTTATATCTGAGTTTGCCATCCATAAAGCCAATAAAACTCCGAATATTCCTATAAAAACAGTTGTAATTCTAGCGACCTTGAGTAATTTTATATCTGGTACTTTTGGATCATACTGTTTGTAAATATCATTGCAAAAGGCTGTGGAAACTGAATTTAAACTGCTACTAATGCTGGACATTGCGGCTGAAAATATTCCTGCAATTAATAAGCCCGATACGCCCATAGGAAGCTCTTTTACAATATACCATGGAAATAGAGAATCATTATTGGAAATGGCAGGGGAAAGTTTTTCAGGCATTTCAGAGTAAAAAATGAACAACAATGTTCCTATCCCAAAAAAAATGAGTGTTGCGGGAAGCGTAAGAATGGCATTCGTGTAAAGCGTCTTTTGTGCGTCCTTGACATTGCTGCTGGTTAAAAATCGTTGTACTACGGTTTGATCGGTTCCTTGGGTGACCATTGCAGAAGCCAAACCTCCTAAAAAAACAACCCAAAATGTGGATTCCGTAAAATTAAAGTCGAAATTCATAATATTGAATTTTTCTTTTTCAGAAGCATAGGTTATTATTTCACTGATTGACGAATCCGTATGCATTAGAATCCAGATTATGACGACTATACTTCCGCCCATTAATACAATTACTTGCAATACATCGGTCCATATTACAGCTTCAATCCCTCCAAAAGTGGTGTAAAGAACACATAATAGACCCATTAATAAAATGCAGGTTTCAACAGAAATACCGGTAACTATCGAAATTGCCAATGAAGGCAACAAAAGCACAATTCCTATTCTTCCCAATTGGAAAATGATAAAAGAAATACTGCCAAATGCACGGGCAAAATAATTGAATCTCCTCTCCAAATATTCGTATGCTGTTGAAATATTCAATTTATTAAAAAATGGAATAAAAATGAAAGCGATAAGTGGGGTAATTGCAATAGCGGCTATGTTCAGCATAAAGAAGGACCAATCCGTTGTGAAAGATTTAGCTGGTATAGCCATAAAAGTTATTGCACTCAATAGTGTGCCAAAGACACTTAATCCGGAGGCCCACCATGGAATTCTGCCACCCCCAACAAAATAATCATCCGTTGATTTCTGTTTGCGTGCAAAATATACACCAATGAATAAGGAAATTAACAAGTATAAAACTAATACTACATAATTCAGGAATCCAAAAACGTGGGTTGCTTTAGCATCTTCAAACTTAAAAACTTTTGGTGTTCTGATTCCGGGGGAAATTTCTCCTGAAACGAGTAAAAAACTATCTTCTAGTTTAATACCTAATGAGGTGACAGGTAGTTTAACATCTAAGGAGTCAAAAACAAACCATTTGCTAGTCATCGCGTTATAAGCCAAAACCTCTTTACTAAAACCTGGATGATTTAAAAGGATTTTATTTTTTTTCTTGGTTAAATACTGTGCAATACTATCATTTTTTGCCTTTTTAATTTCCATAGCCAGCGATTCCAATTGCTTAAATAATACCTCGTCTGACCCTCCGTATACTAAGATATGCATAGATCCGGATGGTTCTGCCGCTGCTCCCATAATTACCTTCTTGGAACCATTAAGCACGATATCTCCTTCATCTTTCCATTGTTGTTTCTTAAGATCGTAGGAAATAAAATTCGTCAAATGGCTAGATAGCTGGTCTTTTCTTTGATTTCTTCCTCCAATGATGAAAATACGCTTGGATGTTGAAGTTTCCTGAACAGCCATAGAATGTACGGCACGGGGTTCTCCTGGAAAATCTTGAAGTTTTTCCCACGGTCCCTTATTTTCTAGGTGTAACCGATAAAAGGAATTAGTACTAGAGGTTGTATTTAATCCTCCAGCGACATAGACATAACCATCTGCAAAGACTGCATTGGTATGCGCCAAGGGTTCAGGCAAACTCGGAAAAGATTCCAATTCTATTTCTTGCTTGGTACTATTAAATGAAAGAAGAAATACTTCATCACTAACACGCTCTTTAGTGTTACCCCCAATTAACAGAACACCTTTCTCGGTAGAAACGGATGCTCCATACGCCAAAGGCATAGGTAGTGATTGTTGGGAGAGAGTCCAGCTTCCGTTTTCTAACCAATATATAGAATCGTACCATACTTTTTGTCCGCCATCCCACGGCATTCCGTTGGGAAAGTTGGCCCCACCTGCAGCTATTACAATATTATCATAGACACCGCCCATCATACCAGCATAACCTATAGAAACTTCTGTATTGGTTAATGAAGGGAGGTTGGGTTCATAGGAAACCTGAATGCTAGAAGTGCTTTGCGCGAAAAGGAAAGAATAAAATAGTAGAAAGGTTACTAGTGAGAGTATGAATTTATTAATTTTCATAAAAATTGTTTCAAAAAATTATTGCACCACAATATAGCAATTTTAGCATTATGTATTACATATATGTATGTAATTATTTGAAACTATTAGCAATGAACTTGGTGTACATTAATGTTAAAGGGTTTTTATTCTTATTTATTTTGCTACCACCTTTGTTGGTTTCCAGTTGTAATATGGTGTCCAAATAAAGTAACCTTAGGTGTATAAATTAAGGTTTTAAGCTATAGATAAACGGAGTATCAATTCCTTAGTATGTTTTAAGGTTATGATTGCTGGGTATCTATTTATGATGAACTGTCTCGCCTGTATAATAAAGAGATGTTGCTGGTTATGTCACTACAATTATGGATGAGTGAGCTACAACTTTATAGTCAATATCTGAAAATTCAAAGACACTATTTTCCTTTCGGAAAGCGCTCAATTTGCTCCAAACTTTTCCAACATTGGTACATCGCTCTTGGTACGTGAAAACAACCCTTCCATTTTCCGCCTTTAAGACTGGTCAATGGTTCCCCTTGTCTATTTAGGTATCCAAACCACTCACCATTTTTTGGGTCTGAGAAATGGTTCCAAGTATATTCGTGTACTTTCAGAAACCAGTGCCATATTTTTTCATCCTTTGTATGTTCGTAGGCTTTTGATAAGGCTACTAAAGTTTCTAAATGTACCCACCATAATTTTTGGTCCCATTCCAACTGTTGCATTGGTTTGTCCTTGGCATCCATAAAATAAAAAATACCGCCATACTCTTTGTCCCAGCTGTATTCTAATATATTGATGATTACTTGCTTTGCCTTCTCTATTAGGTTACGGTCATTATTTCTGACACCTATATCGATCATAAACCACATAGCTTCTATGCCATGGCCTGGATTTAGTAATCGTCCATTAAAACTATCTTCAAGCTTGCCATCTGGCGTTACAAATTCATAAATAATACCAGAGTCCTTTTGATAAAAAACCTCCATTACTTCTTTTACGCTATAGTTTATGGTTCTTTCTACTTCTTCTGGATCCAGCACGTCTTGAAGCTCCAAAACTAAATTGGATAGGATCATAGGTAAAGCGAAGCCTTTTAGCGGGCGAGAATCTGTGTTTTTTTCATAACCACCCTTTGGGTTATCTTTTTTTCTTAGAATATTGTAATACGTATTCTTTGCAAGAGACTTTATTTCTTCATCCCCAGTGGCCGTTGCATATTGGCTAAAGGCCATTGCTGCAAAACAGTCGGAAAAAATATTATAGGGTTGTACCAGTGGTTTACCAGAATTTGTTACAGAAAAATAGAAATTCCCATCCTTGTCCATTCCGTGCTTTCTAATAAAATCTATGCCTAATTTTGCAATTTCTAGCCATGTATCGTTTTTTTCAACAGTGTTGTAAAGCATTGAGAAGGTCCATGCCTGTCTGCCTTGTAACCAAATAAATTTATCTGTATCATAAACGCTTCCTTTCATGTCTAAACAGGTAAAATAGCCGCCATTTTTAGTGTCTAGTGAATTTTTTTCCCAGAAAGGAAGCACATCATTGAACAAGGCATTTTTATAAATTTCAGAACGAGTCATTGTAAGTTATATATGTTATACATAATGCTAAGTTAGAATTTTTTTTATTATATTGGAGCATCTTTTTAGCAGAAAATGTGATCTATATTAAAAAAAAAGTGCGGCATAACTAATAACAACATTACTTTTGCTGTTGGGTCGCATTGGACAAGAAATGAATATTAGTAGTAAACTTATGAAAAAACTCGCAAAAATACAGCCTATAGAAACATCTTCATTGGTAGATAAGGTAGAGGTACGATTATTGGAATACATTAAGGAAAATAAACTTAAAGCGGGAGATGCAATTCCAAAAGAGTTAGATTTCGCCCAATCCTTAGGAGTGAGCAGGACGGTGGTTAGAGAGGCAATATTGAGGTTAAGGACTTTAGGGATTATAGAATCTAAAAAACATAGGGGTATGATTCTGACCAATCCAGATATTATGCATAATTTTCAGCGCATGCTAGATCCTACGCTGCTTGGACAGGATACCTTAAGGAATTTGTTTGAATTTCGACTGATTATGGAAATGGGAATGGCCGATTTTCTTTTTAAGCATAAAACAAAGAAAGATATGGAGGAACTGGAAGCGATAGTTGTTTTGGAAGAGGAGACCAGCCATAATATGAAAGTTTTTTCCTTGGATAAGGAAATTGCATTTCACGGGAAGCTATATGAAATGTCCAACAACTCTACACTAAAAAGATTCCAGGATCTGTTGCTTCCTGTTTTTGAGTTTGTTCACTTGAGCGAAACAAAATTGGAAGATTATAAATATTCTAGTGGTCAGTTTGTAACTCACAGAATGCTATTAGATAATCTGAAGGTGGGTACACCAGAAACTTTTAGATTGGCTATGCGGAGACATTTGGAGCCTCATTTCGACAGAATATTTAAATAAATAATTTAAAGATTTCTACGGATTGAATGAATTGATTCATAATTTTTAGTCGAAAAATCGGCTTTTTGTGTCGTATAATCTTCAAAGGTTTCAAAAAGTATAATCTCTGGGTTGCTCCTATGATTCGTTTCTATAGCTAAGATTAAACAATGGCTGATCGGTAATATAGTTAGCTATAATAATTGTCTCCTTTGTTTAAGGATGTTTACTGCTTGTAATTGTTTAAAAGAGAAATGACACCTAAAAATGGCTTTTTTTCACCACTCGTTTCCAAACAGATCAAAGTAGTTTATTTAATTTTATTATCCTTACCAATTCTTTTGCTAAACTTTTAGCATACACATTGTGTGCTGCTTTGTCCCTCTGCATAGTAAATGAAGCCCATAGCCTTTCTGGAGCATTCACTTTGGTTACCATTGGCTCTGTGAATGGTCAAGGAATGATGAACTAATAAATCACCAGCTTCTGTTGAGGGAAAACTTCATTCTCTAGGTCATAAGGACAATCATAATCGGTTATTCCTTGTGAAAACCCTAAGGTACCTGTTCTGCCATGACTGCGTAGTCCATATTTATGAGACCCTTTGACATATTTGACACAGCTGTTTTCTTGATTCACGGGTTCCAATGCCATCCACATTGTAACCGCTTCATTTGGGGGAAGCATAAAATAGTAACCATCTTGATGGGGGGGAGGTTTTCTAATCTTTGGTGGTTTATTAAAATACTGTGTATTTTTACCGACAACATTGTCCTCCAAAAGGATGGCTGCTAATTTTTGAAACCGACTGCCAAACATCATATAAAAAATAAGGGTCATAATCAAAAAGCTGTTGTAATTGTTTTAGGGTGGCTTTATTATTTATGTCCTCTTAGTAGAGATCACTAGTGGGCATCTCCTGAACCCTGGTCTTAATAAATTCTTTGACTTTTTTATTGACTATTGCAATCTCATCTCTAGTAATAAACTTTGGAAATAGGATATAACCATCCCTTAAAAAATCTTCCCTTAGTTTCTTTTGGAAGTCTATCCTATTTAAATTTTTTACGTGTTACATAGAGTTACAACTAAAATTATCTATATAAAATTGGTTAGACTGTCATCTTTTAACAATATCAATACGGTATAGTATTGCGATTATATTAGCCTAAATTGTAAAAATGTTTATAAAGTTATTTTTTAGCATTTTTCCTTTGTTTTGAGGGTTTTTTCCATTTATCCTGTCCATCGCTCAGCCATTGTAAAGAGAAACTGATAAAAGGATTCTCTTTGTACCCATCTTTTTCAAAAAATAAACCGATATCCCCATTCTCTAAAACTGTCAATGAGGAGTAGGCAGAACCACCAGTGTAAATAGTTTTTCCTTCAGACCATGTCATCCCTTCATCGTAACTTATGCGAACGGTCATATTTTTTCTTCCTTTTGCCATTTTTGCATTAGAAAAGAGTAATCTATTTTTTTTAAATCCTTGCTCAATAGAAGTATACCTAATAATACTACCATTACAACCAGGATCTATTAGTTCTGGCTCTGGGGAAGTAATCCATGTTTTACCTTCATCGCTAGAGATATGTGAATAACGCATACCGCTTTTGTTAACTCTGGAATTAATCATCCAACGGCCATCAGCTAATTCCACAACTTTAGATTCATTGGCTGGTTGTATTGGTGTATCGATCAAATACCAGGATTTACCATGGTCATCACTTCCAAAGAGGTGTAGCCCATTGTTTAGATTTACCATAGTATGTAGTAATTTACCATTTCTGGTTTGGATTCCACGTCCGGAGGTAATAAACTTAAAATCCATATGCCACGCTTTCTTAGCAATCTGACTTGTGATATCCTCTGGTTGAGTCCATGTTTTACCGTTATCGGAGCTTTTAACGATATGAAAATAGTACACATCCTTCTCCTTATCTAAATCCATATAATTATAGAACATAAATATTTCTTTGGTGTCCCGGTCTACAATCATTGAGGGATCGGAGGCCGACTGCCCATACGGCAAATTTACGACGGTTTCTATATCGGTCCAGGTCTTCCCATTGTCACTACTTCGTCTGATTACAATATTGATATCCTTGCTCCATTTAAGGTCGCCACAATCAGGCACACGCTCATCTATGGCCGCTATTAGATCCCCATTGGAAGCGGTAATGATTGCTGGAATTCTATAACAGGCTACACCTTCTACCTGTGTTGCATTAAATAAGTCTTGAGTAACGATTACTCCATCTGTAACTTTATGAATTTCTGTCTGTCCTTGTAGGGCTATGCTGGTACAAAGTAACAGTCCGATAAATACTTTTCTCATATCCATTATTATAATTAATTAAAATTCGTTTGTGTTCTTACTCGTAAATATCCTCTAAATCCGTTTGGTGCAGTTCTTCTAAAAACGCAGCTATATTTTTTGCAGAGAGATCAAAAAATAACTTCCCTTTTTCCTTATTAGCCTGTTTAGGATTCCCCACTCCCGTATCCTCAGTTACTTTTGTCCATTGGCGCTGTGCCTTAACCCAACCTTGTTTAAGTCCTTTTATTTTAAATGATTTAGCTGATCCCGGTCCCGCTTCAGAAAGCGGCAACACTAATTCTGGGGTCAAATGCATCATTGCTGCGGTTTCAAGTTCACCAGCATGATCTCCTGGCTCATCAAAATAAGCTTTGGGATCCAAACTAGCCCACCAATTTAAGACACATACAAATACTTTTGGAAAGGCTAGGCTCAACTCTCTTATCATTTGTTTAAAATCGTTGCCTCCGTGGCCATTTACAATAACTAATTTAGTTATTCCGTGTGCATCCAGAACCTGTACAGTATCTTTTAAAATAGCATATTGTGTGCTGGGGTTCAGGTTCATACATAGCTTTACATCCATTTGACCTGTATTTACGCCGAATGGAATAGTAGGTAATACCACTACTTTTGCTCCCTTTTCCCAGGCCAATCTTGCACTTTCTATTGCTGCGTTTTCAGCCAAAATGTTATCTGTGGCATACGGCAAATGATAGTTGTGTGCTTCTGTAGCTCCCCATGGTAAGACCGCTACGGAATACTTCGTTTCCTTTACCGACTTCCAATTAGTTTCAGCCAAAACATAGGGCCTAGGTTTATTTTTCATAGATTTTATTTTTAATTCCTAATATCTTCATTTTAAATAGCTTTAACAAAACAGCTCCTATAAGCACTGCTAAAGCGATGTGAAATGTTGTCATCTTAAAACAATTCGTTTAGGTTTACTTTTTCAAAATACAGTTCCTTATTTCCTTCGTACAAGATGCCAATATGATTTTCATCGATTACGGTCATACAAGAATAGCCATAGCAAGAATCTTCATAAAGTTCCAATTGATTTTCTGTTGGCCAGGTGATACCTTGATCAAAACTAGTCTTTATAGTCATATTCTTTCTCTGCTTGTCATTGCTTGGGTTAAAAAAGAAAAGTAACTTTCCTTTTTCTGTATGATCCAAACTAATTAAACTGGCCATGCATACTGGTTCTATTAGGGCTTTTCTTGAGGAGCTATGTTCTTCCCAAGTTTGTCCTAAATCCTTAGTGATGGCAACTGCTCTAGCACCGCCACGATTGTCACGCATATTTAGCATTAAGCTTTCATCTTCTAATTGTACCACTTGGGCTTCCGTAGTATTAGATCTTGCGCCCGTACCAATTTCCCATGATAGGCCCGCATCCTTACTGTAGACAATTGTAGCATGTGGCATTCTATTCTTATCTTTATATTGGGCCGGAAATACTAAGGTCCCATCCTTCAAGGTAATTCCCTTTCCCGGTCCTTGCAATACCAATTGCCACTCAGGTTTTTTTATTTGCGATGTAATATTTATAGGATCAGACCATGTAAGCCCGTCGTCTTCACTTTTTACAAGAACGAACTGGCTGGTTTCTTCTGGAGTCATTCCTGGTTTAGAGGCATGCCAGTTTCGCTCTCCCGGATGTCCATGCGCCCATACGGCTGCAACCCATATGGTTCCAGTTTTTCGATCGACAAGAATTGAAGGGTCACCAATGCCATTCTCATTTTGTGGTTTCCCACCATATTCACCCATATCCATAATTACCTTCATAGGTTCCCAAGTAGTTCCGCCATCTGTACTACGACTCATACCAACATCTGCATCAGCCTGAAGATCAACACTGCCTTTGTAACGGTTGTCATACACGGCAAGTAAGGAACCTTTAGTAGTAGTTACTAGGCCTGGGATTCGATATGTATCTACATCGTCCTGTTTGTGTTGTCTTAAAGCAACTCCAATTCTTTGGATATTTTGACTTCCAGTTATTGTGGGTTTAAGAATTTGACCATTAGACATAGTGATAGAAACACTGCTTGCACAAATTTTATTGGTTAGCTTCAGACTATCTTTTAGAGCCATAGACAGCCAAAAATAATTGTCTCCCTCCTGTAATAACTGATGCCCTTTAATTTGAATCTTGGAAGTGATTCCGTCACTTTTTCCAAATTTGATTCCGGTTTCAAATCGAGGTTCCTTATAAGAAGAATATATTTCTATAGCCGTAATGTCCTTCAGATCTGTTGTTCCTTCCAAGTCAAAATCCATAGCGGTCACCACAATATCAGACTTTTCCTTAGGGATGGTCAATTTTATTTGAACAACCTTATTCTTGTCTTTTAAGGTAAGCACGGGAAGCAGCGGTTGACTAGCTTCATAAAAAAGATCGTTCGTAATCTCCAAATTCTTTTTTTCTCCACAAGACAAAAGAACGAGTGTTATACAGGAATAGACCGCAAATAAAATAATTATTTTTTTCATATTTATAAAGTTACTATTGTTTAATAATCTAATAAAACTAGACACACTTTTTCGCTACTCTATATGTCTTTTTATTATTTTTTCGTATTCTTTCTAATTCAAGTGCTATACTTCTTCAAAGTGGCTAATACCAAGTCTGAAAAAAAAAGGAATGATTGCTTCATATTGTTTAGAAAGAAGGGTTAAATTTTAAGTCTTTAACTTCCCTGATATTGTTCCCCTTAATGTTCACTGGAATACAGGTATACATCCATTTCCATGAATTACCACCGTGGGGAATTTTAAGTAAAATTGTATTCCAGCCCTTATTCAATTTTAGTAGAGTGGGTGCTCTATAAAAATAATCCTCATCAATAAAAGGAATTTCATCGGTAGCTAGGCCTAAACCAGGTTGTTGCCATATGGGAGGAGAGATCTTTAGGTTATTCACCCAAATTTTTGGTTCGGTAGTATGCCACTGCCCATGGTTGGGAGTGGGGCCTCCTCGTCTGCCTCCTGCTCTGGACCAGCCATGGAACCCTATCCAAAATGCCTGATTTCTAGCATCCGGAGAATAAATCTTGGTATAAGCATAGTAGGTACCAGATTTTACATCTGTTACTGCAGGGAAACCGAAAAAATGCTTCAGGTGTACGGTTGCACCAACAATACTATCATCCCAACGATATGCTTTGCCGTCCACTGTATAGGAGGGGACTACTTCTTTTTCTACTGGAAATGCAGCTGAAAAATCACCCTTATGGTCAAAGGGACCAATAACGTTCCAAAAAGCCTCTGTTTGTTCAATATAAGGAAATTCTTTATCAAGAAAGAACAAATCTCTATGGGCTAGTACTTTTTGTTCAAAACCCTTAAACATTTTAAACTCTTGGGTGTCTTTTGGAGGGAGTTTACTCCAGTACTCTGGATAATTTTTTTCCCGCCCCTTCCAAATGGCATCAGAATAAAATACGATGGATGGATAAATGGGGTTCTGTTTTAATATATCACGTTCCTCAGCCACATTGTTGTCTGGCCAAGCACACAATATACCACCTAAAGCCAAGGCATCTCCAGCAGCTTGCCTACAAGGTTGCTGAAAAAACAAACGCGCCATTCCTGCAAAGGGATCTAAATGATTGATATAATTACTTCTAGAGTCTATAAATCGGTGCCCTTCACGACCTTCATATTGCGCCCAAAGTTGATTGATGGAGGTAGAATCTTCAGGAATAACAATACCTTCTTTCCATACAATAATTTCTCGACCCTTAGCTTTAATATGATCCATAATGGCTAGGATTGTCTTATCTTCAATATATTCTGGTTCCTTTCGTACTTCATCGGTCCCAATATGGATATAGGGCATTTCTTCGGCATCGACAAGTCCAATCAGCTCGTCAAAAAGAGCTAAGAGAATGGGTAAAACCCTTTTATCTTTCATTGTAGTAACCCCAAAAGCTTTCCTAAAAGCATCTGTATGTCCTGGAATATCAAATTCGGGGATCACCGTTATTTGACGCTCCTTACAATAGGCCAATATTTCCTTAAAGTCCTCTTGGGTGTAATATAGTCCAACACCTCTACTAAAAGTTTTGTCCAACTGTAATTCCGGATACAATTTACTTTCCAAGCGCCATCCCGGATAATCGGTCAAATGCCAATGAAAAATATTGTATTTATATTGGGACAGGATATCTAACTGTTCCTTAAGTTGAGCTATACTTTGGAAATTACGCCCTGTATCGTGCATAAAACCTCTAATTTTAAAGGCTGGCCAATCTTTTATGTCTAGTTGAGGTAAAGTCCATTGTTCTCCATCTTTCCGTATCAGTTGCCTTAAAGTCTGTAGGCCGTAGTAAGCTCCTTTATTAGTAGGGGCGGAAATGGTTACTTTTTCACCAATATTTAAGATGTACCCTTCCTCATTGTTGAGTTTTTTATCTTGGATTATTTCGATAGCTAGCCCAGTGGCAGCTGTCCATAATCCATCTTTGCACACAATTCTTTTTGGCTGAAGTCCAGCTGCTTTAAACTCATTGTTGCTTATTTTTAATCCGGAAAAGAAAACTTCTTTCTTTCCAAATTTTAATTCCTGTGGGGTCGGAATGATAGGATACTTTTTAGCTAGTCCGTTTAATTTTTCTTGGGAATTGACGTTCCATACAAAAAAGGCCAATACTAGGATTGTTATCCTCTTATTAAAACACTGAAAGCATTTTTTACGAAACAAATTTTTCATAGTTTACTATTTTGTTACCTATAACAACCAATCACAATTTCCGAATACTAATCCATTAAATTGGAGAACGTAGATGCCGGCATTCCGTATGTATTGATTAAATTTCCATTGGTATGGGAGCTGTATCCATATCTAGCATACCTAGGATGCTTAATCTGTTCACTCCAAAGCTGTAAGATTTCATTATCAATTTGAGTCTCTGCCTTTACAAAAACCTTATCGGCACCAGCAATTTCAATATCTAAAATAGTCGTTCCGTCTTTAGTTTGCAAACCATCACCATATAGAAAATGGACCTCCAAAACATTGTTTTTTACATTGATAAAATCTAATAAAGGTCCAGAATAGGGAATATCAAAATCATAATTTTTTACCAAGGCGGTGTTGGACAAGCGTTTGCCTAAGATCCACTTTTCCTTAGGGTGTACATCGGTAGGATGGCCTACATCAGAGGACACCACCATCCCTGTATTTGGAATGGATAATAATCTCCGTTGGGAGTCTCTAAAAGCACCCCAATTAGGTCTGTTTATGCTGCTCAATTGAACAAAGTTAAATGCTAGTTTGGGGTTGTTCCAATGATGGCGCCAATCAGTTACTAACATTTTGAACAATTTAGAATGTAAGGTTTCTCGTTCCGCATTGGATTCTCCTTGATACCAAATTACGCCTTTGATTGGAAAATCTTTGATGGGGTAAATACCTGCGTCAAATAACATTGTGGGGTCAAAAGGATGTCTGGCTTTAATTCCAAGCTCCTTCATCTTACTTAAGTTTTTTGCTTTTCGCTCAGATACCCATGGCTGTACCAAAGGGTTTAGATGGGTGTCGTTTAATAAGCTTATAGTTTCATGGGTTGTCTCCATAGCTTCCCTGCTAATCCAGCTCTGGGTAGTTGACCCTCCAACAGCATTACAGATGATACCTACAGGCACCTTTAATTCTTTTTGGAGATTGTAAGCAAAGGAATAGGCAATAGCGGAAAACTCTGCCATTGTTGAATCGGGCTTATTACTCCAACCTGATGATCTGAAAAATTCTGTCGCAGTACAGCTTAGCAACTCTTCCTTTGTAAAAGTGTGGTTTGATGGATGGGCTTTTCCATCCATTGGAAATAAAAACACATTAGCATTTATGGAATCCTTTAGGGTGGTTGATCCGTGTAAAGCTTGTCTTACTGTGAAATCCATATTAGATTGACCTGAAGCCAACCAAACTTCACCAACATAAACTTTTTCTAGAACAATATTCCCTGATTTTTCCGATGTTATTTTCAAGGAATAAGGTCCCCCTGCATTTTGCGGCGGAAATTGTACCTGCCATTGCCCGTAAGTCGTTACAGAGGTTTGCAATTGTTTTCCCTTAAAACGAACCGTAATCTGGTCTGAAGCATTGGCGGATCCATATATAACTAAGGGTATGTTTCTTTGGAACACCATATTTTCGCCAAACAATAAAGGTAATTTTATATCTCCATAATTTCCACTGATATAGCGGTAGACTTTATTAGCTATAATGGTAGCACCTTCTTTGGTGGGGTGTAACGCATCTGCATAGTATTCTGGAAGTCTATAAAGTGGTTCCTGTAGATTAATTACAGGAACTCCAGCAAGCAGACCAATACTATCTATCTTGGATTGTATTTTTTGATAGTTCTCTCGCATCCCTTCTTCAAACCAATGGTGATTTGAAAAGGAAGGAGACATTTTACATATAATAACTTTGGGCTGGGAAGGGAGATTTTGGTATTCATGAATCAAATCTAAATAATCTGAGATAAACTCACCCTTGTATAGGGGCCAATTATTGTTGCCTTGGTCATTGAGCCCTAAATGTATGAGTACTATATTGGGAAGGTAAGATTTTGACGCTTCATAAATGGAATTGTTCCAATAGGGCTTGTGGCCATTTTTTAATACCGTGGCTCCAGGATAGCCAAAATTAGTTACCTCATAGTTATTTTTTAAAAGCTTTTGTAATTGAGATGGGTAAGAGTTCAGCTCCCGTTCATCTATAGCGGTTCCATAAGTAACACTATTTCCCACACAAGCTACTTTTACTTTTTGAGCTTGTGTGGAAAAAGAGAATACAAGGGCTAGTAAAATAATAGTCTTTGTCATATGGTACTTTTTAAAAAATAGTTATAGGCTTCTGTTTATTACAAACATACCTTTGTTAAATTACATCGGGTTAGATTGACTTAAATATGGAGTTATACCCAAGGCATCCATTTCAATTTTAGCTTCCTTTATTTGAGCAGCTGTAAGTGTCACATGTGGAAATCTACTTGGACCAACATCTACGCCCAACTCCTTCATAAACGATTTAGCTGCTCCATTAAATCCGCCTTTGGTATTTAATATATCTACAAATTTCATAGATTTATGTTGAAGTTTTGCGGCTAATTTATGATCATTTTTATTGAAAGCTTTTACTATGGACAAATATAAAGGTGCTAAGTGGTTGTATGTGCTACCTACCCAGCCATCAGCACCAAAGGGTAGACTGGAAAGAAAAATTTCATCGAATCCAAATAGAATATTGGCTGAGCTATTGTTGTATTCTTTGCAATACTTATAATCTATTAAATTATTGTTTGTAAACTTGATACCAGCAAGATTAGGAATCTGAGGTGTAGCCAGTTCTAGAAAGTCGACCATATTGAAATTTGCCCCTGTCAATACGGGGATATGGTAATAGTAGAATGGAATGTTGGGAGCGCATGCGGCAACTTCCTTACAATACTCTACTAATTTATGAATGTTAGACAATCTAAAATAGTAGGGTGCCAAGGTAGCAATGCCATCTACATTATCAGCGGCATATTTTGCTAATTCCTTAGCTTCATTTAGGTTGGTGTGCCCTATATGGTCAATAACAAAAAGCTCAGGGGATTTATTTTGACCCCAAGCGATTGTAATCTGTTTTCTTTCTGCTACCGACAAAGAGGTAAAGTCTCCTGTAGACCCGTTTATAAACGCTCCTTTAACTCCATTTTCTTTTAAGAATTCTGCGTATTGTGGGATTATTTCTAAATTAAGCGAAGTATCCTTGTGCATTGGCGCATAGGTTGCTGCTATTAGTCCTTTCATTATATTTTAGTATTATGTATTACATAAAGCGAATATATATATAAATATAGAAACGAACAATTATATTTTTATAATTTTACAGTGGTAATAGAGCTAAAAGCAATAAAAGTAGAAGTTGGTTTTCGATTATAAGCAGGTAATTATTTGAGTAATTACAGCGGTTAAGTAAGTTTAATAGAGAAGGGCACATCTATTTGTTTCGATTTTTTAGTTGAGATTAAAAAACGTATAAAAACAAGAAAAATCTAGGTCAGTACCCATTTATACTCCATTCTTCTCCCAGAAAATTTTCGATTAGTTATTTGCTTTAAACAGTAACAAACACTTTGCTATTACAAATGTGATTCCTAGTATGACATTGGTATAATCATAAAATAGTATGAATATGGAACCAAAATTTAAGTAGGTGTACTTATCTCTAACGGATTAATGCCTACTCATAAGGGATTAATACGGATAGCTTGTTTTATTTTCCTTCAAATGCCACTATTTTTTATGCACACAAATAAATTCAATAGAATGGCAAAGATCAAACACAATAATTTTTTGAATACCGTTAATGAGGTATTTACGGATGCAAAGGACCATGGTATATTACATTTATATGCCCAAGGAAGTAAATTTTCGGGAAGAACAATTGGGCTAAGAGATAGAGAGTTATTTCATTTTGGTACAACGGGGTATTTGGGTTTAGAACAAGATGAAAGGCTAAAGCAGGCCGCTATCAAAGCCATCAGTAGGTATGGCACACAGTTTCCATTATCTAAATCTTATATTTCCCATCCTTTGTATGGTAAATTGGAAGACTGCCTGAATAAGATGTATCAATCCCCAATACTAATTACAAAGAACAGTACTTTAGGTCATTTAGGGGTAATCCCGAGTGCCGTCAATGATGAAGATGCTATAGTATTAGATCATCAAGTACATTGGAGTGTTCAAAGCGCAGCTAAGGTGTTAAAAAATAGAAGTGTGCCCGTGGAAATGATCCGGCATAATGATTTGAACATGCTTGAGGGCAAAATAAAGTCCCTTTCCAATACTAGAAAAAGAATCTGGTATATGGCAGATGGGATTTATTCTATGTATGGGGATTATGCACCAGTTAAGGAATTAAAAGCACTTAGTTTGAAATACCCGCAATTACAGCTCTATTTTGATGATGTACATGGAATGAGTTGGGTTGGAAAAAACGGTACTGGATATGTATTAAACGAGCTCAAAGAGCTATCTGAAAACATTTTACTGTTTGGCACCTTGAGTAAAACATTTGGAGCTAGCGGGGCTGTATTAGCATGTTCCAATGAAAAAATGCACAAGAAGATAAAAACCTTTGGGGGACCATTGACTTTCTCAGCACAATTGGAGCCTGCCTCAATAGCTGCAGCTATTGCTTCTGCAGAAATACACCTCTCTTCCGAAATTTATACGCTTCAAGATGAGTTGCGGGAACGTACGCAATACTTTAATAGCTTGATTGAACAATCAAATCTACCTCTAATAGACAAGAATGACTCTCCAGTTTTTTATATTGGAACAGGGATGCCAAAAACAGGATATAATTTTGTGAACCGTTTGATCAATGAAGGCTTTTATGTTAACCTTGGTCTATTCCCAGCAGTTCCCATAAAAAATACAGGGGTGCGAATTACCATTTCAAGACACAATCAAAAAAAGGAAATTTTTGCTTTGGTTGAAGCGATGAAATATCATTATCCAAAGGCTTTAGAAGATACACATACAAATTTTAATAGAGTTTTTGCAGCCTTTAAACTAGAGCACGATTCCAAAAAGACAAACAGAAAAATGAGCCAGGATTTAACGGTTCAATTAGAAGATACCATTCAGAATATTGATGAAAATATGTGGAATAGTTTATTTGTCAATCAAGGAGTGTTCGATTGGAAAGGATTATTTTTTCTGGAGGAATCGTTTACGAATAACCTTCAGAAAGAGCACAATTGGAAATTTAAGTATTTGATTATTACAGACCGGAAACAAACCCCAATAGTTGCAACGTTCTTTACATTTGGATTATGGAAAGACGATATGCTTTCCAAAGAAAGCATATCTAAAATTATAGAAGAAAAGCGGGCGTCTAATCCATATTACTTGACTTCAAATGTGCTAAGTATGGGATCTCTTTTTACGGAAGGCACGCATTTGTATGTCAATAATGAGCATAACTTAAAAAATGCTGCATTACATACGCTAATGCAGCAATTGGAGAAGTTAGAGCAAGGTTACAAGGCAAAAATGGTTGTGTTGAGAGATTTTTCAGCCAATGAAAGTTTAAATGAATTTTTTATTGGACAAGGGTTCATCAGAATTCAAATGCCAGATTCTTGCAAAATAAACCTTAAGACAAACGAAGAAATTGAAGATTACATTGCCAATCTTTCATCAAAAAGTAGGCGACATTTTAGAAAGGATATTCTTAAATATGAGGATGTATTTATAATTAAAGTTTGGAAGGAATCCAATAAGAATCAATTGGAGCAAATTGAGCAATTGTATGCCAACGTGCATCAAAATAATTTAGGAATGAATACATTTTCTTTTCCTGAAAAATTATTTAAGAGCATATCTAATAATCCCAATTGGGAATTCATAACGCTTAGCCTGCTTGAAAGTCCAGAAAAGTTCATTGGCGTTATGCTTTGTTATAAGAACGGAAAGCAAACTTATGTGCCTGCTTTTGTAGGTTTGGATTACCAATATGTTAGGGAGTACCATACGTATCGGCAGCTTTTATACCAGACCATAAAAAGAGCTGTTGATTTGCGATTCAAACAAATTGATTTAGGAATGACTGCCTCCTTTGAAAAAAGAAAACTAGGAGCAGAGGTCACTGAAAAGTTTGCCTATGTACAGGCAGCGGACAATTATACCCTCGAACTTTTGGGCATTATTGAGCGACAGGAATAAAAAAAATGGTATGAAATATCAAAAAAATCCTATCGGAATTCGAAGCGTAATTGGATGGATTGGAAAACGGTGGGGGAGATGAATTGTTCAAAGTAAAGTTGGGATAACCCTAATCGAAAAAGGCATTAAAAAGCTTCAAGGGAAATTTTTAAAAAGAAATTTTAATCCCTGGTAGATGAAATCTACTTTTTAAAACATATAAAGCCACAAATATTTAATGAGCTTATTTACTATGTATGGCTAATCAATATAGAAAGTAAACGACCACGCAGTAGTGATAATATCCAAATTAAATATTTTTAGAAACCAAATCGAAAACTCTAAACCTTTTTTAAAGATAACTTGGAATTCTATAATTATTACCGAAGGGATGCTATATCTCTTGATGAACCATATTTTGTTCGTGCTAATCGGGACCTAAGACAGCCACTAGAATCCTTTCATCATTGATGATCAATTTTCTACAGCCATAGAGGAACTGTTGCACCCATAATGGCGTATGATATGCTAATCCGTCTACTTGCAACAGGAAATAGAAGCCTTAACTAAAAATATAGATAACCTCAAATAATATGCCTGTGGATAAATCTTCAAAACTCTTTTGGACTGGAAGTAAAATGACTTGATAGAACTACTCTATGCATTACATTCAACGAGCGTCATCAATAGTGGTACTGTTGATATTAAAGAATTGGCATTACATTTTGAACATTTCTACAATATAGATTTAGGGAATTATTACCACACTTTTATTGAGATTCGGGCTCGTAAGAACAGTAAGACTAAATTTTTAGACAAACTTGTGGAAATACTCAATCAACGGATGGAAGTATTAGACGATTGACTTTCTGTATCATTATTTTTATAACCTCTGATTTTGATTAAAAAATGTTTTCCTTTACTTAAATTAAGTGGTAGCTTTACGGTCATAACCGTATTTATTTTATTGTGGAGTTCATCTATTTTATAGTTTAATAGGAATTTGACAACCCTCTGGACTCTACTGGGAGTTGGTGAACTAGCACACACTGTAATTTCTTTATTCAGACAGGTGCATTTCTATATAAAGAATAAGAGTTGTAAATAAAATTGATATTTAAAGGGGTAATATTTTCTGTCATTTTTTTATCTTAGTATGAAGTGATTTTTTTAGGTGTTATTTATATTCATTGTTAAATGTAAAAGAAATTTCAATAGCATAACAACAACAATTAAAATTGGCATTATTTAGATTATAATAACAATGATTATTTTTATAGTTATTAGAAGAAAATTTAGCATATAATGAACACAAATATTTTTATTATGAAATGGCCATTAACAAACTGCAAACCTATCTAGGTGGTAATTTAGAGATTCCATTCCTGTGCTGAACAAAATCGAAGTATGGTTATTTAAAAACAATAAATATTAAAAGATGAAAACACATTTTTTCTTGAGTATCGGTCTATTTATTTTAATACTAAACTCTTGTGCAACTAAAAAAAATAAAGAAGGAGAAAAACTTTTCAATACCAATTGGCAGTTGGTATATATGTCTGGACCGCGTATAGCCTTTGACGGACTGTTTCCCAATAAAAAACCAGAAATTACATTCAATAAAGAAACTTCAGAAGTAACCGGAAACAACAGTTGTAATGGTTATTCAACTACATACACCTTAGATAGAAAATCCCTCTCTTTTGGTGAGCCAGGACCCACAACGATGATGTATTGTGGTGACGGTGAATCACAGTTTTTAGGTATGATGAAAAGAATAGATAGTTATAGTTTTGATGTGGATGGAAAACTAAATTTAATGGTTGGTGATGTGCCAATGATGCGATTCAAAAAAATACAAAAATGATGTGCCAGCAAACACTAAAGAAGCTGCTTTTTTTTAAAGCATTGAGAAATATTACGTTCAATATCATTGAAGATAAAAGACAAACCCTCTCTAATCCATCAGGTATACTAATCATATTTAAATAAATTTTTTGATAATTAAAACATTCAAATTATGACACATTCAAATTCTAATAATTCCTATTTAATTTCCGTAAGTAAAAAATTGGTATTATTTATATTCATAGTCGTTGTGTTCTTCAATTGTAAAAACAAAGAAGAAAAAACGAATGAGAACACTACGGGAAAATCTGTAGAAGAAAAAATGGAGAGAACATCATTACTGGACAAAGGCTGTTATATGTATAACCAAGATGGAAATATGGTCACTATGGAAATCACAAAAAACGATAACCCTGTTGAGGGTAATCTGACCTACGCTTTGGCCGAAAAGGATAAAAACACAGGAACATTCAAAGGGGCGTTTAACAATGATAAACTCATTGGAAGCTACACATTTCTATCGGAAGGTAAGGAAAGTAAGAGAGAAATAGCTTTTACACTCAAAGACAAACAATTGGTAGAAGGTTATGGTGAAATGAATGAAAATGGAACTGCTTTTGTCGATAAAAGTAAGATAAGCTATACATCAACTATGGCATTAAAGAAAACAGATTGCGGTAAATAAGAGGAACTTTATTTATTTGTAAATATGAGCGAGCTCATTTATGTAACAACCCTAATTTAAAATAGACGGCCTTAAAAATTAAACACTATCTGCTTAAAGCTGGAACATTAATTAAAGAAAGTTTATCTTTTTCTAAATTTTAACTAAATCGAATTTAAACCATTTTCTTGGATTTCCGAAAGAAAAATCATTACTTTTTTTAACTAAATAGATGAGATTATTTTGCTAGAAATCACTTTTTGTGGCACTTTGAGTAAAAAGATTCGCCAATTTAAATAAAAGGTAATTTGGTAAAACGTTGATTTTAAGAAAGATAAAAAGATTAAGCATGCTTATAAAATGGACAACCAAAAAATAACATAATAGTATACTGGAATAGTTGCAGTTATTTTTACTTGGATTATTTTTAGGGAAGCTTACAGATAGAGAATGTCTAACTGAAACTTTGACGAAGCGGATAAAAAATTATTTACCTCATACGGATTTAAAATCTTTTTACAAAAAACAAAAAAGGCATTTAAAAAGGAAAATGAGCGAGTAAGAACAGTATTTGTGAGTTATAGTCATTTAGACAGTAAATATATTGAAAGACTAAAAATACATTTAAGGCCTTTTGAGAAAAGTGGACTAGTAGATTTATGGTCCGATACCAGGATTAATGTCAGAGAAAAATGGAAAGAAAAAATCGAATCTGCCTTGAATAATTCAGCTATAGCTATTCTATTAATTAGTGCTGATTTTTTTTGTATCCGAGTTTATAATAGATAATGAACTCCCCCATTGCTTAAAGAAGTAGAAGAGAATGGCAAGATAATTCTTCCAGTAATTTTAAAGCCACGTAGATTTACTAAAGATAAAAACTTATCAAAATTTCAAGCCATCAATAATCCAAAAACACCAATTAGCAAGCTAGATGAAAACTCTCGTGAAGAAATTTATGTGAAAATCGCAGATTATATTGATAAAACTTTGAACTAAAAATTGTAGTGCTTAACTACGCTTAGCTCTGTATTGTGGCAGTATAGATGTACCTATGAACAATCATTACAAGTTCCAGTCAGAATACAATTTGCGTTTTGAACTTCATATCCTATAGGAACTGAATAATGAACAGGAATTTCCAGACATTCAATCGTATCACACGATAAGCACCGAAAATGAAAATGATACTGAATTACTTCAGGTTTTTCACATTTTTTGCAAATGGCAAAATATTGCTTGCCATCTTCTGCAACAATTTTATGAACTAATTCATCCTCACAAAATCTATTCAATGCCCTATAAATTGTAGCTCTATTGATGTCTATATCTAATTGCTTTTCAATGGCATCTTGACTCAATGCTTTTTTTGAATGTAAAAGCAATTTTAGAACAGCTTCTTTTGTAGGTGTATTTCTTCTTTTCATTTTTATTGCGATTATTTCGCAATAATACGATAATTAGTTTACATTTGTTTATTATTGCGATAATGTCGCTTTAAAAAACACGTAATAACAGGAAGAGAGATGATTAAATTATTGGGAGTATCTGGTTTAATACTTGCACTACCAAAACCTTTATTGCTCTTTACTAAACACAATAACAGAATGGATGAAAATAAATTTGAAGTAATCATAATAGGTGGAAGTTATGCAGGGCTTTCAACCGCAATGACTTTAGGACGTTCACTCCGAAAGACTTTGATAATAGATGCAGGAAAACCGTGTAATCGACAAACACCACATTCTCATAATTTTCTTACCCAAGATGGAAGTACGCCAAAGGAAATTTTGGAAGTTGCCAAAAGTCAAGTAACAAAATATGATAGTATTAAATTTTATGAAGGACTAGCTGTTAGTGGGAAGAGAATTTCAGAAGGTTTTGAAATCACAAGCTCAAATGGAGCTGTTTTTACTGCAAAGAAATTGGTTTTTGCCACAGGAATTAAAGACTTAATGTTAGATATAAAATGCTTTTCTGAAAGTTGGGGAATTTCAGTAGTGCATTGTCCCTATTGTCACGGTTACGAAATAAGAAACAAAAAGACAGCCATAATTGCCAATGGAGACAGAGCATTTCACCTTGTTTCTTTAGTAAACAATTTGAGTAAGGAAATTATCATATTAACTACAGGAACAAAGGACTTTGAAGAGAACCAACTAAAAAAATTAGAAGAACATAATATTCAAATCATTGAGAAGAAAATTTCAGCTATTGAACACAAAGATGGACAATTAGAAAAAATTGTTTTTAATGATGGTAGTACAGAAAAATTTGGATGTGCTTACGCTTCAATTCCATTCGAGCAAAACACTACTTTACCAAGAGAATTAGGCTGTAAACTCAATGAACATGGATATATTGAAGTAAATTTTATGCAGAAAACTACGGAAGATGGAATTTTTGCATGTGGAGACAACAGTTCAATGATGCGTTCGGTTGCTACTGCTGTTTATGGCGGAAACATAACAGGAGCAATAATTAATAATGAACTTGCACAAGAAAATTTTTAATATGGTCGAAGTATTTATTACGAATATAAAATCAGAAATTTTCTCAAAAAAAATTCAACAATTTTTAGAACGTGAATATCCAAATCTAAAAATTAATTTTGACTTAGAAGATTTTAATGAGCCTTACCCTTGCGGACATTCTATTTTGAGAATTGAAGGAAAGTTAATTGATACAAACTGTATATCCCAACAACTTAAAACGAAAGGAATTGAATGTGAGCTATTAATTGATAAAATTTGTATTTAGTATGATAGAATTTTGGGAAGAAGCATTTATTGACAAAAGAGAAATGTGGGGAATGGAGCCTGCAAAGTCAACTTTGTTGGCAAAAGATTTTTTCATAGAAAAATCCATAAAGAACATTCTCATTCCAGGAATTGGCTATGGACGAAATGCCCAAGCATTTATAGACAGTGGAATAAACGTAAGCGGAATTGAAATTTCAAAAACTGCAATAGAACTCGCAATAAAACATTGTGGGGCTGAAATAAATATTCATCACGGTTCTGTAACCGATATGCCTTTTGACAACAAAAAGTATGAGGGTATTTTTTGTTATGCCCTTATTCATTTATTAGACAACAAAGAAAGAACAAAACTAATTCAAGACTGTTACAATCAACTGACTGAAAATGGATATATGATTTTTACAGCCATAACAAAAGCAGCACAGAATTTTGGTAAAGGAAAACTAATCAGCAAAGATCGTTATGAATTTCACAAAGGGGCTCAAATATTCTATTACGACCAAGCATCAATACAAGATGAATTTGGAGAAGCAGGCCTTTTTGAGACGATTAATATAAACGAAAACCAACCATTTTACTTGATAAAATGTAAAAAGACAAAAGCTGCTTCTAAGTAACTTATATCTAAACAGGTGAAAATTAAAAACAATACCCTACACCTCATTGCACTTTCTAGTTCACTAATTTGCGCTGTACATTGTGTCGCTATGCCCGTATTGCTTTCATTTTCCACCTTGAGCAGTTTGCATTTTTGGGAGAACCCGTATATTGAATGGATATTTATAAATTTTGGTCTTGTTTTTGTTTTTATACCCCCTTGGCCGAGTTACTATAAACTCCATCACCAAGAAAAACCTTTGCGATTTGCAGCATTGGGATTTCTTTTTATGGCATTGAGCAGACTTAATGCAATACAATTATGGGAAAATCAATACGGTGATAGGTGCTTTTATAGTGGCTCTAGTACATTATCTAAATTGGTAATTAACAAGGATGAAAAGGAATCATCGTCATTAAATTATTACTTAACATTTATTTAACAAATTTTTATATGCCATTTTAATGGTATTAAAATATTTTTACCGCTTAATGAAATTAAGTCGCATTAAATATAGCATCACTTATTTATTCCTTGCTCTTTTTCTTACTATGAAAATGGCAGGGCTTCATGTGTTGATTCATGCAAATGATGAAGACCACGCAGTTCATTGTGCTATTTGTGACCATACGCTTACGCATAACGTAACCCCTGCGCTAACACCTAATTTACTAGATTTTGCAATTAAAAACACTGAACCTATTGTTCAGAAAGAGATAATTAAAGGCTTTAGCTTTGTTAGCTCAAGTACAATTGCTACAAATCAGCTTTATTCCCGGCCCCCTCCTTTTTTATTATAAGTTTTCCTTGTACATTTTTTTAAGAGTTTGAGCTGTTTAACGTTTAAGTCATTAAGTCGTTCTATACGAATTAATACCAATATGTAATTCTGTCATCCTTACACTAAACACAGCTAATTGTTGGTCTTTGCATTAATATGACAAACTAGCTCTTGAGTTTAGTCACCTATAAATTTATGTATAAGTTTTATCAAGTTCCTTTCATAGGGACAATTGTTCAAATCTTATAGTATTCCATTATGTTACATAAATTATTGAGTGCATGGCTATGTTTTAGCCTATGCGCTACCGCTTTTGCGCAAGCCTCTTTTCAAATAGAAGGTTTTGTGGCAGATGCCAACACGCTACAACGTATTGAAGGCGCCACTATTATTGGCGAAAGTTTTTTTTCAATCTCAACATCCACAGGTGATTTCTCCATAAAAAATGTGGCAAAAGGTAGCTACACTTTTAAAATATCACATATTGGTTATGCACCTAAAACCATCATGGTTCATGTGGGGTCAAACATGGAACCGATTGAAATTTTCTTAGCAGAATCGTTCACAAAGCTTCAAGAAGTTGAATTATTGGGCAAATCCAATCAACGATCAGATAAGGAATCACCCATCGTTTCTTATGTCATTTCCAAAGAATTCATGAACCAAAATCGAGAAAACAGCTTGATGCAAACCTTAAGTAAAATACCAGGGGTTAGCACCATCAGCATCGGTTCGGGACAATCAAAACCTGTGATTAGAGGTTTAGGCTTCAACCGGGTGGCGGTAGTTCAAAATGGCATCAAACACGAAGCACAACAATGGGGCAATGACCATGGACTGGAAATTGACCAGTATGGTATTGAAAATATAAAAATCATAAAAGGACCCGCATCCTTACTCTATGGGTCTGATGCCATTGCAGGTGTTGTGGACATTCAACCTTCTAAAATACCGCTCCCAGATTCTTTTGGTGGTGAGCTGAATATTTTGGGTGAAAGCAATAATGATTTGCTGGGCATTTCCGCTGGGATTCAGGCCAGAAAAGAAAAATGGTTTTATCGTGGACGCTTAACCTATAGAGATTATGGTGACTATAAGGTTCCTACAAACAAAATCAATTATGAGAATTATATTTTTGAATTATATGATAATAATTTAAGAAACACAGCGGGAAAAGAAGCCAATGCAAGCTTTAGTGTTGGTTATGTTTCAGAAAACGTAACATCAGAAACTTTTTTCAGCAAGGTGAATGCCAAAAACGGATTTTTCGCCAATGCACATGGTTTGGAAGTGAGAACCTCTGCTATTGATTACGATAAATCCAATAGAGATATTGACCTTCCCTATCATAAAGTAAACCATTTCAAAGTCACAAGTATGACCTCTATTATAAGTGGCGACCATACTTTTCATATTGATTTGGGATTTCAAAATAACGACCGGGAAGAGCATTCTGAACCCACCTCTCACGGTTTTATGCCGAAACCATCAGATACTAAAGAGCGTGCATTCAACAAAAACACTTATGCAGTTAATGTAAGGGATGCATTTAAGCCGAGCGAGCAACATGACATTGTAGTCGGATTGAATATTGAATATCAAGACAACGACATAGGTGGCTGGGGGTTTTTAATTCCGGAGTATACCCGTTTTATAATTGGTGGATTTTTATATGGCCAATTTGAACTTCGACCCAATCTGCATCTCTTGGCTGGCATACGGTATGATTACGGTAGCATTGACACCAAATCCTATTTGGATTGGTTTCCTTCCACAATTAATAACAGTGATGGAACAACTTCTTATATCTATTTACAAAGGGCTCAACATAGGGTACTTGATTTTGGAAGTATGAGTGCATCCGCAGGATTGAGCTATATTCAGAACAACACCACTTATAAAATAAATGTAGGCAAGAGTTTTAGAATGCCATTGCCCAATGAGCTCGCTTCTGATGGCGTAAATTATCATATGTATCGCTATGAAAAAGGCAATCTCGATTTAAATCCTGAAGCTTCCTACCAGTTGGATATTGATATTGACCATACTCAAAAAAAGTTTTCTGTAGGAATCAGCCCGTTTGTAAATCTCTTTGACAATTTTATTTATCTGAATCCTACTTCAAGTTATTACGAGAACCTTCAGATTTACGAATATACCCAGAGCAAAGTATTTCGGATTGGTGGCGAAGTAAGAGCTAGTGCTAATTTATTTGAAAATTTGCGTTTGGAGGCTTCCGCAGAATATGTCTTATCGAGACAAACCAGTGGCCCTAAAAAAGATTTTACCATTCCATTTTCACCGCCGTTATCAGGACTATTCTCCGCAAGTTATCAGTTTAAAGATGTACTGTTTTTAAAGAAACCGCAGCTTGTTGCTGATTATAGAGTGACGGCAGCACAAGAAGAGATTGTGCCACCAGAAGAGAAAACAGACGGGTATCAATGGCTAAACTTATCTTTTCTAACAAAATTGGATGTTCTTAAAAACAACCGTCCTGTAGCCATGCGGTTAAAACTCAATAATGTGTTCCATACCAAATATCTTGACCACACTAGTTTTTATCGGTTGATAGAAGTGCCTCAACCCGGTAGAAATCTATCGCTATCATTTACAATTCCTTTTTAAATATTTAAATCAATAATTAACAATTAAATCAAAAACAAATGAAAACAATCACATTGAAATCAACCTCAAAATTTTTAGCAATCGCCGCTTGTTTAGGGCTCTTATTACAGTCTTGTAGTAGTGACGATGATGCCAGCGACACAACAGTGACTGCGCCCATAATATCCAATTTTGAATATGGCGCAGGCAGTGCACATTCAACAGACCAAGTGGGATATAAAGGTTCTGACCTGCACTTGGAGGCCGAAATAACTGCGGAAGCAAGCGTAAGTAGTATTAAACTATTCATACATGCCCACGATTTACCTTTAGGTGAAGGCGAAGTAAATTGGGATTTTGAACAGGTGTTTACGGATAGTAAATATCTCGTCATGAACCCTACATTCCATGAGCATATAGATATTCCTGCCAACATTCCGGCTGGAGAGTATCATATTGAATTGTTAGTGACCGATGCATTGGGCAATAGCACCGAAATTGATGGTCATATCCAAATATTAAATCCTATTATTTTAAGTGATGTTTCTATCGATACAACTGTAGTAAGAGACGAAGATTTTCATGTAGAATTCTTCATTAACGCTATTAATCGTATTCATAATATTACCGTTGATATACACTCACATGGGCTTGTTCCCGTAGCTGGAGAAACCGAATGGCATTTTGAACAAGTTTTTAGTGAGGGCTATCATGAGTTGACTGAAGCTGAATTTCACAAACATATTGATGTGCCCGTTACAGCTCCTGTAGGCGAATATCATATGGTGATTACGGTCGAAGATGAAGATGGAAATACAGAAAAAATAGACACACATTTAGATGTCACATTATAATTAATAATAATACAACCGCATTGTATCATTTTGATACAACGCGGTTTAAATTCTAAATTATGAACTTTAAAATAAAACATATTTACTTTTTTCTTTTAGTATCACTTATTGTTTCCTGTTCTAGTGAAGACAGCCCAGATAAAGATGAAGACAAGCCTAGCATTTCTATTAACTATAACGAAGGATTTCCACAAGCATGCGCCCAACTTGTAAAAGGGCAAACCTATAATTTCAGGGCGCAAGTGACAGACAATACATCTTTAGCTTCCTACAATTTGAATATACACCACAATTTTGACCATCACACCCATGATGACCAAGGCGCCATATGCGAATTAGAACCTGTAAAGCAAGCAATAAACCCTCTGATTTATATGGAAAACTTTAGCATAGAAAATGGGGTAACCAGTTATGAAATTAATATTAGCGTAACCATTCCGGATACTATCGATACAGGAGATTATCACTGTGCGTATTCTGTAACAGATGCAACAGGCTGGCAAAGTAGAACATCAATAGATATTAAAATTGTAAACTAAGTAAATCTTAAAAACATGAAAACAAATCTTAAAAACAAAACATCTTTTTTAATAATACCAATTCTTTTTCTAGCACTCTTGTATGCCTCATGCAGCAATGATGACGATGCTCAACTTGAGTTACTTGCCCCAACCATTGAAAATATTGAAATAGGTTCGAGTAACAATGGCATTGGTGTAATTGGCAGGGATTTTCATTTTGATATGGATGTCATAGCTGGGGGATTCATTGAAAATGTTCAAGTAAAAATACAGCCCCGAAGTGGCGAAACGTATGCCCAGGATTGGTCCTATGAAATTACATGGGACGAATATCAAGGTATGAAAAACACTAATGTCCACAAACATTTTGATGTTCCTGAAGATGCTGTGGAAGGTATTTATGATTTACTTATCATCGTAAGTGATCAAAATGGCACAACCCTAGAAGAAATCCATACGATAGAACTCGTAGACCCTTCAAATTTACCTGTAGACCCTTATTTATACCTAATGGATTTCTATACCGACAATATGTATCAATATGTAAATGAATTACTTCAAAATCCAGAAGACATCGCCTATTCTGAAGGTGATGTATTTAAATCTTCCGCTACCATCAAGAAGGTTAAGGGAGATGGGAAAATGTACCTTCTATTTATTAAAAAATCCGCAAACCACCTTCCAACACTTGTGGATGATATTGATTTTTCAAAAGTCATCGTTTATGATGTTTTTGAACATGAAAATGAAGAAGATGTCTATTCTTTTAGTAATGTATTATATGACGGCCAAGGCGGTTTTATTCGTCCGGCACCAGAATTTAGTATCGGTGCTTCTCACGACAATAATATGCCCGAACCAAATCCCATTACCGGTGAAAAGGAATGGGAAAGTGGTGAATACTATTTAGGTGTTGTTTACACAAACACCAAGTATAATTTAAGTGTTTATCATTATGTGGAAGTAGATATCATCATGAATTAATCATAAAAAGCAGTATCGGGAAACCAAACTGATAACCTATTGAATTTGATTTAGTTTTTTAATGTTAGTTGTCCATATCAGAAATCATAATTCTGCACTACATATACTTGATCGCTGCAGGTTATCCGATGACTTAAATAAAATGCAAATATTTGGCATAGAAATTAAATCATTATAAATAATAAACAATATGCTTAAAAAACAATTATTACTAGTAGTTACAGTAGTGTTTTTAACAATATCTTGTGCATCTGACGATGATTCACGAGATAATTACCCGCAAAATAAAAATATTTCATTTACAGTGACTTCTTCGGATAATAATAGACAGTCTGATATAACACTGGCCATACAAGGAAAAGGGATAGATGTTTCCGATTTTTCAAGTAGTGAATCTCACCTACCTTTTACCAAAGATTATTTGAATCAAACAATGGCTTTTTTAACAACATTGGATATTACGTATAGAGATAATTCTGGAGGTGGAGTTGGAGTTCCTTTTGAACCCTATACTATCAAGCTTAAAATAAGTACAGATTCAGAAACATTAACTGAAAAAGAAATTACGATTACAGAGTCTGGAACTACTGATTTTGTGGATTTTACTTTTAATTAAAAAACGGTTAACAACGATGTTGAAGATAATGGCTAAAAAAAGGTGGAACTTTATTTACTACTGTTAGTAATTTGATCAAGGGCTAATTGTCTTTCTTTAGTTTTGTGTATCTTCGATACACAAAACTAAAGAAAATAGTCACGAATTATTGCGAAAATCCTTTTAACCTTGCGATGGTATATTTCGAATAAAATATAAACTAAATAAAAGCAAATGAAAAATACAATTACATTATTACTCTTAGTCCTTTCAATTATATTTGGTATTAATCAAAAACTGAATGCTCAAAACTCAATTACGCATATTGCCTATACAGATAAGGATAGTGACGTTAGATTAGCAGCCTTAGGAAAATTAAAAGACCAGAATTCAATTACACACATTGCATATACCGATAGGGACAGTACTGTTAGATTAGCAGCGCTGAGAAGACTGACGGATCAAAATTCCATTACACATATTGCCTATACAGACAACGATAGTGTAGTTAGGTTAGAAGCTCTTAGCAAACTGAGTGACCAGAATTCAATTACGCATATTGCCTATACGGACAAAGATGACAAAATCAGATTAGAAGCGCTAAGAAAACTAAAAGACCAAAATTCCATTACACACGTTGCCTATACAGACAACGATAGTGCTGTTAGGTTAGAAGCTCTTACCAAACTAAAAGATCAAAATTCAATTAGACATATAGCTTATACGGATAAAGACAGTACTGTTAGATTAGCAGCGCTGAGAAGACTGACGGATCAAAATTCCATTACACATATTGCCTATACAGACAACGATAGTGTAGTTAGGTTAGAAGCTCTTAGCAAACTGAGAGACCAGAATTCAATTACGCATATTGCCTACACGGACAAAGATGACAAAATTAGATTAGAAGCGCTAAGAAAACTAAAAGACCAAAATTCCATTACACACGTTGCCTATACAGACAACGATAGTGCTGTTAGGTTAGAAGCTCTTACCAAACTAAAAGATCAAAATTCAATTAGACATGTAGCTTATACGGATAAAGACAGTACTGTTAGATTAAAAGCTTTGGAACTCTTGAAATAAACTTCTAATAAATACACAACATAAAAAACTTAAGAAGAGCTGAATTAAATAAACATATACTTTTAAACCAAGGATAAGCGATCTATAATCCAGAAATGACCTTCTGCCACGCAGGGGATTTTTCACTATCATTGCCTAAAAAGTAATTTAGACAAGCACCACTGAATTTTTTTGTTTTTATGCATCTTCGATACACAATGCTAAAAAATAATATAGCCCCAACATATTATGGAATTCTATTTTGTTCTACCTTGTGCTAAATTTAAACAATAGAAAAATATTTATGAAAACCCTGCTTTTTTCCTTCTTTATTTTGACATTGATTGCCTGTAATTCAGAATCAAGAGTCAACCAAAAAAAGGAGACAAAAACTGAGAGTACAGCAACAAACAAAATACGAGTATTGAATTTTGGCTCTGTACATCTAAGCGGAAGTACGGATGCTTATTCTTCTATTACAGACGTAAATAGCATAAAAGGTAAAGCAGATATACAGAAAATTGTAGAACAACTGGTAAAATTCAAACCAACTATAATTTGTGTGGAAATACCACCTGAAAGTACTGAATTTATGAATCAAGCTTTTCAAAAATACAAGACAGACCAATCGAGCCGAATTAATTATTCAGAGGAAGTGAATGTAATAGGACTTGAAGTTGCTCGTTTAAGTGGAACAAAAAAAATATATGGTATTGATAACCCCATTGGATTTGACTATCCTAAACTCATTGAACTAGCTAATAAGAATGTTTTAGACAGTCTTTATGTGCAAAATATTATGGGGAGTTATGAAACTCAAAACAAAAAACCGCTTCTTGAGCAGTTTGCAGAAATAAATACGACGAAGTACAAAATGGAAACATTTGACTTATATAATTTTTTAGCAACTATGCATACTCCAAATGGTTTTGAAGGCGCTGATATAATTGCAGATTTCTACAAAAGAAATTTGAGAATGTATACGAATTTTTCAGACATTCCTTTAACAAAGAACGACAGGGTATTAATTATTATGGGAGCAACGCACACTGCCTATTTTGATATTTTTATTGGAAATAGCCCGAAATATATTTTAGAAAACACAACTCAATATACTAATTATTCGGAATAGTTGTAAGGTTTAAAAAGAATAACCGTTGCACAAGTCTTTAAAAAGTAAAATAATAAACATTTTACTTTTTTGTATTTTTATGTGTCTTCGAAACGCAACACTAAAAGGAAATAGTCCCAAAACACGGGGAAATCCATTTCGCCCTACGTTGCAATCAATTATGAACATCAACTTTTGGAAAAACATTTGCCTTTCTAACAAAAAGAAAATCCTTATGAACAACGAAACTTTTGGAATGACTTTTCAATATGCGATTTGTGTGGAATACGACTTAGAAAATAAAATTTCAATTAATCGAATTGACCAAAAACTTCTATCTTCTTTTCTTAAATCAAACATAATCAAGAAAATATTTAAAGGAAAAAGTAAACCTACAAAGTCATTATATAAATCAAAAGAATTTACTTCCGAATTCATAACCAGATGCCCTCACAGTTTTCTTTTGGAAAATGAAGAGACTTTTTCTGTTAAAACATTTATGGGAAAAGGGAAAATGTTTGCTCCAAAAGCCGTTGGTCAAGCAGGAGACAAAACTTTCAATCACTTTTTTGGACACCTATATCCAAACGAAATAGACAGAACAAATTTTAAAGAATTTTGCCTACAAAACATTTCTGAAATTTTACCTATAGTAGTCGATTATGCTTTGGTTAGTGATTATAATTGTTGGTTTTATCGCAAAAATGACAGTTTTAGTCACGAAATAATCAAACGAGACGATTTACCGGATTTAACTTTTGAAAAAAGCCATTTCACATTTACAAAACCAACTGCGCCGAAATGGATTGAGTCAAATACTGTTAAATATAAAGGGAAAACCGTTATGGAATTGCAACTTCACAAGAATAGAAGTGGTTATAAAATTAGACTTCATCGAGACAATTTCCCTGAATTATTAAAAGTGGAAAAAATTAGTAACAACTCACTTCTGGGAGATACGGCAGAATTAGCTATTTGTAATGTGTTTAACCTTGATTCAGATGTTAATAATGATAGGCTTATAAACAATTCAGATAGGTTGATTTTAAAGGCATTTGAAAATCATTATGCGCTAAACAAAGATTTGTTGTTTCCCTTAAAACCTATTAAATATTCAGGAACTGAAAAAAGGAAAAGAGGTGGACATAGTAAAAGTGGAATAGATTTTTATTTGGAACAGAATAATACTTTATCAGTAAAAACAAATAAATCAAAATCTTACAAAGTTTGTCCACCTGAAATTGGACAACCATCACCAAAAACTTTTGATTTACATTTTGCTAACAAAGGTTGGTATAATGGACAAATGAGCGAGGAAAAATTTAGAATTTTAGTTAAGGACAAAAATAAGTTAGTTCTTTTACTGTCAGCGTACGTTAAATTTCTTAATGAATGTGACTATCTGCTTTGGTCATTATATATAAGTGATAATAATGTTTCATCCAAAATGATAAGTAAAGATGAACTTCAAAATATAATTTTTAATCCTGACTTGATTGATTTTTCTAATGATTTTACAGAAAAAAGTAGTGTAACTATTAAGTACGGAAAAGAAAAGGTTGTTTCATTAGGCGAATTTCAAGTCCATTCTGCCAGAAATTCATTAAAATTCAGATTCAACTTCGGGAATTTGTTGGCAATAAAATAAATTGTTTATTATATTTGGACAGAATTAGACAAAACTGGACAAATATGGACAATACCATTCAAATGTTAAGAATTGAAGATATAGCTAATAAATTAAATGTTTCTCAAAAATCAGTTAGAAGATACATACATTCGGGTAAATTAAAATCAAATAAAATTGGTGGTGTTCACAGAGTTGAAGAAAGTGAATTGCAACATTTTCTTAATTTATCTGTATATGAAAACGGTGTTGAAAGAGAACTGGAAAAAACTAATCCGAAATCTACAAAAACTGATGTAGTAAATTGGATGGATATTTCAGAAGATTGGGATAATCCACAAAAAAACGACTATACTTCCGCAGATTTATTCTGTGGTGCTGGCGGAATGGCAAAAGGGTTTGAAATGGCTGGTTTTAATCAAGTTTGCGGATTGGATTGGTTCAAAGAAGCAGGAATGACTTACCGGCATAACTTCGAACATCAATTAATAGAAGGAGATATTACAAGCAGAGAAATAAAAGATAAGTTTATAAATACCATAAAAAAACAACTTAATGGCAAACCATTGACTGTTCTTTCTGGTGGTTTTCCGTGTCAAGGTTTTAGTATGTCAGGTAGCAGGATTGTAGAAGATGAAAGAAATTCACTTTATAAAGACATGCTCCAAATTATTGAAGAACTGCAACCTGAATTTATTGTAGCTGAAAACGTGAAAGGTTTACGTTCAATGCTCAAAGGAAAAGTGGAGGACAAAATAAAAAACGATATTAAAAAACTCGGATATATTGTAAACGTTACTGTTTTAAATTCTGCGGATTATTATGTTCCTCAAAAAAGAGAAAGAATTATTTTCATAGCTAATCGGATCGGTAAAAAAAATTATCATCCTTCGCCATTGCTTGAGCCAGGCTCATATATAACTACCAAAGAGGCTATCAAGGATTTAATCAAACTAAAAGATGATAAATCATTTAATCATATAAGAACTAAACACAGTGATGATATGAAAGAAAGGTTGGCTTTAGTTCCAGAAGGGAAAAGTCTTTATGATAATTATTCAGATTCATGGAAAAAATGTCCTTGGAATGAAGCAAGTTGTACAATAAAAGAAAATCATGGCGGAGTTAATATTCATCCTATAGAGCCAAGGGTGATAACGGTTAGGGAAATGGCAAGATTACAATCCTTTCCTGATGACTTTATTTTCAAAGGACCAAAAGGAAAACAAATGGTGCAAATAGGAAATGCAGTTCCACCATTTTTAGCAAAAGCTATTGGGTTATCAATTAAAAAAACGATAGAAAAATAGATGTTTACAACACCATATCCTATAAAAAAGTCTTAATCCATTTCTCTAAAGTAATTTAGACAAGCGCTATATTTTTTTATGTATCTTCGATATTAGTCAATAAAAAGAATAGTCCCAAAACACGGGGAAATCTATTTAGCCCTGCGTTGTAGCCAATTAAAAAAATGAAATGTCAATAACAAAAGAATCCGAACTAATCGGAATGAAAAAAATTAGTGCAGTTGTTGGAACTACATTAAAATTAATGAGAGAATATGCTAAGGTTGGAATGTCAACTAAAGAACTAGATGAATACGGAGGTAGTATTTTAAAAAGTTATGGAGCAAAATCTGCACCTTATGAAACCTATGGATTTCCAGGTTACGCTTGCATAAGTGTAAATGAAGAAGCAGCTCACGGAATACCATCAGAAAAAAGAATACTGAAAGAAGGAGATTTGGTTAATATTGATGTATCAGCAGAATTAAATGGTTTTTGGTCCGATAATGGAGGTTCTTTTGTACTTGGAAAAGACATTCATAATCACCAACCTCTTGTAGATGCTTCTAAGAACATTTTACGCAAAGCAATTAGCAATATCAAAGGCGGAGTAAAAATTTCTGAAATTGGATATTTAATAGAAACTGAAGCTAAAAAATCAGGATTTAAAGTCATTAAAAATTTAGCGGGTCACGGAGTTGGCAGAAGTTTACACGAAGAGCCTGAAAATATTTTAAATTACAGAGTTAAAAGTAACCGAGAACGATTTAAGAAAAATACCACAGTAGCCATAGAGACTTTCATTTCAACAAACTCAACTGTAGCTGTAGAATTGAATGATGGTTGGACTTTAGTTGGAAACAAAGGAGGATATGTAACCCAACACGAACAAACAATATTAATCACGAATAAAATTCCGGTAATTTTAACGGAATCTAATGAAATCTGGAATTAAATAACTGGCTACAGCCCCGTATCCTATGAAAAGCCCTAGTCTAGTACGCTATAGTAATTTAGACTAGCGCTATTTTCCTTTTTTCTTTTTATGTATTTAGTGCTAAGCATTAAAAAATCTAGTCTTAGAACATCTAGGAAGTTCTTTACATATACTAGTTTTTATTTTCTAAACAAAGAGTACACTACGAACAACAGAAAATCAACCTCTTAAATATTATTATTTAGATTTATTATAAATAACTTGGATATATCAATAGACAAATATATTTTTGTCAAAAAATCACTATTAATATTAAGTCTAAATAAAAACAATGAAAAAATCACTATTAATTTTATTTTTGCTATCTAATTTAGCATTTTCACAAAACGGAGCTGTTTTAGGAACTGTTACAGACAACAATAAAACACCACTTTTCGGAGTAAGTATTTCTTTAAAAAACTTCACAAAAGGAACACAAACTAACGAAAATGGTGATTTTGTAATCGATAATTTGGAAAACGGAAATTATGTACTTTCCGTTTCATATTTAGGATTTAAAACTAGGGAAGTTTCCATATCAATTTCAAATAATAGAAAGACAACATTAGAGCGCATTACACTCTACGAGGGAAATGAAATATTGAGCGAGGTTGTTGTTGAAGGAGAGCGACGAAATAAATTTTCGAGAAAAAAAACAGCTTATGTTTCCAAGCTTCCATTAAAAGACATTGAAAATACACAAGTTTATAGTACAATTACTAACGAACTTTTGCAATCCCAAATAGCTACAAATTTTGATGATGCCTTAAAAAATGCAACAGGAGTTGAGCAATTATGGACTTCTACTGGTCGTGGCGGTGATGGTGCAGGTTACTTTACACTTCGTGGGTTTTCTGTACAACCACAATTAGTAAATGGTTTACCAGGTTTAACGAACGGAACAATAAATCCAGCAAACATTGAGCGTATTGAGGTATTAAAAGGACCTTCTGCAACTTTGTTTGGTAATGCAGTAAGCTCTTACGGTGGACTTATTAATGTAGTTACCAAAAAACCTTATGTGGGAACTGGTGGAGAATTATCGTTTACCTCAGGAACTTACGGACTAAATCAAATTGTTGGCGATTTTAATACTGCTTTGAGTAAAGATGATAATTTATATTTTAGATTAAATACAGCCTATACTACTGAACAGAGTTTTCAAGATTCAGGTTTTAGAAAATCATTTTTTGTTGCACCATCATTATCATATAAAGTAAACAACAAACTTTCATTTTCTTTTTACGGAGAAATTACACAAACGGAACAAACAAACCCAACCTTTCTATTTTTAAATAGAAGTGCACCAACTGCTGCATCAAACCTTGATGAATTGGCTTACAATAATAAATTATCGTTTACAAGTAACGATTTGAGTTTACAAAATCCAACACAGAATTACAGAATTGAAATGGATTATAAATTGTCCGATATATGGCAATCGCAAACTTTACTTTCTAAAAGTTCTACATCTACAAAAGGCTATTATTCCTACCTATTTGATTATGGTGTTTTAGAAGGAAATACGTATTCTAGATTTATCAATAAGCAAAACGCCAATACACAGACAACAGATATTCAACAAAATTTTATTGGAGACTTCAAAATTGCATCTTTAAGAAATAGAGTTGTTATTGGTCTTGACTATTTTAATGAAACACAAATCAACAATAGTACTGGATATGCTTTTTACGGCAATATAACACCAAATGGAGGAGCAAATGGAGATGATCCTTTTACACCGGGTGTAGAAACTGATATTTTTCCACTTTCAACTTCGGCTGTAGATGCAGTATTGTCATCACAAGGTGTAAGCAACATAAAATCTAAATATCACATTTATAGTTTGTACGCATCTGACGTTTTAAATATTACAGATAATCTTTCAGCAATGGTTGGCTTGCGTTTAGACCGTTTTGATAATGAAGGAAATTTAGCAAATCCCGATGATAATTACGACCAAACTATGTTATCACCAAAATTCGGAATCGTTTATCAACCAATATTAGATAAATTGTCTCTTTTTGGTAATTACCAAAATGGTTTTACAAACGTTGCACCTCAATTAGTAGGTAATCCTGATGATGGTCCGCAAACTTTACAAACTTTTGACCCAGAACAAGCAAACCAATTAGAATTTGGTATTAAAACAAATCTCTTTAATAATCGCTTAAATGCAACGATTAGTTACTATGATATTAAAGTGAAAGACCGTGTAATTACAGACCCTTCATCACCTTTCAATAAAATTCAAGGTGGCGAAGTCGTAAGTAAAGGTTTTGAAATTGAAATTAACGCCAACCCATTTAAAGGACTAAATATTAGAGCTGGTTTTAGTAGCAATGATAGCGAAACTACGGAATCAGATAATACTGAAATTCTGAACAGAAGACCACTTGAGGCTGGACCAGAAACGCTTTACAATTTTTGGGCGAATTATGAATTTCAAGATGGAACTTTAGACGGTTTTGGAATTGGTTTAGGGTTTAATGGAGCAAGTGAACGTTTTGCGATAAACTACGAATCGACTGGCGAATTTATTCTGCCAAGTTATACGATTGCAAACGCTTCCGTTTTTTACCAAGCTGATAAATACAGAATTGGTTTAAAGCTGAACAATGCTTTTAACAAGGAATATTACAAAGGTTGGACTACCATAAATCCACAAACGCCAAGAGCATTATTGGCAAACATTTCATATCAATTCTAATTAGTCAAGTGAGAAAGAGCAACTTTTTATTCAGGTTGCTCTTTTTTAAATATAAAATAATGACAGCTAAAAAAATTATATTTCAATTACATAAATTTTTAGGTTTAACAACAGGCTTGGTCGTTTTTATTGTGTCTATAACTGGTTGTTGTTGGGCGTTTAGAGATGAAATTGAAAGTCTTTATGATGACTATAAAAAAGTCACACCACAAGACCAAACAATATTAACACCAACAAAAGCAAAGGAATTAGCAAAAGCGATATTTCCAAACAACACTGTGCACGGAACTCTATTTAAAAAAGAAGATGATGCAATTGAAGTAATTTTCTATGATGCCGAACCAGAATTTTATCAGAGTGTTTTCTTAAATCCATATTCAGGCGAAGTGATTCAAGTAGATAATCATCTGTCGGGGTTTTTTGCATTTATTCTAAAAGGTCATATGCGACTTTGGTTACCCAAAACTATTGGCGAACAAGTTGTTGGAGTTTCTATTTTAATTTTCATATTAATCATCATTTCAGGTTTTATTATTTGGCTACCCAAAAAGCGTAAAAACTTAAAACAACGTTTAAAATTTGATTGGAAAAAAACTACACGTTGGAAACGCAAAAATTTTGATTTACATACCGTTGTTGGATTTTATATTTGTTCTCTTGCCTTGATTTTGGCTTTTACGGGCTCAATGATGTCTTATAATTGGCTAAAATATGTTGTGTATAAATCTACAGGTGGGGAAAAAGAAGCACGTTTTATTATTCCTGAAAATCAAAGTGAGAATATAGCGAAGGAAACTACTAAACCAATGGATTTTTTGATTGTTAAATTGTTAAAAGAAAACCCAGAGGCAGAAGCATTTGAATTGCACTACCCAAAAACAGTTGACGAAAGTATTTACGTGGAAGTGTCAAATAGTAAAGGACTTTATTATGATTCTGACTTTCGGTTTTTTGACCAAAATACGCTGGAGGAAATTGAAACACCAAGTATATACGGAAAATATGAAAATGCAAAAGTAGCCGATAAAATTCAACGAATGAATTATGACATTCATATTGGAGCTATAGGCGGAATTGTTGGAAAAATTATTGCCTTTTTGATTAGTTTGCTTACTGCGAGTTTGCCAGTAACTGGAGTTTTATTATGGTACGGACGACATAATAAAAGGAAAAAATAGATAATATTGAAATTTAGGCTGTTTGTACCTATAGCACACACTTTTATAACAATATTACCTCCAAGCACTAAAGAGTGGTTCTATTTTTTATTAGAAGTAACTTTTAAGAGGTGAATTTTCCAATTAATAGGTTGTTTAAGGGATATACCCTGTGCCTTCTGAATTTAGCCAAGTTTTAAATGAAAGAATAGAAAAAAATTATGTGTTCAACAAAGTATACTATTAAAACCCCTAGTCTAGTTCTTTATAGTAATTTAGACAAGCACTATTGTCCTTTTTTCTTTTTATGTATCTTCGATACACAACATTAAAAAAATCTAGTCCAGAAACATTGGGGAAATCTATTTAGCCCAGCGTTAGGCAAAATTTAAAACCAACCAAATAAATGGTAGGAATATTAATAGCAGTTGCCATTTCTTGGCTACTACTTTTCTTAATTGAAAAGGAAAATATTTTAGCACTAGGATTTTTTCCAATTGTAAAAAGATTGAAACAATTCTTAATCGGATTTCTAATTACTGGAATACTTTGTGTTTTCGTTCAATATTTAGAGTCATATCTAAAATCATCGAATTGGATTTTAAATAAAGATATTACAAGCGCTATTATTTTTAAATCTTTTTTGTGGGATTTTAAATCTGTATTGACAGAAGAACTGATTTTTCGTGGAGCATTATTATACATTCTCATCCAAAAAATTGGCTCAAGAAAAAGTATCTTGATTTCCGCAATCGCATTCGGAATTTATCACTGGTTCTCATACGGAGTTTTAGGTAATGTAATGGCAATGATTTTAGTTTTTATCGGAACTGGATTAATGGGATATGCTTGGGCTTGGGCTTTTTCAAAAACTAAATCAATAATGGTACCTTTCGGACTTCATTTAGGCTGGAATTTTATGTATAACACCATTTTTTCTAAAGGACCTTTGGGTGAATTAGTACTAATTTCAAAAGATGGAAATGAATTGACCGATTGGATTTCGTTGTTGAACTTTGTTAGTGGATTGGTAATAGTTCCTATTTTAGTGCTGATTTATGTAAGATATTTTATAAAAAAAAGAAGTTGAATAAAAACTATGACTAGCAATAGTAACCATTACTCAAAGTCATAATATGTAAAATAAGGTCTGTTATAGGCGCCTTTTGAGGCGGTTTACTTTTTTAGGAATGCTTACGCTATGATTGTAGTTATCCCCTTTTTAGGGAAGCTTATTTAATTGGCTAAAAAGTATTGTAGATAGGCACTATTTTCCTTTTTTTGTAGAATAGTAATGAATATTTCTCTTTTTTGATGTTTTGAGAATACCACTTTCAACCATTCTATTTAAGATAACTGATATGGCTGAACTTGAGGATTTTACTTGATATTCATTTTCAAGTTCATGTAGAATATCTAGAGCAGTTCTATCCTTTGTAAAGTAATTATCGTCCAGATATAATTTTATCCGAGAAGTTAGTCGGGATTTTTCTTTTCTAGAGGGTGATAGCTTGAATCGTGTTTTGGTATCTATTTTGAAATCAAGAATATCTTTAGGGTGGCTTTTAATGGCTTTGCAAATTTCAACAAAATAACTTAAAGTTAATTCATTTCCATCTTCAAGACTACGAATAGCGTTATATGAAAAACCGGTCATTTCAGCTATGTCTTCTATTTCTAATTCACTTTTAATTCTTTGAGCTTTTATCCTTTTTCCAATTTCTTTTAAAAGTGGTTCATTTTTATATTTAGCCATATTCAAATTGAACGAAATATCTAGCAACATAAAATAATTTAAAATGAAATTTTGTTGTTATAAAATATAATTATATATTGCCTTAATTATTACTGAATTGTGATTCTTTTATAATGAGATTTAGAAGCATTCACTTAGAATCTAGACAATTTTTAAGCAGTGAAGTGATGTCTAGATAGACCAACGTCTATTGACCTAGACGCACATATCGTTGTACGGTATTCTGGTACTTCTGATGCAATAAGCTGAGTTCCGCGCCTTTTTGTTTCCATACACTAAGGCTTTAATGAGGCATTTCTTTCATTCAAAGGCAATTTCGGCTTTGTAGCATCTATGTAGGTATGGGTACAATCCAAACTTATATGATGATCTTAATTGTGAGAAAATACAAATAGAAAACCTAGCTTATGGAACAAGGACCATCCAATAGTTTGCCTTACCTTATAGTACTAACGCACTATATGCTATCTGCTTCGTTTGCGGTATTGTTAGAAAATGCTAACCTAAGCCATACTGCTAAAACCCATTGTAAATTAGGGCTAAAGGTGATAGGAATCCTATATGCAGACCTTGCGTATGGCTCTGGACTAAAACGGCTATACCAAAAGGAATTTGATAGCTTCTTTACATCCTTTCCGGGGGAATATTTTTACCATAGAGATTTAATTTCTCTAGAGATGGTAGCCAAAAATGTGGCTCAGCAGATTACAGCCCAACAAACGGTTCTTTTTAAAGACCCAATACTTATAGACAATTAGTTATGGATAGGGGTGAAACAAAACTAACAGCTAAGGAGTTCAAAGCTATTTTTGAGCGTATGTACCCCCAACTGTGCACATTTGGGTACCGGTTTCTCCAAGACCGTGAAATAGCCAAAGATATTGTACAAGATATATTTCTTAAAGTCTGGACCAATAAAACTGTTTTCCAAGATAAAAACCATATTGTGGGGTACCTCTATAAGTCCGTGAAATACAATTGCTATAATTATCTACGGAGTAAACACCACAAGAACACCGAACCTTACGATCTTGCCAAACTACATACCTACGAAACCGAAGAATTATGTATGGTTGAGGCTGTGGCGGTAGAAACCAGCGTACTTGTAGAGAAGGCCATTAATACCTTAACCGTAAAAGGTGCTCAGGTCATTCGGTTAAGTATTCAAGATTATACAAACAAAGAAATTGCAGAAGCAATGGCGATTTCTGTAAATACCGTTAAAGATCATAAAAAGAAGGCCTATCATGAATTACGTCTGGTACTTGGTTCTTTATAAGGGCCTTGGGGCCCTTTGAACATTTTCTACATTTTTTTTTGACCGCTAACCACCCATTTTTCTTTTTTGTGGTATTAACCCTATAAACTAAAGTATAAGAAATGGGTAACGCCAATAACATAAAACCACTTTCACAAAAGTTAGCTAAAGTAATACTGCTTGGTGAAACCATTAAAGATTTTGACAGCTCTGCAGTTTTTGATGCCAAAACCAAGGAGCAGCTGCTTTTGGGTATTAGATCAGGGAAACATTTGAGCTTTATAAATAGCATTGACACGGAGAAAGATTGGGAGATCTTACAAAATAAGATAAAGGGCTCTAAAAGAAAGGCATTGTATTGGAAATATGCTGCAGCGGCATCTGTACTCTTATGTGTCGCTCTCGCTATATTATTATCTAAAGAAACTGTAGAAGCGCCAACCAAAGAACCTATTATCGTGAACAACAAAATAGAAACGGGTATAGACAAGGCAACCTTAACCTTAAATGATGGTACACTGGTGTTGTTAGAAAAAGGTACTTCGTATCAAACGACCACTGCCATCAGTAATGGTGAAACAATCATTTATACCAAGCAAGAGCCTATTACAGACACCGCCTTTAATACCCTAACAATCCCTAGAGGGGGACAATTTTATATTGCCCTTTCTGATGGTACCGAGGTGTGGTTAAATTCCGAATCCCAACTAAAATACCCGGAAAGTTTTAGTGCGGGTAAAGCCCGTACCGTTGCGCTTGTCTATGGGGAAGCCTATTTTAAAGTAGCACCAAGCACAGCCCATAAAGGAGCCACTTTTATAGTGAACAACCAGTTTCAAGACATTGAAGTACTAGGAACAGCATTTAATATTAAGGCATATAAAAATGAGAATAGTGTGCATACCACCTTGGTAGAAGGGAAGGTTGCCATAAGCACGGCCAAGGGAAAACAAAACCTAATTCCTACCCAGCAAGCTGTGGTAAACCGTATGGATAATAGTATCACTATAGCCACTGTAGATGTGTATCGGGAAACTTCTTGGAAGGAGGGAGTCTTTAGTTTTAGAAACAAACCTTTAAAAGAGATTATGACCGTATTATCACGCTGGTACAATATGGAGGTGGTCTTTGAAAACCCAAAGCTTGAAAAAGAAAAATTTAATGGGACCCTTGATAAAAATCAGTCTATAGAAGAAATACTATCCTCAATTAAAAACACCAACATCATTAAAACCTATGAAATTAAGGAGCATACATTAATTCTAAAATGATGAAAAGGAAAAGAGTACAAGGGGTTTAATTGAAAATGTCAAACGGAGAACAATACGAAATAAAGGAATCAAAAATTGATGAAGCACATCAACCTATAAACGAAAACAAAATAGCTATGAAATAAACCACTTTAATTGGCGCACTGAACGCAATTCAGACATAAAAAAAAGGAGGAAAATAGTTCTCAAACTTTGGACGGTATAAGACAGATCCTCCTTTTATGAATATTAATTATAACTAACTAATAACAGTCAAATTTATGAAAATTAATTTAACTATACGCCTTTTCTATATCAGAAAATGGCTACTAATACCTATTATGCGAACCTTTATTTTCTTGTTTTGCACTTCTATATTTAGCTTCACTCCCAATAATGTATGCTCTCAAAACGTAAGGATTATAGTCAGTGAGGATACCCTCCTTTCTGTAAATGAAGTTTTCGATATCATTGATAGGCAGACGGATTATAAGTTTTTATATCATGCTGATTTATTTAAAAACGTACCAAAAGTACGGCTTAAAAAGGGCACAATTTTAGCCAATAGACTGCTACAATTAAGCTTGGCTTCGGGGAATTTTAGCAATGTATTGACGAAAAACAATACCATTGTTATAAAACCAAAAGGGCAACAGGTACAGCGACTCATATCTGGCACTGTAAGTGATAATTTGGGCGTTCCAATGTCAGGAGCCACCGTGATCATCAAAGGTACAGGAACAGGTACTACAACGGATTTTAATGGAAACTATAGCCTTGCCGTTCCTGATGCTCAAAATGTATTGATTTTTTCTTTTTTGGGGTTCGCCAATCAGGAAATCATTGTGGGGAATAAAACCACGATTAATGTGACCCTAAAAGAAGAGCTTAGTAAGCTAGATGAAGTGACCATTAATGCGGGGTATTATACGGTTTCAGAGCGGGAACGCACGGGAAATATTTCAAAAATTGAAGCGCATACTATAGAAAAACAGCCGGTAGCTAACCCATTGGCGGCTATGCAAGGTAGAATGACGGGGGTTCAAATAACCCAAAATACGGGTGTTGCCGGTGGTAATTATAAGGTGCTTATTAGGGGTCAAAATAGTTTACGTCTTTTTGATGCGAATGCCAACCATCCGCTGTACATCGTAGATGGTGTCCCGTTTTCATCCTCCTCTCTAGGTTTCGCTGAAACATCGGGACAAATATACACCCAAGGTATTAGCCCGCTTACGATGATAAATCCGAATGTTATTGCAAGTATTGAAGTTTTAAAAGATGCCGATGCCACAGCCATATATGGCTCTAGAGGAGCGAATGGCGTAGTATTGATAACCACAAAAAAAGGAAACCAGGGAAAAACAACCTTTGATGTTAATTTTTATTCCTCTCTTGGAAAGATTTCCAATACTATGGCGGTTTTAAATACGGAACAATATTTAGAAATGAGGCATGAAGGATTGACGAACGATGGTAGTACACCACAACCTTCAGATTACGACCTCACGCAATGGGATCAAAATAGACATACCAATTGGCAAGAAAAACTTATTGGAGGTACGGCCGAAACCAACAATATTCAAATGACATTTTCTGGTGGGGATGCTACTACTAACTTTTTAATGAGCGGAAGTCATCGTAATGAAACCAGTGTTTTTCCTGGAGACTATAAGGACAATCGTACCACAGCCCTCCTAAAAGTAAATCACGCATCTGAAGATAAAAGAATATCACTATCGGGTTCCGCACATTATAGCTCCAAAAACACAAATTTACCGACCATTGATTTGACTTCTTTAGCGGTAACGCTGCCACCCAATGCTCCAGAATTATATACTGCTGAAGGAGAACTAAACTGGGAAAACTCCACTTGGACGAATCCGTTGAGCTTTCTTAATAGAGGTTATACTGCGAAATCAAATACACTTATAGGGAATGCATCTTTTAACTATTATGTTACGAAATCCTTTGATGCTAAAGTCGATGTAGGATACACAATACTATCCTACAAAGCAATAGCAAAAACTCCTAAAAGTTCTTTCAACCCCGCCTTAGAGCAATCTGTAATAAATAGCACCTATTTTTCTTCCCGAGAGGAAACAAGTTGGGTTTTTGAACCACAACTGCATTGGAAAAAATATCTTGGAAAAGGAAAAATAAATCTTCTTATAGGGGCTAGCTTTCAAAGTCAAGGAAGCACTGGGTTAGCGCAGTTAGGTCGGGGTTTTTCCAATGAACATTTAATGGAAGATATAAAAAGTGCATCAAATGTTTATGTAACCTCCAATTCAGATACCCAATACAGATACCAAGCTTTATTTGGACGGTTTAATTATAATTACAAAGGAACATACCTCCTTAATGTTACAGGTAGAAGAGACGGTTCAAGTAGGTTTGGTGCTGGAAAAAGATGGGCAAATTTTGGTGCCGTTGGTGCTGCATGGGTTTTTAGTAATGAAAAGGTAATCAAAAGTAAATGGCATTTTCTGGATTATGGAAAGTTAAGAGCAAGCTATGGGATCACTGGAAATGATAAAATTGGGGATTATGGTTATTTGGATTCCTATACTTCTTCTAGTACCTATTTAGGCGTAAACACATTAATCCCAGCACGACTATCCAATCCCTTATTTGCTTGGGAAGAAAATAAAAAATTTGAGTTAGGAATGTCCTTATCTGTATGTAAAAATGCCCTTAATGTGGAAGCTAATTATTACAGTAATACATCCTCCAATCAATTGGTTGGAATTACCTTACCGGGAGCAGCAGGTTTCACTTCTGTCAATGGAAATTTACCTGCAACCTTGAGAAATTCAGGCTATGAATTAGCTGCTACATCCACACTTATTAATAAGGCTAATTTTGGATGGATAGCCTCCCTTAACCTCACCATTCCACAAAGTAAATTACTAGCATTCCCAAATATTGAAAGCTCCACTTATGATTATTTTTATGAAATTGGAAAACCTTTGGAACTAAGAAAAGTGTATACCTCAGAAGGTGTTGACCCTTCAACAGGGATCTACCAATTTAAGGACACGGACTCCAGTGGAACTTTAGATATAAAGGATAGAAAGGGAGTCCTTGTTGGGCAAGATTTTTATGGTGGATTTTCAAATAATATACAGTACAAAGGATTTCAGTTTGATATACATGTGCAGTTTGTGAAACAACACGGTAATGCAATTGAAAATAGTATCAGTTCAGTGCCAGGGTTTAGCTCCAATCAACCAACACATGTACTTAACCGGTGGCAGTCTATTGGAGAGGATTCAAGTGTACAACGCTTTACAGGCAATTTTTCTCCGGCAGCTATTGCTTTTTATAATTGGATGAGTAGTGAAAGCTCTATTGTGGACACCTCCTTTTTAAGATTTAAAAACATATCGCTAACCTACACTTTTTCCGAATTTTTGGTGCAAGACCTAGGATTAAAAAGTGCGAAATTGTTTGTAAGAGGTACAAATATATTTACGCTAACAAGTTATAAAGGGCTTGATCCTGAAACCTCTAGTAGTGGTATGGTTTTACCGCCATTAAAATCAATTACAACTGGTATTGCACTTACTTTTTAATGCTTACAACTTTAAAACATTTTTTATGAAATCAAAAATAGTTAAAAAAATTAGCTGCGTTATACTTGCTTTTGTATGTATGTCATGTAGTGACTTTATAGTGGTAGATTCTCCAAAAACGGAGCTAGTGAAGGCAACAGTGTTTGAAAATGATGATACAGCCAATGCAGCCGTATTGGGATTATATAATCAAATGCGTACTTCTGGGTTTGCCAGTGGTGATCTAATGAGTGTATCTTTTGTGTGTGGTTTGGCTAGCGATGAACTTTTAAATTATAGTATAAACCCTAGTATTTCACAGGAATTAGAACAATTCAATAAAAACAACTTAATTGCAGCTAATACGATTATTGAATCACTTTGGAATCAATCGTATAATTTTGTGTATCAATCAAATGCTATTTTAGAGGGGTTAGAAAATGAATCCTCTAAAGTTAGTGAAGAAATACAATCGCAACTCACTGGTGAAGCTAAATTTATTAGGGCTTTTTGCCATTTTTATTTAGTAAACCTGTTCGGTGATGTACCCTTGGTTTTGACTACCCATTGGGATGAGAATAAAAAAATTCAGCGAACCCCTTCTGAAATTGTTTATGAACAAATCATTACAGATTTACAAGAGTCCATAGCTATTTTAGGTGATAATTACAGTCATTCAAATGACGAAAAAGTACGGATAAATAAGAAGGCTAGCCAAGCGCTATTAGCTCGGGTATATTTATTTACAAATAATTGGATAAGCGCAGAACAAGAAGCTACTCATATTATAGATTCTGGTATATACAACCTTGAAACTTTTGAAAACTCATTTTTAAAAAATAATAATGAGGCTATTTGGCAATTAAGTAGTGACTATGGCAATAGCAGCGAGGCGTATACTTACTTTTCTTCAGGCCTACCTGCAAATGCTGCTTTTACATCAGAACTATGGGCTGCCTTTGAGATTGAAGATCAAAGAAAAACCCATTGGGTTAATTCATCAACAGATGGTACATCCCAGTATTACTTTCCTTATAAATACAAAGCCATTACGCCTCAGCCAATAACTGAGTACACAACCATACTGCGTTTAGCTGAACTGTATCTCATAAGAGCGGAAGCTAGAGCCAAACAAGAAAAGCTAACCGAGGCACTTCAAGATGTTAATGCAATTCGTGCTAGAGCTGGATTAATAGCTCTGGGGAGTTTATCAAAGGACCAACTTATAGAAGCGATTCTACAGGAAAAACGAGTCGAATTTTTTACCGAATGGGGACACCGCTGGTTAGATCTAAAACGAAGAAATGTCGTTGACGATTATATGCAAGTCGTTAAACCGAATAGCTGGCAAACAGCTGCGCAATTATTTCCTATTCCCGAATCACAATTAACCAATTCAGCTTCTACGAGTAATTCTCAAAACCCTGGTTATTAAACTAAAAACAAAAATATGAAAGTAATAAAAAAAATATGTTCAATCCTTGTGCTATTGTTAATGATACAACTAACGCAGAGTCAAGCCATAAAAGAAGATGATAACATTCAAAAAGTAATAGTGGGGCAACCCATTCCTAATTTTTCAATTGATAAAGTTGACTATTATTCACAAAAGCAATTGTCTTCAAAGGCTTTAAAAGGGCAGTGGTATATTCTTGATTTTTGGGGGTATTACTGTTTACCCTGTATAAAATCATTTCCCAAAATGAACGTCTTACAGGAGAAATTTAAAGATAAAATAAAGGTTTTTTTAGTAGCCGATATACGTGGAAAAGACGGTTTTTATCCACAGACACAAGAGCTATTTAATAAACTCAAAGCTAAATACAATTTAAACCTCTCTGTAGCTTATGATAAGGTATTGATGGATGACTGGAAAATATATGGAGTACCACATAGCATTGTGGTCGATGATAAAGGTATTGTTAGGGCTGTAATGGCCGGGGAAGATTTAAATGAAGAAAAACTGAACATCTTACTAGAGGGTGGTAACCCTAAAGACTTTAAAACAAGAGATCATTTTTCAGATAAAGAAAACCTAGGTTTAAAATCGTATAATCCAGGAAAACTTCTTTTAGTAGATGGCAATGGAGGAAAAGGAAATGATTTTTTATTTCGATCGCTATTATCGTTATATAACCATGACGATAATTATTATCCAGGTAAAGTAAGGTTTAAAAATGCGAATATTGAAGGGACCAATACGTTTCTTATAATGGGCGCTCCGTTGGGGGCTTTATACCATTATGCATTTTTTGGAAATTATATAAGTCTGAATTTTCCAGAAGATCAAATTGATAAAATATATAAAGAACCTGTTCTCGAAATTAAAGATTCAACTCTTTTTACTAATCCTTATAAATTGGATAAACATAATAGATATGAAAAATTGTTTAATTATTCATATAGCACGCCTTATGCAAAAAAGGGAGGTAAAGAGTATTTAATGGAAGTTATGCAACGGGATTTAAAAAACTACTTTGACTTTGATGTAGCTGTAGAAAGACGTTTGATGCCTTGTTGGAAACTCATCAGTTTGTCAGAAAACACGAAGACTACCTTAAAGACAAAGGGCGGAAATACCATAGTACCAGAAGTATTGGTTGGTGGGTTTACTTTAAATAATATTTCTGTAGATTATTTATTAAAAATTATTCCCAATGGCTTATACATAGAAGAACCTGTATTTAATGAAACTGGAATTGAACATAATATTGATATCACTTTAGATGCTATTCTTACGGATTATGAGGATGTTATAAAGGCCCTTCGTAAAAATGGATTGGATTTGGTAAAAACAAAAAAGATGGTACGGGTTCTAGTGATCAAGGATTCTAAAAAATAATCTTACTCGTTTAAGTTTAAGCACCAACATTTTTAAGTGTTGGTGCTTTTCTAAATTAAGGTAAATGCGTTAATGCAATTGTGCAATCAACAAAGTCTCGTTTGTAGACAGTTTCATTTGTCACTGTCTTACAAATTGGAGCTCCTGGAATGTTATTACAGTTTCTCAAATACTGACAAGGTTCAGATAATTCATACCGATACCCTTGGGTAGATGCAACTTCATTAGATTCACTTGCAATAGCAAATGTTATCGCTAGAACAAATGCTAATAGACTTCCGAAAATTTTTAATTTTTTCATCTTTTTTAATTTTATAATTTAACGTATGACCTACTTTTTTCTACAGGTGTTCAGTCTTAATTCCTGTTTCTACATGTAAAATATCTTGGGTTAAGTGTTTAAATATTCTTGTCCGATCGTATACACCACAATATGATGCTCGTAAAGCGTGACCAATTTATCTTGTATAATTTTAAAATCTTTAATACGATGGTTTTCAAAATTTGGAATATAAAAGCTCATTTTATAATGTCCGTTTTTAAGGTTATAGACATCAATTACCGAGGCATCGTCAAATAATTTTCTATGTTCATTTTTTGCTAATAAATTAGATTGTACAAATAGCCAATTACCATAAGTAGTACTTCTTTTATTCACAATTAATGGAGGTGCAGCCATTGTTTTTATGCCATTGGTGTTGGCTATTTTTAGTTGGGCGATGCTCACAGTATCTATGGTTTTTCCTTTTAATTTAATAGTTAGATCTGTATTTAAAACTAAGAATTGATTGCGGTAGTAATAAGTATAAATAATCTGATTGAGAGATGTATTAAAGTCCAGTTGTCCGTCCGTACAAAAAAAGCCATCAATTTGTTTTTCCAAAACAGTAGTATTGAAAGTGGTAGGGAGGGTATCTGAATGAAACGTTCCTAACATATTATTTTTTGAGGAACTATTTACTGCTCTAAAGACAATCGATTTTTCTACAGTTGGTTCCGCTATTGTAAAGTGATTTGGAGCAGTAATATATTTAGTTGCAATCCAAGTATCTAATGGTCCTTTATAAATAAGTGGGATTATACCATCAAATACATAAAAATAGGGTGGATTCACTTCGATCCGGGTTGATGCTAATGTGTCTTGGTTTATCCCTTCTATTTTAAGCGTAATATGTGTACTATCTTGGAGTGACATGTTTAAGTCTAAAACATGCAGTGGAGCAGTTCCATTGCCTAAATAAATGCGATGCTGAGAAAGACCAGCAATATAATAGGAGTTAAATTTTATATTTAATACATTTTCTTTACGAATGGGGTGGGGAGGAAATACCCGTAAAAAGTCATTTCTTTTATGAATGATGGTATTGGAAAATGTAAATAGTACAACAACAAGCCCAATGCTTATCATTAGACAGAACCCTAGCTTTATGATTACTTTTTTTTTCATTTCTTATTATATTGGATTTGATATTCGAGTATAAAGATTCCCACTACGGCTAGACCAATAAAAATGAAATTTAAAGTGAGATGTGAATTCCAACTTAAGGTTTCTAAAATACCACCACAAGAACAGGGGATATAATCACTAAAATTTAGAATCAGGATAATGTAGGTCGTAAATATGGTCATCAACGAAAAGCTAAAATAAAAGGCTAAAAGCATAGATCTAGAGCATAGAAATAAAAAGGCTATAATGAGTTCTGCTATTGGAACTCCCCAAGCAATCCAATCTGAATAGGCTGTCAAAATTGGAGATTGCCCCAACTGAATTTTAAATTGGTTGAAGTCTATTAGTTTGCTAACCGCAGCATATACAAACAATAAGACATATAGGAAGCATGTAAATTCCAAGAGTAGGGTTTTATGTACATTTAGAATTTTCATAGTATTTGGATCAAATTGTTTAGCATTGATACAAAGGTGTAGGATCTAACTTATTTTTGACGGATAAAAACTTACCTAAGAAGGATAAGTTGAAAAGGGGAGTGGGGTAGACAGTAGCATTGAAGAATTAATTTTGGGGCATATTCCTTTTTTAGTAGAAATCAAAGCTCTGGAAAGGAATTAAAAAAGATACACGGTTTAAATGGACATATTTCACAGCCTGTCGTTATGAGATTGTTTTCTTAAATCTCGAGCAGTATAACCATATTTTTCTTTGAATGCTTTGGAAAAATGGGGAACACTCTTAAACCCAGTAATATACGCGACTTCTTTTAATTGGATGTCTGTATGTTGAATAAGGATACTTGCTTTTCTTAATCTCTCGTGTAATAAAAAGCGAAACACCGTTTGTCCATATAATTTTTTAAAGCCATATTTAAGTTTGTATTCATTCGTCCCAAAGGAGTGTGCCAACTCTATGAGTGGAGAAAGAGGTTTACCAAGATTATTCATAATATGGTCATGTACTCCCCTAATTTTTCTAATATCACTAGCACCTAAGTTAGCTCGTTTAGTGGGTAAACTTGAATGAGGCGTTTCTTTTTGGACTTTATTTTTTTTGGTACCCAGATTAATCGCTTTTAATAGCGCTAATTCTCTTTCTTTGCTGTCTTTTATGATTTCAATTGAAGTCACAATAAGTCTTTGTTGCTGGCTTATTTTATCCAGGAAGGTGCTAATTAAACAATTGGTAGTTAGGATTAAATGTTGATTGGTTTTAAAGGATAACGTTAGAAATTCATCAATCTTGTTATGCTTAGTGGTTGTGATTTTAGATTTAAAATTCTTCCATTTTAGTTTAGAGTCCTGTGTTAAAAAATACGAGAAAGCGTTTTCTTGCTGTTTCTTATCCTCTATAAATAAAAGTTGTTGTATTCGAGAATTAAAAGCTATGATAGTATCCTCCATATTCAGAACAAAGAATAATTGGATAAATTGTTTGTAGGTTTCCTGCAGATTTACATAACCCTGGTGTAGAAAAGAGTCTTTTATTTCTTCTAAAGTCATATTAATAAGGACAACCAAGGCTTCAATTTCATCTTCCATTTCAGTCCTTTCAAGTTTAAACAAAAAATTTCCACTGGCGAATTCTACAAGTATAGTGTGAATTCGTTGTAATCTTTCCCTATGAATGGCAGTAAGCATACTTTGATGTATTAATTATGAGTGGAGGGAACATAACATAATAGTCAAAAAAAACTCTGTTTTAGTTTAGTTAAAACCTATTCTGATGTATGGGTTTTTAAGAAGGCCATTGCCTCCTTTTTTTCGGTAAAAGCTTGAATAGGACAAGGGTGGCTACTTGTTTTTAGGTAAAAGTCGGACATCACATTTGTTATGGGGTTGTTTACAAGGAGTGCTGTTGCTGTAATAAGTATAGATCCTTCTATAGCCAAATAATTGCGAGCCGCTTTATCAATGCTTTTAATACCACTGGCATCACAAAAGACTAAAAATGGTTTTCCTTGCTGTAAAGAAAGTCGATCTTCTACAATTTTAATAGCAACTTTTTGGTCTATTACAACCCCCTTTTTGTAAACTACAAAAATGATTTCTCCATCAATCCAGAAATTGGCGTACTCACTTTCTATATGATTACTGATATTTTTCATGGATAAATTACTTGTGCTTTCACTTTTTACAATTGTTTAATCTTATAAAAATAATACTGAATTAACTGTGAATTAGATATTTAACAAGAATAAAATTACATTTTTTGTAATATATAACAAATTATTATTATTTTTTCTACAGTTGTAATTTTTTATAGGTATTTGGAATAGTGTAGAACTCTTTTTAAGCATAATACATGAATTCTCATGATGTGCTTAAAAACGTAAAAACCTGTTAATCATATAATTAACAGGTTTTTGGTATAGATTGATACTATAATTTGTCGGGGTGGCAGGATTCGAACCTGCGACCTCCGCGTCCCAAACGCGGCGCGATAACCGGGCTACGCTACACCCCGAGTGGTTATCTTAATTTCAATAATTGAGAGTTTTAAACCTGCCTTCGCAATTTGCTTTGGCAGCTATTGCGGAGAGACAGGGATTCGAACCCTGGGTACCCTTTTGGGGTACGACGATTTAGCAAACCGTTCCTTTCGGCCACTCAGGCACCTCTCCCAAAACATTTAATGAACATTAGCATTCTGAAATGCGGTTGCAAATGTATGTTTATAAAGGGTATTAAGCAACTATTTTTATTCTTTTTTTTACATTTTTTTCTAGAGTACTATGTTGGGTGTGGTAAGCATCTCATTATAAGTGATTTTACCAATTTTTATGAATTGTTTTTTATTTTAAAAGTTCTTTTTTAATAAATGGAAGGTGTTAAAAGGAATATAAGTGGAGTTTGAAGTGTTAAAACTGAATGAAAAATTTATTAAAATAAAATGTAAAATTAAGTTGCAAATTAAATAATGGTTATTGTATATTTGCAGCCCGAATGGCAAAATAGTTTGTCTTTCTGGTGGCATAGCTCAGCTGGATAGAGCACCTGCCTTCTAAGCAGGCGGTCCTAGGTTCGAATCCTAGTGCCATCACAAAAAACCTCAGTTATAACTGAGGTTTTTTTGTTTTATATACTTAAATAAATGAGTTTTTAACTCAATAAGTTAGTTTCTTCTGCCAGAATATGTCATCGCCTCACCTTTGCCAAACCCATAACTAAACCCAAGGGTAACAAAACGACCTCTTAAACCGTGGTTGTACACTTCAAAGGTGGGTTGTACTGTATAACTTTCAGAAATTCGAGATTTAAAAAGGTCTAAAACCCCAAGGTTAATTACGGCCTTTCCGTTTAGTAACTTTTTCCGTAGGCCAACATCGGTATACACATAGCCTTTTACATTGCCTTGTACTGTTTTGTAGTTGGATTGATGATTTCCTGTTATTTCAAAATCTACCTTTGCAGGGAGGCCTATTTTAGTACCTAAGGTTGATGACCATCGGTCTCCAGAAAAATCAAAGGATTGCAGTTCAAAATCACCTTCTCTGTTAAAATAATTATAGTTTAGGTCACCAGTAAAGGAGATCCAATTTGTGGGACTATATTTTCCGTTAATTTCAACTCCTGTTGCGCCATTAGTTCCAATGTTTTCTGGTGTGGTTGTGTTTACGTTGTTTTCAAAGGAAGAAACACGTTCTATAACGTCTGTTGTGTACCTGTAATAAAGGCTCGTACTCATTGAGGCCTTACCTATCATAAAAATACTAGTTAACTCGTAAGAGTCACTAAATTCTGCTTGTAGGTTGGGGTTTCCAGTTCTAATATTAAAATTATTACGGATGTTGAAAAAAGGATTCAAATCCCATAATCTTGGCCTAAAAATACGCTTAGAGTATCCTGCTTGTACAGATAGTGTTTCTGTAAGCTGGTAGGAAGTATGAAAAGTAGGGAAATAATTGTGATAATTTTGAGAATTAGAAGTGTTTGTATTGGTTAGTAATGTATGTAAATCAGTACTTTCTATTCGTAAACCAAATTTTATGCCCCATTTTTTACCTTCATATGCTCCCGTGCTATAAACACCTAACACTTTCTGGTTGTATTCAAAATTATTGGTCAGACTGTCGTTACGTACAAATGCTCCTTCAGTAAAATCGCGTACTTCATAGTCGTTTCCTACATCATTAATAACATATTGTGCTCCCGTTTCTAATGTGATTTCCTCAGTAAATGGATGGGTATAATCTATTTTAAAAGTATAATCTGCTTGTTGAAAATTGGTTTCTGTTTGTTGGTCATTGTTAGTATCAGTTCCAGAAATCGTAGTATTGTTAAATTCGGAAGCTTGATCCTTTCCAAAAAAACTGCCAATTGCACTAAAAAGTAAGGCTTGGTCCTCGTTATTTTTAAATTCTTTTTTATAGTTCAATTCGTATTGCCATTTTGGATTTGTTGCTTCCGTAGTTTCTTCTCTATACCATTCTGACGTAAGCGCATCATTTTCATCATACGAACTAAAATTGGTGCGGGAGGGTTGGTCTTCTATTTCATAAGCAAAATTTCCAGAAAGTGTAATTACATTGTGGTCATTGATATGATAATCTGTACCTAAGGTAATATTGTAGAAGGCCTCATTTCTATACTCTGTTCCTTCACTAAAAATAGTTGTATTGTTGCTTAAATCCGTATTAAGTGCTTTGTTTTCTTGGGGAAGTGAGCGGTAGCCAGCACCCATTTGAGAAAATAAGTTAAATTTTTCAGTTCTGCGATTAAGGCTAACTCCTATACTGTGATTGTCGGGAGTTCCTGTGTTTACGGAAATAGAACCATTTAGTCCTTTTTTTTCTTCTTTTTTAAGAATTATATTTAAAATACCAGAAGTGCCTTCAGCATCATATTTAGCTGATGGGTTGGTAATTACTTCTATGCTTTCAATCATATCAGCTGTAATGGAACCCAGTGCATTACTAGATTGGTCTGCGAGTACAGAAGGTTTGCCATTAATTAGTATTTGTACGCCAGTGCTGCCTCGTAGGCTCACTTGTCCTTCGATATTCACATTTACCGAGGGCACATTGTTTAATACTTCTAGTGCACTTACACCAGTACTACTTATATCTTTTCCTACATTAAATACTCTTTTGTCTAATTTAAAAACGGTTTTAGAAACTTCACCAGTGATTACAACTTCATCTAAAGCCTCATTATCGGGATATAGGTGAATGGTTTTCAGGTCAATGATGTTATTTTCTATAGCGAATTCGGTAATCGTTATTGATGTGTATCCTAAATAACTTATTGTAATTTCAAAATTAATAGCCGTTGTAGTAAGATTAAAATCTCCAGAATCATCAGAAGTAACTCCAGTAATAATGACTTTAGATTGTTTGTTGTTGAGTACTACGGATGCATAAGGTATAACTTGTTTGCTCTCTTGGTCTATGAGTTTACCAATAATAGTAACAGATTTTTTTTGGGCGGTAGAATAATTAGGAAATAAAATAAATAGCCCTGTGCATATCAAAGCTAATACAAAACTTTTTTTAGAACGTGTCATTGGTATTTTCTATAAGAATGTTGGTTTTACCATAAAACAATAAATATATTGAAAAAAGGGTTTAGCTCTATAAATTAGCTATACCCTTTTTAAATAAATGGTAACAAATTTATTGCTATATTATTTACTCAAAATCTGAGACTTTTACTTTGGTATTTAACCAATATTCGTTTTTGCGAAACTCGTATTTGGTAGGGGAGTAGTTTCCTACTAATTCTACATTTGCTTTTGCTGGCACCTCTAAATCTAATGCCCAAAAAACACCATTTACCAAAAGCCTTCGAGTCCCCTCAATTAGTAAATCACTAGAAGATCCAAGTGTAGTTGTGAAAACTTTTCCTTCTTTTCCATCAACCAATTTATAGGTCCTAGTCCAAGCAACGGGCATCATAGGATCATTCAGTTTTAACCCTTTTGGGTTTGTTGTAGCAACGTCATCATCTGTTGGTTTCATACCAAAGAAATTATCATTTTCGTTATATTCTCCTTTTCTGTTTACAACCTGCCCTAAGATAATAGGTGTAACATTGTCTAGCATTGGTAAACGCACCCCATATACATCTGTAGAACCCCATACATCTCCATTCGATATTCCGTTTACAATAGGGCTGCTTGCTGCGCCATCAGCTATAATGCCTTTTGTACTTTGGTGTTTATGATGACCATGGTGATTAATCCAATTTTCACCTAATATATAACGTCCAAAACCATCTTTCCATTCCGTTTTTTCACCATCGTAATAATTGCCATAGTGTTTGTAATTAGATGAGTCTTCTTTTTTAAAATTAAAGGCGTGGGTAGCAGTACGCATTCCCAGTACTGGTTTTCCTGTTTTTAAATAATCATCTATATATTTCATTTGATTATCTGGTAAAGCACGGAAACGGGTAAGGATAACCATCATATCTGCTGATGTTAAAGCTTCTAATCCAGGAATGTTTTTACCATAATTTGCATTTATAATTCCAGGTTCTTTTTCATCTTGCGCAAACAAAACTGTACATTTAAAACCGTGATGTTGAGATAATATTTTTGCTAGTTGTGGCAAACCCTCTTCAGATCTGTATTCTTCATCGCCAGATATTAAAACAACATGCTTTGCATTTTTATCTGTACTATTAAAAGTTAGCCACTGCTTAGGCGTTTCTATTTTTGTTTCTATTTCTTTGGTTTCCTTCTTTTTTTCAGCACAAGCTGTAATAAGAATTAAACAAGAAAAAAAGTAAAATAAATTTTTCATAATGTGTTGTTTGTATAGTTACCCATTGTTTTTTAACCCTTGGTTGATAAAATCAAACCCTTTTGTGTAAATTTCTTCTGAAGAAGAATAGTCTCTCCATACATTTATTGCATTGGCAAACTCAGGAATAATGGTGCTAAAAGCTTCAATAGTTAGCCACCCATCATATTTAATATCCTTTAGGGTAGAAAAAACGTCTGACCAATTTATTTGTCCACTACCAGGTGTGCCCCTATCATTTTCACTGATATGTACATGTTTTAAGTGAGGAGCAATTTGTTTTATGGCTGCAGTCTGACTTTTTTCTTCAATATTGGCATGATGCGTATCATACATAGCGCCTAAAAAAGGATGATTAACATTTTTTACCAAAGTGCTTAAATCTGCCATTGTATTATACAAATAGCATTCAAACCTATTTACAGCTTCAGGAGCAAGAATTATATTTGCTTGTTCTGCATAAGCTGCTGCCTTTTGTAGCATTTCTATGCTCCATTGCTTTTCTTCTTGAGTAGGAGGTTGACGTGTAAAATAAGCAAAACTAGAATGGAAAGGGCCGCATATTACTTCAACACTTGAAGCTTGGGCAACATCTATAGACCATTTTAGTTTATCTAATCCTAAAGCTCTTGTTTTTGCATTTGGGCTAGCGATATTTTCTTCTGGAGCTAATGCGGCTACGGCAGTTACTCCCATATTAATATCTGAAAAATGCGAGCCTAATTTAGAATAATGTTTTAGATCACCTTCACCTAGGAATATTTCAATACCATCATATCCAGTTTTCTTTAAGGTGTCAATTATGGTGTAATGCTTCTCTGTGACGTGGTTGGTCCAGAGAAGCATATTCATGCCTATTTTCATATTCGTAATGCTTAATTTCGATATTGTATCTAATGCTAATTCTTAAGCATTTGTTGCTTCTGTTTTCTTGCTCTTCATCCAAAAATAAAGAAAGGTAAATAAAACGATTAATATTGCAGGAAAAGTAGTCATAGTTCCTAATGTTGCTTGGCCTGAAACCAATTCCAATTCATCACCTGTAAAACCTTGAGCAGCAGCAGCAGCCTTATCTGCATCAATCCAGCCACCAATAATTGGTTGAAAAATTGAAGAAGAGAACATTCCAATAGCACCAATGATAGACAATCCTAAGGCACCACTTTTTGGGATTTTAGAAGCGACAAAACCAAGCATATTTGGCCAAAAATAAGCAATACCAAGTGCAAAAATAATAGCAGCTACGTATGCCATAGCTCCAGTTTGTGTACTAAATAAATAAATACCTAAAGTTGTTAAAACTGCAGATCCTAACAATACCCCTGTTTGGTCAAATTTAGCAACCATATTCCCACCAAAGAATCTTGCAACAGCCATTAGTCCGGCGGTTAATGCTAATATTAACATTGGTTGAGCTCCACTTTTAGATAAAATAAGTCCTACCCATTGGTTAGGTCCAAATTCAGATATTGCAGTTAAAAACATACATATAGCAATGAATATAAATAAAGGAGATATCATTGCTTTTAAATTTCCAGTAAGTGTTGCCGCATCTTGTATTTTTGCTTTTGGGAAATTTTGACCAAAAAATAAATAGGCGTATATTATAGTTGGAATAAGTATAATCCATATTTGTGCTTGCCAAGCTAAATCTAAATCGGTCATAAACCCAGAAATTAAACTTCCAATAGCAATACCTCCTGGAAACCACATATGAAAACGATTCATCATTTTACTCATTTTATTTCCTTGATAGGCATCAGCAATCATAGGGTTACAGGCGGCTTCTGTACAACCATTACCAAGACCAACTAAAAGGTTGGCTATTAGGAGTCCTATATAACTTCCTGAAAAAATAATCATTAAAATACCAACGGCATGAGCAAAAAAAGCAAATTGCATAATGGCTTTTCCTCCTACTTTATGGTAGATTAAACCACCAATTACCATAGAAATAGGGAATCCTAAAAACCACATGGACGAAATTAAACCTGCTTGACTGGCAGTAAGTGCCAATTCTGTTTGTAATTGATTTAAGATTCCTGCAGCAATGCTAAAAGAGAAAGCCGTTGTAATTAAGGCAAAACAGCTTCCGTAAAAAAGCCTATTTGCATTAGTTCCAGATTCAATGTTGGTATTCTTCATAAGTTTGATTGTTTTGATTTGTTAAAATTGTTACTCTAATTAATTATGTAAATGGGTCCTAAAATATAAATTCTATTTTACTTCTCTTTAAAAAATATGGAAAGTGTTTAATTCCGCTATCAGCAAATTTATATGTATTACCTTCTTATATGTTCCTATATTTTGCTAAATAATGATACTTTTCTGTCTTAATGAAGGTGATCTAGTATATTTAAGCTTAGCCTATTGTTATATTCTAGATTTAATATCTAAAAATAAATTGCGATATTCGTTGGGGCTCTTGCCTGTTATTGATTTAAATTGCCTGTTAAAATTAGACAACGCATTAAAACCACATTCATAACTTATTTGCGAAATATTAAGATTGTCTTCAAGTAAAAGTTTTCTAGCGTGTCCAATACGAATATCATTTACGAATCTAGTAAATGTTTTATTTGCTCTAGGTTTAAAATATCTGCAAAATGAAGTTGTTGTCATATTTAGCATATTGGCAATTTCATCTAACGATATTTTAGTTTTAAAGTTTTTCATAACATAATCATAAACAATTCGCATTTTTTCTGCGTCATCACTTTTTAAAACATTACTATTATATCCGGGGCTAGCCAATAAATGAATATCCTCACTTTTAGACAGTACATCTATAATCTCTAATAATTTAATAATTCTACTAAACCCTTTTTCCTTTCCTAACTGTATTAATATTTTTTTTATTTTTTTTATTGTTTCTCCATAGAATTCAATGCCTCTAGCAGAGTTCACTAACAGTTTTTTTATTTTATAAAATTCTTCTTTTTCTAAAAGTGTATTGCTAAGGAGGTTGTTGTCAAAATAAATTACGAATGCTTTGGTTTTTAATTTGCTATTTTTTTCAAAATAGGCGTCGTCACTTCTCCATAAATGGGGGAGGTTAGTTCCTGTGAGTACTAAATCACCTTTCCCAAATGACTGGATTTGATCTCCCACAAATCGAGTGCCTGTACCTTCTAGAATTAGGGAAATTTGAAATTCTGTATGAAAATGCCAATTCGGGTTAAAATATTTATCCGTTAAATCTTTAAAGATAAAAGTTTGTTTGCTTGTTAATGTTTTTTCAATACTTGGACCACTCATAATTGTTCTTTAAAAAAAGATCAGATTGCTAATTTATGATAAAAAAGTGTCATCTTTTAGTAAGAAAGAGGAAATATTAAACGATAGAGTGTTTTAGTTTTGTGAAAGCGCTAATTAATTTAATTTTTAGTAAAAAAAATGGGGTTAAAAAGAGAATTAAATAAAAGGTATAGGGGTGTTTTTTTGATTGTGCTATTTTTTAGTATTTTTATTGAAGCCAATGCTGCTCATTTTTTAGAAATTACGCCTATTGTAGTAACGAAAGATTCAATACAAAAGTCACCTTTAAAAAGTAAAGATTATAAAGTTGTTTATAGGGGAAATAAAGGTGTTGGAAAAAGAAAACACATTGTTTTTATTGCAACAGATCATGAATATAGAGGAGAAGAATCATTACCAGCCATCGCTAGGATTTTAGCAAAACGTTATGGGTTTACATGTACTGTTATTTGGGCGTTGGATGATGAAGGGTATATTTTTCCTGGGGGATCTGATATTCAAGGATTAAAAGCACTTAAGAAAGCAGACCTTATGGTGCTATTTACGCGTTTTTCAAATTTTAAAGAATCAGAATTAAAGCATATAAATGATTATGTAAATCGAGGAGGTTCTGTAATTGGTTTGCGTACAGCAACGCACGCTTTTAAAGGTATAAAAAGTAGCGAGTGGGAGCATTATAATTATAATTATGATGGCCCTAAAAAATTATGGAGAGGTGGTTTTGGTGAGATCATATTGGGTGAAACTTGGGTAGGTCATTATGGTCAAAATCATAAACAAGCGTCTAAATTAATAATAGATGAGACCAATAAGTTACATCCTATAATGCGTGGGGTAACAAATGCCTGGGCACAATGTGGAGGTTATAAAGCTTTTCCGGAAGGTTTAGATTTAAAAGTGTTGGCCAGAGGAAGAATATTAAATGGAATGACACCTGATTCTGAACCAGATACTACAAAAGAGGAAATGCCTGTTGCTTGGGTTCGGAAATATGTTCTGGAAAACGGTGTAAGTGGTAGGGTATTTACAACAACGCATGGAGCTTCTGAAGATTTGTTAAGTAATGGTTTTAGAAGAATGCTTATCAATGCTTGTTTTTGGGGCGTTGGTTTAGAAACAGAAATTAAAAATAATAATAATATAGATTTTGTTGGAGAATATCTACCAACAACTTTTAACTTTAAGGGGTATAAAATGAATGTGAAGCCAGCTGATTTATCAGATTGGAATTCCTTAATTATGCCTGGAGAGGTATTAAAAAATAATAAAACAAAAAATTAAAATAGTATGCAAGAAAATAATTTTCCTAAGCTACATAATGCTTCATGGCCCGGTGTGGTTGGTAAAGGTCCGGATTCTGAACCCCCAATTTCTATTGAGAAAATGATTGATCTTACAGCAAAGGCAGAAGTTGATGGTGTAAAATTTGATGGTTTTGATTTGTTTGTGGCTGATCCTCATTTGGATATAGATGCCTCAGATGACGGTATAAAAAAAATGGCCGATATGGCGCGTGCCAAAAATTTAGAAATCGGTAGTCTGGTTGCTCCTATATGGGCAGGTACTGGTGGTGGCTCAGCAATGGGTTCTAAGGAAGAACGCAAAATGTTTGTGTCGCAAGTTAAAAAAGCGAGTATTATAGGTGAAAAATTAAGGGATATGGGTATTCGTCCCAACGGAGTAATTCGTATTGATTCTTCTGTGAATCCAGAAACTTGGGCAAAAGATCCGGTAGCTAACACCAAACTTATTGCCCAAACCTTTAGAGAAGCTTGTGATGTTGCGGCAGACTATGGAGAATCTTTGGCTGCTGAAGGAGAAATATGTTGGGGAGGTATGCACGGTTGGAAAACTATGGTAAATACCTTAGAAGCGGTAGATAGACCCAATATTGGTTTTCAAGCAGATATGGCGCACACCTTATTATATCTATTAGGGTACAACAAACCAGATGAAAGAATATTACCAGAGGATTTTAAATGGGAAGATAGAGCTACCTTAACGGAAGGATTAAAAACAGTTACTGCAGCCTTGCGACCTTGGACTATCGATTTTCATGTTGCACAGAATGATGGAACTGTTTTTGGAGCAGGATCACATGACAAAACAGGAAGACATTGCCAAGCGGCTGATCCCAATGGAAAATTAGACATTCCTGTAGATGCGGGACATTGGTTGCGTGATGAAAATGGGATATTGACCAAGAAGTTTAAGCATATTTGCTGGGATGGCTGTATGTTTCCTAATGACGTGATGAACCAACCTAAAACGTGGAACGACATCCTAGGAGCTATGATAAAAGTACGTCAACAACACGGTTGGTACGAAGCAGAATAGAAACAGCGAAAAATAAAAAACAAAAAAGACGAGTCGTCTTTAAATTTTGAATAATAGTACATATGTCAGTTAAAAAAGAATTAAGAATAGGATTGGTAGGATACGGATTTATGGGGAGAACGCATACGAATGCTTATAAAAGAGTAGGCGATTTTTTTCCAGAATTAGAGTATCAGCCTGTATTAAAAGCAGTTTGCGCTCGTAATAAAGAAAGGGTGAAAGCCTTTGCTGATCAATGGGGATTTGAATCGATAGAAACAGATTGGAAAACGTTAATTGCGCGCGATGATATTGATGCTATAGATATCTGTACGCCAAACAATATGCATGCGGAAATAGCAATTGCTGCGGCTGAGGCCGGTAAAATGGTGCTTTGTGAAAAACCGTTAGCACGTACAGTTGCCGAAGCACAACCTATGGTTGATGCGATTGAAAAGGCAGGGGTGCCAAATACAGTATATTATAATTATAGAAGATTACCAGCAGTTACCTTGGCAAAACAATTGATCGACGCAGGAAAGTTGGGTAGAATATTTCATTATCGTGCAAATTTTTTACAAGATTGGACCATTAGTCCGGAGTTGCCTCAAGGCGGTGAAGGTTTGTGGCGATTAGATAATGATGCAGCAGGTTCAGGTGTCACTGGCGATCTTTTGGCGCACTGTATAGATACCGCAATGTGGTTGAATGGTGGAATAAAAGATGTTTCTGCAATGACTGAAACCTTTATAAAAGAGCGCGTGCATTCTGAGTCTGGAAAAACACAAAAGGTAAGTATCGATGATGCATGTATTTTTCATTGTCATTTTGATAATGGTTCCCTAGGTGTTTTTGAATCTACACGATATGCAAGAGGACATAAAGCATTATATACATTTGAAATTAATGGAGAACATGCTTCTATCAAATGGGATCTACAAGATTTAACGCGTTTAGAATATTTTGATCACCGAGATGAATCCAATGAAAGAGGATGGCGTTCTATTCACGTAACAGATGGTGACCATCCATATATGGACAAATGGTGGGTGCCAGGATTATCTATTGGTTATGAGCATAGTTTTGTACATCAAATAGCAGATTTCTTAAAAAACTTGGCAGCTGGGGAACCTTGTTCACCAACATTTAGAGAAGCACAGGAAACACAAAAAGTATGTGAAGCTGTGCTAGATTCTGCCAAGGCTAAAACTTGGAAAAATACAGGCGTAAATTGGGAAGATAAAAAATAGAACAGTGGAGTTAAGTAGGAGCGATGGGTTATTTTTTATATCTAAAATCTAAAGATTTAGAGATGAATTAATAATCGAGAATTCTCGAGGTACTAAATTTCAACGAACAACTATAAACTAGAAAATGAGTGAAACTATAAAAGGTTTTTGTTTACACGGTAAAGAAAAAATTACGCCAACAAGTACAATTCCTGTTACGAGCAATACGTCTGTTGTTGCTATGGAAATTCCAGAATTACAAGAAGGAGAAATATTAGCAAAAACACTATTCACAGGTATTTGTGGTTCAGATAACAGTGCATCATTAGGTAAATCTAATTTTGATTGGGTAGAACGCCCACGAATCATAGGGCATGAGTTTAGCGCTGAGGTATTAGAATTAGGACCAGGCGATCATGGCGATTTAAAAGTGGGTGATATTTTTACACCACTCGCTATGCTAGGCTGTCAAAAAGAAGATTGTCCAGCTTGTAGTGTTTCAAAATGGAATTTATGTCCATCTAAACAAATTATAGGATTTCATCGAAATGGTGGTTTTGGGCAACAAGTAGTTTTAGAGTCAGACAGGGTTGTTCCTTTAATGGAAGGATTAACACCAGAGCAAGGAGCTTTGGTAGAGCCTTTATCTGTTGTAGTCAATGCATTGCACAATAAAGCCAACATTAAACCTGGTCAAGATGTGGTCGTAACTGGGTGTGGGATTATAGGGCTAATGTCAGCCGAATTAGCAAGAGCTGCAGGAGCAAGGGTTGCTATTACGGGGATTGCCCATGATAGAGACAAAAGACTAAAAAAAGCAAAAGAGCAAGGCTTTATTACGATTGAAGTATCGCCAGAAAATTCACTTTCAGATCAATTGAAAAAAGGAATTGTAGATGCTAAAGGGATTCCGTTTGGAACCAAAAACGGGCAGGTAGATCTAGTGATCGAATGTTCTGGTGTACCTCCTGTGCTTACAGAGGCTATAACCGTTGTAAAACCAGAAGGCGATATTTGCGTTATTGCAACCTATCCAAAAGAAGTTGCCATAAATGCAACACACCTAACACGGACCTCCTTAAACATGCGAGGTTCAATGGGGTCTTGCCGTGATGATTATATGGTAGCTCAAAAATTAATGGCTACAGGCGTATTTCCATCTGAAGCGTATATTAACCAGTATCGTTTTGCAGATATTACGCAAGCCTTTGAAGATTCAATAAAAGCCAATAATGTAAAGGCTGTTATAAAAATGAATTAATACCTTAGTAAGTCATAATTTTAGAAAGGACCATCGGGAGGAAACCAGAGCTGGTCTATAAATTAACATTAATAATAGAGCGATGAGCATATAGCTTAAAGCGTATTGCTAAACATATAAAATGCATACAATATTTATTACAGGTGGAACGGGATGTATAGGATCCGTTACCATATATAAACTACTACAATCTAAAGAAGTTGGAAAAATTGTAGTCGCTACTAGGTCAAACAATACAGATCCTTTAAAACTGTGGTTGGGTAAGGCATTGGATGCTAGAATAGAATTCGTGAAATTGGATGTTGCTGATTATGATGCTATAGAAGCTGTAGTCGCAAAAGTTAATCCAACCCACATTATACATTTAGGCGCCTATCAAAGTCCAGATTGTTCTAAATACCATATACAGGGAATGGAAATTAATACTGGCGGAACAATGGCATTGTTTGATGTGGCTGAAAAGTTACCCAACCTTAAACGATTTGTTTTTGCAAGTTCAGCTGCTGTTTATGGGATACGTGCTATGTATCCAGAACCAGGGATTACTGAAGATGCACAATTGGCGCCTCCAAACCATTATGGGATCTGGAAATTGGCAGGGGAACATTTAGCGCGTTTGTTTTACGATACTACCAAAGTACCTACCGTTTGTTTGCGTATAAATACAACCTACGGGAAAGGGAGAGATAAAGGAAAAACATCTGCTCCAACAAATGCTATAAAAGCGATTGCTATGGGGGCTGTTTTAGGTAAATTAATTCCTTTTGAAATGCCTTATGAAGGACGGGAAAATTACCATTTTGTAGAAGATGTAGGCGCTCATTTTGCGGCTTGTACATTAGATGAATACAGTGGTTTTGGCGCATTTAATATCAAAGGAGAAACAATCGCAATTGAAGATTTTTTAACGATTGTTAAAGAACAAGCCATAGCATTAGGAATGGAAGAATTTGTGAGTTTGTCCGTTTCCGATGCAGCAACTCCTAATATTTTTGTGTCGGACTTAAGTCATGAGAAAATTCAAAATACATTTAAAAGCATCCCCTTAACCAGTATTGCAGATGGTGTAAAAAACTCCTTGTTAGCGTTTAAAGCAATGGCAGAAAACGGGACACTAAATTATTCAGTTGAGTAGTATGAAAAACATAAAAATAGCTTTTATTGGGGCTGGAGATATAGCGGATTTACATGCAGAGGCTATAGCTAATTTAGATGGGGCTGAACTTATTGGTTTGTGGAATAGGACTTTTGAGAAAGGGAAAATTAAAGCAGATAGGTTTGGTTGCAAGACCTATAAGAGTATTGATGATTTGTTTGCTGATCCGCTAATAGATGCTGTATTTATTTTAACCAATATGGAAACGCATTGTGAGTATACGATAAGAGCAGCAGAAGCTGGGAAGCATATTTTGGTAGAAAAACCAGCAGCTTCGAGTATAGATGAGCTACTTCAAATGCAAAAAGCAGTAGAAAAGGCTGGGGTAAAATGTATGCCAGTTCACAATTATATCTATGAGGATAGTATAAAACGTGCACAAGCAATGATACAGAGTGGTAAGCTAGGAAAAGTCACTCAGTTTTATATGATGTATAATATTCACCATGCCGATGAAATTAGAGCACGGTACCCAGGGGTGATTCGACAAATATTAACACATCACAGTTATACGATGCTGTATTTAGCTGGGCAGCCAAAAACAGTTTCATGTTTTAAGCATACAGTAGATACTACCATAGCGCCACAAGAAAATCTAGCCATGGCCAATATTCAAATGCAAAACGGCTCACTTAGTCATTTATGTGCAAGTTTTGCAAATGATGATCATGCTGGTGACCCTTGGACGTGTATCATAAAAGTAATTGGAACAAAGGGAAGTACACGATACAGTTACAGGGATTGGGTGATTAATGACAGAAATGGTCCGCATTCGCAAACCTATCAGTGTTATCCAGAGTCTATAAAAAATACAGCAACACATTTTATCAATACTGTTGTTCGGAATAATGAAACGCCATTGTCAACGATTGAAGATGCAATTACATGTCAGAAGATTATCGAAGCCTGTGAATTATCAGCACAAGATGGAAAGCATATAAATTTAAATTAGATCCAAACCATATTAAGTAAATTATGAAAACAAAAACGATAGTAATGTGTAAAAGAATTGTGGCGGTGCTATGTTTGGTTTTGGCCATATATAGTTGCACCAATGCTACAAACGACAATGTAATCCAAGTACATAAAAACGATCATATTGTCTTTGTGGGCAATAACTTAGCTTCAAGAATGATCAACTTTGGTCAGTTTGAGACGGAATTGCAATTGCGCTATCCAGATAGTTTATTGTATATCCGTAATATGGCAGATGGTGGTAATACACCAGGATTTAGACCACATTCTTCTCGTAATTCTCCTTGGGCATTTCCAGGGGCTGAGGTTTTTCAAACCGAAGTAGCTCAAAAATCTGGAAGTACAGGACATTTTCCAACACCAGATGAATGGCTTACAACGCTTAAGACCGATATTGTTATAGCGTTCTTTGGTTATAATGAGTCTTTTCAAGGTGCAGATGGTTTAGAAAACTACAAAGCAGAATTACAAGCTTTTATAGAACACACAAAAAGGCAAAAGTACAACGGAGTAAATGCTCCTAAACTAGCTATTGTATCTCCTATAGCCTTTGAAGACTTGTCTTCTAAAATGGATTTACCTAATGGTGTAGAAGAGAATAAAAATCTAGAGATGTATACCATAGCAATGCAAGAAGTTGCAGCTGCTAATGATGTACTTTTTGTAGATGCTTTTGCTCCAACAAAAAGTTGGTATGCTACAGAAGAAGCCGATTTAACAGCAGATGGGTTTCAGTTAAACGATCTTGGATACCAACGATTTTCAACCCTGCTAGCAGATAAAATATTTGGCGAAACTAATACAAAATCCGAAGCAAATAGAACCTTAGTACATGCTGCCGTTATGGAGAAAAATTGGTTTTGGCATAATGATTATAAGATTCCTAATGGTGTGCATGCGTATGGAAGACGATACAATCCTTTTGGGCCTGCCAACTACCCTTTTGAGGTAGAAAAAATAAGAGAGATGACCGATATTCGCGATCAAGCGATTTGGGAAGCAGTAAAAGGAAAAACAATGGATTTAGCTGCTGCAGATGCAAAAACTTCAAAACTTCCAGCGGTTGAAACCAACTATAAGCAAAGTAATAAGAATGGAAATCCAGAGTATTTATATGGGAAAGAAGCAGAGGCTACTATTGAAACTGCTGAAGGCTATAAGGTAGAATTATTTGCCTCTGAGGAAGAGTTTGAAAATTTAGCGAATCCTGTACAAATGTCTTTTGACAATAAGGGAAGACTATGGGTTGGTGTAATGCCAAGTTATCCGCATTACAAACCAGGAGACGGTAAACCCAACGATAAACTTATAATTTATGAAGATACAGACAATGATGGTAAGGCAGATAAGGAAACGGTATTTGCAGATGGGTTAAGTTTAGCAATTGGATTTGAATTTGCACCCGAAGGCGTATATGTGTCTCAAGGAACTAATTTAGTGTTGATAAAAGATATGGATGGCGATGATAAAGCCGATGAGACCGAAGTAATTTTAAGTGGTTTTGACGACCATGATACACACCATGCCATTAGTGCATTTGTCGCGGATCCATCGGGAGCTATATACATGGGTGAAGGCGTATTTTTGCATACTAACGTAGAAACCGCATATGGTCCAGTACGTGGTACCAATGGTGGTTTTTACAGATACAGTCCGCAGAGGCATCATTTAGAGCGTACAGCTCAATTGTCTATTCCAAACCCTTGGGGTATTGCATTTGATGAATGGGGTCAAAATTTCTTTGAACATACTTCTGGACCGGATATGACTTGGATGATGCCAGGAACAATTAAGCCTAGATATGGAAGAGCTAATCCTGGATCAAAAAACTTAATAGAAGATGCACATAGAGTTAGACCAACCTCAGGTTTAGAGTTTGTTTCTAGTAGCCATTTTCCAGATGAGGTACAAGGTGATGTTTTAATAAATAATACCATTGGTTTTTTAGGAACCAAGCAGCACTCTATTGTTGATGATCCAGAATCAGCAGGATATCTAAGTAAGCATCGATTAGACTTGATTAAATCGTCAGATAAAAACTTCCGTCCTGTAGATATGGAATTTGCACCAGATGGCTCATTGTATTTTATAGATTGGCACAATGTTTTAATTGGGCACATGCAGCACAATGCACGTGATCCATTTAGAGATCATGTACATGGTAGAATCTATAGAATTACATACCCTTCAAGACCACTTGTTAAACCAGCAAAGGTTGCAGATGCGTCTATTGATGAGTTGTTAGAGAATTTAAAACTACCAGAATATAGAACAAGGTACCGTACTAAAAGGGAGTTAAGAGCTAGAGATGCTGATGAGGTGTTAGCAAAACTAAAAACTTGGACGGTAAATTTGGATAAAAATGATGTCCGATATGAGCACCATATGCTAGAGGCCCTATGGACAACTTGGGGATTAAATAAAATAGATGCAGACCTTTTAAACCAAATGCTAACAGCTAAGGATTTTAGGGCAAGAGCTGCGGCAGTGAAGGTACTACGTTATGCAGGGCACCAAATAAAAAATCAATCTGAATTATTACTAAAAGCAGTACAAGATGAAAACCCTCGTGTTCGACTAGAAGCATTGGTAGCCGCATCTTGGTTAACACCAGAAGTTGGGAATCCAATCTTAGAAGAAGCAGGGAAAAAGCCTTTAGATGATTGGATGAAACAACCGTATGAAGCGGCTGTGGCACATTTAAATGAGCATAATATGGGAGAAGACCCAGATGCCATAAAAATAAAAACAATCTTAAAAGGAGCTGAAAAAGCATTGTATGTGAAAGGGGCAGAAATATATAACAGGGAAGGTTTTTGTGTTACATGTCACCAACCAAACGGAAAAGGGTTAGAAGCATCAGGATTCCCTCCATTATTAGGATCCCACTGGGCAATTGGCAATGAAGAACGATTAATTAAGCTTACATTAAAAGGATTAATGGGACCAATAGAAGTTTTAGGGAAAGAATATCCTGGGCAAGTGCCAATGACTCCTTTTGAAGGCATGTTGAAGGACGATGAGGTTGCCGCAGTATTAACCTATGTTAGAAATTCTTTTGGAAATAAAGCATCAGCAATTTCACCTGAGAAAGTGAAAGAAGTTCGAGAAAAAATTAAAGATAAAAAAGGATTTTATGCTCCAGATGAATTATTAATAGAACATCCAATGGAAGAATAAGCTTTAGTTAGTACTACAGCTTAGAAAGTTTTACATCATAAAGAACTCGTGATTCAATTATTTATTGGAATCACGAGTTTTTTTATAGAGATTGATATCTTTGTGGGAAGCAATTATTTAAAGTAATAGAGGAAGGTTATGAAAGGTAAAGTAATAGATTTAGTACGTTTTTTAATGGTGCTTTTTATGGTGTTATTCGTTGTACAATGTAAAAAAGAAAAAAAGCAAGAAGTAGGTAAGACTAAAATTGCTTCTGAAAAAACAGAGGCTAAAACAGCGGTAGATTTTAAGCTTATTAAAGTTCTTCCAGAAGGAGTTAAAGTACCTGAAGGAATGGTATGGGTGCCAGGAGGTGAGTTTGAACAAGGAGCTGTTCCGCAAGATAAAATGGCAATGGACCATGAGAAACCAGCTCATAAAGTGGCTGTTGATGGTTTTTTTATAGACATCACAGAAGTAACCAATGCACAATTTTCAAAATTTGTAAAGGAAACAGGGTATGTAACGATTGCAGAACGAGAAATAGATTGGGAAGAAATGAAGAAGCAAGTTCCTGAGGGGACACCAAAACCGCATGACTCTATTTTACAACCAGGATCCTTAACTTTTAAAAAAACGAAATCTACCCTACCAAATCTTTTTGATTTTTCTCAGTGGTGGCATTGGACCATTGGTGCCAATTGGAAACATCCAAACGGACCCGACAGTTCTATTAAGGGATTGGAAAATCACCCCGTAGTACAAATTGCGTATGAAGATGCTTTGGCTTATTGCAATTGGGCAGGAAGAAGATTACCAACTGAATCAGAATGGGAATATGCCGCAAACGGCGGAAAAACGGGTACCACTTTTTTTTGGGGAGATGATATAAAAGAACTTTCTAAAAGTACAAATAGCTGGGAAGGAGAGTTTCCCGTAACGAACACCAAGGTCGATGGCTTTGAAAACAGAGCGCCAGTTAAATCGTATCAGCCTAACGGATACGGTTTATACGATATGGCTGGTAATGTATGGGAATGGACCGCTGATTGGTACAACACTAATTATTATGCAGAACAAGCTACCATTGCTCCGCTTAAAAACCCAACGGGTGCAGCAACCGCATACAACCCTCAAAATCCATACGTTAAAGAAAAAATAATAAAAGGAGGATCGTTTTTGTGTAGTGATTCTTATTGTGCTAGTTATAGAATATCTGCACGTATGGCCTCTAGTACAGATTCCTCTGCCGAGCATACAGGCTTTAGAACCGTAGCAACCTTGGAAATGGTTAAATAAGGTTAAAGCTAGCTATAGTAGATTGTTATGATTGTATTATAACTATTGATAACTTTTGATTCATCATATTAATTAAAAAAATTACATTTGTTGTCTCAAAAAAATAAAGATAAATTTATTATGTCTGATACGATAGAAAGAATAAAATGCTTAATTATAGGTTCAGGACCTGCAGGATATACAGCTGCAATATATGCGGCTAGGGCAGATTTAAAACCAGTTATGTATACGGGAATGGAACCAGGAGGACAATTAACAACAACTACAGAAGTTGATAATTTTCCAGGCTACCCAGAAGGTATAGATGGACCAACAATGATGGTGCAGTTGCAAACACAAGCAGAACGCTTTGGAACTGAAGTCAGAATTGGAATGGTAACTGCCGTGGATTTTAGTGATACAATTGGTGGTATTCATAAAGTAGTTGTAGACAACGGTAAAACAATAGAGGCAGAAACTGTAATTATTTCTACAGGAGCAACAGCAAAGTATTTAGGAATAGAAAGTGAACAACGCCTAAGAGGTGGGGGAGTATCTGCATGTGCCGTTTGTGATGGGTTCTTTTATAAAGGCCAGAATGTAGCAATTGTAGGGGCAGGAGATACTGCAGCAGAAGAAGCATCTTACTTAGCAAACATCTGTAAAAATGTTACGATGTTGGTACGTAAGGATGAAATGAGAGCCTCTAAAGCTATGCAACATAGAGTAAATAATATTTCTAATATTACGGTGAAATATAATACTGAGGTAGACGAAGTCCTTGGAGAACAAGTGGTAGAGGGATTGCGTATGGTGAATAACCAAACCAAAGAAAAAGAAGATATTGCCATTACAGGGTTGTTTATAGCAATTGGGCACAAGCCTAATACCGACATTTTTAAGGGAAAATTAGAAATGGATGATACAGGCTATTTAATTACAGAAGGTAAGTCTACGCGAACAAATATGCCTGGTGTATTTGCTAGTGGAGATGTCCAAGATAAAGAATATAGACAGGCCGTTACTGCTGCAGGAACAGGATGCATGGCTGCCTTAGATGCTGAACGTTATTTGGCTAGTATCGAATAAAAAGAAAGCATAATTTTAAAAAAGGACCGTTCATTTAACTTTGAACGGTCCTTTTTTTTAGGTTTAATTGATACGTTTGTAATTTTCAGAAAAGATTCTATTTCCTTCATCATCTACAGTTATTTGACTGTAATTATTTTTAGTAAGTTGTAATTCAAAATGGTAAATGTAAAGAGATTTTGCTGCTTTGCGCATAGAAGCTGACATGTATTCTAGATTTTCTGTCAGTGAATTATCAGTGGTATTATATGTTCCATAGCCAAACCATTCTATAGAGTCATTGGGAACATATCTTGTCCACATTACTTTATCTCCATTGTACATTTTAATTTGCCTATATCCGTCAATAGTAGGTACGGTATCGGTAATGTCTTTGCCATCATACTTATAGAAACTTATAAGTTCCCAAGTACCTTCAATAGAAGTTTTCTGTTTTTTTGATGTTGTAATGAATGTAAAAGAAACTAACAGTAGCATCAAAAAAATTAATCCAATAAATTTTTTCATAAGGTTCAAGTTTTGTTAATTAAGTTATTACATACTAATAAGTTACGTTTTTTTTTGTAAAAAATATTATTTTTAGTGAAAGATTGATATCTGCTCCTTAATTATTTTGTGATGCTAGCAATGAAGTATTTAAATCGTGGCATAATCACTGTATTGTTTAGAATTTAACAAATTAATAATTATTTTATATTTTATTTAACAATTTTAATGGTTTTTATTTGATTTGTTGTTTTTTTTAATGAATTTAGTTGTACTAACTAATTATTAATCAAAAACAATCTTATGAAGAACAATTTTTTAGCACTCTTCTTTGTATTTTTTACAGCTTTTGCCTTTGGACAACAAGTTTCTGGAACTGTTAGGGACAGTGAAGGGGTACCGTTGTTGGGAGTTTCAATAGTGGTAGTGGGTACGCAGAATGGGACAACAACAGATTTTGATGGTAAGTACATTATTAATGCCAAAGAATCAGACGTTTTAAAATTCTCTTATTTGGGAATGATTACCAAGGAGGTTACCGTAGGTAATAGTACTTTAATAAATGTAACTTTAACTGAAGATGCCAGTCAATTAGACGAAGTGGTCATAACCGCTTTTGGTATTGCACAAAAAGAAAAATCATTAGGTTATTCCGTGACGAAGGTAAATGCAGAAGATATTAACTTGGTTGGTCAGAATGATGCAATGACAGCCTTACAAGGTAGGGTTGCTGGATTACAAGTTTCTCAAACTTCTGGTTCAGCTGGTGGTGGTGTGGACATCTTAATTAGAGGTATGTCTTCAATGAATCCAAATCAAAATAATCAGCCCTTGATCGTTATAGACGGGGTTTCCATTAATAATGATACTTTTTCCGGAGATATTTTACCCGCAGCAGGTTCTAATGCTACAGGTTCCAATGAGCAATTTTCTTTTTCGAGTAGGGTGAGCGATATTAACCCAGAAGACATTGAAACTTTTAACGTGCTAAAAGGGGCGGCAGCCACAGCACTTTATGGAGTTAGAGCCGCAAATGGCGCCATTGTCATTACAACTAAGAAAGGAAAGTTAGGAAAGGCTAAAATTAGTTTTACAGCTTCAACAACATTTAGTAAAGTAGGACAGACACCAGATGTTCAATCTACATTTAGGGAAGGAAGATATGGAAGACCATATAGAACTTATACACCGGAGACCGAATTAGGGTATACATTAACTGGTATTGGGAGTTATAATGGCCCAATGAGTTGGGGTGTTCGGTATACGGATGATTCTTTTACATATGATGGAACTACGGTAGATCTAAGCAATGATCGTTTTTACAATCCATACGATTTGTTTGCAACAGGGTTCAACCATAATGAAAACGTTAATGTTTCTGGGGCAAATGAAAAGTTCGATTATTTTCTTTCTTTAGGTAATACAGCATCAGAGGGAACGCTCCCTGGTTCAGAATATGATAGGATTTCAGTAAGGTTTAAAGCTGGATATCAAGCTTCAGAAAACTTTAAGGTAACAACAACGGTACAATATTCTAACTCAGGATCTAGTAAAGCTACTGGGGGTGATAAGTCTGCCATGAGTGCTTTGGGTTGGTGGTCACCAACTTTCCCTATCAATGATTTTTTAAATGCTGATGGATCGCAACGTATTATGTTTCCAGGTTTCATAGATAATCCAAGATATAACGCGTATATCAGTTCATTGACAGAAGATACAGACAGATGGGTAGGGAACATCAATTTAAATTGGTCGCCCAAAGAATGGATCAACCTAAACTATACAGGACAGATAGATAATTTTACGAACCTAATTAATCGTTTCGTTCCCGCAAACTTAGATGCAGGATCTCAAGTGAACGGTTTTATTGTAGATCAAAATTATATTTTTAAAGGTCTGGAATCAAATTTCCTAGTTACGTTAACCCATGATTTTTCAGATAAGTTTAAGAGCTCCTTATTATTAGGGAACTCTATTTTGGATAATAAAAGAACATCCTACAGGATGTATGGTCAAAATTTGAACTTACCTTATTTTAATCATATTAGTAATACGCAAGAGAACCATTCAATAACTAACAGAGTAACGCAACGTAGGCTCGTTGGATTTTTTGGGGAGTTAAAATTAAGTTATGATGATAAGTTATTTTTGTCTGTTACAGGCAGGAACGATATGGATTCAACACTTCCACGAGAAAACAATTCTTATTTTTATCCGTCGGTTAGTTTGGCCTATGATATATCTGATCTTTTTGGAGATAATGATACTTTTACTTTTGGTAAATTAAGAGCTTCTTATGCAGAGGTAGGTAATGGTACTACCTTTGGTCAGGTTGGATTTTTTAATTATCCTGATCCTAATTTTCCATGGGCTGGTACAGGAGGGTATGTGGCCGATAGGTACGTAGGTATACCAGACCTAAAACCAGAACGGACAAAGGGTATTGAATTTGGTACTGATCTTCGTTTCTTTAAAAACAGACTGCGTGTAGATTATGCCTATTTTAAATCGAAGGTTTATGATGCTATATTTCCTGTCAGTACTGCTCCATCAACCGGAATTATTCAGTTTACTAGAAATGCTGGTATATATGAAACTTCTGGGCATGAATTGATGATAAGTGGAGATATTATAAAAAAGCAAGACTTCTCTTGGGAGATGATTTACAATTTTGGAACAAATAATGGTACAATCGTAGACTTACCTGAAGAAATTCCCTTCCTGAATTTTGTTGATGATGTTACAGGGGCTAATATTTACCTACAACCTCAAGAAGGTGATAAAATAGGAACCTTATATGGTTACGAGTACAATAGGGTAGATGGTGAGTTATTAATTAATTCAATAGGTATTCCAACAACTAATTTTGATGAAAAAGTAATCGTGGGTGATGTTACGCCAGACTTTGTAATGTCATTGGGAAACAATTTTAAATATAAAGGAGTAGGCTTCAATTTCTTGTTGGAATGGAAAAAAGGTGGTGATAAATATACCTGGCAGCGCTACCAAATGAATAGGGCTGGTACCTCAAGATATACCGCACAATTAAGGGATAATGGAACCTATTTGTTTGATGGAGTTATGGAAGACCCTGACACCCCTGGTTCTTATATTCCAAATACCGTTGAAGCTGATTTTACACCAGAATCTACGACTGGTTACAATATGTTTAACACTACTGCATATTCCAGAAGAAATGCTGAAGTTTTATTGCAAGATGCTTCATGGATTAAAATACGTAATATTGGATTGTCTTATGATATTGATGGCAAACTATTAAGTGATTTAAACTTAGATAGTGTAAAACTTACGGCCAGTGCTAGCAACCTATTAATATGGACACCTTTTGATGGTTTTGATCCAGAGGGAAGTGATTATGGTGCAGGTAGTAATAAATATGGATTTACGGGCAGAGGAATTCCACTAACAGAAAATTATTCTTTTGGATTATCAATTGGATTTTAAAAACAGAACAAGATGAAAAAAAACATAAAAAATATCTTTTTACTACTTATTCTCACAATTAGTTTTTCTGCTTGTGATGATTATTTAGATGTAAACACTCCATCTGATGCAATAGAAGTTGATGATTTATCAATGAAAGATTTGATGGGGCCTGTATTGTTCAATACTGTATATGCATATTATTATGCGGAAACGACAAATTGTAATTATACCCAATACTATGCAGGTTATGGGTATGATGCAATTGAGGAAGGATTTAATACCACTACGTGGAGCAATATCTATACTAAAGTGTTGCCAAATGCTATGGTAATAAAGGAAAAAGCAGCAGCAATAGATGCAATTCACTATGAGGCCGTGGCTAAAATAATTATAGCTGTGAATGTTGGTTTTGCCGTTGATAATTGGGATAATGTTCCTTATTCACAAGCGGGGAAACCGTTTGATTACCCAACACCTATTTTGGATGATGGAGAAGTTTTATACAACCAAATGATAGATTTGTTGGATGAGGCTATTGCAGCATTGTCTGCAACTGATAATTCGGGTTTTAATTTGGGTTCCGATGATCTTATTTATGATGGTGATGTTTCTAAATGGTTACGTGCAGCCTATACTTTTAAGGCTCGTTTTCAATTACATATGCTAAAAAATGGTGGTGTTACTGCCAATGATGTGTTGGCAACAATTGCAAATGGCTTTACTTCAAACGCCGATAATTTTAAATTGGATTTTCCTGAAGGTCAAATAAATCCTTATTACGGCACCAATATATTGGCTAGGGCAACTTCAAACTTTTTTCGTGCACCAAACGATCAGTTAATAAGTATGATGAATGGTACTTCTTATCCTTTTATAGGAGGAACCGTTACCGAGGACCCAAGACTACCTGCCATTTTTGAAAATGAAGGCGCAGATGGGGATCCTTGGCGTGGGTTTATGAATGGAGGAACTGGCGAGTCTTCTGACGGTGAAGCAGGAAATACCTTTTATAAGGATGGCGGATATTACACTAAAAGTAATTCACCGTTAATTGTGATAACATTTGCGGAAGCTATGCTAATCAAAGCTGAAGCCGCATTTTTAGCCAATGGAGGAACAACTACTAGCGTTGGATCAAATACGGCAGCTTATACTGCGTATATGGACGGCATAGCTGCTAGTATGGATCAAATAGGAGTAGATGCTACCGATTATTTGGCAGATGGGGTAGTAGCCGTGGGTGAAGCCGGACTAATGTTGAATCATATTATGAAGGAAAAATACATTGCTAATATTCACAATACGGAGACCTATAATGATTTTAGACGTTACAATTTTTCTTCCGATGTATTTAAAGACTTAGCATTACGAGTAGAGGAAGACGGTACAACAAGTCCTTTTGCGGGGGAATGGATTCGTAGAATTACATATCCAACATCAGAGCTAGATGCAAATTTTGATAATATAAAAGCTAATGAAAAAGCACCTACCGTATCTGTTTGGTGGGCTGAATAATTAGTAAGAGAATTTAATTATTTGTGAAGGGTATTGATGAGGTTACAAACCAATTCAATATCCTTTTTTTTATGGTGTGCACTTAATACAATTCTACTCATAGTAGCAGAATCTTCATTTGGATAATTAAAATTGGTGACAACAATATTATTATCCTCTAAGTGTTTGGTTATTTTTTGATTAGAAAAGCTAAAGGCTGCATGATTTGGAGTATAACTAAAGTGCTCTAAATGGTTTGTTTTTATTAGAAAAGCAGCAATATGTTTCGCTAATCGTTGTTGTCTTTTTTTGTATATAACTTCAGCTTCTATGAGTGTAGCTAGGTTTGCAGGTGAAGCTGGACTAGCACCACCATAGAATGCCGTATTTTTTAATTGTTCTATGCGCTTTTTTGTTCCAAATAAAGCACCGCCTTGTACTGCAAATCCTTTTCCTAAAGAGGTACAAATAATTAATTCTTTTGGATGAAATTCTTTCAGTGATGAAAAGCAACCAGCACCGTTATTTAAGGGTAATCCTATAGCGTGAGAGTCATCAGCAATAAGAATTATTTTATCTAAGGGTAATTGTTGCAATGCTTCAAAATTTGGGTAATTACAACCATTAAAATCCAAGCTGTCTAGGAATACAATGGGAGGTTTATCTGTTTTTTTTAAATGTTTTTCTAAGGTTACATTTAATTCAGAATAAGAGCTACTATTTTTAGAATTATAATGGTGTAATGAAATATGAGCATTTGGAGCGTAGTATACAGAATGACCATTGGCTTTAAAAAAATTACAGGCCAATTGACTTGCTAGAAATCCAGAAGAAACGGTGGCGCAAGCTTCACTTTTTACAAGTTTTACTAAGTGTTTTTCAGCTTTGTCAAACACATCTATTTTAATATTAGATTTTCTGGATGCACCGTAATTGGTGCCGTATTTTTTAATGTTTTTAATGTGAATTTTTAAAAATTTAGGATGTGTTTGTAATCCCAAATAGGCTGTGCCTCCAAAATAAAGTTTTTTTGAGCCATTTATTGTAATTTTTCTACTGGGAAAAGAAGTGACAGTTGCCATTATAATAGGGTAATACCAGAGCCTCCTTGAGTTGGGTAAATAAGATTTCCGTTCGGCTCTATTTGTATACCTTTGGCAATGTCTTTACTAAGTAGCATTGCTCCATCCATATCTACATAATCTAGTTGGGGAACCAATTGTGCTATGGCAGAAATGCCTACTGAAGATTCCGTCATACAGCCAACCATAACTTTTAACCCCAATTCTTTTCCCTTTTTTATCATTCTAAGCGCAGGAGTAATACCGCCACATTTGGTTAGTTTTATATTTATACCATTAAAATGATAACCGCATTTTTCAACATCAGATTCTACAATGCAACTTTCATCTGCGATTACGGGTAATACACTAGAGTGCATTACTTTTTCCATACCTATCCAATCATCTGCTTTTAAGGGTTGCTCTAAAAATTCGACCCCTAGTTTTTTAAGTTCAGGTGCATTAGCTATAGTTTCCGATGCTGTCCAGGCGCAATTTGCATCAATTCTAAAAATAGCATTGGTATGCTTTCTTAATTCCTTAACAATTTGCACATCGTGGTCGGTACCCAACTTTATTTTATAGATAGGCCAAGGCATTTCTTTCATTTTGGAAACCATATTTTCTATAGAATCAATACCAATGGTGTAATTGGTTATTGGATACTTGGTATGATCTGTATTCCAAATTTCATATAGAGGCTTGTTTACAATTTTCCCATACAAATCATACGCTGCTAAATCTAGCGCACAAATAGCAAAATTGCTTAATTGTTGGGCCACCAAAAATTGATTGAAATCCTCTGGCGTAGAAAAGTCGTAATTTTCAATGGCAGTACGGATACCTTCAATCTCTTTTTGCATACTCTCAAACGTAATCTTATAATAGGGATTGGCCGTAGCTTCCCCATATCCCGTTTTATTATGTAAACCAAGGCTGACGACCATACTATCTTGGAAATTATGAGATTCTCTAGAAATACTAAATGTGTGTTTTAGCGGTAATATATATTTGGTTAAAGTAAGATTCATGATAACGTTTAAATTTGTACTAATATATAAAGACCAACCCTGTTATCAAAACAAGACTGGTCTAAATTAACTGTATTTAAAATGTTTCTTTTATCTTTTTTTTACGCTACCAGAAGAAGATTTATTTTTCTTTACATTGTCAGTACCACTATACGAAATATCACCACCACTACTTGCATCGGCAATTAACAACTCCGAGACATCTACTTTAATATCTGCACCACTACTAGCTTCAGCTTCACAGTTTTTAGTTTTTAAATTTTTGGCGTCAATATTGGAGCCGCTACTTGCATCTACAGCTAAGTCATTTGTAGTTCCGGTTAGTTTAATGTCTGCTCCACTACTACTAGTTGCCGCTATGGAATTGGCGAGAATGGACGCAATTAAATCTCCGCCACTACTTGCACTTATGTTTATAATATTTGTTTTAATTTGGTTTTTGGTATTTAAATCAGCACTGCTAGAACTAGACAAACCGGTTATGGTTGGTAAGGAAACAAAAATGTTTTTTGTTGCTTGGCCTATATTTTCTTTTGCATGTATTTTAAGTGTACCACCTTTGATGTCTGTAGCAATTAAGTCTATTACATTTTCATCTGCTTCTACTCTAATACTAAATTCATCAGCTTGTGTTACAAATACATCTAAACCTTCTGATGCTGATATTTGATCAAATTCAGAAACAATTTCACGATTTTCTTCAGTAATGCTACCATTTCCTTTTTTACCGTTGCCTAGATCAAAAGCACAGGATGATAGTAACAGCGATAGGATTAATGCGATTGTAATTTTAGATAATGTTGTCATAATTGTTGTTTTTAGTTGATGGTTCAAAACTCATCTATTTTTTTAAAATTAAAGAATAGAAATTACCCAATTGTAATTTTTAGATGATGAATTGTAAGGTCTTAATTTTTAGAGACTTCTATTTTTGTACTGTCTATTTTAACTATGCTATCAGAAACTGCGTCTTGTTTTATTTCTTTTTCAATAACTTCTACTTTTTCAACAGGACAGTTTAAGCATTTTATAATCCCATCTTCACTCATTTTCCATACATACTCTTGTACTTCATTTCTGTTTAGCTTTTGGTCAAATTGGGTGTCCCAACCTACATTACTTCTATGATTATCAGTTATAAATTTTAATACAGTATGTTCTGGTATGTATAGGGTTGCCTCTACACTTTGGTCTCTAATTTTATTCATAGAATCCATAGTTAAAAAATTGTCTAGTAAAATAGTGTTGCCTATTACTTCATACCCATAGTTAACATTTTCTGCTCTTTGGCGTGCTTCTTCAAATGAACTTCCTTGAGATATTTTTTGAATTTTTAAGGAAGGTACAGCGTCATAAGACTTTTTAATATTATACACAAAGTCATTGTCTACCAATATTTTATTACCGTCATCATCTATAGTAAGTGTCATCCCATTTATTCTAATGTTTTCTGGTCGTTGGTTATAAGGACTAGATTTACTAGAAATGATCAAGGTATCTATAGGCGTATTAAAATGGAGTTGTTCTGTTTGGTTTACACTGCCTCTAAACATATAGGAGGTCGCTTGTTTTACGCCAATTATAGTGGCGCCAATGATTGCAGCCAACCATAAACCTAGTAAGGTTAATTTAGCAATAAGACCAATTGATTTTAGATTGGAAACAACAATTTTTAAACCCAAATAGAGTAGAAAGAAAAACGGAATACAAACCAATAAAAATAGGATAATAAACAATAACCATATGGGTGCGTTTGTAGTATGGGCAATATCTAAAAAGGGAATGCCATTAATTACAAACGCATCAGTAAAACCCACGACAAACATCCCTATAAAAGATCCTATCAATACGATGCCTCCTACTAAAATTAAAAATACCCCAATAATTTTACCAATACTTTTAAAAATAAATGAAAAAAAGGAACCTATGGCGTCAAAAAAAGTCTGACTACTGCTTTTAAATTTATGACTCACCTTTTCATAATCAGCGTTTTTAACCTTGTCTGTTACCGTGTTAAAACTCTCTTTAACTTTGCGTTCTATAGTACTAATGTTAACAGATTCTCCACGCATATCTAATTTCTGAGCCGTAGTTTTTGCTTGTGGTATTAAGAATAATAATAAAATATAAATTAATATAAAACCACTAAAAGTTGCAAGGGTAAGCACTATCCAAAGTAGGCGTACCCACCAAGGGTTTACACCTAAATAATGTGCCATACCTGCAGAAATACCGCCAATGTATTTATTCTCTATATCCCGATACAATTTTTTAGATTTCTTTTTGCCTTTTAACTCATCTTCAAACATTTCTTCATCTACCCTATAGTCTTCAGGTTGCCCCATGACACTTATAATACTATCTACATCGCTTTTAGTGACTACTTGCTGTTCGTCTTTTATCTTTTCTTGGAAAAGTTCGGCAATTCTACCTTCTATATCAGAAATAATCTCCTCACTTCCCGGGCCATTGTTTAGGGAGTGTTTTATGGCTTCTAAATAGCTATGCAATTTTCGATAAGCATCTTCATCGATGTGGAAGAACATATTGGCTAAGTTTACGTTTATCGTCTTATTCATGGTTCGTTTTTTTAGAGTTGGTAACTAGGTTTACTGCATTTCTTAGCTCGTCCCAAGTTGTATTTAATTCGTTTAAAAATTGGATTCCCGTATCTGTAAGTCCGTAATATTTTCGCGGTGGTCCAGAAGAAGATTCTTCCCAACGATAGGTTAGGAGTCCAGCATTTTTAAGTCGAGTTAATAGTGGATAAATTGTGCCTTCCACGACCAGCATTTTGGCATCTTTAAGCGTAGAAAGAATTTCAGAAGTGTATTTATCTTCTCCCTTAAGGATGGAAAGAATACAATATTCTAAAACACCTTTACGCATTTGTGCTTTTGTGTTTTCTACCTTCATAGTTTCAGTATTCTGTTTTGGAAAACTCCAAAACCATTTTGTTTTTGATCTGATGAACAAACTCCGCCCAAATTATTTTAATAGAATTGATTAGGTTCTATAATTCAAACATAATAGCTGTTTATGCAAATATATATCTTTAAAAAGGTATTATGCAAAACATAGTACTGTAATTTAACGTAAGTTTAACATTTATAGTGTCAATTATTTTCAATACTTTTATAAAAATTAAAATTCAAAAATGGCTACAAGTACTAGGGAATATAATGTATTCAACTTTTTTAAGTTACCATCTGCTTGGTGGTGTGGTGTACGTTTAAAATATATTGATGCAAACAAAGCAGTGGTAACAGTAAAGCATCGATGGTTTAATCAGAACCCTTTTAAATCTATGTTTTGGGCTGTACAGGGAATGGCGGCAGAGTATGCTACTGGTATTTTGGTGATGAATCAAATTGCGAGAAGTGGTAAAAAAATATCCATGCTTGTGGCAAGTAATAATGCAACATTTACTAAAAAAGCTACGGGGAGAATTACATTCACTTGTGAAGATGGGCATTTAATTGAAGAGGCAATTACGAAAGCTATAGCAACAGGAGAAGGTCAAATTTTCACTATGAAATCGGTTGGAGTTAATACAGATGGCGTAGTGGTTTCTACCTTTAATTTTGAATGGACGGTTCGTGAAAAGCGTTAATTGTTAAATTTTAGTGTAACAAATCTTAAAATTTAACTACCAATAAATGTCAATCAATTAAAAAAAATAAAATGAACGCACACGAAATAGATTTCGAAATTTTTGGAGAAGAAATGCAATATGTAGAAATAGAACTAGACCCGCAGGAAGCAGTTGTAGCTGAAGCTGGTAGTTTTATGATGATGGAAACGGACATAAAAATGGACACCATTTTTGGAGACGGATCTAATCAAGACAAAGGGGTTTTGGGTAAAATATTTTCTGCAGGGAAAAGAATGCTTACTGGAGAAAATTTATTTATGACAGCTTTTTTAAACATTGGACAGGGTAAAAAGAAAGTTAGTTTTGCTTCTCCTTATCCCGGAAAAATACTACCTATAGATTTATCTGAAAAAGGAGGGAAGTTTATTTGCCAAAAAGATGCATTTTTATGCGCAGCCAAAGGTGTTTCTGTCGGCATCGAATTTTCTAAAAAATTGGGTCGAGGTTTGTTTGGTGGCGAAGGTTTTATCATGCAAAAATTAGAAGGGGATGGAATGGCATTTGTACATGCGGGTGGTACTATGGCAAAAAAAGTGCTGGCTCCTGGTGAGGTTTTAAAAGTTGATACGGGTTGTATCATAGGTTTTTCTCAGACCATAGACTATGATGTTGAGTTTGTGGGAGGTATTAAAAACACCATTTTTGGAGGTGAAGGTATGTTTTTTGCAACCTTAAGAGGTCCTGGAACGGTATACATACAGTCCTTACCATTTAGTAGATTGGCCGGTAGAGTATTGGCATCCTTGCCACGTGGAGGAAAAGATAAGGGAGAAGGTAGTTTGTTAGGTGGTTTAGGCAACTTACTAGATGGTGACAATAGGTTTTAAGAAGCTGCTTGGTTCTAAATTCTGCATTTAAAGCAGGAGAATAAAATAATAGCGGTTTTGTGAGTGTCCCTATTTTTTGGTGTTCACAAAACCGAAATTACTGATAGATGCCTCTATTCTAGTATAGTGTGCTGGGTAACTGTTGTTTATTCGGTAATTCTAATTCCTCCAATCATTTCTTTTTCGGTCGGTTTCTCGAACCAATGTTCCATAAAATCAAAATTTTCTTGGCTTACTTCAAATTCAAAAGTGGCTCCTTTCTCTGCATTACGTTGCTTTACTCTATAAAGTCGTGTGTCTCTTGAAGTATCCAAAAAATGGAGAGTTACTTCATAGTCGTTTGATTTCGCAAATTTTCTAAATTTTTCACGATGCTCAAATTTTGAGAACCCTAAATCGAGAATGGCATCCGTTTTTGAATTCTCTAATTGTGTTACAATATCTAAGATCATTTTTTCGGCTCGTTCAATTCTTTCTAAAAACCATTCTAGTCCGTCTGTTGGTTTTTTGTCAGCAAGAAACAAGGTATTATTCCATGTATCAATTGAAAAAATAACGCCATTATTTTTATTTTTCAATTGGTTCGCATAAGTGGTTTTTCCAGATCCTGTATTTCCTACGATGAGATGAATCATTTTGTGTATGGTAATGTTAGTTGTGTAGTTTACTGTAAAGAAAACTCTTTTAATTTATAAACTTATTTAAATTATAGTCAGGTATTGTGATGGCTTGGCTTTATTCTGTTTTTTGCTCTCCCAAAAGTTACTACTATCATTTATTAAATTATTTTCCTTTAATAGTATTTCTAAAAACAAGATTTTTATTGATAATTCTCTTCTTATTAAATAACCTTATAATTAGACACAATAATTTTTGGATAGGAAAAATGGATTTTTAAGGTTGTTTGTTCATTATAACTGCTGTTCGAAATACCCAAACCTTACCTTCTATAGTACCGCTTGGAATTTGCTGGTCAACCTTCCAATAATAGTCTGTTCCTTCCAATAAATCTTCAGGTTAAAACTCAAGTACATCTACGGTTTTTGTAATTGTTATAGACGGATTGGTAGTATCCCTTTTTGATTACTCGTTTCTGTTAAGAAATTATTTTTTTGTCTAAAATAAGCAATTTCAACTACACAGTGCTGGCATACTTTGTCGGGGGTGTAATATAGACTGGATCAGCCAAATTAGAGCTCTAGGTTTATATCTAAATTGAATAGAAAATAACAGATGGGGCATCGAGTTATTGGGTATAATAAAGACTATCGGTTTGTGCATATCGTGTAACCCGATTAGCTTTTGAAAAAGTAAGCTGCATAAAAAGAATAACGGTTCAGGTAAGCATCTAAACCGCTATTTTTTACATTTAGTGGTAGTTTTTACTCTTTTTAATTTTTAAGGATCTTATGTTCCCAATATACACCACTAATATCTGTCATCTTTAAGGTATATGTCTCCTGAGGTAAATTTGTTATAATTTCATTTTGAAAATTTAAATTTGCTTTTGCTCCTAAGGGTATGATTAAGCTATGCTTACCGGATTTTATTTTAGCTACATAATAGTTTGAAATATTTTTGCTTTGTAAAGCAGCCAAATCTTCTTGCGAATATTTAAGAACTGTATTGTTTTGATTATCGAGTAATTCAATGCCTATAAGCCAAGACCCGTAAACATCTACTCCTTCCGTTCTAAAGACATCAAAGGAGAGGGTATTGTTCTCAATTTTACCTTCAGTAATTTCAAGTTTTGGTTTTACTGATTTATTATGAAGTGTTCCCCATAGCCCACCGTGAAATACCTGATTGGTCATTAGAGTCATTCCTAAAATGAATAGTGAACCTAGTAAAACAACTTTAGGAAAAATAGATTCTTTGATGGGTAAACCCCCTGAACCTAGCCATGCAAACCCTTTCTTTTTTGTGATGGAAAAATTGTTTTTCATCAAGTAGTTATCTACTGAATATTTACCACTTCCTGTTAAAAATAAGACGAAACCTGTAGCTATCCCTAATACGCCAATTTGCCATTCATCCAGACATGTTGTGCCAATCCAGCCAGAGCCAAGGAGAATACCCATGGCCAAGCCAAATACACCAATGCTCATTAATCGAGTGAATAAACCGAACATAATAAATAAACCAACAATCCCTTCAATAATGGTGAAAATCACCATGTTTATCCACAGTATATCTGGGTTTTCTACCAAATACAGGATAATAGGTTTTATTCCTAAAGCATTGGGTAAAAAGTGATTAAACTTCTCGCCAATATATCCAGCCGCTTCGGGGTCTAGTTTATTGGCCAATGCGGTTCTTCTCCAAAAGGCTGAAAAATACGTCCAACCTATTACTAATCGTACTGCTAGAGCCAAAAGGCCTGCATCATTTTTTATACTGATATTTTTCATTCCTTTATAGTTAAATAGTTAGCGTAATAAATCCTTTTTTGGTAAGTTGAAATCCATATAAGATGCCGTTTCCAGTAATTTCTAGTGTACTTGGCAGTTGGGAAGGATTTATGTTGAATTTTTGAAGCGAAATTCCGCAAACAAAAACTTTTATATTTTGAGCGTTTGCTTTTTCTAAAAGTTTGTTAAAACCTGAGTTATTTGCGATGTCATTTACTGTTTTTCCGCAAATAACCACATAAAAATTTCCGTATTTTTTGCCATCTTCTTTTGCTAAATCTCTAGCTGTTAGTAAAACAGGATCTAGTTGTTTTATGTTTTTTGAAAGCACCAAATAATTATTCTTTTTAGGATTAAATTCTTGTGCTTGTAATTGGGTTGCTCCTAATAAGGAAAGTAATAGTATTGTAATAATTATGATTGAATTTTTCATTGTTTTTAAATTTTTAAATTCATACTAAAAAAAGAAGTCCGCCTAGTAGAGCTATGTTCTTAAAAAGTGGAGCTAAGGTTGCTATTTGTCCAATTTGAATTGTTATGGTAATGGGAACTAAAACGGCTATTAATACGAGGGCAGAAATTCGTGTTTTGAAGCCGATAAGTAATGAAATAGCTGCGATTAACATAACAATTCCAGATAAAATTATAACTGTTTCAGATATTCCCGATGAACCCCATATTGGCGTTTTTTATTCTGCTTACCGTTTTTTCGGTATTAAAAAAATGGCTTGTGCTTGCAATGATAAAAATTAAGCTAAGCATCATGCGAAGTATAACTACAGATTTGTAGCTAACTGTAAGTGTTTTTTCTTGAAATTTCATTTAGATTGCCTATTAAGTCATACAATACCAGTTGTTTGTAACTGAAAAAATTGCTTTAAAAAAATGATAATTATAGGTAATCTGTAAAACTTTGATATAAAATGTAGAGTGGAACTGCAGAAGCCGAATGGTTTCTAGCAATATGTGATTGTATGTAATTATTGGGGAAATTGAATACAGTAAAAGCCAAGTCAGCCTCTGCTACACTTGCAGGAAAATGCTGAGTGAAGGATTTTTCTTTGAGTAGCGTACTACTTACAACGGATATATCATTGCAATTGGTATTGCTAATGGTAGTTTGACTCTTGTTTACAACTTCGGTTTGTGGAATATCAAGTTCCCCTTGAATAAAACTCCGAACCTTACAAGGTGAAAGCAACAACAATACAGCTAACCCCCAAAAAGGAAGTATCGTAAGTATTGATTTTATGTTTAATTTTTCTTTCACGATGCGAATTTACAAAATAGTTAATGTCTAGAATGTTATTATTATCTTAATAAAACAGAACTTATTTTACCTGCAAATTTGGCCATATAGGTTGCCATTTTGAATTTACTTTTTTTAGTAAAATGGGGCAATTTGACCAATACTAAACAGATTGTCGCAGTAGTACCACCTTCGAAAAGACGCCTATAGTTGATAGGTAGAAGTTATCCTTTTTTTTGCCTAGGTTGGAGTTAAGTTTTTTAGCATTTGTAGTATTGTTTTTTACGGAACCCTCCGCCTTGTAGAAAGTAGGCTTTGTTAAAGTTTGTAGTAGTTGTATTTAGTATATGTAAAGAATTAGTATGTATCTCGGATCATTTCTAAGATCTGCTGCATTTCTATTTTTATAGTAGAAGTACTATGCATATAATGATTATTCATAAAACTAAAGATTAGCGTTTTTCCAGAATTGGTAAGTAAATATCCACTTAAACTATAGTTATTACCCAATGAGCCAGATTTTGCATAAATGTATGGTGTTGGGTTGCCTTTGTACCACTTTTTTAAAGTGCCTGAAACTCCACCAACAGGGAATAAAGAAAACAATCGTTCTCTGGGTATTTCTGTATACAGTTTGTCTAATACCTCTACAAAAGATTCTGGTGTAAATAAATTATAACGCGATAGGCCAGAACCATCTACCCACCTTGGTTTTTGTTTTAGATCTGTCAAGATAGAATCTAGCGCATATTGTATAACCTTTTTGGTGTTTAAAGTGTCAGACAGGGTGCTAGAGGATAATAGTAGCAATTGTTCTGCTAAAAAATTATCGCTTATATGCATCATTCTTTTCGCAATAGAATCTGTTGCTACACCATATAATGTCTTCTTTTCTCCAGTTGGGATAGTATTGGAAATAGTTATGTTTTGTTCCAATTCTTTTTCTAAGAGTTCTTTAATTAAGGTATGACTTATTTTAAAAGGAACTTCTACGGTATCTTTTACATTGGGATTTAAATAAAATGTGTTGGATACAATATCCCTTTTAAAGGCATTTGGTTTGTAGGATATGTTTTCTTTAAAATAATTGGGGGAAAGCACCAAAGAATCTTTTTGATAAGCTGTTAAAACATTGCCGTAAAGTGGTAAACCACTAAGTTCTGGTGAATAGTAGGTATCATAATCTTCCCAAGCCCAGCCAGCTCCAAATCTGTCTGAAGTAAAGTTAGATAGACTTACTACGATGTTTTTTTGTCCTTTTAGAAAATTAAGGAGGGTTGTGTCCTTAAAATAAGCGTGCAATAGGGTAGGGTTACCCGTTCCTTGAATATAGGTACTATCGTTTTTAAAGCTATATTTTAAAGCCGGACTATATATTGGAAGCAATTTTAAACTAGTATATAGCGTGAAAATCTTGGTGTTGCTAGCTGGAGTAAAGTATTTTTGGCTATTGTATTCATATAGTACTTCTTTACCTTCAGGATTGTAAACCATAAATCCTGTAAAATGGTTTTTGAATATAGTTGTAGCTAATTTTTTATTTGTTGTTTGAGAAATAGTTTTTTTTGTAGAAACACAACTACTTATAAGTAGTATGGTTATTAGGGATATACTAATTTTTTCACCAAATTTTAGTAGACCTGTTTTTAAGTTTGTCGACATTTTAACCAATATATCTAATATTTAACATTTCATATGGAATAATGTAATACCTTTTATCGTTAAATTTAGTGAATAATAATTTAATTATTTTATCAATGGCAAGAGCAATGTTTGATTACACTAAAACGGTACTACAGAAAGTAAGTTTTGATACGAAGTTATTTTGCAAAGAATTAGAAAAAGCTACTTTAAGATTACTCCCCTACGAAATTGATGAATTAAAAGTTTGGTTGATATCATTTGTATCAGATAAACCAGAATTAAGACAATGTATGATCTACATTAAAAGCTAAAAAAACCTCCTTTATGGAGTTTTATTGAGCTATTAAGCAACCTTTCTTTGATCTATGCATCTTGTTTTAAAGAGATATGCGTTATTTGGCTATTTTAGTTATAGTTTGTTTAATTGGTTGCGATTCTGAAAATACAGATGCAAATGTACCAAAAGAGATAGAAAAGTTAGTTGGTGTATGGCAACTTGAAGCTACAAAAATTAGCCCAGGAAGCATTGTGCTTAATTGGACACCAGTAAAAGATGGTGGTGTAATTTCATTTAAGTCAGATTATTCCTTTACACAGTCTGGTGTTGCTAATTGTAACAATTCACTTATTCGTGGTTCTTATACTATTTTAGAGAATAAAATTACATTAAATGCTACTTGTAATGGAGCGGGTTATACACCTTCTTTTTATATTACCCATAAAGATTCAAAAATTATTTTGAACTATGATGGTTGTATAGAAGAGTGCTCTTATAGATATATTCGCAAATAAATTATTTTTTATGCAACGGACTAATTATTTTTACATCTTGAAAAGTAATAGCACCGCGCACAACACTTGTAATAACTTCATGTAAAGCATTTGTTATTTGCATTTTAAGTTCTTTTTTGTGATAGACAAGGCTTACCTCACGCGCTGGAGAGGGAGTTTCAAAATGTTTTAGATTTTCTTTTTTTGCACCGGCTAATTCCATAGTGTTTAAATAGGGGAGAAGCGTCATACCTAAACCTTCATTCGCTAAGTTTATCAATGTTTCAAAACTACCACTTTGTAATTGAAAATGATCAACAGTAGTATTTTTTGAAGATTTACAGAGGTTAATTACACCATCCCTAAAACAATGTCCGTCTTGCAAAAGGAGTATATCGTCAATATTTAAGTCTTCAGGTGTTAATTTTACACTTTTTGCTAACCTGTGTTGTTTGGGTACATAACCAACAAAGGGTTCGTAATACAAAGGCCGCTCTTTAATAAATTCAATCTCTAATGGTGTTGCAGCAATGGCAGCATCTACTTGTCCGTCTTGTAAATTACGTATCAGTGTGTTTGTGCTTTGCTCTTTTATAATGAGGTTTACCTTTGGGTATTTGGAAATAAAAGCTTTTAAAAACATTGGTAAAATTGTAGGCATAATAGTTGGAATAATGCCTAAAATATACTCACCACCAATAAACCCTTTTTCTTGATCTACTATATCTTTAATTCTATCTGCTTCATTGACAATATTCTTAGCTTGTGCCACAATTTTTTCACCAACTTCTGTTGTCGAAATTGGTTTTTTACTGCGATCAAAAATTTGTATGTCTAATTCATCTTCAAGCTTTTGTACTTGCATACTTAGGGTAGGCTGTGTAACAAAACTTTTTTCGGCTGCAAGCGTAAAATTTTGATATTTAGCAACGGCTAAAACATATTGTAATTGTGTAATTGTCATCCGTAATATTTTTAAACCATAAATGTATAAAAAGGTTAAGGATAGCCAATGATAATTATAGAATTAAACCACTTTTACGTGATTAATTATGAGTTGATTTTACTTTTTAGTTTCGATATCACTTCGAGGTAATTGTTTTGTAGTGTTAGCGGAAAAGAATTGGTGTCGAAAAGCTTTTCCGTTTGGAATGTTCTCGACACGCTACTTCATTAATTACCAACACTCGAACTTATATTCAGTTGCTGTTTTACTCCCAGGTTGACAATTCAATGACGGGTATTATATACTATTTTTTTAATCAAACAATAAATTACTGTTTTCTAGTTTTTTATCAGCAATAAAATCATAGAGCGTTAACTTTCTTAAGATGTAATAATCTGTCCAGAAATTCTCTAAAGAGTTAAGAAATTCTAATTCAGCCTTATCCATTTCTTGTTGTGCTAAATTTAAATCAGTAATGGTTATTTTCCCTAAGATGTATCTTTCTTTGGTAATGTCGTATCTTTTTCTAGCAACTTCTTTTGCTTTTTCAGAGGTCGCCAAAAAATCTCTTTGAATGGACCAATTTAGGGTATGTAAAAATATTTCTTGCTCAAAAGCCTGTTGTTCTTGCTCTAGATTCGTTTCTACCAAGCCTAAATCTGCTTCTGCCATTTTTCGTCTGGATTTAGAAACGCCCCAATCAAAAATAGGAATGCCTAAAGTAACAGAAAGGTTTTGTTGTTGGTCAAAATCTTGAAATAGTAGGTCGTAATCTTCTGCGCGTTTGTTTAAACCAAAATTTGCACTTACACTTATTTCTAGTCTATTGTTTCCTTTTACTTCTGCCAAACGCTTTTCTGCTTGCAACCTTCTTCTTCTAAATTCTATAACAGATTTTCTATTATTTTTAGCCTCTTCCATAGCTTTTTCTACACTTACCGTAAAATCTGTTAGTTTTTCAGGAATTTCTAATTCTATAGATTCTGTGTTTAGTTCTAAAAACCTTGTTAGGTCTTGAGAGGTTTTCTTTAATAAAATGGTATTTGTGCTTACTGTATTTTTAGAGTTTAAATGGCTTAATTCCATTTGTAGTAAATCATTCTCAGCAATTTTACCAATTTTAAACCTTCCTTTGGCAATTTGTAGTAATGTATCTTGATTCGATAAATTTGTATTGGCATTTTTTAACCGCACCTGTGCTTTTAAAAGACCAAAATAAAGACGACAACTACTTAAAGAGATATCTTCCATTTTTTCTACAAACGCTCGTTTGGCTTCTTCATACAATAATGGTTCAATTTTTTTATCCCATTTGAAAGGATTATAAAACAAAGAATTTTGATAATAATTGATAGATAATGGTGTTAATGAATAATTGGTAGATTCACTATCTCCAAAACGATCTATTCGTTGTATTTGTGAGTTTAACGAAAGGGAACCCCCAGTAAATGGTACTTGTTGTGATATTGCTAAACGACCATCAATTCTTGATTGGTTTTGGTTTACAAAAATATCTTGTCCTTCATCATTGGTTATTCGCTGTATAGAATTTGAATATTGTGGCAATGTTGCAATTAACCTAAATTGAGGTAAAAATTCTGCAATAAAATTTCTATTTCGCCAATAGCTAGCCTGTGATGTATTTAGTAAGGTTTTGTATTCAGGAGATTTCTTTTTTGCAATTTCAATGGCATCTGATAGTCTTATAATTTTAGATTGCCCAAATGTTGCTATAGAAAAAATAAGAAACAATAGAAATATAGAGTTCTTCATAATTGGATTTTTTTTTGATTGATGAAATCGAATTTTAGTTAAACATTATTCGCGTCGTATTGCTTCTATCGGATTTTTATTTGCAGCAGATTTTGCAGGTAGTACTCCAAAAATGAGCCCTATAAATGTCGCAACAAAGAATGATAGTATTATAGAATTCATAGAGATAATAGTTTCTATTCCGGTAACCAGTTGTAAGCCATAAGAAGCTATTATACCTAGTAGTATTCCAATAATTCCACCACTTATACTAATTAAAACGGATTCTGATAAAAACTGTAGGATTACATCTTGTTTTGTTGCTCCAATAGCACGCATTATTCCAATTTCTTTGGTTCTTTCTAATACAGAAGCTAACATTATATTCATAATGCCAATACCACCAATTAACAAGGAGATACCTGCAATGATACTTAGTACAATATTGAAAATCTGTTTGGTTTTTTGCTGCTGTTTTAACAAATGAATAGGGATGGTGATTTCAAAATCTAGAACATCATTATGCTTTCTTTTTAGTAGTTTACTTACAACTTCTGCTGTAGCTTTTAGCTCGGTAGAATTATTTACTTGTATGGTTAACTTATCAATTTGATGGTAGTTTCCTCTAGGGGTTCTTTTTTTTGGGCCACTATTTCCACCGCCACCATTTATAATGATAAAGTTGCCAAAATTACCTGAAGCTTGTATGTTACTGTTAGAAGTTTTTCGGTCTTTGTACCGTACTAAAAAGGTTTTTATAGGAACGTATATATCTTGATTTAAGTCTCGTATGCCTAAATTCTCTTGTGCTTTTTCAGAGATTAGCTTCTCATCAATAATGCCAACGACCTTTAACCAAACATCTTTAACTTTTATTTGTTTACCAAGGGCACTTTCTCCTGGGAATAGTTTTTTTTCAACTTTCTCACCTATGATACAAACAGGTGCTGCATTTGTAGATTGTAATTCAGAAAAATCATTTCCTCTTCCAATATTAATATTAGAAGTTTCAAAAAAAGAATTATTTACGCCAATTAATTTAACAGAGTTTTGCCTTCCTTTTTTAATAACATAAGTTTCTAAGATAATTTCTGGACTTAATAACTTAACTGTAGGTACATTCTCTTTAATGCTCTTTATATCTAATAAATCTAGCCCTTTAGAAAACCTGGTGGTTTCATTTGGTCCTTCATCATCGCCTTCGTCAGAGGAGTTTTCATCACCATCATCGGCAATGGGAGTAATAACAATATTATTAACACCAACTAACTCTAATTGAGCAAGGATCTCTTTTTCTGCGCCATTACCAATAGATAACATTGTTATTACTGCGGCGACTCCAAAAATTATACCTAATGCAGTTAAAAAGGTCCTTACTTTGTTTATTATAACAACCCGTATAGCTTCGTTAAAATTAGATTTAATTTTTTCTAAAAGTATTTTGTCTATCATCGTAAATCTTACTTTAATAGCGAAATACTTTTTTCTTCCATATCTTCTGGCTTACTAAGGTATACTATCTCTCCTTCTTCAACACCCTCTTTTATAATAACCTTGTCTACATTAGAGTTTCCTAATTCAACTTGCTTTTTAGTAATAGAAAAACCAGATTTAGAATAAACATAGCTAATCGAGTCCTTGGTAAAAATTGCTTCTAAGGGAAGCATTAGTACATTTTCTTCTTTATGAATTAGAATCCGATTTGAGGTTGTCATTCCAGGTCTAATATTATCATTGATTTCTTCTAAATTTACCAATACTTGAAAAAGCTTAATGTCAGAACCGCTTTTGTTTTCTCCTACGTTAGCTACACTTGTAACTTTACCTTTAAGTGTAATGTTTGGGAAAGCATCAAACCCTACAGTAACGGGTAAATCTTCTTTAATTTTTCGGATATCTACCTCATTAGAATACGTTTTAGATTCCATTTTGGTTAAATCGGGTAATGTAGCAATTGTAGGATCCCAAGGACTAATACCAGATCCAGTTTGTCTTTTGCTAGACCCTCTTTTAAGATAGGTTATCATACCATCAGCATCAGAATAAATGGTAAAAGATTTTTGAAGTTCAATAAGTTCATCCAATCTCTTTTGTGTTTTAGAAACCTGATTAGCAACACCAACCATTTTGGCTATTGCTTTTCGTTCTATAATAGAATAATCTTCTTTTTTTTCTTTTAAATCTCTTTTAGATCGTTCTATGTTTATTTCTAATTTTCTGATTGTAGCTGGTGGTTCGTAGACAGATTGTTTTAATTCTAGCTCATCTTCTTGGATATTAAACAACAAATCTTTTATAGCTGTGCGTTCTTGCTTTAAAGAAAGTGTAGTGTCTAATTGTTGCTGTGTATATTGAGACTGTGCAGTTTCTAGATTTAAGCGCTCATCTATAATTTTTCCATTGACTCCAGATTGGTCTAATTTACCAACATAGTCTCCTTTTTTAACAATGGTTCCTTCGGGTATTAAATCTTGAATTTTTACGTCGTAAAGGTTGTAATTTCGCATTTCAGATGGCCCATCTATATTTTGGGAACTGGTAGATTGCGCTTCTCCAGAGATAATTACTTCATTTAAAAAATCATCTTTTACAACGGATGTAGTTATGGCAACGTCTTCATCACTAGTTCCTCCGAAGAATGTGTAGCCAACAATTAATAGGAGTACTGGTATTCCTATTAGGAGTAGTTTTTTTTTGTTCATTTTTGATTGATGTTTGATGTGGTTTAGGTTTCAAATTTAACTAAGTGTTAATTAATCACAATTATTTAGATTGTTATAGTTTTCATAATTTTTAAAAATAGATTCAGCTTTTGATGATTTTTAACTTAAAATTATCAAAAATTATGCCGTTTTTCTTAATGAAATTTAATTCTGTACTATAAAGGTAAAATGCAGAACTTACAGAACGATTACTTTTGTATCTTACAATATGTTTAATGGCTATAGATTTAAACTATAAAAACATAAAAACTATCAATGTAATCTATGCTTATGAGTTAGAATTAGAATGTATATTTGATTAACAAAAAGAGATAAAAATTATGAAGTTAAACAGTATAGGATTAGAGGTAGAGAAAACTAAAGAGCTAAATAGTAAATTAAATATATTACTATCAAGTTTTCAGGTGTATTACCAAAATCTAAGAGGTATTCATTGGAATATTAAAGGAAAACGCTTTTTTGATTTACACATTAAATTTGAAGAGTTATATACAGACGCAAATTTAAAAGTAGATCTGATTGCAGAGCGTATCCTTACCTTAGGGGGGAAACCATTACATACGTTTGAAGATTATATGGAAGTTTCTAAATTGCCCGTAGGTAAAAATATTTCTGTTGATGTAGAAGCTATAAAATTAATAGTAAATTCTTTAAAAGAATTGTTGGTAATAGAACGGGATTTATTAGAGATTTCTGAAGGTGCTTATGATGAAGGAACAAATTCTTTAATGAGTGATTTTATTACAGAACAAGAAAAAATCATTTGGATGATGAAAGCATGGCTTGAAGAGGAGGTTTAGTGCTGCTATGATTTTAATAAAAAGTGGGGTGACTATAGTCAACCCACTTTTTTATTTGATAGAACTCGGATCTAAAATCTAATAGTAAATTCTAAATCCTTATCCTTTACCGTAAATTTAGCGTCATTGAAAACAGGTGGACCAAAAGTATTGGGAGTGCCGGTCATACCATAATCTTCTTGAGGCATACCGTTTTCCATATCCATTTGTTTGTTATCATTTTTATCATGCATCGCCATAATTGCATATTCTCCTGTAGGAACTTTTTTAAAAACAAAAGTTACCTTACCGTCTTTAATCTCACTTTGTAGGTTTTGTACTCCTGGGCCTTTCATAAAAGTTTCAGAGTTATGAAGACCAATCAATACAGATCCATCGTCATTAACCACATTAGGTATAGTAACAGTAATTGTATAACTTTGTATTGTATCATTCTCGGTTTGTGCATTTGTAAAAAAACCAATTAAAAGCATACTGAATATTAATCCTAGAGTTCTCATATTTTTTTTAGTTTTTAAGTTATTTGTAGACTACAAAGGTGTACAGTTATTAGCATAAAAGGAAACAGAACTTTCTCAACTGTATTTTTTTACAGCTGAATTGTGAATTCATATACTAATATCGTTTAATCTAAGAAAGTTCTATTGTAACTAAACGGATTTTTATTGTTTGGGTTTACCGTAATTTCTACTGCTCTGTGTCCGCCATCTATTTGCACTCGGATAATGTTTTTTTCTGGCCAAGGTTTGTTTGTATACCAAATATGCCCATCTCCATGCAAGTATAGTACAGGTTTGCCAAAAGTTGCTGCAGTATTTCTAAAAACATCAGTAAAGGGTTTAAATTTTGTGGGATCACCTTCAGTGATGTTGGCGTGACCAAAAACGACCACAGCATTTACATTCTCTTTTTCTGTTTCTATATGTTGTTTTACCCAGTTGGCATCGTCTGTTAGTCTTGTTTTCCATTCTTGCTCATCATGTACAGAACTACCAACGATGTTAATACCTAGAAATAAAACTTTATTCTGTATCCAACTAAAGTTTTCTGGTCGGTTAGATTGGTAATTAATGGTATGGGGAAATGTCCAATTGGTGTTGAATTTCAAGAAATAGGAATTCCATAACGCCAAACCTTCATCTGGTTTGGTACAATCATTATACTCATTATCTCCTAAAACAATAAAAGTAGGCGTGTTAAACGCTTTTAGTATTTCACTGGCATCTTTATAAACAGCATCAGTACAGGCAGTTTGTCCCGTTTTAATGTCTCCTACATGTATTACAAATTCAGACTTAGCCCTTGTGTTGTGTGTGGCAATTACTTTTTTAATAGAGTCTCGTTGCCATTCGCCATAAGGAACGTCTCCTATGGCAGTGAAAACAACGGGGTCTATGATTTTATCGACTGGTTGATCAGCTCTTTTATTGTCGCTTGAACAGGAAAAAGAAAATAGTAATGATGTGGATACAATGGTAAATCGAAACCAATAAGTGTTATTTTTCATATGATTTTTGCTTTATACCAATACATCCGACTTCAAATTAAAAATGACTGAATCCACTGTTTATATTGCCTTCTTTCCCAAGGTTAAAGCCTAGAACTATCGTTTAAATCAGAGTCGCGGATCCTTACAAGGGAATAACTCCAATGCCATTAGGGTACGCTTACTTACAAATGGAATAGTTCTTAATCTAGTTAAATTAAAGCGTTTTGTTCAGAAATTTCCCAATATTTCATTTTTAAATTTTGGTGATTTGTATTGAAAGATACAAATAATCCGATTGTTCTTCCTTAGTTTTCATTCTCATTCCAACTATTTATTTGTGAGCTAGTTAAAAACTAACGTAAAAAAGATTTTTGTAGTATTTCGAAACCGTTTCATCATACCTTCTTCTTTTTAAAAAGGTGTATAAAAACGTAAATAATGCTAAGAATTGCTATAAATAGGACTGCGCTTACCATTTCATTAGTAGATAGGTGTGATAGAAAGTAAAGAATAATGAGGATGGAAAGAATGGGAACAGTTAAACCTCCCGGAATTTTAAACTCACCAGGTTCTGATTTTTGTGATTTACGCAACTTTATTACGGATAAGGCTACACCTAAATATAATAAAAGAATGGAGCTGGTTGCGACAATTATTAATTGCTCAAAACTTCCAGTAATGGCAATAATATAAGTAATGACACTGTAAACAATTATGGCAATATGGGGTGTGGTAAATTTTTTATGTATGCTGGATAATTTTTTTACGGGAATAACTTTATCCCTAGAGAGTGCAAATAAAACTCTAGGTGTATTTAATAAATCGCCACTAATAACGCCAAACATAGAGATTGCGGCACCTATTGTTATAAGAATATAACCAAACGGTCCTAATATAACCTTAGCTGTTTCAGCCAAAGGAGAAGCTTTATAGTTGACTAGCTCATTGCCTAAAACACCTTGGGACACTATTTGAATACCTATATATAAAAGGACAACTAATCCGATACTGATAAAAATAGAACGTGGAATAGTCCGTTTGGGGTTTTTTATTTCACCACCAACTATTAATCCAGTTTCACAGCCTAAAAATGCAAAGAAAAGAATTAAGGAAGATTCTCCTAATTCATTTATAGATGGAAAAGATTCAATATTTAAATTGGCAATAGAAACATCTTTCCAACCAATGATTACCAAAATAAGTAAGGGACTTAATTTTAAAAGTGTATTGATCTTTACTAAACGCATTCCTTGTTTAATGCCTAATATGTTAATAATCGCTAGAATTGAATAGAGAATAAAAAGAAAACCTATACGTGCCCAAGCTAATTCAAAAAATGGATGAATCGTAGCTAAAATATTTAGTAATGCAATTGCTACTGCAGCACTTGCAATCATATTGCTACCTATTGCTAGAATACCTGATAAAAAGCCAGCATAATTTCCAAAAGCTGTTTCTATGTATGTGTAGGGGCCTCCTGTATTATTTACTTTGGTTCCAGCTTCCGCAAAACAGAGGACTACCAGAGCGATAAGAATCCCACAAAAAATATAGGAAATAATACTAGAGGTTCCCATCTTTCCAGCAATAATTGCAGGCAATACAAAAATACCTGCTCCTACAATAATGTTGACAATATTGGCTGATAGACCAAGTGTGCCTACTGTCCTTTTTAACCCTTCATCTTGTTTAACCATAGTTTTGTAATTAAAGGTAGTTTACCGATTATTTATTTTAATAGTGGCTTTATAATCAGCAATTCCGACATTTTTATAGAGTTAAAATGAAAGTAATGTTTATATCGAAAAAAGAACTATTTAGCTTGTTAATCTAACATTCTATATTAAGAATATCGTCCCATATTATGAATTAGATTTTGTTTTTTGCTTTTTCAGTTTCTTTTTTTCGGTTGATTGCATCCAAGGGTTGTAAGTACTAATATAACTGAAACGACTCCAAGTTTTAACTAATTTTTTGTTTTTATTTTTGTTATTGAATTATAATTTATTACAATACCAGCACTTGATGACCTAGCTAAGGTTTAGTTATTCTATTGAATAAAAGTCTTCTTTGAAAGATTATTTCACAAACCTGAGAACTATATCGCGCGCGCATACAGTGAAGTGGAACGGGTTAGTATTCATTGTAAAATGGAACCCTTGGGTTGATCGTAAGTAAATTAGTGATCAATGCCCTCATGTGTGTCTTTCTTAATGATGGAAGAATAATAAATAATTGTTTAGACAGTATTCTCTTTATTGAGGCCGATAGAAATTATTGCAATATGGTTTCGTCCAATGGTGCGTATTTGGTTGTACCTTGAAAATCATAGAGAAGCTAAAGAACATTGATTTTTAAGAGTGTATCGCTCCTCCTTTATGGAGAACCTTAGGAAGTTGGATGTGGTTTCAGATAATTATATGGAAATTGGTAGAAAGGCAATTCCCTTAAGTAAATCTTTTAAAGGAACTTTATGGAGTAGATGACATACAATCTAAATTTTTTAGAACATTTTAAATTTATTATTTCTTCATTAATTTAGCAATTTCTTTACTGCCAACATCTCTTTTTTCTAATTCTTCAATAATTTTTGGATGGTCTTCTATTCTAGTTTGTGATAGTTTAAAAGCGGCTTGTATTTCTTGTATTTCAATTTCAAAAGCAACAATACCTTTTACCTGACTCATTGTTGCTTTTGATAAATTAGAAATTGAAATTGGACATTCTGAAGCTTTCTCATACTTGTCCACTAAATTAGTAAGACTATTAAGTACGGCATTATCTTCAAGAATTTTAATTTTTCCGTAAATATGTACTGCAATATAATTCCAGGTTGGGACCTCCTCTTCTTTGTACCAGGAAGAGGATACGTAACTGTGTGGACCATTAAAAATACAGAGTACCTTTGGATTCTCTTTAAAAGTATGCCATTGTGGATTTGCCTTGGCAATATGCCCTACAAGAACCTCTTGATTATTCCAAACCTCCAATTCTAATGGAATATGAGTGGCCCAAGGCATTCCCTTGGTTTCATTTACCAAAATGCCAAAACTATTATTTCTTATAAAGTCTTTAACTTCGTCTAAATTCTGATTTTGATAGGAAGGTGGTATGTACATGGTCTTATTCTTTAGTAAGGGTTACTAGTACGGGTATATGATCAGATATGTGTTTGTTGTTGTCCATTTTATCATCAATCTGAATAACAGATTCAACCGAAAAGTGTTTTACAAAGACATAATCTATTCTATCTGTCATAATCTTATTTGTAAAACCATTAAAAGTACCTTTAGGACCATATGGTGGGGTTTTGCTTGTGATGTAGCTATCCTTAAGATGTGTTTTTATTGTCGCAATAGCTTCTGCTTCAGGAGATAAGTTAAAGTCTCCCATGAGAATAACAGCAAGGTTTTTCGTATTTATGCTTTTTATTTTATCAATAATAAGTTGGGCGGCATTTTTCCGTGCAAGGTCGCCGATATGATCAAAATGAGTGTTAAATACCCAAAACTGTTCCTTCGTTTTTTTATGTTGAAAAAGACCATAGGTGCAAATTCTTTCCATAGAAGCATCCCATCCAACAGAAATTTTATCTGGAGTTGTAGACAGCCAAAAAGTGTGCGATTGCAATACATTAAAATCATTGGAATTGTAGAATAGGGCACTAAACTCACCTTTTTTCTTACCATCATCCCGACCCACACCAATATAATCGTACTTTGACAATTCAGTGTTTAAATAACTCACCTGTCTGTAAAGTCCTTCTTGAATTCCTAGAAATGACGGGGTATAGTGTTGGATTAATTCTATCATCTTTTCCTTTCGGTCATTCCAGTTATTAACCGTATCGTTTGTATTGTCATACTTAATATTATAGGTCATTGCTTTAATGGTTTGGGCAGAACCAGTTTGTATGGTTAAAACAAATACGGTAAGAAAAATACTAGTAGATAGTAAAAGTTTATTCATTGTTATGGGTTTTAGTTGAAGAAGATAACAGTTTGTTTAATTCTTCAAATTCTTCTTTTGTAAAATATCTCCATTCGCCAACAGGGACATCTAGTGAAATATTCATAATACGGATACGCTCTAGTTTAACAACATTGTACCCCAAATACTCGGTCATTCTTCTAATTTGCCTATTTAAACCTTGGGTAAGTATAATTTTAAACTCGTACTTCCCTAGCTGTTCAAGTTTGCATTTTCTAGTAATGGTATCTAAAATAGGAATACCATTGCTCATATGGTGTATAAAGTCATCTGTTATGATTTTATCTACTTTTACAATATATTCTTTTTCATGATGATTTCTGGCCCGTAGAATTTTATTTACAATGTCGCCATCATTGGTTAAAAAGATAAGGCCTGAACTGGGTTTGTCTAACCTTCCAATAGGAAATATACGCTTTGGATACTTAATATAATCTATAATATTGTCCTTTTCTACACGTGTATCTGTTGTACAGACAATACCTATGGGTTTATTAAAAATTAAATAAACAAATTCTTCATTGGATTCAGAAATTAATTTATCATCTACCCGTACCTCGTCTTTAGGAGTTATCTTGGTTCCCATTTCAGGTACTTTTCCGTTTATTGTAACCCTACCTTGATCTATTAGCTTGTCTGCTGCTCTACGAGAGCAATACCCAACTTCACTAAGGTATTTGTTAATTCTTGTGGCTTGTATTTCTTTCATTTTTTAATTTCACTTTCCTGACAACAAATATAAGGGTTTGTTTTGGCTAATTACTAATTGACAGTTACGAAGCTACCAATTTTCAACTTACTTCATAGTGTGCTTGGTTTCTAATGTATTCCGTTTTTTGACAATTCATCATAAAATTTAGACAACTGGGTTTAAATTTATTTGTAGAAAGAATAGAATGCAACAAATTTGTACTCAGGTTAAAGCAACAATATTTCACTAATTTAGGGGCAAATCAAATTTAAATGTTAAGTTTTATAAAAATATTAAAAGTAAGCATCTATATAACTTTGGCACTGCTCGTTGTTAATGTGGCAGTTACCTTTAACGATGAATTTTCTTTAGTAAGCATCTTAAAGTCTGCATGTATAAGTTTTTTCTATTCTTTTACGCTAAGTTGTGTTAACGCCTATTATTTTCAATATATATCATCAGTGTTTAGCTGGGAAAATGAGCCCAAAAAGCGCTTGTGGATAGGGGCTCTAGGATCTGTGGTATTAACAGTTTTAGCTTTTGGGATTGTTCGGTTAATCATATCAGTTGCTTTGTATAGCAACTCCATCACCTATTTTTTTGAAAATGAAACGATGGCCCCTTATATGGTGGCATTGGCAATAGCGATTATAGTTTCCTTAGTATTACACGCCTATTATTTTTACAAGTACATACAGGATTCTAAAATAAAGGAGCAAAAAATTATAGCTGGTACAGCATCAGCAAAGTTTGATGCCTTAAAAAATCAATTGGATCCGCATTTTTTATTTAACAGCTTAAATGTGTTAACTAGCTTAATAGAAGAGGATCCGCACCAAGCACAAAAGTTCACCACCTCTCTATCTAAAGTATATAGATATGTGTTAGAGCAAAAGAATAAGGATTTGGTTTCTGTAGATGAAGAGTTGCAATTTGCAAAAACATATATACGCTTGTTAAAAATGAGGTTTGAGGACAGTATTATCTTTGAAATCCCAGAACAAGGTAGCAATTCTGAAGCTAAGATTATTCCGCTGTCACTGCAGTTAATGCTAGAAAATGCAGTAAAACACAATGTGGTTTCGCCAGATAGACCATTACATATTATCGTAGCTGAAAGAAATAATATGTTGGTGGTCAGTAATAATCTACAAGAAAAGAGTGTGGTAAAAAAGAGTAGTGGCGTTGGTTTGAAAAATATTCAACAGCGTTACCAAATGCTAACAGATCGTAAAATAATAATCAATAAAGACGCAAATGAATTTAGTGTTCATTTGCCAATACTAACAAAGCAAGTATCAGTTATGGAAACACAACAAGTTCATTTAGATGAAAAACGGTATCAAAGAGCAAAAGAAAGAGTAGAAGAGATCAAAGGGTTTTATTACAACCTAGTATCATATTGTTTTGTAATACCATGTTTAATTTGGTTAAATTATAAGACTACTGATTTTCCTTGGGTAATATTTCCAATTTTTGGATGGGGTTTAGGGTTAACAATTCATGGTATGGAGGCATTTGGATATAACCCTTTGTTGGGTAAAAACTGGGAGAAGCGCAAAATTAAAGAGTATATGGAAGATGAGCAGTTTTAAAGAACAGAATCAATCAAAAACTAAATACAATGGACAATTTAACAAAAGATGAAAGATACCTTAAGGCAAGAGAAAGAGTTAGGGAAGAAAAAAAGTTTTATACTAGTTTGCTTTCCGCCTTCTTTACAATAGCAATAGTAGCAGCTGTAAACTATTATATAAATGAATTTAGAAATCCTTGGTTTTTATGGGTTGTGTTTGGGTTAGGCATTAGTGTTATTTTTAAAGCCATAAAGATTTTTAATGTGATTCCGTTTATGGGTAGAGATTGGGAGCAGAAAAAAATTAGGGAGTTAATGAATGAAGAAGATACTGTGAATAAAAAGTGGAAATAATGGAAGATTACAATAGTATTAAACTAGATAGGGCAAAAAAGAGGGTTGAAAAAATAAAAGGGTTTTATATTCATTTAACCGTTTATATTTTGGTTAATCTCTTTATAGGAGGGAGTATTTTATACAGCTCTGGTTGGCATGACTTTTTTCAATTTGGTACATTTTTCACTCCATTTTTTTGGGGAATAGGAGTATTGGCACACTATTCTAAAGCTTTTGGTTATTTGCCTTTCTTTGGTAAAAATTGGGAGCAACGTCAGATCCAAAAATATATGGAAAAGGACAAAAGAGAATCAGATGAATTCATAAATAATTAAAGGATGAAAAATCAACTCTTAAATACCTATGAGCGGGCTCAGAAAAAAGTAAAAGACATCAAGGGCTTTTACAACCATTTGATATGGTTTGTTGTTATTAACGTTGTATTATTTGTTGTTCGGTATCGAATGTACGATTTCTTTAGTTTTGAGTTCGAAACGAAAGGAGAAGATTTTATACATTGGCTCGATTTAAATTTAATAATTTCACCTGTAATTTGGGCAGTAGCATTAGTAATTCACGGTTTGTATGTTTTTAAGTATAAAATTAAATTTTTTGATCGCTGGGAAAAACGCCAAATAGAAAAATATATGGAAGAAGATAATGAAACAGGATATCGTTGATATTTTGGTTAAAAGTCAAAATTAAAATTCAAAAGTTGTTTCGTTTTTGAGAGAAACTTAAAACAGATTTTCATATTTTACAAGAGCAACTAACAACTAAGTTTAAGCCAAAATATTTATGAATGTACTAATTATAGAAGATGAAAAACCAGCGGCAAGACGCTTGAATCGGTTGCTTGCAGAATTGGATGTAACCGTGTCTACCATATTACATTCAGTGGAAGAATCTATTGCTTGGTTTACGGTTAATAAACACCCTGATTTAATTTTTTTAGACATTCAATTATCAGACGGATTATCGTTTGAAATTTTTAAAAAAGTAGACGTTAAAAGTGCCATCATTTTTACGACTGCTTATGACGAATATGCCTTACAAGCTTTTAAGTTAAATAGTATTGATTACTTGCTAAAACCTATAGATGATGAAGAGCTTGAAACGGCGGTAAAAAAGTACCGAGAAGTGAATGTTGCTAGTCGGAAAATTTCAGTGGATTTTGACGACATAAAAAGGCTTCTAGTAAACCCTATTGAAAGAGATTATAAAAAACGATTTACGGTAAAAGTAGGGCAGCATATTAAAATATTAAACGCTGATGAGATAGAGTGTTTTTATAGTGAGAACAAAGGGACCTACGCGGCCACTTCTGACGGTAGAAATTATTTATTAGATGTTACCTTAGAACATTTAGAAACGGAACTAGAGCCAAAAACATTTTTTAGGGTAAGCCGAAAATTTTATGTGAATATTAATTTCATTAAAGATATCATTTCATATACAAATTCTAGACTAAAAATCATCCTAGAAAAGTATAATGAAGGAGAAATTATAGTGAGCAGAGAAAAGGTCAAGGATTTTAAGTTATGGTTGGAGTAGATGTTTTTAAAAAGATGGATTACAAATACTTAATTATTAATTTAAACTGCAATAGATTTTTCTTATACCTTGCTTTTTAAGCAAAATAGAGCTATTTTATTCAATCCTGTTCTCATCAAAAGATGAAGGTAGTAATTTTGGAATTAACTTAATAAATATTGGGAGTAAAATGGCTCCACCAGGTAAAATAAAAATAGCCAAAGACGGTATGCTTTTAAAAATATCTAACAACTGATTTTGTACTTTTCGCTTCTCTTCCACACTTAAAGTTGTCTGTGTAGATTTAGATATTAGGGCAACCAATTCTTTGCTTTCTGATAATTCTTTTTGTAATCTTTTGCTGTTTCTTAGAATTAATTTATTGGCAAATTTAGTAGAGTTTTCATAAAATTTTTCAACTATATTATGGTCTTTTAAATGCGGAATTTTTGAGGCATTTTCTTTAAAGAAAATAGCTATTTTTTCAAGTGATTTTTCTACTTCTTTTTTAGACATATTTAAGTCTTTGGAAATGCCAAAAACAAACTCAGATTCTTTGTAGTCTAAAGTCAAATCTTCCCATGCTGTTACGCATATAATATCCATTAAAAATAGGTATTCGTTTGGAGAAAATTTATCAATTAATTTATCCCTGTAATTGGAATCAAAATGATGGGCATCATCTTTTAAAAAAGAGAGTGATGCAATGAACAAATAACTTAACCTTTCATCGTATTTTTGTTGTTGTTTAGAGTTTAATGTATGATGTATCAAGTTAATTAAAATGTACTCTAATCCTTCCGCATAATTACGAATGTCATCATCTTTTTTTAAAAATTGTTTAAAGACTAAAACATCAACAAAGAGCAAGGTGTTTGTAACACTACTGCCAAATGTTTTGTTAATTAGGTTGTCTTCTAAGAACACTCTTGATCGTATTAATAATTCTAATTTGTTACTCGGTTTGGAACCAGAAAGTAGTTTTTCTAAAAAACTAGAATTGATGCCAAGGGCATCATAGAAGTGAATTACTTTAGTGATGAAGTTTTCAAAATTTATATCCTTATATTCTAATACATAGGTAAAGTACAAAGCTGATATTAAATTGGCTTTGGCAATTTCATCTTCAGTAGGCGTATGGGTAATTGGTATAAAGTCTAACCATTTAATATGTATACCATACGCAAATCCAGTTTCACATAAATGGTTATATAAAGTTCTAAAATTGCTGTATGTAATACTGCTTTGGGTAACCAAATGCCCAAACTTATCAATCCAACCACTAGAAGATGGGTTCATACATTAAATTTTAGCTAAGCTATATATTGTAGGGGGTTATTAAATGCTTTATTTGATTTTAACATAATTTTAACAAATTAAACCAAACCCTCCTATTTAAAGCTCCGTAAGTAGGGGTGAATTTAATTTAAATATACTTACAATGAGAAAAAACAAGAATTTATTAGGAATATGCGTACTAGCAGTAGTGGGTATAGTTTTAGTGGCGGCAGATCATATTGACGCCCCGTCTACTATGGGAAAAACGGCAGATATTGCAGATTTTTATGCTTTTGAGCCAACAGAAGGGTCAAATAGTACTGTATTTGTAGTTGATTTACAATCTAATGTAGATCCTAGTTTGGCATACGGTTCATTTGATGAAAATGTACTTACGGAAATCAATATTGATACTGATGGTGATTTAATTGAAGATTTAGTAATTCAGGCTATCCCTAGAGATGGTGTTATGTATTTCTTTGGTCCTGTTGCTCCTTCAGCTACTGGAGTTTCTGGTCAGGTAATGACTAATAGCCCTTTAGGTGCCGTTAGTATTTCAAGCACAACAGCGCTAGTTGAAACAACGGCTACTGGTGTTTCTTTGTTTGCAGGTCCTAGACAGGATGCTTTCTTTTTTGATTTTGGTCAGTTTAACGCTGTAATAAGCGGTATGGCTCCAGAAGGGTTTAAAGTTGCAGGTGAAGCTACAGATACTTTTGACGGGGTTAATACAATGTCTATTGTTGTGGAGTTGCCTAATGCAATGTTAGGAACACCAACAGGAAAAAATGCATTTGGTTTTGATGTATACAAAACATGGGTAACAACAAATAAAAAATAATAACTCTTAAAAATATTTAATTATGAAACTAAATAAAATAAAATATGTTGCACTTTCTATAGGTGCTGTATTAACAATGGCATCTTGTAATACTGATGATGATGGGCTAGATTATATAGAACCTATGTTAGACTTTTCGGGTACTTATTCACAAGTAGATCATATTGGTAGGCCAGGTATAAATACTGTGCTTTCTTATGATATGGACGGACAGCCTAGTGTTAAAGATGCTCAAAATGTTAGTATACCTTCTGAGATGGCAGGAAAATTTCAAGCAGGTTTTGAAGCTAGACTAGAACAGTATCATGATGTTTACGCTGGTATTTTAGGATTAGACCCTAATGATGTTAATTACGAAACTAATATTGCAGGCTTAGACGCAGCAACATTAACAGGGTATTTGGCGGCAGATGTTTTGGAAGTGGCTCCTAATAATCCTACTACTTATTTTGCAGGTTTGGATTTAGCACTTACAGGTAGAAAATTAACAGATGATGTAATTGATGTTTCTTTAATACTCCTGTTTGGTGGAGGAACTGGCGACCGTTTTAATGGACAGCCAATTACAATAAATGGTGAAATGAAAAACTTGCCAAGATTGGTTTCTGATGGCGTAAGTTTAACAGCAACAATATCTTCTTCGTTTCCTTATGTAGGAAGCCCAGAATAAGAATAGGAATATAAGAGGGAGACTTGCTCCCTCTTATTCCATATAATAATGCTACTAAAAACAAATAAAATGAAATACTTAATAGTTTTATTTCTAATGATTTCCGTGGTTTCTTGTAACCTAAGCGGAACGAAACAAATAACAGATAGTAAAGATTATAATGGTTATTTAAAGGTAGAAATGCCAGATACAACCTCAAAATATTATGAGTTGTGGAACTCAAAAATTAAACCAGATAGTATGCAACTTGTCAGTTTTGGCAATGTAGCAGCTGAATATAATAGGTATTTTAAAAATACAGGTAAAATAGAATACTTAAAAAAAGCAGAACAATGTTTGGCTAGAGCCCTAGAAATTGCTGGGATTGGAAAAGCGGGTTATTATAGAGCATTAGCACGCAATTATATTTCGCAGCATAAATTTAATGAGGCTTTACAAATGGCCAATGCCGCTCAAAAAATAGGAAGTGGTATAGAAGAATCAAATAGCTTATTGTTTGATGTTCATATGGAGTTAGGAAATTATGAAGAAGCAGAGGAATATTTACATCGTATTGAAGATGAAAATAATTTTGGATACCTAATACGTGTAGCAAAATGGAATGATTATAAAGGAAACTTAGACGCTACAATTGTGTATATGGAAAAAGCCAAAAAAATAGCTGAAATGGCCGAAGATAAAAATTTAAAAATTTGGTCGTATACAAATTTGGCAGATTATTATGGACATGCAGGAAGAATTAAAGATTCATATGCTCACTACATAAAGTCATTGAAATTAGAACCACATAATGCGTATGCTAAAAAGGGAATTGCATGGATTGTTTTTTCTTATGAAAGAAAGCCAAAAGAGGCTCTTCGAATTTTAAACTCAATAACAGAAAATTATAGTTCGCCCGATTATTATTTACTAAAGACAGAGATTGCAGAATATCAGAATAATAAAAGTGAGATGCTTAAAAATATGGATAATTATGTTAAATCTGTAGAAAACCCTGCTTACGGCAATATGTATAATAGTTATAATGTTTCTTTTTATTTAGATCATACGGATTTATTTGACAAAGCCATTTTCTTAGCTAAGGAGGAAGTTAAGAATAGAAAAACACCAGAATCATATATGTTATTGGCAAGTAGTTTGTATAAAAATGGAGCTGTAGAAGATGCACTTAAAATAGTGGAAGAACACGTAGAAGGGCGAACATTTGAGCCCCATATTTTATATAATAGCGCAGCCATATATAAAGCAGTAGGCAATTATAAAAAAGTGAAGGAAATTAAAAAGGAATTGTCTGAAGCTATTTATGAATTAGGACCAAATATGGAAAAGAAAATAGCGGCATTATAGGTTAAAAAATTGCAACTTTTGTAGAGTTTAGTTGTAGGTTGTTGCTTTAAGCACCATAGTTTAATTACTATGGTGCTTATTGCTTTTAAATATACTTAGAGCTATTTTTTGTATGTCTTAGTGATAAGAAATAGATGTTTAGGAATAAATGTCTACTTATTTTTTGTATAAATAAAACCCTTATGTATTAAATCTCGTAAGTAATGGAAAGCTAATAGATCAGAACTGCTAGCAAGAGTATTTAACTAGAAATATTTTAATTATGGAATACTACATTTTTACACTTTGGATTGCTATAATGATGTTTTTTACATATAAGTTAGTAGAAGCACATATGTCTTTAAATAAGGTTTTAAATAAAATTGAAAAATTTGATAATCGAAGTATCGGGAAACAGAAATAGCTGGCACTATCTTCTTATAAAGTTTTTTCAATAGTTTGGTTGTTATTGGTTCAAAGGCTCTGCTTGTAAAGTAGAGCTTTTCTGTTTTTAAGCCTTATTGTGTAGTGATGTTTTGTATGTGTAATTTCTGGTGTGTTGGTCTTCAAATTTTGAATCATTAGGTTTGAGTAGGGATACTGATTTGAGCCTAATAAAGGTTTGTTAGCCCATTTTTTGTGTCATTAGGAAGTACGGCATTCTATGCCCAGTTGGTCTAATTGACCATAGTATTTCCCTATAAATGATTTGTGGAAGGGTCCTTTTTAACAGCCACTATGGTGTTGTTTTTGACTCTTTTTTAGCCCGTCTTATGGACTATAATCATAAGGTTATAGTATTCTTTCATTTAGAATAAAATATAGAGTAACGCAATAGTAAAACAGATTAGTTTTTTATAGATACCTTGGTAAGCACACGCATAGTTATAGCCTAAAAAAAATCCCTTTGCAACTAGTTGCAAAGGGATTTTTTAGTACTTCAATTTTATTTTAAGTAGAAGCAACACCTAGGGTGTACAATTGCTCTAATGTTGGAGATTTGCTACCTCCAGCTGGCTCTAAAGTAATCCCGAAGGCTTCAGATTCATTTGGATTGGCAAAGGCAAATATTTTGTTTTCATCCACTTTAAAATCTTTCAGTAATCCAAGACTTGTTGGCGTTAACGGATTTAATTTTAAGGACCATACTTGATACACAAAACCATCTGGTGGTTCTGGTAATCCTTTAGCATCTATATGTACCTTTTTCTCTTCTTTATTCCAATAGGCTTTGGCATACGATGTAGGAGAAACAGTTTGACCGCCCAATGCTACTACTGATATGTTTTTGTCTCTAATCGTATTTAATAATGATTGTGACGCTACTAATGAGTTGGAGGCATTTTCAATTTGAGATTCCAAATTAATTTTTTCTTGCGAAACTATTTGTATTTGGGATTCTAACGCTTTGTTTTGGGTATACATCCAGAATAAACCTGCAGATATTATAACGGCTGCTGCCCAGCCCGTATATGCTGTCCAATTCGCTTTTTGTTTTGGTAAGCGTACTACCTTAGTTTCAGCACTTAAATTAAGTTTATTCTTTATGTTGGTAAAACTGCCATCGGCCATTGTTGGAGATGCGGCTTTGCTTAGAGCTAGTATAGATGCTTCAATAGCTTCTATCTCTTTATTTAGCTCAGGATACTGCTTAGCATCGTTATGTATTTGAATATTTTCCTTTTCAGAAAGCAATCCTGCAACATATAGTTCTAATTTTCCAGATGATATGTATTCTTCTGTATTCATACGATTAATTCAATACATTTTTTCTTAATTGCGATATGCAACTTCTATTTCTTGTTTTTACCGTACCTATCGGAATATCTAATTCCTCAGATGCTTCTTTCTGCGTATAGCCTTTAAAATATAACAATTCTATAATTTGTACGCACTTATCTTTTAGGTGTACTAAAAACTTTTTAATGCCAATGGCATCTATTTTATTCTCAAGACTATTGCTGTCTTCAAGGATACCTACGAAGTAATCTGCGGATAGGTTTTTTTTAGTGTTTTTATAGGATTTAGAGCGCACTTCATCGATAGCAGCGTTGCGTGCAATGTTCAAAATCCAAGTAAAAAAGCGTCCTTTGGAAGAATTGTATTTATCAGAGTTGTTCCATATCTTCACAAAGACATCTTGACAAATTTCTTGTGATAAATCTGAATTTTTGACAATTGTATTTATTACACCACAAATATTTTCAGAATACATATTGTATAGCTTTTCAAAAGCCAGAGGATCTTTTTTCTGAAATTGTATTACTAGGGTTTCTAATTGCATAAATTTTATCTAGATTATAAAAATACAAAAAGCTACGCAATAACGTAGCTTTTTTATTATGTGAATGAATTAACGTCTAATTATTTTTTTAACAATAATACTTCTGCTTTTACGGCAACTTCATTCCAAGTTTTGCTAACACCATCAGCACCAGTATGTAATGCTTCACAGGCTTTGTTTAATGATGAAACAGCGTCTAAAGCATCCCAGTTCTCTAAATTCATTACCCCTGTTAATACATATTTATTTTCTGCAATAAATTCTGCTTGTAAAGGAATATTGGAAGTTTCACCGTTTAAGGTTACATCTAAAGAGTATGTAGTGCCGTCTACTTTAAGGGTGCCAGAAATAAGTTCTGTATTTTTCATTACCCCAAAAAAGAACTCTAATAACTTAGGATCTCTTGTTCCTGTGGGATCATTTGTAAATAGACTACTTACAGGAATACTAAATTCAGTACCATTCATTGCTGCTGATGCGGTAGCCCCAGAATTAGATTTGGTAATATTTATGGTTTTAAATGTTCCTCCTACAGGTAATTTTCCTGTTGTCTTGTAGGCTACGAAGCTTACTTTGGTAGAATCATTTACAATAGAAAACTGTGTGTGTTCTCCATCGTGACTATGTTCTGAACCATTTTTATGTTCAGCATCATGTGAGTTTCCCTTATTGGTGTTTTTACAGCTAAAAGTGGCTATAGCAATAAAGCTTAAACAGAATAATTTTATATTTTTCATAATATTATATTTTTTAAAGTATAAAGGTAAAAAATCTATTACTCTTATCCTTATTAATTAATTGTAAAGGTTTTTAATTTTTTTATTTTCTTTGGGTTTATATAAAGTAGAATTCCGCTGACACTAATAAAAATAAGGCCTATTCCTAATAATGTTGCGTAAAACAACTTAAAGACGGAAGTGTCATTTTTAATAAAGTAATCCAAGATAGAACCATCATGTATCATTTCAATAATGGTATCTGTGCGTTGTTTCACAGACACAATTTCCCCAGTGTAGCAATCTATTTGTAATTCAGTAAAATGTTCTTCAAAACGCACTTTTGCTATCCCTTTTGTGGGTCTGTAATCTATTCTGTTAATACCAGTAGATAAGTGTAAGGAGTCTATGTAGGCGATGGCATTTTGTTGCAAGGTTTCTAAGGAAACAAGTTTTTTATTTTTGCTCTCTATTTTTGCCGATGGAGGCTTTAATTGTAATTCATTTTTCCAAGTTAGTAAAATGCCTGTAATGCTCATTAGAATAATAAAAGCAACCAATACGATGGCTACTATTTTATGTGCTTTTCTATAAGTTCGAGTGCTTTTGGCAAGCTTATTAATTTTAACCTTCAATAGTGATTTTTTTAAGTTTTCGAAAATAATGAAAACGCCACTGAAATCTCATAATAATATGTTAACAAACAGCCGTACTATTTAGGAAACATTTAATGCAATTTGAATTTTTAAATCGGGTAATTTATTTAAAAAAGGTGTATTTTTATGGTACTATGAAGAATGATAAAATAAATAGAAAAGGATTTGTTTTTAAAGCATATAAAGCTCCTTCACAAACACCTTTTGAAAAACTTTTTGATATTTTTAAAGAGCTAATTACACACACTTCTGGTGATTTTGATGAAGCTATAGATTGGTTGCGGGAGTTAGATGTAGAATATAAGCTTACTACGACAGACTATAGCATTGATGATTTTATTGAAGATCTAAAGGCTAAAGGGTATATACGAGAAGAAATAAAGCCAGATGGAAAAAAGGGAACAGCAATTACGGCAAAAACTGAACGAGCCATTAGGCAAGCTGCCTTGGACCAAATTTTTGGAAAAATAAAACGCAGTGGTTCTGGAAACCATAAAAGCAAGGGAATAGGAGTAGGAGATGAGCATACAGGCGATTTTAGAAAGTACCAGTTTGGTGATGCTTTAGATAAAGTATCTATGACCGAGAGTTTACGCAACGCACAAATAAACAATGGCATAGCTGATTTTAATTTAACAGAGGCAGATTTGGTCGTTGAAGAAACGATGCACAAGTCGCAAATGAGTACCGTACTAATGATTGATATTAGTCATAGTATGATTCTCTATGGGGAGGATAGAATTACACCAGCAAAAAAAGTAGCGATGGCGTTGGCAGAATTAATTACGACGCGCTATCCAAAAGACACCTTAGATATTTTAGTTTTTGGTAATGATGCATGGCCCATAAAAATAAAAGATTTGCCATATTTACAAGTGGGACCATACCATACAAATACAGTTGCAGGATTGCAATTGGCAATGGATTTATTGCGCAGAAAACGGAATACCAACAAGCAAATTTTTATGATTACAGATGGGAAGCCTAGTTGTTTGCAATTACCAGATGGCACCTATTACAAGAATAGTGTTGGTTTAGATGAACACATTGTAACTAAATGTTATGCAATGGCGCAGCAGGCCAGAAAATTACATATTCCTATTACAACATTCATGATTGCCCAAGATCCTTATCTAATGCAGTTTGTTCAAGGGTTTACGCAAGCCAATCAAGGAAAAGCATTTTATACAGGCTTAAAAGGATTGGGAGAAATGATTTTTGAGGATTATGAAACCAATAGAAAAAAGAGAATTAAAGGGTAAGAAGTAAGCGTTATGAGTTAAAAATTTTACGCATTCAAATTGATAAAAGAATAAAGAAGAAAGGGAAAATCTAAGTTGTTAGCTATATTTTCTCTGTAATCTCTTCTCTAAAAATAAAATATGAAGATAGAAACAATTAAAACAGTAGGTAATTTAAAAAAAGCTGGGTATCAGAGTAAATCCATTAAAGATGAATTGCGAGATAATCTCATTGAAAAAATAAAGAGTAAAGAGGCTACTTTTACAGGTATTCACGGCTATGAGAATACAGTAATTCCAGAGTTGGAAAGAGCCATACTTTCTAGGCACAATATAAATTTACTTGGATTGCGAGGACAAGCAAAAACACGATTAGCGCGTTTAATGTTAGACTTGTTAGATGAATACATTCCTATTGTTGAAGGCTCAGAAATTAATGATGACCCACTACAGCCCATATCTCGATATGCCCAAGAATTACTCAAAGAAAAAGGAGATGATACTCCAATTTCTTGGTTGCATAGAAGGGAGCGTTTTGCTGAAAAACTAGCAACCCCAGATGTTACCGTTGCAGATATCATAGGTGATGTAGATCCTATAAAAGCTGCTAATTTAAAATTGAGTTATGCAGACGATAGAGTAATTCATTATGGAATGATACCTCGTGCCAATCGCTGTATTTTTGTAATCAATGAATTACCAGATTTACAGGCGAGAATACAAGTAGCATTGTTTAATATTTTGCAAGAGGGAGATATTCAAATACGGGGTTTTAAGTTGCGACTACCTTTAGATATGCAATTTGTTTTTACAGCAAATCCAGAAGATTATACCAATCGTGGTAGTATAGTTACGCCATTAAAAGATAGAATAGGGTCACAAATACTAACGCATTATCCCGATGATCTAGAGATTGCAAAAAAAATAACAACACAAGAATCTAAGCTAGACACACGACAAAAAGAAGCAATACTAGTGCCAGAATTGGCTAGAGATTTAATAGAGCAAATTGTTTTTGAAGCACGAAAAAGTGAATTTATAGATGCTAAGAGTGGGGTAAGTGCTAGGCTTAGCATTACTGCTTTTGAAAACTTATTAAGTACAGCGGAGCTAAGAGCGTTAAAAAATGGAGATGATAGAACCACCGTTAGACTTAGTGATTTTTTAGGGATTATACCTGCAATTACAGGAAAGGTAGAACTGGTGTATGAAGGCGAGCAAGAAGGAGCGGCCAATGTTGCTTTCAATTTAATAGGCGATGCCATCCAAACTTTGTTTCCAGAATATTTTCCTACGATTGAAAAATTAAAAAAACAAGAAGATGTTAGTCCGTATGATGATGTAGTTTCTTGGTTTTTTAATAACACAATAGGTTTTGAGTTGCTAGATAATTTACGAGATAAAGAATACAAAAATCTTTTAGATGGCGTGACGCCTTTGGATGATTTGTTGGGAGCGCATCAGCCTAAATTAAAAAAGGAAGAGAGTTATTTTGTAAAAGAGTTTGTGCTTTGGGGATTGGTACAGTTTAAACAATTAAGTAAGTATAGATTCACAGAAGGAATGCAATTTAAAGATCCATACAGTAATTATATAAGTGGATTGTAATTTTAAGAGAATCTACTGGCTTAATTTTTGTGGCAAAAAAATAGGAGACAAAACCAGCCACTTTTTAAATATAACAACCAAATGACCAGAAATAATTATAGAGTATTGAAAATTAAAATTAAGGTGAAACAGCTTTGTTTTTTAGGAGCACTCTTTTTTTCAATATTTATATTTTCTCAAACAAAAAAGAACAGTGCCAAGATATTGGGTGTGGAGAAAATTTATTTACAGTTAGATGCCAATGTATATACTACAAACAGTAACATTTGGTTTAAGGCTATTGTTACCAATGCCGCAAATCACGAGGCAAGCTTGCTCAGCGGAGTGCTTTATGTAGAACTGATAGGGTTGAATGAAACAATAGTAGAAAAGAAAATTGTGAAGTTAACCAACGGCATTGGGCACAATTTTTTTGCCCTCCCCAAGAATTTCCAAAATGGAAAATATATGGTTCGTGCCTATACGGAATGGAGCAAGAACTTTGGGCCAGATTTTATGTTCAAGACCTATATCGATGTTTTTCCATCGTTTAAAAGTGAGGCGGATAAGGTTTTGGAAAATATAACGCTTGTAGAAAATCAGCAAAGGGGCTTTACACTAAACGCCCAATTAAGACCAGAAGTGTTGGATAGTCTTCAAAGAAAGCAGCTGACAGTATTTCTTACTTTGGGTTCAAAGAAAGATACGGTAAAAATAAAACGAGAGGGTTCTTTAGGATATGTGCTTCATTATGATTTGGATACCATTGTGAACGATGTAACCTTTGAGCTAGAAACTGAAAACTTAATACGCCATAGAGAAACCATACTATTGGATGATAAATTTATGGATGTACAATTTTTTCCTGAAAGCGGAGAATTGGTAGCCGGTATTCGCGCTAAGGTTGGTTTTAAAGTATTAGATCATATAGGAAAAGGAGTGGGGGTAGAAGGCCAAATCTTGGACGAACAAGATAAGGTTGTTGCTGTATTTAGAAGTAACGAGCTGGGTATGGGTTCTTTTTACTTGCAAGGAAAGCCAGCCACAAAGTATTATGCCAAAATTACCAAACCGGTTAAATTGGTGTCAAACAAAAAATTTCCATTACCAAAAGTAGCTGCAATTGGCACGGTTTTATCCGTTAAGAAGTCAAAGGAAAAAATAAGGGTATCGGTTACTTCCAATCAAAAGAGTTTAGAAAAAATATCAGTGTTAGTAACTTGTAGGGGTACCACATACTATCGCATTGAAGGAGAATTACAAAAGGGAGAATTAATAACCGATGTATTACTTGGTGCTGAACTTCCAGAAGGTATACTAGCCATAACAGTTTTGGATGCTGCCAATACCCCCTTGGTAGAGCGATTGTATTTTAACGAACATAAAGCCTCTGGATTACATATAGTTATTAAAACAGATAAGGAAAGCTATGGGCCGAGAGACAAGACTATTGTGAATATTGAAACCTTAAATAGTGAAGGAGTGGCAAAGAATGCCGATGTTTCTTTATTGGTCGTAAATAAAAACCAATTGGGGAAACTACAAAACAAACGCCCCAACATACATACGTATTTTTTATTGGACTCTGAGCTACGAGGACAAATAGAAAATCCAAACTATTATTTTAATGAAAATAATCCAAATAGCCTAAATGATATGGATGCACTTATGCTAACTCAAGGCTGGCGTAAATATAAATATGACAAGCCTTTTAGTAATAGTTTACCATTTAAGAATGAACCTGTATTAAGTGCCAGTGGTAGGGTGGGTGTACCTTTTTCTGAAATAGGAGAAGATGGCTTAGAGTTAATACTAATGACATTTGGTAAAAGACCATCCATTTTTAAACAGCAGACCAATAGTAAAGGTTGGTTTAATTTTGGAATGGAGGAAAAATATGGAGAACCTTTACGAGTGCTTGTACAAAGCAAGAACAAGGATGGGAAATTGAAAACTTTTCCAATATTGTTGGATAAAAAAACATCCCCTAAGATTGAGTTTGGGGCTGTAAGAGAAATTAAAAAATTAGATAGCATTGTATATGCATTTGTAAATACGGAGCAAAAGAACAATGTATTGGAGCATCAATTTAAAAAAGAAAATGGGGTTACCTATTTAAATGAGGTAATTGTAGAAGCTCGTAAATTAACACCTAATCAGCAGAAAACAAATGAAAAGTACGGAGAACCCGATGTGATCATAGACGGTCTTGCCATTCAAGAAAAGGAAAAGAATTGGTCGTATGGTTTGTATAGTGTATTGATGTTTAGTTTTCCTGACGATATTTATGTATACGAAAGAAATACAGACACTGGTCCAGAAGGGTTTTTGCGAGCAGAAATTTATGGGGGTGGTTTAAGCAGACATATTAGACATAATAGAGGTTCGAATTTATCTTTTCAAGGCAATACAACATCTTCTGGAGGAGCCATTGGTGCCGGTATTCGTAGTGATGGGGCAACAACTATTAATTTTTTGTCACGCACTTTAGTGTTGGTGGATGGGGTTTATGTAATGCCAGATAATTATGATTTAATTCCTGATTTACCTGTGAGTGAGGTAAGAAGTGTAGAAATTATTAAAAGTCCCAAAAATTTTGCTCAGTTGTATATGCAAGTTTATCCTCGTGTAGATCCACGAGATATCCCAATGAGTGGTAGTATTCTTTCCATTCATACCTATGAAGGAAAGGGGCTATTTAGAAAAAGAAAAACCAAAGGGCAATTCATAAGTACAATTCCTGTTTTTTCACCATCCAAGGAATTTTACGCACCTAAATATGATGGTTTACAGCTTGTAGATCCTAATATTCCAGATTTAAGATCCGTAATACATTGGAGTCCGCAATTAAAAGCAAATAATGTTGGAGCTAAATTTACTACTTTTTATAATACGGATGTTTCTAATGAAATACTTATAGTGGTAGAAGCCATTTCTGAAGACGGGCAAATAGGGTATAAAGAGTTCACCTATGAAGTAAAAGAAGAAGGTGTAAAGTGATGTTTAATTTTTGAAGTTCAAGGCCAATGATACATAGGAGAAATTCAATTAAAAAAATTAACAGTTATGTAAAACAGCTTTGTTTTTTATGTGTTCTGATGTTTTCATTGGTTGTGTTTTCTCAAAATAAAGAAAATGAATTCCAAGATTTGGCTCCTGAAAAAATCTATTTGCAATTAGATTCTAATGTTTACACCACCAATAGCAATATCTGGTTTAAGGCCATTGTAACCAATGCGACAAACCATACTCCTAGTGTTTTAAGTGGAGTACTTTATGTTGAGTTAATTGCGCCTGACGAAAAAATTATTGAAGCCAAACGAATTAAATTGACCAATGGTCAAGGAAATAATTTTTTTGAATTACAAAAGAACCTTCCCCAAGGAAAATATTTAATACGGGCATATACAGAATGGAATAAAAATTTTGATGAGAATTTTACATTTAAATCATATCTCGATATTTTTTCGACTTTAAACAAGAATAGTGAAGGTATTATTACAAATGTAATACTGAAAGAAAATGAACCTGGAGAATTTAGTCTAAATGCTGAATTGAAACCGCAATTATTAGATAGTCTTCAGAAAAATAAATTGATTGTTTATTTAGTTTTGGATAATAAGAAAGATACCGTAGTTGTGAAAAGCAACAGTGATAGGAGTTATTTATTGGACTATGCTTTGTCTTCTGACGTTGACTTGGCAACCTTGACAATTGAGACTGAAAATCATAAACGTTATATCAAAACCATTGCCTTGAAAGAAAACCGTATTGATTTACAGTTTTTTCCTGAAGGGGGAGAAATGGTTCATAGTTTACAAAGTAAAATAGGTTTTAAAGCAACGAATTATGATGGAAAAGGAATAGTTGTAGAAGGTAACATTGTGGATAATGACAATAAGATAATAACTTCATTTAAAAGCAATTCCTTGGGAATGGGTGTTTTTTATTTGCAAGGCAATAGAGGCAAAATGTATTACGCTAAGCTTTCTCATATTGCAGAAGTAGAAGCTTCTCAAAAATATCAGTTACCAGAAGCAGTTACTAGAGGCAGTGTGTTGTCAATAACAAAATTAAACGAAAAAATTAAAATTACAGTTGCTTCCAATAACCATCAAGCAGAAAAAATAGTTATAAAAGTTAGCAGCAGGGGTATAGATTATTATTTAATTGATGGGGTTTTAAAAAATGGAAAACTCAGAACATTTTTAAACAAAAGCAAAGTTCCAGAGGGTATTCTTGCGTTTACCTTAATCAATAGTGAAAATAAGCCCATTGCAGAGCGACTTTATTTTAACGAACGACAGGAGACGAGGTTAAATATTCAGGCTTCCAGTGATAAGAACGACTATACCAATCGCGAAAAAAGTGAAATACAACTGACAGTCCTTAATGCTGAAGGAAAGGTTGAAAAAACCAATCTGTCTTTTTTGGTTCTCAACAAAGATGTATTGGGGAAAATGCAGAATACACGGACAAATATTATATCTTATTTTTTGTTGGATTCCGAATTAAGAGGATCAATAGAATCACCAAGCAATTATTTTAATCCAGAAAACCAGCATCGTTTAAATGATATGGATGCTTTGCTGTTGACACAAGGTTGGCGAAAATATAAATACAGTAAACCGCTTAAAAATAAAGAACTTTTTAAAAACGAACCCCAACTAAGGATAACTGGTAGGGTGGGAATGCCTTTATCGGAAACCAAAAAGAAAAGTTTAGACTTAACAATGATGACTTCAGGAGAAACTTCGTCTTTTTTTTCGCAGAAGACGGACTCTTTAGGAAGATTTAATTTTCAACTAGATGATGAATTCGGAGAACAATTAAAAATATTGATCCAAAGTAAAAATGCATCTGGAAAAAGGAAAGATTACCCTATTTTATTGGATAAAAAGGAATTACCTAAGGTGCAATACAATCACAAAAAATCAATACAAAAACTGGATAGTGTAGTATTGGCTTATGTGGTGAAAGAACAAAAATATAGTGCAAAAGAAGCTGCTTTTGTAAAGTCACAAGGGGTAACCTATTTGGATGAAGTGGTTGTAGAAGATCGTAAATTAACCCCTTTGCAGAAAAAAGTAACCATAAAATATGGCGAAGCAGATGTGGTAATCAAGGGCGAAGATATACTGTCCAATGAAAAGAAATGGTCCTATGGCTTGTATAGTGTGTTGTTGTTCTATTTTCCTAGAGACATTTATATAGAAACTTTCTCTGACGGGTTTATGCTGGCGCATGTTCTAGGTGGTGGAGAAGCAACCTTGGTTATGGTTGATGGCGAATTGGTTTTAAAGGATGATTATGACTTAATACCAAATATTCCACCAAGTGAGGTTAAAAGTTTTGAGCTTATAAAGTATGCCAAAAAATTTATTTCAGCATACATAGATGTTTTTCCAAGGGCACACCCCGCTGATCCGGATGTACCTAAAACAGGAAATATAATTTCAATTTATACGCACGGAAATGTTGGATTGCAAAACATAAGCAAGCCAAAGGGGCAATTTAAAACCAGTATTCCTGTTTTTTCGCCTACAAAAGAGTTTTACGCACCAAAATATGATGATGTAATTTCTAAACAATCAAGAAATCCAGATTTACGGTCAGTAATACATTGGATACCACAACTAGAGGTAAACGAGTTTGGAAAAGCGTCCGCTACATTTTACAATGCTGATGTTTCTGGTGAAATGATTGTTATTGTTGAAGCCATTTCCGAAGATGGTGAAATAGGATATAAAGAGTTGACTTATAAGGTAAAAGGAGAAGGAATTAAATAATGGGTTTTAGCGTCTGAATGTATTTTTATTGGCTTAATTTTTGAGGTTACATTTGGCTAGTAGACAAGACCAAAAATTCTTTAAATAGAAAACAACCTATGAATAGCGTACATACAACAACCATAACTAATAAAAACTACGTAAAACAGTTTTATTTTTTACTTACATTTTTGTTTTCCATAATTTCAGTCTCCCAAAGTAAGGTGCTTACGTCTAAGTCATCCTTGGCCGAAAAAATCTACTTACAATTAGATTCCAATGTATACACCACCAATAGTAATATTTGGTTTAAGGCCATTGTTATAAATGCTACAAACCATACTCCTAGCCAATTGAGTAGCGTGCTTTATGTTGAACTGATAGGTCCTGATGAAAAAGTGCTCGAACAGAAGTTGGTGAATATTAGTAATGGATTGGGGAATAATTTTTTTAAATTATATAAAAATTATCCACAAGGGCGCTATCTCATACGTGCCTATACGGAATGGAATAAAAATTTTGGAACAGATTTTTTGTTTAAGACTTATGTAAATATTTTTACGTCTTCGGCAAGAGAAAATAAGGACCCAATAAAGGAATTAACATTTGTTAAAAATATAGAGGGAAAAGACAGGGTCAATATAGAAATTGATCCTTTGCAAATAGATAGCCTTCAAAAAAAGAAACTTAGTGTTTATTTGTTACATAACAGTTTGAGTGATAGTTTAATAGTAAAAAAAAGTAATTCTAAAAATTATAAATTTTCTTATGAAGTACCCAAGAATACAAACCTGATTACGTTGACTATTGAAACGGAAAATAAATTAAGTTCACTAAAGCGGTTAGTTTAAACAATGAATTGTTGGATGTTCAATTTTTTCCTGAGGGTGGTGAATTGCTATATGGGCTAATGAATAAAGTGGGATTTAAAGTTCTAAACTACAAGGGAAAAGGAATTACTATTGAAGGGGATATTATAGATGAAGCGGGTAAAAAAATAACCAAATTTAAAAGCAATCAATTCGGAATGGGAGTTTTTGCTTTTAAACCAACTCCAGAGAACACCTATTTTGCAAGAGTAAAAAATCCATCAGGAGATGGTAGCTACGTACAATACCCACTACCTGAAGCTGTCTCTAAGGGCAGTTTACTATCTATCTTTGATGCAAACGAAAAAATAAGGATATCAGCTTTCTCTAACGAACTTAAATCAGAATACATTTTTATACAGATATTATGTAGGGGAATTGTATACTTTGAAATAAAAGGGGCTTTAAAAAATGGATGGCTAATTACTGATTTAGAAAAAAAAGATCTTCCCGAAGGTATCATTGCTTTTACTTTAGTAGACAAAAACAGACAACCACAGGCGGAAAGGCTTTATTTTAATGAATTGACGGATACGAGGTTAGACATTAATCTTTCTTCGAATATCAAGAGTTACAAACAGCGAGAGAAAACAACTTTGGATATTAAAATTTTGGGCAATGAAAGGGATAGTATTCGTTCTAATTTTTCTGTTCTTGTTCTAAATAAAGAGTTGTTAGGCAAGGCTCTAACTAGCCGTCAAAACATCTTATCTTATTTATTATTGAATTCAGAATTAAAAGGAGAAATAGAAAATCCCAATTATTATTTTAACAAGAAGAATAGTGCTCGAAAATTTGATTTAGACGTTCTAATGCTTACACAAGGATGGCGTAAATACAAATATAGTACGCCAATGACGAATGATTTTTCTTTTAAGAATGAACCTGCATTGAGCGTAAATGGTAGAATTGGAGTTCCTTTCTCTAAAATAAAAAAAGAGGGAATGGATTTAACGATGGCGGTATTTGGAAAAAATCCATCATTTTATTCACAGAAAACAGATAGTTTGGGTTATTTTGATTTTCAGATTGCAGATGAGTATGGTGCTAGTACTAAAATATTGGTACAAAACAATGACAAACTGGGTAAGAAAAAAAATTACCCGATTTTATTGAGTAAAAAAGAACCGTTAAAAATAGAATTTAATCAAGAGTTAGCAATAGAAGAATTGGATGCTGTGGTTCAGAAAGTTGTTCAAAGAAAACGAGAAAAAAAAAGAATTGTAGGTGCTTTTGATACTATGTATGGTGTTACACAATTGGATGAAGTAACAGTAGAAGCACGCAAACTTACTCCTTTACAGCAAAAAGTGACAAAAAAGTATGGCGAAGCAGATGTAGTAATCAATGGAGAAGAGATAGCTAGTAAAGAAGAAAAATGGTCTTATGGCCTTTATAGTGTGCTGTTGTTTAATTATCCTCATGAAATAGAAATTGAAACTTTCTCGGACGGATTTATGCTGGCTCATGTTGTGGGAGGGAGAAATGAAGCGACCTTGATAATGATTGATGGTAAACTGGTAAGGGATTATAATTACAATTTAATTCCTAGTCTTCCCCCTAGTGAGATTAAAAGTGTAGAACTTATAAAGTATGCCAAAAGATTTGTAGAATCTTATGTAACTGTTTTTCCAAACGTACACCCTTTAGATGCTCCTAAACTTGGGCATATAATTTCAATATATACCCACGGAAATGTAGGCTTACATGCAGTTGATAAGCCCAAGGGTCAATTTCATACTTCAATTCCCGTTTTTTCAGCAGAAAAAGATTACTATATTCCTAAATATGATACCCCTGCTCAGAGAATATCTAACGAACCAGATTTACGTTCCTTGGTATATTGGAATCCAGATGTAAACGTAGTTGGGACTAAAAAAGCTGCTGTAGAATTTTACAATGGGGATGATTTGGGGGAAATGTTGGTCATTGTAGAAGCCATTTCTGAAGACGGACAAATAGGCTATAAAGAATTTACCTATGAAGTAAAAGAGGGGCCTTAGAGATAAGGTTTAATTAGAGGCGGTAGGGTTAAAATATTCCTTACCACGAATCTCTAGATTTTATATTGGCTTCGCAGCATTTGATGATTTCTGTTATTCTTTTTTTTCTTGTTTCCGCTCGTTTTGCTTGGTTTAGCCAATACAAATAACTTTTTCTGTAGGAAGGTGCAAAGTTGTTATAATTTTCAAATGCTTTGGGATTTTTTTTAAATTCTAGCTGTAACTCTTCTGGGATAATACCTTTTTCAACAGCATCTAGTGCAGCCCATGATCCATTTTTTTTTCCAATAGCAATACTCTCTAAACCACTTTGATGCATTAAATCATCAGTAATAAGCATTTTAATGTATTTTTTATTAAGGGCACTCCATACACTTTTAGGATTACGTTTGCAGAAATATTGCCTGCGTTTTCCATTTCCTAGACTTTTAACAGTACTATCTATCCAGCCATAACAAAGGGCGACTTTTACAGCATCTTCCCAGCGCATACTTTCATTGGTATGGTCTACCTTATAAAAAACAAGGTAAATACCGGAGCTTTCTATATGGTTTGTATGCAACCATTCTCGCCAATCTTTGGCATTTTTAAAATAGATTTCTGGTTTTTCTTTCATTTTTTAAAATGGGTAAATTACTATAATTTTAATTCGTTGTGTAATATAATTTATTTGGTTAATCTAAATGTTAGTTTGAGTGATTTTCTATCAGATGGAGCATAGTAGAAATCAAAGAAAATTTTATCGAGCACAAGTTTCTTCAATATACATATCTGGTAACTATAAGATTAGCGTATATTTAGAGACCCAAAATAGAATAAAATATTTAAAAGAGCCATTACAAATTTTGGTTCCTACTAAGATAAAAAATACTGTTGTCGTAAAAAAATTAAATAGTAAAGAGATGAAACGAAATTGCTTTGTATTTGCCGTTGTTTTTATGGCATTTATGGCTATACACGCACAAGAAAAAATGGAAGACCAATTGCCGTACTATGAAATACCTGAATCTCCTGAAACCTATACGCCAGGGAGTGTAGCGGCCAGAATGATAGATGCACTAGGGTTTCGATACTATTGGGCATCAGAAGGTTTACGAGTAGAGGATTTAGGATACAAGCCAAATACAGAAGGTAGAACTACTGGAGAGACCATAGATCATATTTTAGGATTGTCCAATACCATTTTAAAAGCGACAACATTAAAACCAGATCCCCAAAATTCTGCGGAACTGACTTTTGATCAGAAACGTAAAAAAACCCTGAATAACTTAAAAAAAGCGAGTGATTTTTTAAAAAAAACAACAGATTTGACAACAGCCGATTTGGTGTTTAGTGAGAAATTTAAATTGCCATTTTGGAATGCTATTAATGGCCCTATCGTAGATGCTATAGGGCATAGTGCACAAATAGTTGTGCTGCGAAGAAGTTCTGGAAATCCTATGGCTACCGGTGTAAATGTGTTGATGGGTACAAAAAAGTAAAATATTAATTCATAAAATAAAAATCAAATGGAAAAAGTAAAACAGCTGTTTTGTGCAGTATTATTAGTGTTGTTCATTAGTTCCTGTAAGGAGAGCGCTGTGAATGAAACCAGTTCTAAAACGGAGTTTACCGTAGACTTTGAAAAATTCACCTTGGATAATGGGTTGCAAGTCATTTTCCATATTGATAGATCAGATCCAGTGGTAGCAGTAGCATTGACAAGTCACGTTGGTTCTGCTCGTGAAAAAGAAGGGAGAACGGGTTTTGCACATTTATTTGAGCATTTATTGTTCTTAGAATCTGAGAATCTTGGAAAGGGTGGGCTGGATAAAATGAGTGCACGCATAGGTGGTTCAGGAGCCAATGGGTCTACAAGTAGAGACCGTACCAACTATTATCAAACAGTGCCAAAAGATGCTTTAGAAAAAATGATTTGGGCTGAAGCCGATAAATTGGGGTATTTTATAAATACAGTTACAGAGCCTGTTTTGGCTAAAGAAAAGGAGGTTGTTAAAAATGAGAAAAGGCAAGGTGTAGACAATCAACCGTACGGACATGTAAATTATGTGATTACAAAAGCATTGTACCCAAAAGGACATCCCTATAGCTGGACGGTTATTGGGTCTTTAGAAGATTTGCAAAATGCAACATTAGAAGACGTAAAGGACTTTTACAGCAAATGGTATGTTCCTAATAATGTAACACTAACAATTGCTGGAGATTTTGATGTAGTACAAGCCAAGTCTTGGGTAAAAAAATACTTTGATGAAATCAAAAAAGGGGATGATATTCCTAAACTAGAGAAGCAACCAGTGACCTTAGAAACGTCAAAACGATTGTTTTACGAAGATAATTTTGCACGCTTGCCGCAGCTGAGTCTTACCTGGCCATCGGTACCAGAGTTTCATAAAGATGCCTATGCCTTAGCCGTGTTAACGACCTATTTATCAGAAGGAAAAAAAGCACCCTTATACAAAACATTAGTTGAAGACAAAAAGGTAACGGATAATGTAAGTATGTATGACTATACATCAGAATTGGCGGGTCAGATAGGTATGGATGTAACAGCTTTTGATACCACGAATTTAACTACGGTGTTCCAAGCTGTTCAGGAAGCACTGGGCAACTTTGAAACGGAAGGCATTTCTGAAGGAGATATCAATAGAATAAAAGCCCGACAAGAAACTAGGTTTTATAGCTCACTTTCAAGTGTAGTAGGGAAGGGGTTTCAATTGGCACAATATGAAATATTTGCTGGTGATCCAGCTTATATAACAGAGGATGTGGAACGAATATTGGCGGTTACTACAGCCGATGTAATGCGTGTCTATACAAAGTATATCAAGGATAAGAATTTTGTTGCTGTGAGCACTGTGCCTAAAGGTCAGTCTATTTTAGCCTTAGAAAATTCTACGCTGGCAGAAGTTGTAGAAGAAAAAATTATAGAAGGTGCTGAAAATACGTTTGATCCAAGTATTGTAGCTACATATGAAAAAACACCTTCTAGTTTTGATAGAAGTGTAGAACCTCCATATGGTGCTAGTCCCGATGTAATAGTACCAAAGGTGTGGAAAGATGAATTATCTTCAGGGATAAAGATCTATGGTATAGAAAACAATGAAATTCCTTTGGTACAATTTAGTATGCAAATAGAAGGTGGAATGTTGTTGGAAGATACCGCTAAAATAGGAGTCTCTAACTTAGTTGCTTCATTACTGACCAAAGGGACTAAAAACAAAACCCCTGAAGAATTAGAGAATGCCATTGAAAGTTTAGGGGCTAGAATTAGTGCAAATGCATCTGATGAATATATAACTATATCTGGTACAAGTTTGGCAAAAAACTATGACAAAACAATGGCTTTAGTTCAAGAAATTCTACTAGAACCACGATGGGATATTGAGGAGTTTAAATTAGAAAAACAAAGTACACTAAGTCAGCTACAAAGACAACAAGCAAATCCTAACAGTATTGCTTCAAATGAGTTTGCAAAACTATTGTATGGTGAGGATCATGTTTTATCTTACAATAATGTAGGAACATCTGCATCTGTTACGGCTATTACCATAGAAGATATTAAGCAGTATTACGCAGCTAATATTTCGCCTACAGTTACTAAATTTCATATAGTTGGAGATATTTCGGCCGTAGCCGTTACAAAATCATTGATGCCCTTAAACGACGCTTGGAAACCAAAAGAGGTTGTTATACCACAGGTTGCGAACGCTCAAAATCCAGAAACAGCAAAAGTATATTTTTATGATGTACCAGATGCTAAACAATCTGTATTGATGTTTGGAACACCTGCTTTGGCAGCAACAGATACAGATTATTATGCGGCCCAAGTAATGAATTATAGGTTAGGAGGAGGTGGTTTTGCCTCGCAATTAACACAGCAGTTAAGAGAAGGTAAAGGATATACTTATGGTGTAGGATCAAGATTTAACGGTAATGCAAACACAGGTTCTTTTGTTATTTCTAGTGGTGTACGGTCTAATGTTACCTATGAAGCAAGTAGTTTAGTAAAAGAAATTCTTCAAAACTATGGTTCTAATTTTAATGAAAATGATTTAGAAATTTCTAAGGGATATATGATTAAAAGTAATGCAAGAGCTTTTGAAACGATGGGTTCTAAATTAGGAATGTTACGTAATATCAGTACTTATAATTATCCAGATAATTATGCAAAACTACAAGAGCAAAGTGTAAAAAACATGTCGGTAGAAGATATTAAAGCCTTGGCCACTACATATATACATCCTGATAAAATGATTTATTTAGTTGTAGGTGATGCAAAAACACAGTTGAAGAAATTAAATAAACTAGGGTATGGCGAACCTCTTTTATTAAATCCAGAAAAGCCACTGAAAGATTAAGTAAAATACCGAGAGATAAAGTAAAAGAGGTTGTATGAAAAGTCTGTTTATAAGTCATTGCGAGGTACGAAGTAATCTGTATGTATTTGGTAATCAATTCAAAGATTACTTTAGTTTGTTCATAATGACGACTTCATTTCTTTTTTCAGACAACCTCTTTTTATGAAAATTAAAGTTTCTTTGTATCGATATAAAAGTTTCTGTCAAAAACTACCGTTGTTATATCCGTTGGTGTTTCTGTTGTTTTCCATTCTTTTGAAGGAAAAATCCACTGTTCCTTTTCATTAATCACAACCTTTATGGGCATAGAGAAACCTGCTACAATAGCTACGTACCGATACTGTAAGTTGTTGGCTGTTATTTTATATTCAAGAGTTGGAATGTGAAAATCTCTAAGATATTGATCAAATATAGTTGTTAAGTCTATTCCTGATTGATGACTCATATAGTTTTCAATTTGTGTTGTAGTTACGGTTTGATGATAAAACTCTTTGTTAAGTCCTCGTAATATGCTGCGCCACTTTTCGTCGTTATCTACCAACTGTCTAATGGTATGGAGCATATTGGCACCTTTGTAATACATATCTCCAGAACCTTCTTTGTTTACGTTATAGTGACCAATAATAGGAGTTTTGTTTTGGATATTTTTGCGTGTGCCTATAACATAGTCCTCTGCAGCTTCTTTACCATAGAAATAGTTTACAAATATATTTTCAGAATAGGCTGTAAACCCTTCGTGCACCCACATATCAGCAACATCTTTATAGGTAATATTATTGGCAAACCACTCATGTCCTGATTCATGTATGATAATAAAGTCAAATTTTAACCCCCAACCTGTACCAGATAAATCTCTGCCTAAATATCCTTGTTGGTATTTATTACCATAGGTAACAGAACTTTGATGTTCCATACCTAAATAGGGAACTTCAACTAATTTAAACCCATCTTCATAAAAAGGATAGGGGCCAAACCAATGTTCAAAGGCTTCCATCATTCTAGTGGCATCTTTAAAGTGCACTTTTGCTTTTTCCAAATTATCACGGAGTACATAATAATTCATATCTAAGGGGCCTTTTTCACCTTTATATACTTCAGAAAAATGAGTATAATCTCCGATGTTAATATTAACACCATAGTTGTTGATGGGGTTTTTTACAACCCAATGCGATGTTACGGTTTTAGCATTTTCTTCAACCTTTTCTAGCCTCCCATTAGAGATGTTAGATAATCCTTTGGGGTGGGTAACACTAATACGCATACTATCTACTTCATCATACATATGATCTTTGTTTGGCCACCAAACACTTGCACCCAAACCTTGACATGATGTAGCTACAAAGTGTTTGCCATTTTCATCTTTTTTCCAAGAAAAACCACCATCCCAGGGTGCATTTATGGCTTCTTTTGGGTGTCCAGAATAATACACTACAATTTCATTAATAGCACCCTTTTGTTGTTTCTTTTTTAGTGTAACAAAATGAGCATTTATTTTTGAGCTAAACTTTAGTTTTCCCCCGTCTTGTGTTATTTTTTCAATTTTAAGCGGTGGTTGTAAGTCTACTTGTAATACGTTGTTTTCATCCAAAACGGTATACCTAATTGTATTTTTTCCAGAAATATATTTTTCATCAGGATTTACGGTTATATCTAAATGGTAGTAATTTAAATCCCACCAAGCTCTTTCTGGAGTAATACTACCGCGTAAAGTATCTTGTTCTGTGAAAGATTGTGCTGTAATTCCGATGCTAAAAAGGAAAGAAAATAAGAGTAATGAAGTTTTATTCATAATGTTTTTATTAATACAAGTTTAATAATGAAGGGGGAAATATAATAATTTAGAACAAGAACAATATGGTATATCTTGTTTTGCTTTAAATTATTTAAAGCTATAAAATAGAACAGCCATTAAAATTAACTTTTAATGGCTATTGTAAACAACTTAAAATAAGTCGAAATATTAATTAACCGAGATAAGGGTAATATCAAAAATAAGTACAGAACCTCCTGGGATACCATTATAATTATAATTTCCATAACCTAAGCTGGCTGGTACCAAAAGAATGCCGCTACCTCCTTCTTTAAAATAGGTAATGCCTTCTGTCCATCCGCGAATAACTTGATTCAAATTAAAAGAAATACCTTCTGCATTACTTTGGTCAAAAACTTGCCCATTTGTATAATACCCTTTGTATGCTACGGTAACATTTGATGTTCCAGTAGGGTTGTTTCCAGTTCCTTCTTCATGAATAATATAGTAGAGTCCAGAAGCACTTTTTTGAGCAGTTAAGTTGTTGTCCATTAAATAATCTTGGATAGTTTCCTCGTTTTTTAGGGTGTAATCAACTTCTTTATCATTACTACATGATAGTACAAGTGTAAAAACTAAAAGAAAAGTAAAGTATTTCATAAGTATGATAATTTTAAGCTGGCAAATATAATAAAACCTATTACATCAAATAATTAATAAAAACAAAACTTTTACCTTATGATTTCGTTTGGGAAAACGACAACACTTTCAAAACCATTTTTACCAACAGCCGCAACTCCAAAAAAGTAATTGTCAATAACAATTCCATCCAAAGTGTGTTGGGTGATATTACCCACATACCTACTGTTGTCCCAAGTAGGGGAGGTAGTGTCTCTCCAGTAAATTTTATACCCTGTGGCTCCTTCTACTGGTGTCCATTCAAATTTTGCTGAAGCTTCTACTATACCACCTATTTTAACCGTTTTTGGAGCTGGTGGAGCCCAAGCTAAGTTTGCCATTGTAATAGCGTTAACTGCGGTTAGTTTTTTGGCATATCCAAAATTTACATGTTCAATAACATCACCATAAGCAATACCATTTTCCGTTCGTATATCTTGGTGTTGTTGGGTGTAATTTTCGTGAGCTTCCATTATACGAATACCAGGATAACCTAAATCATTAAAAGGTCTGTGGTGGCCTCCTCTGCCAAACCTATCCAGCCTGTAGATCATCATTGGGTTCATCTCTGGCATATATGTTTTTACCGTTTTATGTGTATAACGCGCTAATTGGCGTGAGATACCATCTACTTCTCCACCATAAAACCGCCTAGCTTTTCTTTGCCTTTCAGTTTCATTAGCAGGTACAGGCTCAGAAAATATTCGAAAGTCTGTATTGCTAATAATTCCATCCACACCTTTTATATTGCCTATCATATCATTATTAAGAATGCCAATTATTTCCCATTTTTTTTCCTTTGCATAAGCAGCTAAACCTGCTCCGCCAAACAGCCCTTGTTCTTCACCAGATAATCCTATATAAATAATACTATTTTCAAAGGTATAGTTAGATAATACTCTTGCTGCTTCAATAGTTCCGGCCATTCCGCTTGCATTATCATTAGCACCTGGGGCATCAATGGTAAAATTCATAGTGTTGCTCGCACGCGAGTCTATATCGCCACTCATAATAATATATCTGTTAGGGTATTTAGCTCCTTTCTGTATGGCAACTACGTTTACAACCCAAGCATCGTGTGGCACGCGACTATTCCCTTCTTTAGTAACTAAATCTTTTTGATAAAAAACATTGAGGCAATTATTACAGTCCTTTGATATTGCTTCAAATTCAGATTTTATCCAGCGTCTAGCAGCGCCAATTCCCCTACTGTTAGAAACAGTATCACTAAATGTATTTCTTGTTCCGAAATTAACAAGTGTAGTTACATCACTCTTAATACGTTCTTCAGATACAGCATCAATGATGTCATAAATTTTTAAATTGGTTTGTCCGTTTAGTAGCGTTGCTACACAAACAAATAAGAATAGATATAATTTTTTGCTAATCATTGTAACGTTATTTTCGTGACACTTTTTATTATTTTATAAACTGTTTTAATAGTTTGCGTACTCCCTGTGTTCCGTTTACATAGTATTTGGCCTGTGTTTTTTGATGACCTACTTTTACAGTAATTGCACTTTCTGGTAGTTCTTGAAACATAAATTCATCTGTCCAATCATCACCTATTGCAAAAACAAAGTCATATACATCATCATTATAAACACGCATTGCAGCCCTACCTTTATTTACATTACTGCTTTTTATTTCCATTACCTTGTTGCCGTTTAATACACTTAAATCATCATTAGCTATTAAACTAGTTAATACTGTATTAAGTTCAGTTGCTCTTTTGTTTCCAAAATCGGGATCAGTTTTTCTGTAATGCCAAGCCAAAGAGTAATTTTTTTCTTCAATAAAGCTACCAGGTGTACGGTCTACAAAGGATTCTAAAACAGGATGAATTTTTTGCATCCATTCCTTTTTTACATTCTCTAGCATTCTAAACTCTTCTCCGTTTTGAGAAATCCATACACCGTGTTCTACAATCATATTATATTTTTTGTGCAAAAACCATTTGGTAAATGTTTCTTTATCTCTACCACTAATTAAGTACATATCTGTATTGGGTTCTGCTGCTATATTATCTAGTAAATCATATAGCTCCTCATCTGGGCTAGCCTTTTGTGGGTCGTTTTTAAAAGTGGCTAAAGTGCCATCATAATCTATAAATAGCAATCTCTTTTTAGCAGTTTTGTATTTTTCTCCTATAGTATTTAAAAGCTCTGTGCCTAATTTTTTTGACACATAAGAAATACTATTTTCTTTTTGCTCTTTTAATGAGTTTACAAAATCATTGGCCCATTTTTCAACATTGTACCGTTCCAATCTTTTTTGTAAAATATCATTGCGTTCTTGTTGTTCTTCTACGGGCATATTAATTGCCTGAAGCAAAGCAGCTACAGTTTGTTCAAAATTATTTGGATTAATGAGTAAAGACTCATTCATTTCATTAGCAGAACCCGCCATTTCACTTAGTATTAAAACACCTGTTTTATCCGTTCTTGTGGCAATATATTCCTTGGCAACAAGGTTCATTCCATCACGTATAGGAGTAAGCCACGCAATGTCGCAAGATGTATATAAATCTATTAAGTTTTCAAACGGCATTGATCTATAGAAATACCAAATAGGCGTCCAGTTTACAGTAGAAAAAGCTCCATTTATTCTACCCACCAACTCATCTACTTCTTTTTTTAATAACTGGTATTGTGGTACATTAGACCTAGATGGAACAGCTAAAATTATCAACCGAACCTTTTCTTTGTATTCAGGATGCTTATTTAAGAAGTATTCAAACGCATTCAACCTTTTTGCAATTCCTTTGGTATAGTCTAACCGATCTATAGATAAAATTAGTTTGGCATTTTGGGTAGATTCTTTATGTGCGTTTAATCGCTGTTGAAACTCGGATTGATTTTCTATTGCGTTCAGTGAATTTGCTTTACCTGCTTCACTAAACTTCTTGTAATCTATCCCCATTGGGAAAGAATCTACCTTAACAATTCTATTCTCAACATGCACATCGTTAAAACTCACTTCTAAACCTAGCAAACGTCTTACAGAACTTAAAAAATGCCTTTCATAGTCATAGGTATGGAACCCGATTAGGTCTGATCCAAGTAAACCTAGTAAAATTTCTTCACGCCACGGTAGTGTTCTAAATATCTCGTATGATGGAAAAGGAATATGCAAAAAGAAACCAATAGATATATCGGGTTTTTTCTCTTTAACCATTTGTGGTACTAACATTAATTGGTAGTCATGTACCCAAATAATATCATCGTCCTCAGCTTTTTTTATAATTTCATCTGCAAATTTTTGATTTACAGCCTTGTATATTTCCCAATTTTTAAGTTCAAATTCTGAATACTCTAAAAAATAATGAAACAATGGCCATATTGTCCTGTTGCTAAACCCAAAATAAAATCCATCTACCTCGTTACTATTTAGCTTTACTTTGGCACAACCATAACCTTGTAAGGTAGTATCAATCTCATTTTCTAGGTCAGCAGGGATAACTTCATCAGCTAGGCCACTCCAACCAATCCATAAATCATTGCTTCCTGAATGAACGGATTTCATTCCTGTTGCCAACCCACCAATACTTGGGGTCGTTTTTATTTCATTATTATGAATTTCTAATTGTACTGGTAGTCTATTTGAGATAATGATAGTTTTACTCATAAAATGCTTTTTTTTAGTGGAAATTGACAGAAATATCTCTAAATTTCGTTAAAATCGGTGTTAAAACCTACAAAATAGTAATGTTTAGATATAAAATTATTATATGAATAATTTAGACTACGGAATAATTGGAAATTGTAAAAGCGCAGCGTTAATTTCTAAATACGGTGCAATACATTGGAGTTGTTTACCAGATTTTGATTCTTCTTCCATTTTTGCAAAAATACTAGATGAGAAAAAGGGAGGTAGTTTTGAAATAGGTACTTCTAGTAATTATACTATTAGCCAAGTCTATAAAAAAGATACCGCAATTTTGATTACAACCTATAAAGAAAATGATAATATTTTTGAAGTCAGAGACTTTATGCCTCGTTTTAAGTTAGAAAATGGGTCTTATTATTCTCCTCCTGAAATTATACGTTATGTCAAGCATATTTCTGGAACACCTAAATTTAAAGTACTTTATAATCCAAAATTAGAGTACGCAGCTGGGGAAACAAAAACATATGTAAAAGATAATTTTATTATTAGTTTAACTCACGGAGAAAAATTTGATACTGTTTTTCTATACACTTCTTTTGATAAACAAGCTGTTGTAGATGGAAAAGAGATTGAATTAAAAGAAGATGGTTATTTTTTACTTGGTTATAATGAAAAAATATTATTACCATCAACACCTAAAATGTATCGAATACAGCAGAGTACGGAAGTCTACTGGCTAAATTGGAGTAATAAAACGCCAAAATACAAACTGTATAATGAAGAGATAAACAGGAGTTCTATCACCTTAAAATTACTTAGTTATGATAAAACAGGTGCAGTTCTGGCAGCGGCAACAACATCTTTGCCAGAAACCATAGGTGAGGTTCGGAATTGGGACTATCGTTTTTGTTGGATTAGGGATGCATCTATGGTTATTAAAGTAATGTCAGAGCTTGGTCATAAAAATGTAGCCAAAAGATACTTACAGTTTATTATAGATCTCATACCAGACAAAGATGAAAAACTACAAATAATGTATGGTATTAATAAGGAGAAAACCTTAACAGAAAAAACCTTAGACCATTTAGATGGTTATGAAGGCTCTAAACCCGTACGTGTGGGTAATGCAGCTTATAAGCAAAAACAAAATGACATTTATGGTATTCTTATGGATGTTATTTATGAACAGTTGGTAAAGTTTTCTACGGACATAGAAAATGGAGAAGAATTATGGGGTATAACCAAAGGAATTGTTTGGATTGTAGACAAACATTGGAGAGAAGCAGACAAGGGTATTTGGGAATTCAGAACAGAAGATCGCCACTTTACCTTTTCTAAGGTACTCTGTTGGGTTGCTATTGATAGGGCGATTAAAGTAGCTAGAATTTTTGATAAATCTCATAAAGTAGCCAAGTGGACCAAAATTGAACAAGAGATTAGAAATGATATTTATGATAATGCTTGGAATGATTCTGTAAATGCTTTTACGCAATCTTATGGTTCTACGTATTTAGATGCCTCTGTGCTTTTAATGGAGTCTTATGGGTTTATACATGCCAAACACCCAAAATATGTGGCTACGGTTAAAGCTATTGAAGATAAGCTGTGTAATGATGGTTTGTTGTACCGCTATAAAAATGAAGATGATTTTGGGTTGCCATCTTCATCCTTTACAATTTGTACCTTTTGGTTTATAAACAGTTTGTTTAAAATAGGTGAAGAGGAAAAAGCTCTTGCTTATTTTGATAAATTACTAACGTATAGCAACCATTTAGGATTGTTTAGTGAAGATATTGACTTTAAAACAAAACGATTATTAGGGAATTTTCCACAAGCCTATTCTCACTTAGCACTTATAGAATGCGCCATTAATTTTTCGTCAAAAAATAATGATGAAAAAATATTAGAATCTATGAGAGAATAGAAGAATTTAACACACTACAACGGAATGGGGTTAAATACATTAATTTACAGCTGCTAGCACGCGATCTAATAACTGTTCTAATTGTGCTTTGGAGGTAAAAGGATTCATAATAGTAACACGTAAATAGTGAATGCCTCTTAATTTTGTTTGTACAATATAAAATTCCCCATTTTCCAGTAATTTTTGACGAATTTTTTCATTGATTTTATTTAATTTTTTATCAGGAAGAGCTGATTCTATATATCTAAAACAAACGATGTTTGATGCAGGGGTAACAGCAAGTTCAAAATTGGAATTAGCCGTCACTAGTTTAGCAAATTGAAGTCCTAAATCATACAGTGTAGTGACGTATTCATCAAAAATTTCTTCGCCATAGGTTTTTAAAAGAGTAAACCAATGGATGCTCATCATTGTCTTGGTACATTCAAAGGTACGTTTCGCAATATTATACCAATCTTCTTCTTTAGATTCTGCTAAAAGGTAATCCGCTTTTTGACTAAATGTTGTATGTGAGGTTGTACCATCCTTAAACAATAGGGCTGTGGTTAGGGCAGGCATCATCATCATTTTATGTCCGTCTATGACAAGGGAATCGGCTTTCTCAATACCCTTTACTGTGTGTTTGTATTTTGAAGAAAAAATAGCAGCCCCACCATGTGCACCATCAATATGAAACCAAATATCTTTTTCTTGACTAAAGTTAGCAATAGCTTCTAAATCATCATATATGCCTGTGGAGGTTGAAGGAGCACTACCGATAATGGCAAAAATTTCGATGCCTTTTTTTTTAGCCTTTTGATAGTATTCATCAAGCAAGTTAATATCCATATTAAAATTAGAAGTAGCTGGTATTTTTATAATACCATCAGTTCCTAATCCCATTATTCTAGCAGCTCTATCTACACAGTAATGTGCTTCTTCACTTACCATAATTCCCAATGAGTTTGAACAACCTTCTGTCCATACATCTGTTGAGGTTTTTGCTTTTCTTGCAGCTAATAAAGCGGTTAAGTTGGCTAGTGTACCACCAGAGGTAAGTAGGCCATTTGAAACGGAATTAAAACCTATTTTTTTACATATAAAATCGGTAATTACACGCTCAATTGCAGAAGCGGCCATGCCCATTTCATACACAGCCATTCCGTTGTTCATTGTAGCGCTTACTAAGGCACTAAGTGCTGTTATTGGTGCCGTTGGAGTAACTTGGTGACCCATATATTTTGGGTTGTGAACATGTATGGAATGCTGTATTATGGTATTAAACAAATTTTCCTCTTTTCCATTCAAAAGATATTCTTTCCAATACTCATGTTCATCTTTGGGTTCATTCCACCGAATCGTTTTATTCGGATTTTTGTTTAATGTAGCATCAAAATGATCAGCCAATTCATTAATAAGTTTATGGCCTCTTTTTCTAAAATCTTCAGCATCATATGCCTGTGCTAGCTTTTTCAATGGAAATTCGTTTTTGGTACCGTAAATGTAATTGTTTTTAACAAAAAAAAAGACCATCAACAATGGGTTGATGGTCTTACCAAACTCTGCTTTAATCAGCTTCAATTTGAATTAGTCACTCTTTAACTGTTTGTTTTAAAAACAGTATTTATTTTCTGCCTTAACTTTTTCTGCAATTTCAACACGTAAATCTACAATGTCAGGGTAGTTTGTATATTTTGTAAAACGTTTCAGTCCCATAAGCATCATACGTTGTTCATCACCTTCTGCAAAAGAAATAATACTTTCTTTCCCTTTTTCTTCAATGATGTCTACGGCGTGGTACAAGTATAGTTTAGCCATTGCTATTTGTACAGACTGTTTGTCTTCACCAAAGCGCTTGGCATTTTTCTCTGTTCGTAATATTGCAGACTCTGCCATATAGATTTCAATTAATATGTCTGCTGCAGCAATTAGTAATTGTTGATGCTCTTCAAGATTTTGTCCGTATTTTTGAACAGCTCCACCAGCAACCATTAAGAAGGTCTTTTTAAGTTTCTTAATCATTTCTTTTTCTTCAGAAAATAACTTAGAATAATCTGGTGTTTCAAAAGAAGGAATACCCATTAGTTCATCTTGTACAGCTTGTGCTGGACCTAATAAATCAACTTGACCTTTCATTGCTTTTTTAACCAACATACCAACACACAGCATGCGGTTAATTTCATTGGTTCCTTCATAAATACGGGCAATACGCGCATCTCTCCATGCAGCTTCCATAGGTGTTTCTTCAGAGAATCCCATACCTCCAAAAATTTGGATGCCTTCATCAGCACAGTGTTGTACATCTTCAGAAACTGCTACTTTTAAAATAGAACATTCAATGGCATATTCCTCTACACCCTTAAGTTCTGCTTCTTGATGTGTATTACCAGCAGCAACTCTCAGTTCTATTCTATCCTCAATGTTTTTTGCTGCTCTATACGTTGCAGATTCGCCGGCATATGCATTGGCTGCCATTTCAGCTAATTTGGTTTTTATTGCACCAAAATCTGCAATTGGAGTTTTAAACTGTTTGCGTTCGTTAGCATAGTTAACAGCAGTTGTTAAAATTCTACGTTGAGAATCTAAACAAGCAGCAGCTAATTTAATTCGACCAACATTTAGTGCATTCATAGCAATCTTAAAACCTTCACCACGACCGGCAAGCATATTTTCTACAGGAACCACAGTATCATTAAAAAATACTTGACGTGTAGATGACGCTCTAATACCTAGTTTGTGTTCTTCTTCACCTAATGTAATTCCGTTTGGATTATCACCTTCATATTCAACAATAAATCCAGTAATGTTTTTGTCATTTTCAATACGAGCAAAAACAATCATTAAACGACAAAAGCCTGCGTTTGAAATCCACATTTTTTGTCCGTTAATCTTATATGATTTTCCATCTTCCGAAAGTGTAGCCGTTGTTTTTCCTGAATTAGCATCAGAACCTGCTCCCGGTTCGGTTAAACAATACGCACCAAACCATTCACCTGTAGCTAATTGCGGGACATATTTTTTCTTTTGTTCCTCTGTTCCATAAAGGGTAATTGGCATAGTTCCAATACCTGTATGCGCACCAAAAGCAGTACTAAAAGAACCAGTTCCACTGGAAATATAGTCACAAGTTAATACCGTAGAAACAAAGCCCATTCCTAGGCCATCATAAGCTTCTGGTACCGCTACACCTAAAAAACCAAGTGCACCTGCTTTGCGCATAGTTTCTTCCGTTAAGGCATAATCCTTAGCTTCAAACCTTGCTTTATGAGGAATAATTTCGCGATCGTTAAATTCCATCACAGCTTCTTTCATCATGGTTTGTTCTTCTGAAAAATCTTCAGGAGTAAATACATCTTCGCAATTTGTTTCTTTTACTAAGAACTGACCTCCGCGTAGGATATCTTTTTCTTTATCTGCCATTTGTTTTTTAGATTAAAGAAGATAGAAAATAGAGCATAGACTTAATTGAGACTATTTTGGAATCCCATTATCATTCTTTGGAATTTTTCTATTTTTTCTTCGGGTATTTTTAAATTATTATTCGTTATTATTTTTTCTTTGTTTAATTAAGAAATTCAAATATGCCACAGGCACCTTGTCCCGTACCAACACACATAGTTACAGCGCCGTATTTTCCTTTCATATCACGTTTGCGCATTTCATCAAATAACTGAACAGAAAGCTTAGCGCCTGTACAGCCTAAAGGATGACCCAATGCAATGGCACCACCGTTTACGTTGATAAGGTCTGGATTTAGGTCTAACTCTCTAATTACAGCTAAGGATTGTGACGCAAAGGCTTCATTTAATTCTATTAACTCTAAATTTGATTGTTGTAAACCTGCTTGCTTTAATGCTTTTGGAATAGCCTTTACTGGACCAATACCCATAATGCGTGGTTCTACACCAGCAGCGGCATAGTTTACCAAGCGTGCAATAGGCTCAAGATTTAATTCTTTAACCATTTCTTCACTCATAATCATTACAAAAGCAGCACCATCACTCATTTGAGAAGAGTTACCAGCAGTTACACTACCACCTGCAGCAAATACGGCACGTAATTTTGCCAATGCCTCCTTGCTCGTTCCAGCACGTGGGCCTTCATCTTTCGTTACCGTGTATTTTTTTGTTGCTTTTTTCCCATTAGCATTTACATAGGTTTGTTCTACATCTATAGGTACTATCTGATCTTGAAAACGATTTTCTGCTTGCGCCTTTAAGGCTTTCATATGTGAATTGTAAGCAAATTCATCTTGATCTTCACGAGATACTTTGAATTGTTTTGCAACAGCTTCAGCTGTATTTCCCATACCCCAATAGTAATCTTCATGACCCGCTTTTACAGTATCGTAATTCAATTCTGGTTTAAAACCAGTCATAGGCACACTACTCATACTTTCAGCTCCACCTGCGATGATGCAATCTGCCATTCCAGCTTGAATTTTAGCTGTTGCAATTCCTATCGTTTCAATTCCCGAAGCACAAAAACGATTTACAGTTACACCAGGAACATCTACACTATCTAACCCAATTAATGAAATAAATCGTGCCATATTCAAGCCTTGTGCACCTTCTGGCATTGCGTTACCAACAATAACGTCATCAATACGTTTTTTGTCTAAATTAGGTAACTCACGCATCATGTGTTGAATCGTTTCTGCGGCTAACTCATCAGTTCTTTTAAAACGGAATACTCCTTTTGGAGCTTTACCAACTGCGGTTCTATATGCTTTTACTATATATGCTGTTTTCATTTGTTTCTTTAAGATTAATAGAGACAAGAGACAAGACAGTTATCTTGAATCTTTTGGTCTTGGTTCTTGATTCTAATTTCTAAGCGGTTTTCCTTTGGTTAACATATGCTGAATTCGTTCTAAGGTTTTACGTTCTGTACATAAACTTAAGAAAGCCTCACGCTCTAAATCCAATAGATATTGCTCACTAACGAGGGTAGGTTCAGATAAATCACCACCGGCCATAACGTACGCCAATTTATTTGCAATTTTATGATCGTGCTCACTAATGTAATTACTATCTTCCATAGCGTCTGTACCAACGAGGAACATCCCTAAAGCTTGTTTTCCCAATACTTTTACGTCAGTTCTTCGAGCTGGTTGTGTATAACCCATATCTGCCATTAATTTAGCGTGTTGTTTTGCTACGGCTATTTGACGATCTTTATTAACGACAACAATATCTTTTCCTTTTTGTAGAAGATTTGAATCAAAAGCTTCATAAGCAGAAGTAGATACTTTTGCCATTCCAATGGTTAAGAAATGTTCTTGCAATACATTTAATTGTACATCTCCTTTACTAAACAGGTCAGATGCTCTTAAAGCCATTTCTTTAGAACCTCCACCACCAGGAATAACTCCAACACCAAACTCTACAAGTCCCATATAAGTTTCTGCAGCTGCAACTACTTTATCTGCGTGTAATGATAACTCACAACCACCACCTAAAGCCATTCCGTGAGGAGCAGAAATAGTTGGAATCGCAGAATAACGCATACGCATCATGGTATCTTGGAAGTATTTAATAGCCATATTAAGCTCATCATACTCTTGTTCTGCAGCCATCATAAAGATCATACCTATGTTAGCTCCAACAGAAAAGTTTGCAGCTTGGTTGCCTACAACTAAACCTGCAAAATCTTTTTCGGCGATATCAATGGCTTTATTTAATCCTGCTAAAACATCACCGCCAATAGTGTTCATTTTAGATTGGAACTCACAGTTTAAGATACCATCTCCTAAATCTTCTACGACAACACCAGAGTTTTTAAATACTTCTTTTGTCTTTCTGATATTATCTAAGATGATAAATGCATCTTGTCCTGGAATCTTCGTTTGTTTTTTACTTGGAATGTTATAAAAATAGGAAGCTCCATCTTTAATTGTATAGAAAGACATACTGCCTGAAGCTATCATATCGTTAACCCAAGCAGCAGGCGCTAAACCTTCAGCTTTCATTAATTCAATTCCTTTTTCTACGCCAATAGCATCCCAAATTTGAAAAGGACCGTGTTCCCAACCAAAACCAGCTTTCATTGCATCATCAATCTTGTACAACTCATCTGAAATTTCAGGAATACGATTGGATACGTAGGCAAATAAAGCAGTGAAGCTTTTTCTGTAAAACTCACCCGCTTTATCTTTTCCTTTTACTAATATTTTAAATCGATCTACTACTTTATCTACGGTTTTAGTCAACTCTAAAGTTGCAAATTTTGCTCTTTTTGCAGCACGATATTCTAACGTATTTAAGTCCAATGATAAAATTTCTTTTTTACCTTCAGCAGAAACCGTTTTTTTATAAAATCCTTGTCCAGTTTTGCTTCCTAACCATTTGTTCTCCATCATTGTGTTGACAAAGTCGGGTAATTTAAAAAGCGCTAAACGCTCGTCTTTAGGACAGTTTTCTCTTATACCGTTGGCAACGTGCACCAAAGTATCTAAACCAACAACATCTACCGTACGGAAGGTTGCTGATTTTGGACGTCCAATAACGGGGCCAGATAATTTATCTACTTCTTCTATCGTTAAGTCTAAATCTTTTACAGCGTGAAATAAACTCTGAATACTAAAGATACCTACACGGTTGCCAATAAAGGCTGGTGTATCTTTTGCAATTACTGAGGTTTTTCCTAAAAATTGTTCCCCATAACCATTTAAAAACGCTACTACAGCAGCATCAGTTTTTGGACCTGGAATAATTTCAAATAATTTTAAGTAACGTGCAGGATTAAAAAAGTGCGTTCCACAGAAATGCTTCTGAAAATCTTCAGAACGACCTTCACTCATAAAGTGAATAGGAATACCAGAGGTATTTGATGTGATTAAGGTTCCTGGAGTACGGTATTTTTCAAGTTTCTCAAAAACTTGTTGTTTAATGTCTAGCCTTTCAACTACAACTTCCATAATCCAATCTACATCTGCAACCTTGGCAATGTCGTCTTCTAAATTACCTGTAGTAATACGATTGGCAAAAGATTGACTGTAAATAGGAGAGGGTTTAGATTTTAAAGTAGCAGTTAGGGCATCATTTACTAAGCGATTTCTTACTAATTTATCCTCAAGAGTTAATCCTTTTGCTTTTTCTTTATCATTTAATTCTCTAGGAACAATATCTAGCAATAGAACTTCTACTCCAATATTAGCAAAGTGGCAAGCAATGCCGCTACCCATAATACCAGATCCTACTACTGCTATTTTTTTAATATGTTTGTTCATTTCTTATTGACTATTAATTAGTTTATTTTTTTTGAAAAATCTTTTTTTTACCAATGAGCGTATTGATGGCTTCTGTAACTTCAAAAAAATGATTCAGTTTCTCTTCTGATATATTATTCTTAATAACATTATTAAACTGTAGCACGGCATCCTTGGATTGTGTTCTTTTTTCTAAACCTAATTTGGTTAAATGAATAATTACTCCTCTACCGTCATTGGGATTGGGTTTTCTGCAAATGAAAGCTTTAGCTTCTAAACTTTTTAAAATTCTAGAAAGGCTTGTAGCTTCCATACCCATTTTAGGACCTAATGCTGTAGAAGGTGAGCCTGTTTTTGGGTCGATACTTAATAAAGTAAAACCCATAGCCATTGTATTGTTATTGGCTTTAGCTTCTTCATTATACATTTTAGCTACTGTAAGCCAAGTTTCTCTTAATGCGTAATCAATGGTAATCTCCTTCATTTAAACTAAATAGGTTACCAAATATAGGAAAATTTATTATGCATGCATAATAAATGAACTAAAAAATTAGCACGAACAATATCGTTTGCATTAAATTAAGGTCGGATTGGTATTTAGAAGGGCTGTTTTTTGTCCTTTTTAGATAGTGTTAATACCCATAAATATCATTGTAAAGCGCAATGTATTTTTCTTTTACAATTTTTCTACGAAGTTTTAGAGTTGGAGTTAAATGTCCATTTTCTATGCTCCAAGTATCAGGTGTTAGTCTAAACTGTTTAATTTTCTCCCATTTTGCAAAATTTTCATTGGCAAGATCTACTTCTTCTTGAAAACGCGCAATTACCTTATCATTTGTGACCATATCTTCCTTAGTATGTAAGGTGATATTATGAATTTTTGCCCACTCTTTGACAAAATCAAAGTCTGGTTGTATAAAAGCAGCTGGCATTTTTTCTCCTTCGCCTATGACCATTACTTGATCTATGAATCGGGATTGTTTACATCTATTCTCTAATAATTGAGGTGCAACATACTTACCTCCAGAAGTTTTGAACATTTCTTTTTTACGATCTGTAATTTTTAAGAAACCTTCGCTGTCTATTTCACCGATATCTCCTGTGTGAAAATAACCATCTATAATAACTTCTGCCGTTTTAGTATCGTCCTTAAAATAGCCCATCATAACTTGTGGACCTTTGACGCAAATTTCTCCGTCTTCAGCTATTTTTACATCCGTATAGTCTATGGGTTTGCCCACGGTTCCAATTTTAAATCCGTGGTTACGCATATCATTTACAGATACTACCGGAGAAGTTTCTGTTAGTCCATACCCTTCCATAACTCCAAAACCAGCAGCGTTAAATACACGTGCTAAGCGGGGTTGTAATGCGGCGCTTCCAGATGCCATTACGGCAATTCTACCTCCTAAGGCAGCTTTCCATTTGCTAAAGATTAACTTACGAGCCAAGGCTAGTTTTTGCTCATAACACCAACCGTTTTGTCCGTAAGGTTCATATTTTAAGCCTATTTCTACCGCCCAAAAGAATAGCTTTTTTTTAATACCAGTTAATTCTGTTCCTTTTGAAATTATTTTGTCGTATACTTTTTCTAATAACCTTGGAACTGCAGTCATTACATCTGGTTGTACTTCTTGTGCATATTCACTTATTTGGTCTATAGGTGCATAATGTATGCAAGTTCCACAATATTGGTATAAGTAGATGAGCATGCGCTCATAAACATGACATAGTGGTAAAAAACTTAGCGACTTAGAGTTTCCTAGTGCTATAGGTATTCTTTTAAAACTTCCTAAGGCATTGCTAACAAGGTTGTTGTGTGAAAGCATTACACCTTTGGGTCTCCCGGTAGTTCCAGAAGTGTATATTAGGGTTGCCAGATCACTTGGCTTGACACTATCTTTTAATTTTTCAACTTCATTTTGGCCAGATTCATCTTTTCCTAATGCTAAAACTTGAGACCAATTTTTACACGTAGTTAACGCATCAAATGAGTAAACATCTAAGAGTGAAGGAACCTGATCTTTAATTCTATTTACTTTTTCAAAAACCTCTGAACAAGATACAAAGCAGTATTTTGCTTCTGAATGATTTAAGACATAGGCATAATCTTCCTCAGAAATAGTTGGATAAATAGGTACGTTTTGTGCACCAATTTGTAGAATACCAATGTCCATAATATTCCATTCTGTTCTATTTGTTGATGAAATTATTGCAATTTTATCATTCTTTTGAACTCCAAGTTGTAAAAGGGCTCTACTAATAACATTAGCCTTGTCTATATATTCTTGGGTAGAAATTGCTGTCCACTCTCCATTGTATTTGGTAACTAAAGATTCCTTTAAGTTGTATTTCTCTAGTTGATAGTATGGAAAATCAAATAATCTGGTAACTTCTTGCATAAGAATTGAATGTATCTAGTATTGCAAAATAGGAAAAGGAATGGTTATTTAAAATTAAATTCATAAAAAAACGCCGAATTAAATACCGTTTTGATAATTAATATTTGTAATAAGCTAAAGGTTAATATTTTGAAAAAAACACTTTTATGGATACAAGGCCAATATAGTTAAGGTTTTAATAACCCTTATACTAAATACTAAGGTATGATTTATTATTTTATTTATAAAAAGTAATTTAGATATTGTTTTGTTAGAATAAGGAGTCTTATAAAACGTATTTTTTAAAGATGTCATTCAATTCTTTCTCTGGGTCATCACACAATCCAGAATGTGTTTGCGAACTTTGAATGATTGTACTTCTACAAGCAGCAAGCCATCGGAACCTATCAGACAATTCTAGTTTACCAATTGTTCCACCAGCAGGTTCGCCTTTGCAAATTAATTCCCATGATTGTAAATATTCGTTTAGCAATTCAATGGTTATTTCGACCGTAGAAAAGGCCTCTAGTTTTTTTGGATTGATTTTGTATTTTACACCAAGAAATTTTTTGCGTTTTGAGAAAAGTATGACGCCAACATTAAAGAATTCTTCACGTTCTACTTTGGGTACCACTCTTATAATGGCGTATTCAAATGTGACTTTATCTTGCATCTTCAGCTTCTTTAACTAATACAGAAATAGCAGAAATTTTTATAGTTAAATATTCAACGTATGCGGCTCTCATTTCTGTAGGTGTTAATGTGTCAGATTCGTGTACCAACCAGTCTTCAGGTATGGTTGCTATAATCTCCGTAATTTTTTTGGTATCTATTGCAAGTTCTATTTCTTTTGCTGCTTCTTTTAAATTAGTTGCTTGCTCTAAGAGGACGTGGTCTTTAATTAGTGGAAATGTTCGTGTCAGATGATTTTTCCAAGTTCCCCAGTTGTGGTGAAAATAAAAACTTGCACCATTATCAATAACCCACAATTCATGGTTCCAATGTAGTAAGTTTGTATTTTTTGCAGTACGATCTATATTGCTAATTAAACTATCTAAAAGGACTATTTTAGAAGCTGTATTGGCATCTACTTTATTCACTAAGGGATCAAAAGTAATTGCACTAGATAAAAAATGTAAACCAAGGTTTAAACCTACACTGAATTTAAGTAAGTCTTGAATTTCCTCATCTGGTTCTGTCTTGCTAAAAGAATCATCTAAATTCATAAAGACCAATTCAGGTACTTTTAGTCCAATTACACGCGCTAATTCCCCGCCAATTAGTTCTGCAACCAGTGCTTTTTTTCCTTGTCCAGCACCTCTAAACTTTAGAACATAAAGAAAATCATCATCAGCTTTTACGATGGCAGGTAAGGACCCTCCTTCTCGTAACGGTTTAATGTATTGAACAACATTTACTGTTCTAATGTCAATTGTATTCATAGGTACTAAGATAAAAAAAGTTACAAGCAATATTGATATAAGAAAAATGTTCGATTCTTTTCATCATCTTAATAAATTTTTCTAATGTTTATTCGTAGATAATATCTTTAGCTATCTTTTTGTTATTACTTTTGGTGCTTTTAATTATTTTTAGAAAAGTGTCTTTATTATTTGTTAACTCTGAAAGTCTATATGGCAGATTTTTTATTGTGACTTCCATTTTAGAAATTAGATAATCTATATATTGTTGAAAGTTAACTACTGTGAAGTTGCTGCTTTGTTTATATTTTATTATATAGTCTATTTCTAAATTAATATTTCTGATTTCCAGTTTTATTCTATTTATATACCTAGTGTGGTTACTGCTTATAAATGAATAGGTGTCAGGTGAAAATAAAATTGATGTTTCCATAACCTTCATTTTTTCAAAATGAAGGTTAGAAGGAATTCCTTTATTTAAATTAATGGATTTTAGAACATTAAGATTGGCTATACAGTGTCTTATTAAGTCTTCAAGTTCGCTTGATAATAATTTAAGCTGATCTGTATGTTTTAATTTTTTATCTGCTTTCTTCGTTAAAAAAGCACTTAAGAACTGAATAACTGTTGTTATGGCAACTCCTATGAGTATTAAAATTATTTTTTCACCCTCCATTACACTTACTGTTTTAATAACTACCTAAAATAATCATCTTTTTTATTTTATTAGATTTTTAATAAGTTTTTTTATATAAAAATACCCACAACTAAAAAGAAGTGGGTATTGATTGATCTAAAAGGAGTATTATCCTTTTTGTTTTAAAATCCATTCTTTAGCATTTACAAAAGCTTCCAGCCAGGGTGAAACTTCGTCGTTTCTTCCTTCTGGATAATGTGCCCAGTTCCATTGAAACGTAGACCGCTCTATATGTGGCATAGTCACCAAGTGTCTTCCTGTTTTATCACACAACATAGCCGTATTAAAATCACTTCCATTTGGGTTTGCAGGATACGTTTCATAGCCGTAGGTAGAAACTATATTGTAGTTTTCTTTAGACATTGGTAAGTTAAACTTCCCTTCTCCATGACTAATCCAAACACCTAAGGTTGTTCCTGACAGCGTAGATAACATTACAGAGTTATTTTCTGCTACAGCTACAGATGTAAAATTACTCTCGTGTTTGTGAGAGTCGTTATACGTCATTTTACCATGTTGTTTATGTTCTGGGTTAATCAGGTCTAACTCCATAAATAACTGACAACCATTACAAATACCAATAGATAATGTATCTTCTCTTTTAAAGAAGTTGTTGATTGCTTTGTTGGCTTTTTCGTTATACTTTATGGCACCAGCCCAACCTTTTGCACTGCCCAATACATCTGAGTTAGAAAACCCCCCAACGGCTCCTAAAAATTGTATATCTTCTAGTGTTTCACGACCCGAGATTAAATCGGTCATATGTACATCTTTAACCTCAAAACCAGCTAAGTACATTGCATTTGCCATTTCGCGCTCAGAGTTACTTCCTTTTTCACGTAAGATTGCTGCTTTTGGCCTTGTTCCGTTTACAACTGGCAATTTACCTGTAAAGTTGGTAGGGAAAGTGTAGCGTAAAGGCTGCTTCTTATAATTGTCAAATCTGTCTTTTGCTAAATTATTTGCGGTTTGCTTGTTGTCTAATAGGTATGATGTCTTAAACCACATATCTCGTAAAGATGCTATGTTTAAGCCCATCTCCATACCGTTATTTTTTATGGTTACCGTAGCTTCTTTAGTGACAGTTCCAATTTTTACAGCATCTATCCCAGCCTTAGCAAAAAGGGCTTCTACACTTGCATCAGCCTGAAAAACTATTCCTGAATTTTCAGCAAATAATAATTTTATAGTGTCTTCTTCACCTAGGGCAGATAGATTTAAGTTAGCTCCTAAATTGGTGTCAGCAAAACACAATTCTAATAAGGTCGTAATTAAACCACCCGAAGCAACATCATGACCAGCATCAATTTTACCTGCCTTAATGAAGTCTTGTATGGTATTAAACACTGTTTTTACATAGGTAGCATCAGTTACCGTTGGCGCTTCGTTACCAATTTTATTTTGTATTTGAGAAAAAGAAGAACCTCCTAATTTAAAGTTGTCTTTAGATAGGTTGATATAGTAAATAGCATTGCCATTTTTCTGTAAGACAGGCTCAACAACTTTAGTAATATCGTTACAATTTGCAGCGGCAGATATAATTACGGTACCTGGAGCTATGACTTCTTCGTCTTTATATTTTTGCTTCATAGAAAGCGAATCCTTACCTGTTGGCACATTAATACCTAAGGCAATACTAAATTCTGATACTGCTTCTACGGCTTGGTATAAGCGTGCATCTTCTCCTTCGTTTTTACAGGGCCACATCCAATTTGCAGATAAAGAAACCGATTGCAATCCATCTTTTAAAGGAGCCCAAACAATATTGGTTAAGGCTTCTGTAATACTATTTTTACTACCAGCAACTGGGTCTATTAAACCAGAAATAGGGGAGTGCCCTATAGAAGTAGCAATTCCTTCTCTTCCTTTAAAATCTAATGCCATAACACCACAATTGTTTAAGGGCAGTTGCAATGGTCCAGCGGTTTGTTGTTTAGCAACACGGCCACCTACACAGCGGTCTACTTTGTTTGTTAACCAATCCTTAGAACCTACAGCTTCTAGTTGTAATACTTGTTCTAAATAGTCGTGAAAAAATTCTAAAGAGTACTTCGGGTTCTCATAATTACGAGCAATAGTTGTATCTGTAAGTACCGTTTTTGGCGAACTACCAAACATATCTTCTAAGGCTAAATCCATCGGTTTTTCTCCAGTGGTTTTAGATTCAAATGTAAATCTGTTGTTGTTTGTAACTTCACCAACTTCATACATAGGTGAGCGTTCACGTGCTGCAATACGCTCTAACAGTCCCATATCATCCTTCCCAATGACAAGCCCCATACGTTCTTGAGATTCGTTCCCAATAATTTCTTTAGCAGATAGGGTAGGGTCACCTACAGGTAATTTATCTAAATCGATATGTCCGCCCGTGTCTTCTACTAACTCAGACAAACAGTTTAAGTGTCCGCCTGCGCCGTGATCGTGAATAGAAACAATAGGATTCTCATTACTTTCTACCAAACCACGAATAGCATTTGCAGCTCTTTTTTGCATTTCTGGGTTAGAACGTTGCACAGCATTTAATTCTATGCCCGAAGCAAATTCACCTGTATCTGCACTTGAAACAGCTGCTCCACCCATACCAATACGGTAATTGTCGCCTCCAAGAATTACTATTTTATTTCCTTGTTTGGGTTTGTCTTTTAAAGCTTGATTTTCTTTAGCATATCCAATACCACCGGCTTGCATAATAACTTTGTCAAACCCAAGTTTACGCGTTTCTTCTTGGTGTTCAAAAGTTAATACAGAACCCGTAATTAAAGGTTGCCCAAATTTGTTTCCAAAATCAGATGCTCCATTAGATGCTTTTATTAAAATGTCCATTGGTGCTTGGTACAACCACGGACGTTCTTGCATTGCATTTTCCCAAGGACGGTTTTCTTCCAACCTTGAATACGATGTCATATACACCGCAGTACCCGCCAAAGGTAAAGAGCCTTTGCCACCAGCCAAACGGTCTCTAATTTCGCCACCAGCACCAGTAGCAGCACCGTTAAAAGGCTCTACCGTTGTTGGGAAATTATGTGTTTCTGCTTTTAATGAAATCACAGAATCAAATGCTTCTTCCTGATAAAAATCTGCTTTGTCTGCTGTTTTAGGTGCAAACTGGGTTACAGTTGGACCTTTTATAAAAGCAACATTATCCTTATATGCAGAAATAATGTTACTAGGATTTTCTTGCGATGTTTTCTTTATTAATTTAAATAAAGAAGATGGTTTTTCTTCCCCATCTATAATAAATGTGCCATTGAATATTTTATGTCTACAGTGCTCAGAGTTTACTTGGCTAAACCCAAAAACTTCAGAGTCTGTTAGTTTTCTTCCAATCTTAGTAGCTACATCTTCTAAATACGTTATTTCCTCAGTGTTTAATGCTAAACCTTCTTGCTGGTTATACGCTGCAATATCTTCTATGGGTAATACTGCTTTTGGGGCACTATCAATTTTAAAAATATCCTGTGTTAACTGTGTGTATTTTTGAGAAATCATAGGATCAAAGTCTTTGGCATCTTTAGTAGATGCAAAAAATTCTTCAATTCTAAGAATACCAGAGATACCCATATTTTGGGATATTTCTGTTGCATTGGTACTCCAAGGTGTAATCATAGCAGCTCTTGGGCCAACAAAAAAGGCGTCTAGTGACGCCACATTTATTTTTGGTTGATTCCCGAAAAGCCAAGTTAACTTTATGAAATCTTCTGGTGTAAGATTATTTTTGGTTTCTACTGCAAAAATTTTGCGGGTACTATCTCCGAAAAAGTGAATCATTATAGCTCTTGTGTTGTTTTGTTTAACAAGCGACAAATTTACGATTTTTAAGTTTATTTTTTTAGAAGAATAGTTAACAGTTTTTCTATGGATTGTTAATTTCCTTGTATTTATTATAGGGATGCTAGTTTCCTAGTTTTTATAGGTGTTACGAACATTTTTTGACTTATGAAATTAAATTTTTCAAAATAAAAAGTGGGGTATTTTGGTTTTAAGTTGTTTTAGACCTGTAGTGCGACACTAAAATTATTTCTCGCAACGAATTAAAAAACGAATTAAAAATAAATACTATGAAGAAATTACAATTTTTAATGGCAACAGTTTTAATTTCCTTGTCATTTACTGTGACAGGGCAAGAAAAAGAAACGAATGAAGAAAAAAAACTATCATACTATGAAAAAAGAGCAAAAGAAGATGCAGAATTTGAGCAGTCAAAAATGGCGGAAGTAGAAAGTGAAGCCGAGTTTTGGGAAGATCAAAAAGCATATGAGAAAAAGTTAAAAAAGAAAGATAAAAAAGCATATAAAGCGTATATGAAAGGAAAGAGAGATGCTTATGCAGAACACGCAGAACATTGTAGTTCTCATTGTCATCACAGTGAATACTACCATCACCATACTACGTTTTACTACAGCTATAACCAGTATAGGAGTCGGCCTAGAAGCTCAGGAGTATACACAAGGGTGGGAGTTCGTGTCCCTAGTGTTAGAATTGGTTTATAATTAATAGGGTATATGGTTAAAAATGCGGTCTAATAGACCGCATTTTTTTTGTAAAGTTGTAAGTGTGGGTAAAAAAAAGATTATTTCTTTTCAAATAGAGCCATATAAAATCCGTCATAGCCAGATTCAGAGGCGTATATTTTTTTCTCTTTAACAAGTGTAAAATTAACACCCGACTCAGAAGCTAAAAACGTCATAGCTTGCTCATTGTTTTCTTGAGGTAAAATAGAACATGTGGCATATACAAGCTTGCCACCTTCTTTTACCATTTTACTATAACTCTGTAAAATTTCTTGTTGGGTTTTTGTAATCTTCTCTAAGAATTCTGGTTGTAATTTCCATTTTGCATCGGGGTTTCTTTTTAAAACACCTAGGCCAGTACACGGAGCATCAATAAGCACACGATCTGCACTGTTGTATAGTTTTTTAATTACTTTGGTAGAGTCTATTTCTCTGGTTTCGATATTGTGCGCGCCATCTCTTTTTGCACGTCTTTTAAGTTCTTTTAATTTGTTGCCATAAATGTCAAGAGCAATTAATTGTCCCTTGTTTTCCATTAAAGCTGCAATGTGCAACGCTTTACCACCGGCACCAGCACAAGTATCTATAACGCGTTGACCAGGCTCTACTTCTAAAAACTCAGCTACTAATTGTGAAGATGCATCTTGCATTTCAAACATACCCTTTTGAAACATTTCGGTTCTAAAAACATTGGCACGTTCTGCAAGTAGTAAAGCATCTTTATACCCCTTAATTGGGTTGGCGACAATATTCTCTTCTAAAAGAGCTTTTTGTAGCTCTTCTTTGGTCGTTTTTAAGGTATTAACTCTTAGAACAACTTCAGCTTGTTTGTTTAAGGCGTTTATTTCTTTTGACCATCTTTTTTCACCCAATGCTTTTTCTCCCAATTCATCGATCCAATCTGGAATAGATTCTTTAAATTTTCTAATTTTAGAAAGCTCATCAAACTTACCTTTAATTCTTCTTGTAGGGGTTAGTTCTATTTGTTTCCAGTCTGGCAACTCTATACCTTTTAAGACTGCCCAAACAGTCCAAATTCTGAATAAATTTGGCCTACTATAAGGTGCCTTAACTTCAGCAATTTCTGTATACAGCCTTTTCCAACGTACAATATCATAGGTTGTTTCAGCTATAAAGCCTCTATCTCTTGCACCCCAACGTTTGTCAAATTTTAACACCTTTTCAACAACCTTATCGGCATATTCTCCTTCATTAAAAATAAGGTTAAGTGCATCTATTACGGCAAAGACTAAATTTCTGTGTAATTTCATCATAAAAAAAATAAGGCTGCAAAGGTATTGTTTTAGAAAGGAATACACTTATTTTTGAACGATTTTATACCAGTAATTAGTACAGATAAAGTATTTCACATAATTGACGGTTACGAAACCTATAAAAAAGTCTTAGCTTCTAAAAATCTATAAAATGAAAAATATAATAATTGTATTCTGTTGTATTGTATTTGTTTCTTGTGCAGAAAAGAAAGAAATGAAACCTTTTTCAGGAATTGTAGTAGAGACTGTTTATACAGATTCATTAAGTATTAGAGCTATAGAATTATTAGAGGGGAGTTTGGGGTTTGCTGCGACTAAAGGTGTTTTTGGATCAGTAGATTTAAAATCAAACAACGTAATGACCAATGTTCAAAAATACGATACTATTTTTCCTGAATTTAGAGCAGTAGCGCATACGGATACCGATTTTTTTATGCTTTCTATTGCGCGTCCAGCCCTATTGTATAAAACGGGAGACACTGGTAAATTGGAATTGGTTTATAAAGAAGAAGAAGCATCAGTTTTTTATGATGCTATGAAATTTTGGAACAATAATGAAGGCATTGCCATAGGTGATAGTATGAATGGATGTTTGTCTGTTATCATTACGCGTGATGGAGGAAAAACTTGGTACAAACTCCCTTGTTCACAATTACCGGAAGGTATTGAAGGAGAAGGAGCTTTTGCAGCTAGCAATACTAATATAGCTATTGTTGGTGATAAAACATGGATAGCAACTACTAAAGGACGTATTTATTTTTCTGGAGATAAAGGTAAAACATGGGAGATATTTAGAACACCAATTGCTGGTTTGGGTGATACACATGGTATTTACTCCTTAGATTTTTTCGATGGGAACTTGGGCTTTGCCATAGGTGGAGATTACACCAAACCACAAGAAAACAAAAAGAATAAAGCCATTACTATTGATGGTGGGAAATCCTGGCGCTTAGTTGCTGATGATACAGAGCCAGGTTATAAGAGTTGTGTTCAGTTTGTACCTATGCGTAGCGGTAATGAATTGGTGGCCGTTGGATTTACAGGAATATCATATTCTAAGGATAAAGGTGAAACTTGGACAGAATTATCAGAAGAATCCTTTTATACACTACGATTTTTAAATGATAGTATAGCGTACGCAGCTGGGAAGAATAGAATTGCTAAATTGATTTTTAGGTAATAAAAAAGAAAGACAAAAGCTTTCCTTTTTATTATTTTTTAGAATCTTTTCCTTTGTTTCGATACTGACGTATCAGTTGCCGTTTAAAATCTTCCTCAATACGGATAAGCATATATGTTTTTTTACTAGAAAGGACCTTACTTATTTTCTGGTAGTATGCTTTAGAGAGCCGAAGCTTATCTTCTTCAAATTTAAAATGATATTCTAAGAACGTATTTGCTTCAGCATCTGTTAATGATTCATTAGATTTGTTTTTACTTCTTTTAGATCGTTGTTCTTTGTGTAGGGAATACATTTCCTTTTCATAGGCGTCGTACACCGGCCAAAAATTCTTTGCTTCACTACTAGTTAATGCTAGTTTTTCAGTGAAATAAGCAACTTTTAATGATTTTATTTTTTCCCAATCATTTTTTTCTTGGGCATAAAAAACCAGAGTCCCCATTAAAAAAATGGTGGTTATTAAGATACTTTTACGTAGATTATTCATAATTTTCTAAATATAATTCTTGAATATCTATACCATTGTTAGATTCCAAGTAGTTTATAATCTGTTCTTCATTAATTTTTGTATCAATAACATCCGTTATTTCAAACTCATCAATGGGTAGCATTTGGGCTAGATCATAGGTGCTCAAATCTAAATCCATATCATTAAAATAACTATCTATTTCAGTACTTGCCAGGTCTTGAAAAGACACAGTAGTTGTATAGTTGTTAAATAGTATTGTTATAAAAAGAACAATAGCTGCAGCCACAGCAGAAACTAGATAATATTTTTTTCTATAGGACGCTAGTTTAATTACTTTAGGTTCTAGATTATGTATTCTTTTTTGCACATTGGTATGTACGGTATCAAAATAATTATCAGGAACATTAAAACCGTCATTTTTAGGAATAGCAGTGTCACTTACAATATTGCTGTAAATTTTTTCTGAGAGCTTATCAAAATAAGAATCAGGTATTTTAAAACCGTTATTTTTATATAACTTTTTCATACTTATATTTGACTATCAATCCTTTAAAAGGTTTAATTGTTCTTTAAAAAATATTCTATTTTTTTTGCTGCCTGGTGGTAGGACGCTTTTAATCCCCCAACCGTGGTTCCTAATATATCTGAAATTTCTTCGTACTTTAATTCGTCAAAGTATTTCATATTAAAAACTAATTTTTGTTTTTCTGGAAGGGTAGCAATTGCTTTTTGCAATTTTAATTGAATTTCATCACCTTCAAAATAAACATCAGATTCTAGGTTCTCTAAAAGCAGGTTGTGTAACTCCTCGTTAGAAACCCCTAACATTTTTGATTTTGATTTTAAAAAAGATAATGACTCGTTGGTGGCAATTCTATAGATCCACGAAAAGAGTTTACTGTCTCCCTTAAAATTTTGAATGTTTTTGTACACTTTAATAAAAGTGTTTTGTAAAACATCATCTGCATCGTTATGATTTAAAACGATTTTACGAATATGCCAATAGAGCCTTACTTTATAGGTGTCCACCAACGTCTCAAAAGCTTTCGCTTGAGAACTTTCCGCCTTTAATTGATGTACTAAAGTTTCTTCTACAATCAAAATCCGTAAACTAATTTAAATATTAGACAATTTAAAAAGGAAAAGGTTTAATCACTTGTAGCGGTTTCCTACATGATTTTAAAATGAATAATCACTTCATTCCTTATAATCTTGGCCGGCGCTTCTGGAATTTACGAATCAAAAGATTGCATTTCTACTAATTTTTTATAAACGCCATTTGCAGTAATTAATTCTGAATGTGACCCTTGTTCCACAATTTCACCTTTTTGTAAGACCACAATTTTATCTGCGTTCTGTATCGTAGATAATCGATGGGCAATAACAATGGAGGTTCTGTTTTTCATCATTTTTTCTAAAGCATCTTGTACCAAGCGTTCACTTTCAGTATCTAAGGCAGAAGTGGCCTCGTCCAATATCATAATTGGAGGATTTTTAAGTACAGCACGTGCAATAGAAAGGCGCTGTTTTTGACCGCCACTAAGCTTATTTCCGCTATCCCCAATATTGGTATGGTAACCATTGGGTTGCTCTGTGATAAAATCATGTGCATTGGCAATTTTTGCCGCAGCCATAACTTCTTCATCTGTTGCGTTGGGCTTGCTTAGAGCAATATTGTTTTTAATAGTATCATTAAATAAGATGGAATCTTGGGTAACAAGCCCTATTAAATCTCTTAGTGATTTTTTTGTTAAGTCTTTTATGTTAACTCCGTCTATCTCTATGGCACCTTCATTTACATCATAAAACCGAGTTACAAGATTTGCTATTGTGCTTTTTCCACTGCCAGACTGACCAACCAAGGCTATTGTTTTTCCTTTGGGTACCGTAAGGTTAAAGTTTTTTAGGACATAATCATCTTCATATTTAAATGAGGTATTTTTAACGGCAATGTCTTGGACAAAGGCTTCTTTGTTTAATGCATTTTCTTTTTCTGCAATAGGATTTTTCGTTTCTAAAATTTCTAAAACTCTTTCGGCCGCAGCGTTCCCTTTTTTTACACCGTAAGAGGCTTTGCTTATTGCTTTAGCAGGCGTTAGTATTTGATATGCTAATCCCATATAGGTTATAAACATTTCTGGTTCTAAGGTTTTGTCAACCAAAACCATTTGTCCCCCGTACCACAATAAAATACCAATAACAGCAATTCCTAAAAATTCACTTGCAGGCGATGCTAGATTTTGTCTGTTTAGTAGGCTGTTAGAGTATTTGTAAAATTTAGAAGTTGAGTTTTGAAAGGTATTGCTAAATGTTTTTTCTGCATTAAATGCCTTAATAACGCGTAACCCTCCCAAGGTTTCTTCTAGAATGGATAAGAAGGTGCCTTGCTCTTTCTGCACCTTGTCCGACTTTTTTTTTAATGACTTCCCTATCAAAGAGATTAAAAATCCAGAAATCGGTAAGAAAATAAAAACAAATAAGGTTAATTGTGGACTAAAGGCAACCATAGCCGCAATGGTGAAAATAATGGTCAGTGGTTCTCTAATAATTAATTCTAAAACAGATAAAAATGAATGTTGAATTTCTAAAACATCAGAGGTTATCCTAGCTATGGTATCACCTTTTCTTTTTTCTGAATAGTAAGAAATTGGGAGTTCCATAGTTTTATCATACAATGCATTTCTTAAATCTTTAAGAACACCGTTTCTTAAAAAGGTAATAAAATACATAGCCAGATAACCAAATACATTTTTTAGAAAAAACATAGCGAGTACCAAACCAACCATGAGCATTAATGCTTCTCCTTGGTTGTCCTCACCTACATTTTTGGTTACAAAAAAGTTTAGGTAGTCTATTGCATAATCTTTAATAGCGGTAATACCTTGCCATTCAGGCTTTGTTGTAATGCTTTTTGTTTGTTTAAAGAGTACTGCGAGCATTGGAAACAATGAAACCATTGCTAGGGTACTAAACAAAGCATAAAAAATATTGGCAATTATATTTAGGATTGCATACCTTCTATAAGGTTTTGCAAAACGAAGTATTTTTTTAAAATATTCCATTAACTGATATTGAGCTCTTTTAAGATTCTATTAATTTTAGCGTCTAATTGGTCATTCACTCTTACATAATCTTCAGCTTTATTTAATTTGGTATTAATACTGAAATAGAATTTTATTTTAGGCTCAGTTCCACTAGGTCTAGCCGCCATTTTTGTGCCATCTTCTGCAATGTAGATTAATACATTGGATTTGGGAATGGAGATGTCTTTTTCTTCTCCTGTAATTACATTTTTAGCTATTGATGTATTGTAATCTTCTACCCATTCTATTTTAGAACCATCTATTGATGCCACAGGTTTTTCTTTAAAATCGATCATCATTTGCTTAATCTCTTCTGCACCAGCTATTCCTTTTTTAGTTAAAGAGATTAATTTTTCTTTGTAAAAGCCACAAGCTACATAGCAATCTATTAAATCTTTGTAAAAAGAACTGCCGTTGGCTTTTGCACTTGCTCCAATTTCACAGGCCAATAGGGTAGCGGTAACGGCGTCTTTATCGCGTACAAAATCACCTATCATATACCCAAAACTTTCTTCGCCACCACCAACAAAATGTTGTTTCGGTGCATCTTTAATCATTTTAGCAATCCATTTAAATCCAGTTAATGCCGTTTTGCATTCAACCTTATATAATTTAGCCAATTGATCCATCATTGGCGTAGAAACAATGGTAGAGCCAATAAATTCATTCCCTGTCATTCCCTTTTGCTTGCGCTGTTCTAAAAGAAATTGGGTCATTAAAATCATAGTTTGATTGCCATTTAACAATTCTATTTTTCCATCAAGGTTGCGAACAGCAATCCCTAATCTATCACAATCAGGATCGGTACCAATTACAATATCTGCTCCAATTTCTTCTGCTTTTTTGATAGCAATTGAAAGTGCTTCAGGCTCTTCAGGATTAGGAGATTTTACCGTTGGAAAATTGCCATCTGGCTTGGCTTGCTCCTCTATGATTGTTACATTTTTATACCCAGCACGTTTTAAAACTTCAGGGACAGCTGTAATGGATGTGCCGTGTAATGAAGTAAAAACAATTTTAAAATCATCCTTGCCCTTCGCATTAAAGCTTCCGTTTTTAACAGATGCTTCTATAAAAGCTTCATCAACTTCTTTATCTATCAGTTTAATTTTAGTTGCATCCGCATTAAAATTAATTTTATCAAAAGAAAGGTTACTTATTTCATTAATTATTTCTTTGTCTTGTGGTGGCACAATTTGTCCGCCATCTTTCCAATACACTTTATAGCCATTGTATTCTGGAGGATTATGAGAAGCAGTAAGCACAATACCTATATTACAATTTAGGTATCTAACAGCAAAAGATAATGCAGGTGTAGTTCTAAGTTCAGAAAAAAGGTAAACCTGTATGCCGTTAGCAGAAAAAACTTCAGCCACTGTTTTTGCAAGTGTATCACTATCATGTCTGCAATCGTATGCAATTACAACTTTTAAGTCGTCCTGATTTGGGAATGTTTGTTTAAGATAATTGCTAATACCTTGTGTGTTTTTTCCTAAGGTATATTTGTTGATTCTATTTGTGCCAACACCCATTATGCCACGCATCCCTCCAGTTCCAAATTCAAGATCCTTGTAAAAACTATCTTTCAATTCTTCTTGATCGTTTTTTATAAGGTTTTCTACTTTTGTTTTAGTTTCAAAATCAAAAGTATCTGTTAGCCAGATTTGTGCTGCTTGTATAATAGAGCTCATTGCAATTTTATTTAAATTTAAAATACTTATTTGGTTGTTGTGTTTATTTCTTCAGAAATTGTATATCGGGTTTCATTTTTTTTAGAGCGTACCATTATTTCTCCTAAAAATCCAGCTAAAAATAACTGAGACCCCATAATCATTGCTGTTAAGGCAATGTAAAATTGCGGACGATCAGTGATTAATCTGCCAAAAGGATTAAGAAGTACCTTATCTATGCCTAAATATAATGCAAAACCAAACCCAATGCTAAACATTAGTGCGCCAAGTGCTCCAAAAAGATGCATAGGTCTTTTTCCAAATTTAGATAAAAACCAAATCGTAATTAAATCTAAAAATCCATTTATAAAACGTTCTGCTCCAAATTTTGTTTTTCCGTATTTACGAGCTTGGTGCTGTACTATTTTTTCATCAATTTTGCTAAATCCAGCATTTTTGGCTAATACTGGAATATAACGATGCATTTCTCCTGATACTTCAATGTTCTTTACCACGATATTTTTATAGGCTTTAAGGCCGCAATTGAAATCGTGTAATTTAACACCAGATGTTTTTTTAGCTGCCCAATTAAAGAGTTTGGATGGTGTGTTTTTAAAGATAACAGAATCGTATCTTTTTTTCTTCCAACCAGAAATTAAATCAAAATCACCTTTAATGATTAGACTGTAAAGTTCTGGAATTTCTTCAGGGTTGTCTTGAAGATCAGCATCCATAGTAATAATTACCTCACCTTGTGCCGCTTTAAACCCGGCGTGCAGTGCCTGTGATTTTCCAAAATTCCGAAGAAAACGAATGCCTTTTACATTTTGGTTTGTTGAAGAAAGCTCGGATATTATTTCCCATGAATGGTCCGTGCTACCATCATCTATAAATAGTATTTCGTATAAAAAATGATTGGATTGCATCACAGGTACAATCCAATCATGTAGTTCTTTTAATGATTCTTCCTCGTTTAATAGGGGAATAACAATAGATAAATTCATAGTGTACTATTGGAAATAGATTCAAAAGTACAAATATTAAATTATTCTGGTCTTTGTTTTTTAACAATTAAGCCTGTAATAAGTCCAATAATTAATCCGATGATTATAGGAAGAATTACTCCAATGGCATAACCAATAACTTTTTGTATGGCCAATCCTTGTTCCCATTGCTCATCTGTCATTTGTGGATATTGTTGTAATGCCTGTTGTTTTCCAACTTCAATTAAGGATGCCCCTACTGCAGGATCTATTACTTGGGTGAGTAGGTATTGAAATACAAGGGAAATTATACCATTTATTAACGCTATGGCTGCTCCAATCTTTAAGGCTTGCGACAAAGTAATATAACCTGCATTAACCTTTTTAAACTGTAGTATTCCTAAAACGATTATCACAATAAGTATAGCAAGGCCTACAAGTTGAATTCCAACATTGGTAGCCGATTCTGCTATCATATCATTAAAATATAGCATAAGTGTAAATACGATGCTTATTACGCCACCTATAAGTCCATAGGTCCATCCAATTTTTCCTGTATTTGGTTTGTCTTTTTCCATTTTTAGATTATTTTAGTTGTTGACGTATTAGTAATTTATTCTTGAAATTTGTTACACTTAAAAGTAGAATAATTTTTCTTTATCTTTTTTGTGCTTAAAAATTGTAAATTTAATAAAAATGCTTATTTTTGCACCGCTAAATTTATTTAGAAGAATTAAAGTATTTAAAGATGAGAAAAGGTATACACCCAGAGAATTATAGAATGATAGCGTTTAAAGATATGTCAAATGACGAGGTATTTTTAACAAAATCTGCTGCAGAAACAAAAGAAACTTTAGAGGTTGATGGCGTAGAGTATCCATTAATTAAATTAGAAATTTCTAGAACGTCGCATCCGTTTTATACTGGAAAAGCTAAATTGGTAGATACAGCTGGTCGTATTGATAAGTTTAAAAATAAATATAAGAAATTTACAAAGTAATAATTTCTTAATTATACAGTTATAAAAGTCACATTCCGATTACAATCGGAATGTGACTTTTATAGTTTCACACAATACCTAAAGTATGAATTACATTTTGTTTGACGGTACAGTTAGAAAGGCATTATTGCCTTTTACTTATACAAGGCCGGTTGCCGATATTAGAATTGGTATTTTAACCATTCGTGAAAAATGGGAAAAATACCTAGGCAATACAACGAGTACTATTACTGAAGATTATTTAAGTGAAAAATTCCCTATGGTAGAATTAGAGGAAAATGTGATGATCAATGCATCTTATTTACCAAATACTAAATTAGTAGGATTAATAGAGGGACTGAAAGAAAATCAAGTTATTTATCACAAGGATAATATTGTTGCATTTTTTGCAAAGGATGTTCAAGAAGAAATAGATTTTGACCTGTATGATGCTATTGAGTTTGTTGAAGATGTCATAACTATTGAGCATACTTGGGATATTTTTTCTAAAAATGAGGAAGCATTACAAGCAGACTTTGATTTAGTAACAGCTGGTAGAAAGACTGCGCCAATCTCTAAGACTAATATTTTGATAAAACCAGAACGTATTTTTATAGAAGAAGGGGCTGTAGTAGAGCATTGTATGCTTAATGCAACGAACGGACCAATTTATGTAGGTACTAATGCAGAAATATGGGAAGGAGCTATGGTGCGTGGCGGTTTGGCATTATGTAATAATGCAGTCATTAAAATGGGAGCAAAAATATATGGAGCAACCACAATAGGGCCTTATGGTAAAGTTTGTGGAGAAGTTAGTAATTCTGTTATTTTTGGGTATTCTAGTAAAGGGCATGAGGGGTATTTAGGAAATTCTGTGCTAGGAGAATGGTGTAATATTGGTGCAGATTCTAATAACTCTAATTTAAAAAATAACTATGCCCAAGTTAGAATTTGGAATTATGATACTGAAAGCTTTGAGCAAACGGGTCTTCAATTTTGCGGATTAATGATGGGGGATCATAGCAAGAGTGCTATTAATACGATGTTTAATACAGGAACTGTGGTTGGTGTAAATGTCAATATCTATGTGCCAGGATTTCCAAGAAATTTTATACCTAGTTTTAGTTGGGGAGGAGCATCGGGATTTTCTACATATACACCTAAAAAGGCTTTTGAAACTGCTAAAGTTATGATGGCTAGGCGCAATGTTGAGTTTACAGATGAAGATGCAGCCATTTTAAATTATGTTTTTGAAGAAAGTAAAAAATGGAGAAAAGATTAAACTTTCGGTAAGAAACTTAACTTATAAAGATAGTTTTAATTTGTTTTTGTATTTTAACATTTAATTTTATTTAATCTGCTGTAGAATTAAAATTAAATGAAAAAGCTAACCTTAATCCGTCACGGAAAATCTTCTTGGGAGTACAATGTGTCCGATAGGGATAGACCCCTTTTAGAGCGAGGAATAAAGGATGCATATTTAGTAGCTTCAGCAATTGAGGAACATACTTTAGATGCTGTTTTTTCTAGTCCAGCGAATAGAGCATTACATACCTGTTCCATATTTTTGAGAGTGTTTAATATACCTTCAAATCAAGTGCGTGTTTATGACGAGTTGTACGATTTTTCGGGAGAGCAAGTACTAAAGTTTATTCATAGTTTAGATAATAAATTACAAAATGTGGTTATTTTTGGTCATAACCACGCCTTTACATCTCTTGTGAATATGTTAGGTAGTGTGACAATAAATAATGTTCCAACAGCCGGTTTAGTAAAATTAAAATTTGATGTTTTAGAATGGAGTTCTGTCACGAAGGGAGTTACCGAAAAAATAATGTTTCCGAAAAATTTAAAAAATGAATAAAAATAAAAATCAATATATAAATAGAGAAATAAGTTGGCTTAGTTTTAATGAACGTGTATTACAAGAAACGGCAGATGTAAACGTGCCTTTGATAGAAAGAATGCGATTTTTAGGGATATTTTCCAATAATTTAGATGAATTTTTTAAAGTGCGTTATGCAACGGTTAAAAGAATTGTAGATGCTGGAAAAACAGGAAAAAGTGTTTTGGGTGGAGAAAAAGCCAAAGATATATTAGAAGAAATAACGACCATTGTAATAAAACAGCAAAGTAAAAGTTTAGAAATTTTAGGAGCTATTGAAAAGGAGTTAGAAACAGAAAATATATTTATAATAGATGAAAATGAAGTAACAGACTCGCAAGCTGTATTTCTTAAGAGCTACTTTATGCAAAAAGTTAGCCCTGTTTTATTAACGATTATTCTAAACGATTTAAGAGAATTCCCATTATTAAAAGATACTGCTGCATACTTGGCTGTAAAAATGGTATTGATAAATGAAGTTGATGGTAATGAAAATAAAGAGAATAAGTACGCATTAATAGAAATTCCAAAAGATATAGATCGTTTTGTGGTGCTACCAAATGAAGGGGATAAAAATTATATTATACTGTTAGATGATTTAATTCGGTATTCATTGCGTCATATATTTACGATGTTCACGTTTGAATCTATTTCTGCACATATGATTAAAATTACACGGGATGCAGAGTTGGATATGGACAATGATCTAAGTAAAAGTTTCATTGAAAAAATATCATCTAGTGTAGAACACCGTAAAATTAGTGATCCAGTACGCTTTGTATATGATAAAAACATTGCAGATGACACCTTGTCTTTTTTAATGGAAAAAATGGGAATTGAAGAAACAGATAGTATCATTCCTGGTGGTAAATATCATAATCGAAGGGATTATATGAAGTTTCCAAGTTTAGGGCGTCACGACCTTATGTATTCTAAAATAGCTCCTTTGCCTGTTAAAGATTTTAGTTTTCAGGGTAGTATTTTAGAACAAATAGCTCAAAAAGATTATTTGCAATACACACCTTATCATTCATTTTCTTATATCACTAAATTTTTAAGAGAAGCAGCTTTAGACCCTCAGGTAAGAACAATTAAACTTACGGTATACAGGTTAGCTAGTAATTCTCAAGTTGCGTCATCGTTAATCAATGCAGCAAAAAACGGAAAACAAGTTACGGTACAAATTGAATTGCAGGCAAGGTTTGATGAGCAGGCAAATATTGAATATGCAGAGCAATTGCAAGCTGAAGGTGTAAAACTAATTTTTGGAGTCCCTGGATTAAAAGTGCATAGTAAAATATGTGTAATAGAAAGAGAGGAGAACGATAAAATAAAACGCTACGGATTTATAAGTACGGGTAATTTTAATGAATCAACAGCAAATATTTATACAGATTATACGCTGTTTACAGCTTATTCTCCCATATTAAAGGAGTTGAATAAAGTATTTGATTTTTTTGAAACTACCTACAAAATTAATAAGTATAAACATTTAGTCGTATCTCCTCATTACACCAAAAATGTATTTATTGGACTTATAGATCAAGAAATAAAAAACGCCAGAGCAGGCGAAGAAGCATTCATTAAGATTAAGATGAATAGTTTTACTTCTTATCAAATGGTAGATAAACTATATGAGGCTAGTAATGCTGGAGTTAAAATACAGCTTATTGTTAGAGGTATTTGTTGCTTAGTTCCTGGAGTTAAGGGAATGAGTGAAAATATAGAAGCCATAAGTGTGGTTGATAAATTTTTAGAACATACAAGAGTTTTTATTTTTGGAAACAGTGGCAATTCAAAAGTTTATATTTCTTCAGCAGATTGGATGACTAGAAATTTAGACTTTAGGGTTGAAGTTGGCTGTCCCATTTACGATGAAGATATTAAACAAGAATTATTAGACACTTTTGAGATTTCTTGGAATGATAATGTAAAAGCGAGAATCTTTTCTGAACAGCAGGATAATGCGTATCTAAAAAATGATAAACGAAAACTTCGTTCGCAGTTTGCTGTGTATGAGTATTATCAAAAAAAATTAAACACTTAGGTTTTTATTGTGAGAATTTTTAAACTAGCTGCTATAGATATAGGTTCTAACGCCATTAGGTTGTTGATCCATAATGTTATAGAATCTGAAGATAAGCCAACTGAGTTTAGGAAAAGCTCTTTAATTAGAGTTCCTATACGTTTGGGTGAAGATTCATTTACGGTAGGAGAAATATCAGATAGAAATACGGAACGTATCATAGGTGCTATGAAGGCATTTAAACTTTTGATGGATGTGAATGGTGTTGAAAATTATATGGCCTGTGCAACTTCAGCCATTAGAGAAGCCAATAATGGATATGAAGTAGTTGAAAAAATTCTTGCAGAATCAGGTCTAAAAATAGAAGTGATAGACGGTAAAAAAGAAGCCGCTATAATTGCATCTACAGATCTTAAAAACCTAGTGAATAATGATCAAGCTTATCTGTATGTAGATGTGGGGGGTGGCAGTACAGAATTCACTTTATTTTCAAGAGGAGAGATAATTGTCTCTAAATCTTTTAAAATAGGTACCGTAAGATTACTTAATGATTTGGTCAGCCTAAAGGTATGGGATCAAATAGAGGTGTGGATTAAGCAGTATACTAAAGAATTATCTAAAATATCAATTATTGGTTCTGGCGGAAACATAAACAAACTACATAAAATGTCTGGTCGTAAACTGGGTGAACCCTTATCTTATATTTGGCTTAATGCACAATATCATTTTTTAGATAGTATGAGTTATGAAAATAGAATTACAGAGTTAGGGCTAAACCAAGATAGGGCAGATGTTATTATACCTGCAACCCGTATTTTTTTATCTGCAGCGAAATGGTCGGGAGCCAAAAAGGTACACGTTCCTAAAATAGGACTTTCAGATGGTATGATTAAAACCTTGTATTATAAAAGAAAGAATGATGCTGTCATATAGGTTTATCCATGAACACTATCTTTATTGCTTAATTTTTTCATTAAACCAGCTTCATATACTAGTAAATTTTCCCATTTTTCATCAACTTCTTTTCGGTCGCCGTATTGTCTTGCAAAATTTAAAAACATAGTGTAATGTCCAGCTTCACTTATCATAAGCTTGTGGTAGAACTCTGCCAGACCCTTGTCTTCTAATTCTTCAGATAGTAATCTAAAACGTTCACAGCTCCGGGCTTCTATAAGCGCTGCATACAGCAACCTATGCACTAACTGTGTTGTTCTACTGCCTCCTTTTGGAAAAAATTTTAATAGGTCTACAACATATTCGTCTTTACGATCCCTGCCCAAAGAATTTCCACGGGCAATAATGCGGTCATGCACCATTTTAAAATGCCCCATTTCTTCTCGAGATAAGGCAATCATTTCTTGTACCAATTCTGTGTATTCTGGAAAACTAACAATTAATGAAATAGCTGTAGCTGCTGCTTTTTGCTCACAAAACGCATGATCTGTTAGTATTTCATCAATATTTTTTTCTACAATATTAACCCAACGCGGATCTGTAGGGAGTTTTAAACCTAGCATATCTTATAAGTTATAGTACAAAAGTATGGATTATCATTTATAAAATTCTATTTTTTTAATAGTCTAATGCAAACTTTGAAATAATCAAATAGTGATCTGACGGAAATCCACTGGGCCAAGTGGAAATTAATTCAGTAGCTGTATTGATTAGCCCTTTTCCTTTGTAATACAGCTGATCAATTCTACTTCCTGAAGCATGTGAATATCCAGGAAAGTCTTTAGTGTTTGGGTATAAATTGCGATAAGCATCTGTAAAACCGTTACCAATCAATTTTATTGAGGCTGGGTTATCTCCTCCATCTGTTTGAGGAACTGCATTAAAATCGCCACCAAAAATAACTGGGATAGTATCCGAATTATTAAATTTTTCTTGATGAAAATCATAGACTAATGGAAAGGATGACATCCCATACCAGTTAGACATTGCATAGATGTGTTGCGTATTGCTTACAGAAATTTTTACAGCGACGTTCATAAATTCTGTCTCTTTTAAAACTTCTAATTTGTCAATTGGATAGCGACTTAATACAGAGATATTTGAGCCTTGAAAACAGTAATCCCAGTCAGAGGTAGTAGCAAAGTAATACCCCAATTCCGCAGCAATATAGTCTCCAGAAGAGTAGGTTTCTTGCATCAAAATAATATCAATCTTATTTTTTTTGATTAGTTCAGCGATGCGTATGCGCGAATCCCAACCATCTCCGTTCACGGTAAAGTGTTTTCCACCATGCCATATGTTCCACGACGCTACGGTAATAGAGTCTTGCTTTTTTTCTAATTTAAAAGCCGTGGTGTTTTTATATTTTGAATAGCTGTTACGGACTTCATCAGGTGATAATGTATGATTCCAAATGGTAAGGTCATCCATAGAAAACTCTGATGGGTACAATTGCTCTTCATTGGTGTACTGTTTGGCGTAATAGTTGTTTATGGTTACCCTGCCATTTTTTAGGCTGTATAATTTGCTTATAGGCTTCAGTTTTGTTAATTCCATATTTTGGAAAACAGTATAGGGGTTTGTAGATAACTTTCCTCTGGCTTTCAGCACCGCATTAAACAATACTTTTTTTTCTTTGGATAAAGTTTCGGTAGTATTCTTGGATTTTCTAGTATATAATTCTTTTGGATCTACAATGAGGCTTAGAAATTCTTCTTCCGAAACATTTTCGGTAGCTAAATTATTAAATGCATCCACTAGTGCTTGTAGTGCTACAGCGCCAGTTGAAATACTTGGTAGTATATTGGTGTTGTAATTGAAATTATTTTTCTTAGAACCTATTACGAGTGGATTAGTATTTTTAAAATCAAACCCCACATTATAAATGGCTTTGGCTTGGCTGTCATAGTACAAACGGATTTCTGACAACTCTTTGCTGTAGGTCATCGTTAATTGGTGCCAGATACCATCATTTAATGGTGATTTTTCTCCATTGCTTCTTTCGTAATTAAGGCGTCGGTTACCAGAACCAATAGTCCAAGCAAAGGTGCCTCCAGAACTATACAAAGCCCATCCTGAGTTTTTTTGAGTTAGAATGCCTTTGTCTAAAAAATCTTTTTGAGAAAGGAGAACGGTTGAGTTTTTTGAGGTTGTTTTCACCCAAAACTGTACCGTAAAATCTTCAGAACCATCTAAGGATAGATTGTCTAGTGATAAAGTCACATAATTGCTATTGGGAGTTATTGATAGTGCTTGTTTGTGAATTCCTTCAGCAAATGAATAATGATCTCCCTTAAATTCATGAGGACCACTTTTTGTATTTTGATTAAAATTGAATTGTAATATATGGGGATGTTTGTCTTTAGTGTTTGTTTGGGAGTGCCCTAGTAGAGAAAAGAATAATACGCATAGGGTTATTTTTAGGTTATTTTTTATTTGAATTTTTTTCATAAAATGACTAGTTGAAAAAGGGCTGTTAGGCGAGTGTAATAATTGCAAAGTAAAAATATGAAATATCATTCTTTAAAATAAAAAAAAAGACATACTTTCTATGATAGAAAATATGCCTTTTAATGGTTTTTATGGTTGGTTAGTGTGCTATTTATTTTAAAGAATTAATCCAAGCGGCAATTTGCAAAGCTTCTCCTTTGGGAACTTGCGGCATTGGAGCCATTGGAGTAGCGTACTCAGGCCAGTTCTTTGGTTGTGGATTGTATATTAATTCTACTATTTTTTCATTGGAATATTTCCGCTTCGCAATCTCTTTAAAAGAGGGGCCAACAACCCGTTTGTCTTTTTGATGACAAGCTACACAAGTGTTGGAGGTTAATAAAGGTTGTATGTCTTTATCAGACAAAATAGCTAGCCCGCTAGTTTTCTTTGGGATGGTTTTTTTAGTAACTATTTTCTTTTTGGATGCGCTAGATCGCTTGGTAGAAAGGACTGAAGTGGTTAGCTTTTTGCCTTCTGGTATATTGTTTAAGGTGTAATAAAATGTAGGATGAAGGGTGGTGTTTTCACTCTCCTTAGCTTTCACTCCTGGCAATGTAATTTCATGCACATAATATTGCCTTAAATTATCAGTTACAATTCTTACTTTTAAACCATCATCACTTACCTTAACACCCTTCAGTTTTATAGTCTCAATATTAGTTTGCGGACTACCATAAGCGGCATGGTATTTATAGATATAGCTTTTTCCTTGGTACGAATCTAAATCTTCAGCAGAAGCTTTGTCAACGGGCATTGTAAATTCAATTTCAAAACCATCTGGCATTGCTTTTACAGTTTTCATTTCAAAGGGAGTACGGCCTGTCCAACTTAAATATTGCAACCCAGAATTAGTAGTTCCGGCAGATCCCCAGCCACGATTTGTTTCACCAACAAAAAGCCTTCCATTGTGATCAAAATCCATACGCATTACCCCAGACTGAAAGCCTGATCTAAAATCAAAGGCAACACCTTGGTATTCTCCTTTTATTTTTTCTAATACAATACGCATAATTTTACTTTGGCCCATATCACCAATAAGTAATTGACCACTAAATGGACCAAACTTTCCATCTGTTTTATCTTCAAGAATTTCAGAATTTGAAATTCCCAAGATACCATGTGGCAAAATAACAGCAGGTAATTGTAATTCAGGAAACGATTTTTTTAGTTCGTAAGCAAAATCAGGGTTTTCTTCATCATTAATATTTTCAGGCTTTACATAGCGTCCATTTTTGCGTACTTGTCTTTTGTCAATTTTACTATAAAATTGTTCTTCTGTAAGCTGTACGGGAGAACCTTTTTCTCCTGACCATTTTAGACCTGCAGGATGACCTGCAAATGCACCCTTTGGTAAATGCCATAGCGCACCAGATCCAACCCAGTCTCCTTGATTGTCAGTGTAAAACAATTCATCATTATATAAACCATATCCTGCAGGAGAACGCATACCAGTTGCCCAAGGTTCCATAGTACCATCTTCAGATATTTTCATTGTCCAAGCCCTCCAAGGCACTCTACTTTCTCCACGCCACCATTCTTCATTACCAAAGGCAACATTTGCAGTAACAAAAAATGAGTTGTCTGGTGCTAAAACTGGCCCAAAAGAATATTCATGATAATGTGTAGATAGTGGCCAAGCATATATGGTTTGGTATACATCGGCAAGACCATCAACATCAGAATCTATTAGTTTTGTAAGTTCACCTCTTTGTACGGTATACAGTGCTCCATCTTTGTAGGCTAGTCCTAAGGGTTCATGTAAGCCAGATGCAAACTTTTTAAATGTGGGTTGAACCCCATTCTCCATTGCAGGGTTTTCAATAATCCAAACATCACCTCTGCGGGTACAAACAGCTAGGTTTCCATTTGGTAAAGATAAAACGCCACCGCCTTCAACTAAAACACCTTCTGGTGTAGGTACCGTTGTAATTCTATAATAATCATTTTCTTTCGTGTTATTTTGTGCCTCAATAGAGTACTGAGATAGAAAAAGAAGAGTTAAAAATGCTAGAACTCTTACGTTTTTAATTATATGTTTTTTATGAATTTTCATATCTATTACCAAATTATTTCATATTTAATAGTACTACCATTTACAGGAATTATTAATTCTGATTCGCCATTTATGGTTCTTATAGTTGCTTTTTGTCCAGATAATACATTTACATAATACTCTTGGTTATTTATAGTAAAAGAACCATCTTTTAAAGGAGTAATACTACCTGAAGCTATTTTATAATACCAATTAGTTGCACCTACAGTAGAGAAATTGATTTCATTTATGAAATGAGTTTTATTTTCAGATGGCGTTATTTTGTTTTCGATAGTAACCCCTTTGTATTCACTTTTAAATACAGGAAGGCCAGTAGTTGATTCAATAGAATACCCTAAAGGTTTAAAATCTGTAGTATTTCCAGTTTCAGGAAAAGCTGTCTGCATAGTATTAAGTTCAGCTAAGGGTTGATTTAAAAAGGTCCATTGTACAGCACCTTTTGGATTAAAAGAACCATTTCCACGGCTGTGCCACATGGGTGTAGCATCTATAAAATCGCCTCGCCAAACTCCAACAAGGTTGGCAGCACCTAGATCATATACAAAATTTAAACCCTCAGGCGTTCCAACACCAATGGTATGCGAAAGTCTTTTTTGGTTACCTTTAAAATTCACGAAACCTCTTAATAAACTTGGTTTTGAATTAGCCGTAACATAGATAGGTGAAACTGAATTTACTAGAGGTGGATACGAATCTAATGTATGAAATTTCTTAGGATTTGTATTACTGCCTTTAATAGTAAGACCTAGACGGGGTGCTCTCCAACCAGCTGATTTTATATTTGTAAAGGAAAATGGATATTTACCTGGTGATAATTCTATTGTTGCATCTAGGATTCCTTGGTCGCTAGGTGAGTTCTTTTTAATGATAGATTTTCCATCCAAAACAAAATCAACACCACCTGTATAACCTACAGATATTGTATAGTCATCTTGTTCGTTAATATTTAGAATTCCAGTGTATTGAATACCTAAATTGTCTTCTTCATCTACAACGTTAATATCAATTAATTTAGCTTCTTTTTCTAAAGAAGATTTGTTGGTATTAATATCCTCCAAACCTTTAAAAATATTTTTGTATGTCTTGTATTTTAATGATGTAATTTCTACATCGGATTCTTTTAACAATTGGTAACTTATATTCCTAAAGGCCATTGGCCCATGATCTCCTTGTATTAATAATGGTCCTCTAGTGGTTTCTTCCTTTGATATTGGTCCGCCGGTTGGTAAAGGAACTTCGACATTGTTGTGTATTTGAATACCGTTTAATTCGACAGAAACAAATTTTGCATTCGCGATTTTATCACCTTGAGCATTAAATTTTGGAGCTTGAAAATGTATGGAAATCTTTTGCCATAAACCAGGTGCTTTTGCTGCATTTGTAATGGGTGCTATGCCTCTGAATATTGTACCAGGTTCCTCTTCCCAATTTCGGTGTATTCCACCCAAATCGTTATGCTTAGGTTGATTAACATCCCAGCTGTCTTTAATCTGTAATTCATACCTGCCTTGTAAGTAAATACCAGAATTAGATCCCTTGGGTATCAGTACTTCTAGTTCTAATTTAAGGTCCCCATGTTCCCACTTTGTTAGGAGATGGTCTTTTTGTGTAGCATTGTAATTGTTAAATAAAATTCCGCTTCCTTCTTCTATGGATACAGGTTTTGGAGCTTCAATAGCGTTTTTCTTCTTTTTTCTTTTTCTTTTTTTTGTGTCAACATCAGGTTTTACTTCATTGGCGTGTACATCTATATTCCTATCAACTAGTACATTGCCAACAATTTTCCAATTGCCTGCTTGGCTTCTAAAACTATCCATAGTATCTAAGGATAATTGCTCTTGTGCATATAGGCCAATTGAGAGGCATATGAATAGAACAGAGAGTTTAATTTTCATAAAATTTAGCTTAGTTTTTAAATTAAAAATTTAAATGTAAGACAAATCATTTGTACTAAATTGAAAAACAATAAATATGTCACAAAATCATCTGATTTGTTAAATGCTGTAAGGTGGAGGTTAAATGTTTTATATGTTTTTGACAAAAACATTGTAATGTGTTGATAGTTAGGTTAATGTGTATTTTTTTATTTTTCTAATTCTGTGTAGGGACTCTATTTTGTTTTGCGAATATACTTTGTGAATCAACCTTTACTGAAATTGTTCATAGATATCATTTTTTCATTGCATTAAATTTATTTAATTTGGTAAGCTTATAAAGAGAATAATTAAATTCATTCCCAAAATAAATAATTATGAATAAAACTATTATATCTTCACTGCTATTATTTTTGGTTTTTGCATTTTGTATATCCTTTATAAAGAAAGAAGACAAAATATTGGTTTTTAGTAAAACGGCAGGTTTCAGACATAGTTCAATTGAAGCTGGCGTTGCGTCCCTTAAAAAAATGGGAAAAGAGAAAGATTTTACTGTCGTTGCCACGGAGGATGCAACTTTTTTTACAAAAGATGTATTGAAAACATATGCAGCAGTAATTTTTTTAAACACAACAGGGGATATTCTTAATGACGTACAACAAGTTGCATTTGAAAAATACATACAAGCTGGAGGTGGTTTTGTAGGCGTACATGCGGCTACGGATACGGAATATGAGTGGCCTTGGTATAACAAACTGGTTGGTGCATATTTTTTAAACCATCCCAAGCAGCAAGAAGCAACTTTAACTATTGTAGATAAAACACATAGTTCAACAAAGATGTTGGGTGAGACTTGGCGAAAGTTTGATGAGTGGTATAACTTTAAAGATATTAACCCAGACATTAACGTTGTTATAGAAATTGATGAGAGAAGTTATAAAGGAGGTGAAAATGGAGCGCATCATCCTATTTCTTGGTACCATGATTATGATGGTGGAAGAGCTTTTTATACAGAAATGGGTCACACAGATGAGACTTTTAAAAATCCAAAATTTTTAGAACATTTATATAAGGGTATAAAATATGCCATAGGCCATAAAAAATGAAATTTAAATAGCGTTATAAACACAAATAGCTCAAAAAAAAGAGGGTTGTCTGAAGTGTATGAAAACCAGGTACTTTTAGGTAAAACAAACCAGGGTAATTACACAATAAGTTGCCCGTTAACCAACAAATAAAATGATGAATCAAATAATTAAATCGACCATAGTACTACTGGTCTTTACAATTTTTTTATCCTGTGAAAAGAAGGAAGAAAAAATATTAGTTTTTAGTAAAACTGCAGGTTTTAGACACGGTTCAATAGAAGCGGGTATTGCTTCCTTAGAAAAAATGGGGAAAGAGAAGAATTTTGCTGTGGTAGCCACAGAAGATGCGACATTTTTCACGGAAGATTTATTGAAACAATATTCTACTGTAGTCTTTTTAAATACTACGGGGGATATTCTTAACGATGTGCAACAAGCAGAATTTGAAAGGTATATACAAGCAGGAGGAGGTTTTGTAGGGGTGCATTCGGCAACAGATACCGAATATGAGTGGCCTTGGTATAATAAATTAGTTGGTGCATATTTTTTAAGTCATCCTCACCAGCAAGAAGCAACTTTAAATATTGTAGACAAGACACATAGTACAACAAAGATGTTGGGCGATACTTGGCAGAAATTTGATGAGTGGTATAATTTTAAGGATGTTAACCCTGATATTAATGTACTTATTGAAATTGATGAGAATAGTTATGAGGGCGGTAAAAATGGAGAACACCATCCTATTTCGTGGTATCATGATTATGATGGAGGAAGGGCTTTTTATACGGAGATGGGACATACAGATGAAACTTTTGAAAACCCAAAATTTTTAACACACCTCTATGAAGGGATTAAGTATGCGATTGGAAATAATAAATTGAATTATGATTTAGCTGTTGCAGAGCGTATCCCTGAAGAAAATAGGTTTGCGAGAGAAGTGTTAGATTTTAATTTGAATGAGCCAATGGAGCTTGATGAGCTTCCAGGGCGAGGCATTTTGTTTGTAGAGCGCAGAGGAGCATTAAAGTTATATGATTTTGAAGCAAAACAAACCAAAGTAATAGCACAACTAGATGTGCGTTATCACAATGAAGACGGACTTATAGGTCTTGCGGTAGATCCAAACTACACTGCAAATAATTGGATTTACTTGTTCTATGCAACTAATAATGGAAAAATTCAACAACACATATCTAGGTTTACACTTAAGGATGATGTTCTAGATATGGCATCCGAAAAAATTATATTGACAATACCAACAGAAGAGAGTTGTTGCCATAGTGGTGGTTCATTAGAGTTTGGTCCTGATGGTAATTTATTTATTGGTGTAGGAGATAATACAAATCCATTTGCATCTGATGGTTTTGCGCCAATAGATGAACGAGAAGGAAGAGAATCTTGGGATGCACAAAGGTCCGCGGGTAATACTAATGATTTAAGAGGTAAAATATTAAGAATATCACTAAAAGATGACGGTACGTATACCATTCCTAAAGGAAATTTATTTCCAGAAGGAACCCCCAAAACCCGACCAGAAATTTATGTAATGGGGTTAAGAAATCCGTTTCGATTATCTGTAGATAATGAAACAGGGTATGTGTATTGGGGTGATGTAGGTCCAGATTCTGGTAAAGATAATGATAACAGAGGTCCAAAGGGAATGGGAGAATTTAACCAAGCCAGAACAGCAGCTAATTATGGTTGGCCATATACACGTGGAAATAATCAGGTGTATAACGATTATGATTTTACTTCAAATACATCGGGTTCAAAATTTGATCCTAACAACCTTATAAACGATTCGCCAAACAATACAGGGGTTCAAAAACTTCCCCCAGCACAGAAATCTATGATTTGGTTTTCATATGATGCTTCAGAAGAATTTCCGTGGTTAGGAAAAGGAGGGGTAAACCCTATGGGAGGACCTGTTTTTAGAAAGTCCAATTTTAAGGATGGTGTAAAAACGTTTCCACCTTATTTTGAAGGTAAGTTTATTGCGTATGAATGGATGCGCGATTGGATTTATGTTGTATCAATGGATGATAATGAAAATTATGTAAAAGCAGATCCTTTTATGAAGAATGATAAGTTTTCTCATCCTATGGATATGATTTTTGGGTCTGATGGTAATTTATATGTTTTAGAATATGGACAAAGTTGGAATACCCAAAATATGGATGCGCGTTTAAATAGAGTTTCATATATAGAAGGTAATCGTGCGCCTGTTGCTATAATTACAGCAAATAAAAGTATAGGATCTTCTCCTTTAACAGTTGCTTTTTCTGGAGGAGAATCAATAGATTTTGATAAAGATGATCTAATCTACAATTGGTTTTTTGATGGGGATGAAGTACAAAGCACGGAAGCAAATCCAAATTACACATTTACGACGGATGGTTTGTATACTGTAAAGCTACAGGTAACGGATAAAGCAGGACAAATTAGTGAAACCAATACAAAAATACTGGTGGGTAATGATGCGCCTGAGATGCAAATAGATATTGACTTATCAGAAAAACTTTATAGTGATAATGGTAAGATAAATTATAATGTTATTGTTACAGATGCACAAGATGGTACAACCGCGGATAACAGTATACATGCAGACAAGGTAAAAGTAACCATAGACTATATTCCTGAAGGAAAAGATATGGTAAAGGCAACAATAGGACATCAACTAAATACGGTACCTAAAGGGAAGCAACTTATAGACGCTACAGATTGTGCCGCTTGCCATGCAGAAGGAATTAAGGTAAATGGACCAAGTTATCTAGAGATTGCAAAGAAGTATACCGACAAGGATAAAAACTACCTGATTGGAAAAATAATAAAAGGAGGTTCAGGTGTTTGGGGAGAAGCTATGATGTCTGCTCATCCTCAGTTAAAAACGGAGGAAGTAAGTTCTATTGTAGATTACATTTTAACATTAGATGCTAAAGAAAATAAATCGCAAAAAGTATTGCCTTTAAAAGGAACCTATACATTTAAAGAGCATATAGGCAAAAACGATAATGGCATCTATGTTTTAATAGCTTCTTATTTAGATGAAGGGAATGAAAACGTAGCAGATTCAAAATTGTCAATTCAAAAGCAAGTCGTTATTAAGGCACCAATTTTAGAAGCAGAGAAAGCAAATCAAAAAAGTAAAGATGTAACAACATGGAGGGCTAGAGGCAAGGATTTAGCGGGTTCCTTAAAGCATAATTCTTTTTTAAAGTTCAATAATGTTGCTCTTAAGGGTTTAAATAAAATTAATTTCTCCGCTTTTTTTGATAAAAATTATCACTATAAAGGAACCGTAGAAATCAGGGAAGGTGCTGTTAACGGTACTGTAATAGGTGCTGTTGCTGTGGAATATTTTGATGAGAAAAAGAATGAGCTAAAGAACTTTACTATTTCGGTAAAACCTACAGTTGATAAAAGTTCGCTTTTTGTAGTTTTTAAAAATGAAGAAAATAAAGATCAATTTGTAGTAAACGCAGATTCATTTTATTTGAAATATTAGTTACATTAATACGAATACTTTTTTGTACTTAGAAAACGATAATGAAGAACACAAAGACCTATTTATTTCAAATTATACAAAAAAATGCACCTGAAGAGCATACAGCTTGGTTGCAGTCTAAAATCGCTAAAATAATTGCGGATACATCTACAAAAGATCTATACCTTACGTATAGTTTAATAGCATCTAAATTTGAATTAGATGATTCTTTAACTTTTGCAATTGATGCTGATGAGTTAAAGACGTATTTGGAGCTTCAAAAAGCCAACCTACAACAAATTGCGCGCATTTATCTTTTAGCGAGTGTTTTAGAATCCAATCCGGATTATTTTAAAGATAAGGTGGCTAATATTATTCAAGTTGCCGACACAAGTGAATTGGAAACTTTTCTCAAGTTTTTAGTATTGTTGCCAAATGCTGAAAATTATAAATTTGTTGCTGTAGATGCTTTACGCACCAACATAGCAACTGTTTTTGATGCAATTTCTGTCCATAACCCTTATCCAGCACTTTATTTTGATGATCAACAATGGAATCAAATGTTTTTAAAAGCTGCCTTTATGGATCGAGATTTAACAATGTTCCATTCCATCGATTCAAAAGCGAATAAAGATTTGTCACGTATTATATCAGATTATGCGCATGAGCGCTGGGCTGCTGGGAGAACAATCAATCCTGATTTTTGGCGTCCTGTAAGTAACTATATAGAAGGCGTGCTAGTTGATGATATGCAGCGATTATTTAAAAGTGAAAATAAAATAGAGAATAAGGCAGCAGCACTTTGTTGTTACAATTCCAACAAAGTAGAAGCTCAAAAAATGTTAGAACAATACCCAAGCTTGTTACAACAATTGAAAGAAAATGAATTAACTTGGGACACTCTAAAAGATTGATGAAAAATGAAAGATAAAATGATGTTTATAGATCCGCATGTACATATGACTTCTAGAACAACGGATGATTATGAGGCAATGGCTGCGGCTGGAGTAGTTGCAATAATAGAACCTTCTTTTTGGTTGGGTCAACCACGTACACAAGTAGGATCTTTTCAAGATTATTATAGTAGTCTGGTTGGCTGGGAGCCTTTTAGAGCGAGTCAATTTGGAATAAAGCATTACTGTACTATTGGTTTAAATTCTAAGGAGGCAAATAATGAAGCTTTAGCAGAACAGGTAATAGAGTTGTTGCCTTTGTATGTGCATAAGGAGAATGTTGTAGCTATAGGAGAAATTGGATATGATGATCAAACTGCAGCAGAAGACAAGTATTTTAGAATGCAGTTAGATATGGCCAAAGAGCTTGGTATGACGGTGCAGATTCATACGCCTCATAGAGATAAAAAAGCAGGTACTATTAAAAGTATGGAGGTTTGTATAGAACATGGATTAGACCCAAGCAATGTTATTATTGATCATAATAATGAGGAAACGGTAAAGGAGGTCCTAGATAGAGGTTTTATTGCTGCATTTACAATTTACCCGAAGACCAAAATGGGTAATGAACGTATGGTTGAAGTTGTTCGCCAGTATGGAAGTACAAATATTATTGTAGATAGTTCTGCAGATTGGGGTGTAAGTGATGCTTTGGCTGTACCAAAAACAGCAGGATTAATGTTACGTAGTGGTATTGCCAAGGAAGATGTTATAAAAACATGTTACCAAAACGCATTGGATGCATTTGGTAAAAATGGTAAAATGAAAGAGTCTCATTGGTTGGGAGAAGGAGGTGTGGACCAGTCACAATTATTCAATGATAATAGTGTGTTACGTGGACAAACACCTAAAATAGACAACGAAAAAATAATTTAAATGAATGCAGTCCTCAAAGGGTATTTAGGCTTAATGCGCCCTGCGAACTTGCCAACTGCGGCAGCTGATATTTTTGCGGGTATGGCAATAGCTGGTATTTTTGCTGATTTTTCTGTCACTAATTTTAGTTTTCTCTTTACACAAAATTCCATAGTATTGGTTTTGTCATCAGTCTTATTGTATGCTGGTGGTGTGGTCTTAAACGATGTTTTTGATGTTGAATTGGATAAAATTGAACGTCCAGAAAGAGCTATTCCAAGTGGATTAATTTCGTTGAAGTCGGCTATTATTTTTGGAAGCATATTGCTTTTAATGGGAATAGTCTCTGCTTTTGCTGTTGGTAACTTATCTGGTGGTATCGCTGTTCTTTTAGCTGTTTTTATTCTTTCGTATGATTATTACGCCAAGCATAAACTGGTGTTAGGTCCTATTAATATGGGAGTATGTAGGGGTTTAAACCTATTGTTGGGGATTAGTATTTTGGGTACCATACACAGTATGGAATTCACCATAATTCCTGTTATTTATATCGCTGCCATTACACTGATAAGTAAAGGAGAAGTACACGGAGATAATAAAAAACATATTATTTTTGCAGGAGTTTTGTATGCTTTGGTTATAGGACTAGTAGCCAGTTTTATAGTTTTTAAAACAGAAAACATTTTACAAACACTGCCGTTTTTAGCACTCTTAGCATTTTTAATATACAAACCATTATTGCAAGCATATAAAGATAATTCACCACAGAACATAAAAAAGGCAGTAATGGGTGGTGTGTTGTCTCTTATTATTTTGGATGCAACCATTGCAGTAGGATTTTCACATTTCTTTATGGGTATTTTAATTATCTTGTTATTACCTTTATCACTGTTTTTATCCCGACGTTTCGCGGTAACATAAAGTCTTTTTTTAATGAATTTAAATGAACCTATTGTACAGTCCTTTAAAGTGGCGTACAATTATAAATTACACTTTACAGAACAATTGTTTTCGGTAGAAAATAATCTGTTTCAGTCTATTTTGTCATCCTATAAACCAGAAGGAGCAACAAAAGTTTTTTTTGTTTTGGATAGTGGCGTAGCTGAACATCATTCTGAATTAACAAATCAAATAGAAACCTATTGCAAGCATTATGCTACAACCATTCAATTTACCAGTATAGCTATTGTTCCAGGAGGAGAACAAAGTAAAAATAGCGCTGGATTCATTGATGAGGTTTTGCAAGGTATTGATAAAAATAAAATTTGCAGGCATTCTTTTGTGGTCGCCATTGGGGGTGGTGCCGTTATAGATATGGTTGGTTATGCTGCTGCAATTGCACATAGGGGGGTGAAGTTAATTCGAATTCCTACCACAGTGCTATCTCAAAACGATTCTGCCGTTGGCGTAAAGAATAGCGTAAACATATTTGGTAAAAAGAACTTTTTAGGAACTTTTGCCCCGCCCTACGCAATTATAAACGATAGCAATTTTCTAGATACTTTGGAAGATAGGGATTGGATTTCTGGTATTTCAGAAGCCATTAAAGTTGCTTTAATTCGGGATAAGAAATTCTTTACTTTTATAGAAAATAAGGCAACGGCTTTGTTTCAAAAAGACAAAGAGAGTATGCGCTATCTAATTTATAGGTGTGCGCAATTGCATATGGAGCATATTGCTCAAGGTGGTGATCCTTTTGAGAGTGGTTCTTCAAGGCCGCTAGATTTTGGACATTGGGCAGCGCACAAATTAGAGTATATGACCAATTACCAATTGCGCCACGGAGAAGCGGTGGCTATTGGTATGGCGTTAGATTTAACCTATGCCCACCTTATCAATTTTATTGATGAAGCTACGTTAAGGACTATTTTAGAAGTATTGGAAAATGTAGGGTTCAATCTGCAAATACCAATTCATAGCGAGAAGGAATTGACGCAGTTATTAGGCGGAATTGAAGAATTCAGGGAACATTTAGGTGGCAAACTAACAATTACGCTTATTTCTGAGATAGGGTCTAAATGCGATGTACATACGATTGATATGGACCTAATGAAGCAAGCCATTACATTGTTACCAACCCTAACAACTGAAAAAGTATAATATAAAATGCTTGTAAACAATACCTTTCATTATACCTATTGTACTAATATTCACGGTGGTGAAAATTGGGAGATTACTTTAAAAAATCTAGAAGAGTTTGTACCAACTGTTAAGAAAGAAGTTGCGTCAAATGTTCCTTTTGGATTGGGTTTACGATTATCAAACAAAGCCAGTGAAGAGCTACAATTGGGTGATAATTTAGTGCAATTTAAAAATTGGTTGGATACAAACGGATTGTATGTCTTTACGATGAATGGATTTCCATATGGAAATTTTCATAATGAAGTTGTAAAAGATATGGTACACGCGCCAGACTGGACAACCAATAATAGGGTAGTGTATACAAAGCGATTGTTTGATCAATTGGCATTTTTACTTCCAGACGGGCAAGAAGGTGGAATCTCTACTTCTCCTATTAGTTATAAACATTGGCATACATCTGAAGAGGATACGGAAAAAGTTTTGGAAATAGGAGCTAAAAATCTGACTTCCATTGTCTTACATCTTACCAAAGTAGAAAAGGAAACAGGGAAGTATCTGCATTTAGATATTGAACCAGAACCAGATGGAATGTTAGAAAACACCCTAGAATTTCTATCTTTTTACAATCAGTATTTGTTGCCAATAGCAGGTGAAATAATTCAAAGCGAAACTGGAATTTCTAAAGATAAAGCTGAAGAATTAATATATAGACACATCACTATTTGTTATGATGTTTGTCATTTTTCATTGGCGTTTGAGGAACCCAAAGATACCTTTTTAGCACTTAAAAAAGCAAATATTAAAGTAGGTAAAATTCAAGTGAGTTCTGCTTTGAAAATTATTTTTGATAATACCAAGAATGGTGCGATATGGCAATCCTTGGCAAATTTTAATGAAGCTACCTATTTGCATCAGGTAACTGAAAAAGTGAATGGCCTTGTTACGGTGTATAACGATTTGCCGATCATTTTAGAACAGAAAAAAAAACATACGGAATTAAGAGCACATTTTCATGTTCCTATTTTTTTAGAGGCATTTGATAATTTGTTGTCTACCCAAGATCAAATTTTAAAAGTGATGGAGTACCTAAAAGCGGACGCTATTTCCAAACATATTGAAGTGGAAACCTATACTTGGGAGGTATTGCCTGAAAATTTAAAGATACCTTTAGATAAATCTATCAGCAGGGAACTCAAATGGTTATTGCAAAAATTTTAATCGGGTAATTATGAAGAAGACTGTTGTACTTAATGTTGTAGGATTATCGAAACGACTCATAGGAGAGCATACACCATTTATTAAATCATTTTTAGAAAAAGGAAAATCTACTGTTATAAAACCTGTGTTGCCAGCAGTAACCTGCGCAGTGCAATCTACCTATCTTACAGGGAAATGGCCATCAGAACACGGTATTGTGGGTAACGGTTGGTATTTTAAAGATGAGAGTGAAGTTAAATTTTGGAAACAGTCTAACAAGCTAGTAGAAAGTAAAAAGCTGTGGGATGTTTTAAAAGAAAAAGACCGTAATTTTACTTGCGCCAATCATTTTTGGTGGTACAATATGTATTCTACGGTGGATTATAGTGTAACACCGAGGCCTAATTATTTAGCAGACGGACGTAAAATTCCAGATTGTTACTCACAGCCACCAGAATTACGGGATGCCTTGCAAAATGAGTTAGGTACTTTTCCGTTATTTCATTTTTGGGGACCAAAAACAACCATTAAATCTAGTCAATGGATTGCAGATGCAACCCTAAAAACAGATGCGTTGCATAATCCTACGCTAACCTTAGTTTACTTACCCCATTTAGATTACAACCTACAGCGTTATGGGTTAGATTTTAACATAATTTCCAAAGATTTAAAAGAGATTGATGGAGTAGTAGAGCAGCTGGTAACCTATTACCAAAAGCAAGATTGTACTATCGTTTTATTGTCTGAATACGGCATTACCAATGTAAATAACCCAATTCACCTAAATAGAATATTACGCAAACAAGGATATTTACAGGTACGTGAAGAAAGGGGGTTGGAATTATTGGATGCTGGTATTAGCAAGGCATTTGCAGTTGCAGACCATCAAATTGCGCATATTTATTTGAATGATCCATCGGTTAAAGAGAAAGTGGTTTCTATTTTAGAAAACATCCAAGGCATTGAAAGGGTATTGTATGATGACGAATTGAAAGCTGCAAATTTGGAGCATGACCGATGTGGTGATCTTGTGGTTGTAGCAGATAAAAACGCATGGTTTACCTATTATTTTTGGTTGGATGATGCCAAGGCACCCGATTATGCACGCATGGTTGATATTCATAAAAAACCAGGTTATGATCCGGTGGAAATGCACACAGATCCCAAAGATAAATTGTTGATGCCCAAGGTAATTTGGAAGTTATTAAAAAAGAAAATGGGCTTTAGAACCGTGATGAACATCATCCCTATAGATGCAACTTTAATTAAGGGGTCACATGGGAGAACACCAGAAAGTGAAGAAGATTATCCTGTTTTTATTAGTAATACTGATACGGTGGTGATTGACAAACCCTTGTTAGGAATCGATGTTTATGGGGTATTAAAACACTATGTTTTGGAAGATTAATCAGGGCAACATTTTATTTTATGATCAAAATCAGTTTTAGATTGCATAAAATTGACGAATTTTAAGGAAAAATATCAGCTGTATGAAAACATTTAGTAAATTATTTGCCGTAGTTTTTGCAATACTATCCGTAGTCTCTGCCTATTTGCAGTTAAATGATCCTGATCCTGAACTTTGGATATCGATTTATATTATTTCAGCAGTAGCATCTATGTTGTTTATTTTGAATAAGTTACCCTATCAAGTGTATTTGGTGTTGTTTGTTGGGTGTATAGTGGGGGCGTATTTATTTTGGCCTACTGCTTTTGAAGGAGTTACCATAGGCAATGGTGATATTAATAATATTGAACACGCAAGAGAGTCATTAGGTTTATTAATTGTTGGACTTGTAATGTTATTGTTTACGGTAAGAACTAAAAGAAAAGGGAACTAATCACCTATAGTCCCAAGTCAAATTCCTGACGCAAAAGGTCTATTACGGGGTTCTTTTCACGCAGTTTGTTGTATTTTTCTTCAGGAGTAAATGCAAACTTTTTTATAGCTTCTTCATTTACCGTAATTTCTAGGGTAAGAAAATGATTGTTGAGCTCCTTCTTTAGGTGTTCCATGAGCTCATATTTTTCACGCTCAACTTCCTTTTTCATGGTGTCATTGGGAAGTTGAATACAAATAATAGTCCGTTCTTTTAATTTTGGCACATCACTATGCAGGTTGGAGGCTAATATACGCTGCCCTTCGGCTTCAATCTTGTCTACAAAGGCATTCCAAAGTTTTTGTAATTTTTCTTCTGAAACAATATCATTAGGCAATGAATCTTCATCAATAATTACATCTATTTTATTCAGTTTGTGCTGTTGTTTTGCCTTTAAACTAGATATGGATAAACCTGAAACTCTTTTTGGAGCGATACCCTCTAATTTTTTTAGAACAGCTGCAACAGGTTCTTCTTCTTTAGTGTGTAAAGTTGTCTCAACTACGGAAGGTGAAACAATTTTTGGGGAATCTGTAGGAGTAATAGTTGTTGTTTTACTAGTAACTGTGGTTGTACTAGAGGCTTCAAGTTGTTTTTTTTCTATACTTGGCTTTCGCTCACTAAAGTGAGACGCAGGAATTAATGCTATGGATTGAAACGCTAAGGCTAGGGATTCAGGATTTTTTTTTTCTCCATCAAAACTGATGGAGGCTAACTTCATTAAGGCTAATTCAACTAATAACCGTTGATTCTTACTTGTCTTGTAATTTAAATCCGTGCTATTTGCAATGTCTATGGCGGTTAGTAAAAACGGATTATTTGTTTGTTGGGCTTGTTCCAGATATCTTTTTTTAGCTTCTTCGCCCACTTCTAGTAACTCAATAGTATTTGGATATTTGCACACCATTAAATCTCTAAAATGTGAAGCGAGCCCAATAATAAAATGATGCCCATCAAAACCTTTACTTAGTGTCGTGTTGAACAACACCAATAGGGAAGGGATATCATTAGCTAGAATAAAGTCTGTTGCATTAAAATAAGTATCGTAGTCTAAAACATTTAAGTTTTCGGTAACAGCCTTACGCGTTAATTGTTTTCCAGAAAAACTCACGACTCTATCAAATATGGAAAGTGCATCTCGCATAGCGCCATCCGCTTTTTGTGCAATGATATGCAAGGCATCATCATCTGCTTCAATACCTTGATTTTCTGCGATATATTTTAAATATTCAGCAGCATCTTTCACGGTAATTCTTTTAAAATCAAATATTTGACAACGGGAAAGTATCGTTGGTATAATTTTATGTTTCTCTGTTGTTGCTAAGATAAAAATAGCGTGCTTTGGTGGCTCTTCTAATGTTTTCAGAAAAGCATTAAAAGCTGCTGGTGATAGCATGTGCACCTCATCTATGATATACACTTTGTATTTACCAACTTGTGGCGGTATACGAACTTGGTCTATTAAACTTCTTATACCATCAACGGAATTGTTAGAGGCGGCATCCAACTCAAAAATATTAAAGGCAAAATCTTCATCAGTATACTCTTCATCATCAGAATTAATCATCTTTGCCAAAATACGTGCACAGGTAGTTTTTCCTACGCCTCTTGGCCCAGTAAACAACAAAGCTTGTGCTAAGTGATTGTTTTCTATGGCATTAAGTAGTGTGTTCGTAATAGCCTTCTGCCCCACAACATCTTTAAATGTTTGCGGTCTGTATTTCCGGGCCGATACTACAAATGGTTCCAAATTCTATTTTATTTTTAGTTTGATGATAACATCAATACAAATATAAAAATACCCCTTAATTTTAGGGTGTATTTCATAAAGTTTAAGTCTTTACTTATCAACAATTGGTTTACCTTTGTACGGAGCAGGTCGCTCTATCGCTTTATAGTGATTTTTGTTGGTATAAAGAGGAAAGTCCGGACACCATAGTGAGGCATAGCGGGTAATGCCCGTCCGTTGTAAAACGAGGACAAGTGCAGCAGAAAGTATGTACAGGTAATGCTGTAGTGAAACCAGGTAAACTCTATGCGGTGCAACGCCATGTAAATTAGCGTTTAAGGGTGCACGCCCAAGCTAAAGGGTAGGCGGTTTGAGCTTTTGGGTAACTAAAAGTCTAGATAAATGATAGAGGAGTTTCTTTTAGGAACTTTACAGAATCCGGCTTATGACCTGCTTTTTATTCTTCAGTTTTTTTCTCAAAAAAACTAAAAACACTTCCTCCATATCGCTTTAGATAGGAAAAATGTGGCAACTCTTCTAATTTAGTGTGTTTGGAATGTTCTACAATTAAAACACCATCTTCTGTAAGTAATTCGTTCTTAAAGACCAATTCAGGTATTTGAGAAAAATCTTCCTGAGATAAGTCATACGGAGGATCAGCAAATACAACTGTAGATTTTATGGAAGTACGTTCTAAGTATTTAAAAACATCACTTTTTATGGTAGAAATATCAAATTCTAGGGATTTTGCAGTATCGCTAATAAACTTTACACAACCATAATTAGCATCTACGCAAATAATGTTTTCTGTGCCACGTGATGCAAATTCATAACTAATATTACCAGTGCCAGCAAAAAGATCTAATACATTGATGTCTTCAAAATAATAGGTATTATTAAGAATATTAAAGAGGGCTTCTTTGGCCATATCAGTTGTTGGTCTAACGGGCAATTTTTTTGGCGCAGTTATGCGTTTACTTTTATATTTTCCTGATATGATGCGCATTAAAGGGCGTTTAAGAGCGTGAAATCTATACTTTTTGTGGTGTAATCTCCCAAATGAAATGTTGTATGGTCTGGTACGTAGATAGCTGCATTGTTGATGTGCTCATAACATCCCTTGTATATATCACTTTCTTCTTCTATATCACCAAAAAGCCTAAGCTGTAAGGTGTCATTGTCTAAGTTTAATTGTTCACAAGTAAAAAGTAAATAATATAAAAAGTCTTCTGTGGAGGTGTATTCAAAACTATTAAATAAAAGTAACTTCTTTTTAGAAATTACCGTGATATCCATTTGGTTTTCAGAGGCATATACATAGCAAGTTACATCTTTACCACTGTTGTTATTTAAGAGAGAGGCTGTAATTATAGAGGAACTATGTTTGTATGTAAATTCCCCAAATAAATCATAGATATAATTATTTATATTAATGAAGGGAACAAAAACATTGATCATTTCATAGTTTTCAACTTCATCATATGCAATTAAATCTGTAGCTAAAATTTTGGTGTTGTATTTTAAATAGTTGGGTAACTCTTTTTCAATAAAAATTGCTTTGGGAACAAAACAAAATAACGTATTTCTATGCGTAACAATTACTTCAGAAAAATGTTGTGAAGGGATATTTTGAGCTTCAAACTGTGTTACAAGCTCTTTTTCTAATTCTATAGGAGTGAACTCGGCATCAAAAACAGTAGTTTTAGTCAGTAAAACGGTATTGTCTATGGTATCAACAATACAAAAAGAAAGTCCATTCAAACTAATTTGAATGGACAATTTTTTATAATTAGATGTTGAATCTAAACGAATATTATTTTGTCTTTCTGTCATAAATTGGAGGCCAATTACCGCTTGTGCTTACTTCATTTAAAGAGCCAACAATAATTTCATCACCATTAATCTCTTCAACACTATTATGTACATTTTCTCTACTTCGTAAATCTTTAGGCTGATCAGATAGAATAACATCTTTTTTTACAGAAACTTTAAAAACAGAAGCTATAAATCCGCCTTTTTCAATTTCAGCAGTTTTCATTTCAAATTTTTCATTATTCTTAGCAAAAGGGACATTCATCATAGTTTTGTAACTGTCACTATTTTTAAATAATGAATCTTTAATACTGACAAAACCTAAGGTATCAATAAGTTTAACATCTCTTTGCACATCAATCTGTAATCTTTTGTCATACTCCATATAAGAAGAATCTCGTTGCTGCGTAAGTACAAATTGACCTTCATCAACAAATTTAACCAAAGAAGCAAAACTAGGAGAGAAAACTCCTTTAACTGTTTTGTGTGCTTCTTGGGCACTCCTAATATCTTTTAAAGAATTTATTACAGCCTGGAAACGTTCTTGTTTTACTTTCTTAAACTCAATAGGGCCATTTACAGATTGGTAAATCATATATCCAAAAAAGATAGCTAATAACCAAAGAACAATTTTAATTACGGTTTTCATTAGAATAGTGTTGTTTTTATTTAGTGGTTATCACAAATCTACAATTTTTTTTTAATCACAAAAGTATTTCCCCTTAAATTTCATTATTATCTTTGGAGACTTATGGATGTATTTACCTCAACTTCATTTTTTAAACTTTTAAAAGAAAAATTTCCTTTTGAACCAACATTGAAACAATTAATAACTTTAGAAAAGTTATCTCAATTTTTAGTGTCAAAAGAAAAAAATGAATTATTTCTTTTAAAAGGATATGCAGGTACGGGTAAAACAACTATTATAGGTACCCTAGTGAGTAATCTCTGGAATGTTAAAATGACAGCAGTTTTATTAGCACCAACAGGTAGGGCGGCAAAAGTAATGTCTAGTTATTCCAATACAAAAGCATATACCATTCATAAAAAAATATATTTTCCTAAAAAGGAGCGCGGTGGTGGTATTCAATTTGTACTTTCTCCGAATAAACATCGGAATACCGTTTTTGTGGTAGATGAGGCATCAATGATACCGGATTCCCCCACCGATTCTAAGCTTTTTGAAAATGGTTCTCTTTTAGATGATTTAATGATGTATGTGTATGCTGGTCATAATTGCAAACTAATTTTAATTGGTGATACCGCCCAGTTACCACCTGTTAAACTAGATTTGAGCCCTGCCTTGGATGAAGATAAACTTGCATTAAATTATGATAAAGAAGTAATACGGGTAGAGTTGGATGAAGTAATGCGTCAGGCATCAGATTCGGGTATTTTAATGAATGCCACCAATTTAAGGGAACAAATTCACGGGAGTTTTTTTGACGATTTTAAATTTGATGTCAATCCGTATACCGATATTGTGCGTTTAATTGAAGGCAATGATATTCTAGAGGCCATTGAAGATTCTTATTCTCAAAATGGGAAAGAAGAAACAGCCTTTATTGTTCGTTCTAACAAAAGGGCTAACTTATATAATGCTAATATTCGGAATCGGATTTTGTATTTGGAGAATCAAATCGCAACGGGCGATTATATGATGGTGGTTAAAAATAATTATTTTTGGATTAAAGCCACCACTGAAGCAGGATTTATTGCTAATGGAGATATTATTGAGGTCTTAGAAATTTTCGCTATAAAAGAATTGTACGGTTTTAAATTTGCTGAAGTACAAGTAAAAATGGTAGATTACCCAAACCAAGCACCTTTTGAAACTGTTTTGATGCTAGATACCATTGAAGCAGAAACACCATCGCTACCTTATGAAGAAGGGAACAGGTTATACCAAGAAGTTATGTTGGATTATGCAGACGAAACCTCTAAATACAAAAAGTTTTTGGCGGTAAAAAACAACAAATATTTTAACGCCTTGCAGGTTAAGTTTTCGTATGCTATTACGTGTCATAAATCTCAAGGTGGGCAATGGAATACTGTTTTTGTAGAACAGCCCTACTTACCCAATGGCATAGATAAAGATTATTTACGTTGGTTGTATACAGCAATGACTCGGGCAAAAAAACAACTCTATCTCATTGGTTTTCCAAACGATTTTTTTCTTGATTGGGAATAAACTATTTTTGGGATAGTAAATGTAGTAGAGTACATAAATTAAAGAATACGAGTAAAGCTCTTAATACACGTAATACAATGACATCAGAAACCGTTATCAGTATATTTTTAGGTATTGGCTTGGCAACTTCCGTTGGGTTTAGGGTCTTTTTACCCCTATTCGCATTGAGTTTAGCTTCTTATTTTGATGTATGGAGTTTAAATGACAATTGGGATTGGATCGGTAGTATGCCCGCTTTAATAATTTTAGGAGTTGCTACATTGGTAGAAATATTTGCATACTTTATTCCGTGGGTAGATAATTTATTAGATAGTGTTGCTGTGCCTTTGGCAGCAATAGCAGGCACGGCAGTTATGGTTTCTACTGTGGCTAATTTAGATCCAGTAGTAACTTGGTCCTTAGCAATTATTGCAGGTGGTGGTACGGCTACAGCCATAAAAGGTACGTCTGCCGCTACAAGGTTAACGTCTACAGCTACTACAGGTGGTTTGGCAAACCCATTAGTTGCAGCAGTGGAAACAGGAACTGCAGTAGTGGTTTCAACAGCATCTATTTTTGCGCCTATAATTGGCGCTATTTTAGTTATAATCATTTTGGCTATTATATTTAGTATTTATAGAAAATTACGACCGAAACGCAAACAATAGAAAAAGATATACATGAAGATTATTGCAATGATTCCTGCACGTTATGCAGCATCTCGATTTCCTGGTAAACTAATGCAAGAATTAGCTGGTAAACCAGTAATCCTAAGAACCTATGAAACGGCTGTAAAAACCAATCTGTTTGATGATGTTTTTGTCGTTACAGATAGTGATACTATTTATAACACAATTACCAATAATGGGGGTAAGGCTATAATGAGTAAAAAGGAACATGAATGTGGGAGCGACCGTATTGCGGAAGCTGTAGAAAATATGGATGTAGATATTGTATTTAACATTCAAGGCGATGAACCTTTTACACCTAAAGAAGGTTTAGAACAACTATTAACGGTTTTTAAGAATGATGTAACCAAGGAAATAGATTTGGCTACGATTATGGCAGAAATTACCAAGGAAGAGGATATAAAAGATCCAAATTTTGTGAAAGTTGTGTGTGATAATAGAAATTTTGCCTTGTATTTTTCACGCTCACCCATTCCGTATCCACGTGAAAAAAATGTAGGGGTTGCATATTACGAACACAAAGGAGTGTATGCTTTTCGGAAAACAGCGCTGATGGACTTTTACAATTTACCTATGTTGCCCTTAGAAGCATCAGAGAAAATTGAATGTATTCGATATTTGGAATATGGTAAAAAAATAAAAATGATTGTTGATAATTCATCAGGAATTGAAATAGATACCCCTGAAGATTTAGAAAGAGCCCAAAAAGAATGGAAATAGATTTTTCTACGATAAAAGTAATTGGTTTTGATGCAGATGATACCCTCTGGGTAAATGAAACCTATTTTAGGGAAGCAGAAGAGAGGTTCGCCGAATTATTAGATGGTTATGAAACCAAAAATAAAATAGACCAGGAGCTTTTTAAAATGGAAATGCAAAATTTAGAGCGCTATGGGTACGGTATAAAAGCATTTGTATTGTCAATGATAGAGTCTGCAATGGAACTATCTAACCATAAGGTTTCTAATGTTGTACTATCTAAAATACTGGATATTGGCAAGGAAATGTTAGAGCAGCCAGTAGTCCTACTAGAAGGTGTGGAAACGGTTTTACAAAAACTACAATCTAAGTATCGGTTGATCGTTTTAACGAAAGGAGATTTATTAGATCAAGAACGAAAATTAGAACGCTCAGGATTAAAAAAATATTTTCACCATGTAGAAGTATTAAGTGATAAGAAAGAAGAAAATTATAAAGACTTGTTAGATCACCTTCAAATTAAGACTTCAGAGTTTTTAATGTTGGGCAATTCTTTAAAATCTGATGTATTGCCTATAATTAAAATAGGAGCTTCGGCTGTTCATATTCCTTTTCATACCACATGGCAACACGAAATGGTTTCTGAAGAAGAAGAAACAAATGAATACATCACTTTAAATAAGATTGAAGATGTTTTAACTTTTTTAAAGGATTAATATTGAATAGAATTTTATAAAAACCAAATAGGTTTACTTAGATTTGTAACCTATAAAAATAGATGTAGTACTATGACAGCATATAGAAATTTCCCGATGGTTCCTAGAGTAATTTTCGGACACGGTAGTTTTAGCCAATTAGGCGATATTTTAAAATTAAAGCGCAAGAGTGTTACGGCACCTTTTATATTTTTAGTAGATGATGTTTTTGAAGGGAAAGCACTAGCAACTAGAGTTCCGTTGACAGAAAATGATAAAACCATATTTGTTTCAGCAGAGCAAGAACCAAAAACATATCAGGTAGATGCACTTGTAGAGCAAATTAAAGCAGAGTTTAACGAATTGCCTTCAGGTATTATTGGTATTGGTGGCGGTACCTTATTAGATATGGCAAAAGCGGTAGCTATTATGTTGACGAATGAGGGTAGCTCTGCGGCGTATCAAGGGTGGGATTTGGTTAAAAATCCAGCTATTTATCATGTAGGTATACCAACCATAAGTGGTACTGGAGCAGAAGTATCAAGAACAACAGTATTGTTAGGTCCAGAACGTAAATTAGGAATCAATTCAGATTATACACCTTTTGATCAGGTTGTTTTAGATCCAGAATTAACCCAAGGCGTGCCTAAAGACCAATGGTTTTATACAGGTATGGATTGCTATATTCATTGTGTAGAATCTTTAGAAGGTACGTTTTTAAATGCGTTTAGTCAGAGTTATGGCGAAAAGGCAATGGAACTTTGTAATGATGTGTATCTTAAAGATATACCCGAAGCAGAATCTAGAGATAAATTAATGATGGCATCTTGGCACGGAGGTATGAGTATTGCGTATTCTCAAGTAGGGGTAGCACATGCCTTAAGCTACGGCTTGTCTTATCTATTAGGGGTGAAGCATGGTATAGGAAATTGTTTGGTCTTTAATCATTTGCAAGAGTTTTATCCTGAAGGGGTACAATTGTTTTATAAAATGATGGAAAAACACAACATTACGTTACCAACAGGTATTTGTAAAGATCTTACAGAAGACGAGTTTACAACCATGATTAATGTTGCCCTAAGCTTAGAGCCTTTATGGGAAAATGCTTTAGGGAAGGACTGGAAAAAAACAGCCACTCCAGAAAAATTAAAGTCTATTTATCAGAAAATATAAGTACAATTTTGTAAAATTTGAAAAGCCGAAAGTGTATTTATACTTTCGGCTTTTTTTATACGAATTGGCAAAACAAAAACAGATAGAATATGTATGCTATAATTGGTGCAGGTATTGGTGGGTTGACCACGGCTTTGGCTTTTGAAAAGTTAAACATACCTTATCGTTTGTACGAAAAATCAGATGGTATAAATACGGTAGGAGCGGGAATATGGTTAGCACCAAATGCCTTAAAAGTGATGCAATGGCTAGGTGTATTGCAACAAATTACAGCAGCCGGAAACCCCATAGATCGTATAACCATTGCAACGGCTACATTAGATGTGCTTGTTGATAGTATACAAGATGAGGCTAAAGAAGAATACGGCTTTTCTACGATTGCCATACATAGGGCAACGTTGCAAAAAATATTAGCGAACATTGTACCTTCAGATAAAATAAGTTGGGGTAGGGGCCTGGCGAAGTTTTCTGAAATAGATGGCGGTGTACGGCTTACTTTTTTAGATGGGACTACCGCAAACTCTAAGTATATCATTGGAGCTGATGGTATAAATTCGGTAGTGCGTAACCAATTGTTTCCAGAAAGCACCATTAGATATAGCGGACAAACCTGTTGGCGTGGTGTCACCAATTATGCCTTAGCTGAAGATTTTAATCATAGAGGAATGGAGTTATGGGGAAACCAAACTAGGTTTGGAATTTCTAAACTTTCAAAAAATGAGACCTCTTGGTTTGCCGTTCGTAAGAGCAAACCGTTTGTAACAGACACCTTAGCTACTTTAAAAAAAGAGTTAGCGGGCTTATATGTAGATTATACTCCTGTGGTGACTAACTTAATTAGGAATACAGCTGTAAGCAATATTGTTCGGAATGATATCATAGATCTTAAGCCTCTGAAACAATGGCATGCAAACAAAGTATGTTTGCTAGGAGATGCAGCACATGCAACAACTCCTAATATGGGGCAAGGTGGGGCACAAGCAATTGAAGATGCTTATTTCTTAGCTAAACTAATAGCAAAAGATAGCGCACTAAATGTGTTTCAAGAATTTCAAGATTTACGATTTAAAAAAGTTATGTCGATTGTAAAACAGTCTTGGATTACGGGTAAAGTTGCCCATATGGGGTTTGGATCTTCGGTTCGGAATTTCATTTTTAAAAACATCCCCAAGTCATTGGTTACAAAAAAGATGCATTATATATATCAATTGGAGAAAGAGTAGCTATTTTTCTTACTTTAATACAATTAAATTAACACTAAAGCCTATGCATAGCATTGCGAAGTTTATGTATTTCAAGATTATGGGTTGGAAGCTAGATGGATTCTTTCCTAAAATAGATAAATGCGTTGTAATAATAGCTCCGCATACCAGTAATTTAGATTTTTTATTGGGACTTCTAATTCGTAAAGTACTGAATGAAGAATTTAATTTTATTGGTAAAAAGGCCTTGTTTAAGTGGCCTTATGGGTGGTATTTTAGATGGCAAGGCGGTATGCCCATAGACCGTACTAAAAGTAGTAATTTTGTGTCGGCCTGCGCTGCATTGATAAAAAGTACGCCTAAAATACATTTAACCCTAGCGCCAGAAGGGACACGAAGTAAAGTAACTAAATGGAAAACAGGATTTTATTATATCGCCAAGGAAGCGGAGGTGCCCATAGTTATGGTGGCCTTTGATTACGGTACCAAATCTATTAAATTCTCTAATCCTGTATTTCCAACAGAGGATATAGAAGCTGATTTTAAAGGATATCGTTCTTTTTATAAAGGAGTACAAGGCAAGGAGAAAAAAAATATGTAAACTTTTTGGTAACCTTAAAAATAAAGGGGTAATTCTATTATTTTTAGCTGTGTTAATAAATAGAATCTGGTAATAGTTACTTTTTTTTAGGAAGTACTATTTCATATTTTATAATTTTTTAAAGGTAATTATGCACTCAGAAATTTCAAACTTGAAATAATTTATATGAATGTTAATTTTAGAATCATAGTTGACGAAAACCCGATTCAACTGGAAGTAGGGCGAAATGTCCTTGATATGACGATAAGAATTTCTAGCTATATCCATAACAATTTTGAGGCTTCCGATTTTTTTACAATTGGGCACACACGACAATATGTGGTGACTCAGTTTCTAGAGGTACTGCAAGAAGCGATGAGCATAACAAGGGTTGAAGACGATAAGGTCTTATTAAGTCTTAAAAGAGATCTGTTAGGTAATTATGATAGAGATCAATATCATATGCTTGAACGTGTTTTATGGTATGGGTGTAATTTTGGGGATGATATTCCAGAACTAGAACCTTATCATGATGAAATTTTTGAAATATATGACGCATACTTTCCTTAACTGGAAAAACGGACGAAAGGGAATCATTAGAATAGCCAATTTTAAATACTTGCTTTACGATGGGATGGGTATTATACTATGATAATCCTGTTAAAACAACTCTTGCATAGGTTGATATACTTACATTTACTATTCTTCATTTTTACGTACTACAAATTCAAAATTTGCTGTTCCCAAAAGACCACTACCACTAACCCCTTCTATGTGTCCAAAAAAAGCGGTATTAACATCTGAACACACAAATTCTATATTGGCTTCTCCTTTTTCATTGGTGATAATGTCAGGTTTCCAAAATAGTGTATTGCGTGTGTCCTGGAAAGAATCGTTTATAATTTCTTTGTCGTAAACAGGTTGGTAAAATTCTTTTTTGCCGTAATAGCCTTTTAACATCACTAGATTAAAGAGTTCCAATAACTCTTCTTCGGTGTATTCGCGAATAGGGGTTTTGTATATAATAGATCTAAACTCTCTTTTATGTGAATGATTTTGGTCAAGCTCCCTTTTACCTATAAAAAATAGGTACCTCTTACCTTCTATTGGTTTTTTATTAGAACTATGACCTGTAACAGGGCAGTTTAATATTTCTGGATTGACATCACATGAGCCTACATAATCGGGATTAAACAGGGCTTGTGCTAAACTATCCAGTGTCCCCAAATATTTATCCCGAAACACCTGTTTCTTCTTTTTTGTTATGATAACTTCATCCAATTTAGTAATAGTAGTAGATGGTACCATATATGGTACTGATTCTGTATATTCTTTCTCTTCTATTTTTAAAGGGAGGTCTGGTCTTGTTTTTTGTGCCCTGGCTTCATTGATGTTTTTAAAAGAATGGTCCGGTAAACGTATAACGTGCTCTGGCTTTTCTGGGGTCAAAGCTTGAACATACACATAAGCTCGCTCCCCCATTTTTAAATGTTGAGAGCTTATTGAAAATCTCCCCAGTGAATCCGTCATTATTAAATCACTTCCCTTTAAACTATCAGCTGTAAATACTTTTGCCATTTTATAAGCTGTATCTGGGATTTTTTTTTGGTTATATTTAAATTTGATGGTGCCTTGGTAGCTATCTGAAACTACTGATTTAAAATTTAATTGTTCTTTTATGGTAGAGGCTGACCAATGATACGATCTCCAGCCTTGTGTAAGTAGCAATAAATTTAAGGCCTCTTTTCTGTTTTTGTTTTCTAAGTTGAAATAGTAGCTAGGGTTGTATATTTTTCCTTTTAATTGACTGTTTAATTGGTAGTGACTTTCTATGGTAGTTGAAGTTGTTTTGCTTTTATACAAATGGTCGTATATACTCATTCCCAAATGTGCAATAACAGGAGCTCCGTTTTTATCAGTGACTTGTATTTTAAGATGTCCTTTTTCTCGGGTTTCGTATTTTATTTTGTTTAAACTTGATTTTATATATAATTTTTCGTCTGGGTTTACATATACCAAACGTTCAGCAACAGGCATCAACGCCGCATCAAATAAGGTAATTTCTGCGATGCCTTGGGGTAAATCTTTTAAGGGAATTCTTATTTGCAACTCTTTGTTTAAAGTAGCCATTGCTAGTCCATACAGTACACCTCTGACTTGTATTCGTAAATAGATTTTTTCTGTTGGGAATCCTTCACTTTGTGAAATCTTAAAAACGGCTGTTTTGGGATTAATTCCCAACAATTGCAATGTTTTGCCTTTAGCTTCTATTTTAGGTAAAGGATGTTTTTTTTCTTGATTTGGGGTTTCTAATGCTATGTGATAGTTTTTGGTAACATCTGGGGTATATAAAAAACTCCCCATCCCTGCATGGGTGCTTTTAAAGTTTAAAACGGGTTTATTGTTTTCATACAAAATACCAGAAATGGCTATAGGATACCCTTGGGTATTTATAGCCTTAAAAGCCATACGACTTTCTATTCCCGATACCCAATGTCCGCCTTCTGGAAAAAGGGTGAAGTGTACAATACTGTCTTGGAGTACTGGTTTTGATGGAGGAGGGGATTGAATATTTTTTACGACCTTTATTTTTTTAAAAGCACAAAACTCTTTTTGTTCCTTAAAATAGGAATAAGAGCTGTATGCGGCAAGCGTATAGTTTCCTTCTGATAGGGTGTCACTTAAAAACAGATGCCCGTCAACAAAGCCATTTTCTATTTCGTATTTCTCTTCCCAAACGGGTTTGTTGGATACATTGTTAATCAATTGTACAAATAATATCTTACTTTTAGCACTGGGTGTAAAATACTGGGCATCCAGTACATAGGCTTTAAACCATACATCTTCTTGGGTTTCGTAAATGCCTTTGCTGGTTTGTAGGTACACCAGGTCTGAAGCTTGCTTCTTAGGTAATGAATTAAATTGTTCTGCTAATTTATTGATTCCAGAATCTGTGTTTTGGGCAAAACTAGTATAGGTTAATAGTAGAAATAGCATAACATAAGTTATGTTAGAGCTTATATAGATATTCTTATTTTTTACTGCGACACCCATGCACTATTCTTCAATTTTTACGTACTACAAATTCAAAATTTGCTGTTCCCAAAAGTCCATCGCCACTAACCCCTTCTATGTGTCCAAAAAAAGCGGTATTAACATCTGAACACACAAATTCTATATTGGCTTCTCCTTTTTTATTGGTGATAATATCTGATTTCCAGAATAGTGTATTGCGTGTGTCTGGAAAAGAATCGTTTATACTTTCTTTGTCGTATACAGGTTGATAAAACTCTTTTTTGCCGTAATAACCTTTTAGCATTATTAAATTATACTTTTTTAAAAGATATGCTTCTGTCAATTCAGGGTAATGATATTCACCTACTTTGTAACCATCAACAGCATATGCTCTTCTTGACTCATCAACCCATCTCCAACCGATCATTTCACTATAGGTTAATCCTTCAACAGGAAGAGTTCGTTCTGTTTTATGCATTGGACAATTTAATGTGCCACATGGCCCAACATAATCTGTAATTAATTCTAATTTTGCTAAGCTATCTAGTTTTCCTAAATATTTATCCCGAAATACATGTTTCTTCTTTTTTGTTATGATAACTTCATCCAATTTAGTAGTCGTTGATGGCTCCACAAAAGGTATCGATTCCGTATATTCTTTCTCTTCTATTTGTAAAGGGAGGTCTGGTCTTGTTTTTTGTGCTCTGGCTTCATTGATGTTTTTAAAAGAATGGTCCGGTAAACGTATAACGTGCTTTGGCTTTTCTGGGGTCAAAGCTTGAACATATACATAAGCTCGCTCCCCCATTTTTAAATGTTGAGAGCTTATTGAAAATCTCCCCAGTGAATCCGTCATTATTAAATCACTTCCCTTTAAACTATCAGCTGTAAATACTTTTGCCATTTTATAAGCTGTATCTGGGATTTTTTTTTGGTTATATTTAAATTTGATGGTGCCTTGGTAGCTATCTGAAACTACTGATTTAAAATTTAATTGTTCTTTTATGGTAGAGGCTGACCAATGATACGATCTCCAGCCTTGTGTAAGTAGCAATAAATTTAAGGCCTCTTTTCTGTTTTTGTTTTCTAAGTTGAAATAGTAGCTAGGGTTGTATATTTTTCCTTTTAATTGACTGTTTAATTGGTAGTGACTTTCTATGGTAGTTGAAGTTGTTTTGCTTTTATACAAATGGTCGTATATACTCATTCCCAAATGTGCAATAACAGGAGCTCCGTTTTTATCAGTGACTTGTATTTTAAGATGTCCTTTTTCTCGGGTTTCGTATTTTATTTTGTTTAAACTTGATTTTATATATAATTTTTCGTCTGGGTTTACATATACCAAACGTTCAGCAACAGGCATCAACGCCGCATCAAATAAGGTAATTTCTGCGATGCCTTGGGGTAAATCTTTTAAGGGAATTCTTATTTGCAACTCTTTGTTTAAAGTAGCCATTGCTAGTCCATACAGTACACCTCTGACTTGTATTCGTAAATAGATTTTTTCTGTTGGGAATCCTTCACTTTGTGAAATCTTAAAAACGGCTGTTTTGGGATTAATTCCCAACAATTGCAATGTTTTGCCTTTAGCTTCTATTTTAGGTAAAGGATGTTTTTTTTCTTGATTTGGGGTTTCTAATGCTATGTGATAGTTTTTGGTAACATCTGGGGTATATAAAAAACTCCCCATCCCTGCATGGGTGCTTTTAAAGTTTAAAACGGGTTTATTGTTTTCATACAAAATACCAGAAATGGCTATAGGATACCCTTGGGTATTTATAGCCTTAAAAGCCATACGACTTTCTATCCCCGATACCCAATGTCCGCCTTCTGGAAAAAGGGTGAAGTGTACAATACTGTCTTGGAGTACTGGTTTTGATGGAGGAGGGGATTGAATATTTTTTACGACCTCTATTTTTTTAAAAGCATAAAACTCTTTTTGTTCCTTAAAATAGGAATGGGAACTGTATGCTGATAGGGTGTATTTCCCTGCCGATAACGTATCGCTTAAAAACAGCTGTCCGTCAACAAAGCCATTTTCTATTTCGTATTTCTCTTCCCAAACGGGTTTGTTGGATACATTGTTAATCAATTGTACAAATAATATATTACTTTTAGCACTGGGTGTAAAATACTGGGCATCCAGTACATATCCTTTAAACCATACATCTTCTTGGGTTTCATAAATGCCTTTGCTGGTTTGTAAATAGACTAAATCTGCGGCTTGTTTGCTCGATAGTTCTTCGAGTTCTTTGGTGAGATAGTTTAATGTTTGTGGATCAATGTTTTGAGTATATATAAATTGACAAACAATTATTAACAACAAAGACATCATCTTTCTTGAATATAGACTTAGTTTGATATATAATAAAATATCTTTATTTAAAAGAAGTTGAGTTTTCTGGTGACTGAAATTCATGCTTTTTTAACTTTCCATTTTCTATTTGTTTAATACAGGGATAAATTATATTATTTGTTTTTATATTGAACATTTCCTTATTATCAATTAAGATATTAAAATAATCTTTGATTTTGAAGCCTATTTCTTTTTGGCCAATGTGTTCTTGCATAAAAGATTAATCTTCTTGAATATAACCATAGCATCCCATTCCGGACAAAATTACTAACCACCTAAGTAGATGGTATGTACTCTTTATTGGATAGGGGAGCAAAGTTAACCACCTTGGGCGAATCAAAAATCAAGTGCTCAAAATCAATTCCATTAAGGCTTAAAGTTAGTATTTATTTTTTACGTATTTATTCTTCATTAATATAGATTCTATTTGCCGTTTGAACCATCTATGAGAATTGCATTTGCAATTGTTTTTTCTCCTATTATTTCACACCAAGCCTCAATGCAACTGAAATGCAAAAATGGCACTTCGTTTACAGTGCCTGTTTTGAAATCTCTATTTAGAGGTAAATCCTTTGAGTTGTACTCTACTTAAGAAAAAAGGAAAAATGATAATTGAACTTCATTTGTTCTTTATTCGGAATATAAACGATTATAAAAAATAACCCCCTATTTAAAATAGGGGGTTATTGGAGTAATTAAAGGTCTTTTTGGAAGTTATTCTTGCATGGTGTGATATACGTTTTGTACATCATCATCTTCTTCTAGTTTTTCTAATAATTTTTCAACATCTGCAGCCTCTTCTTCCGTAAGCTCTTTTGTGATTTGTGGGATGCGTTCAAAACCAGAAGATAATATTTCCAATTCTCTAGATTCTAATTCTTTTTGTAGATCGCCAAAATTTTCAAAAGGGGCATAAATTAAAATACCATCGTCATCCACAAAAACTTCTTCTGCTCCAAAATCTATCAATTCCAACTCTAGCTCTTCAGGATCTAAGCCTTCTGCTGGTATTCTAAAATTACAAGTATGGTCAAACATAAACTCTACAGAACCAGAAGTTCCCATACTTCCGTTACATTTGTTAAAGTAACTACGCACGTTAGCAACAGTTCTTGTATTGTTATCTGTAGCAGTTTCTACCAAGATTGCGATTCCGTGTTGGGCATACCCTTCAAAAAGGACTTCTTTAAAATCACCCAAACTTTTGTCGGATGCTCTTTTAATGGCGCGCTCAACATTGTCTTTGGGCATATTTACAGACTTTGCGTTCTGAATTACCGCTCGTAAACGCGCATTGGAATCAGGATCAGGTCCGCCTTCTTTTACCGCCATTACAATGTCTTTTCCAATACGTGTAAACGCTTTAGACATTGCAGACCAACGCTTCATTTTACGTGCTTTTCTAAACTCAAACGCTCTTCCCATACATTAAATACTCTACTTGATTCCCTGCAAATTTAAGAATTTTTAAGAGCGTTGCAAATAGATGAAAAAGCTTTTGAAAAATAAGATGGGTTTGGTGATAATTATAAAAAGGGATAATAGCCTTTTCTAAACTAGAAAAGGAACATCAATTTTATTCAATGCTCCTTTAGCAAGTATACTAGAATTGCTCTTTATCTATTCTATATTGAATTCTAAATCGATATAATCGGGAGGTAAACACCTACTGTCATCACACACCATAAATTCTACTTCGCCCATAATTTTTGTTTTTCCGGGCTTTGTTATTTTTATACGTTGCGTAAAGCTAGCTTTCGTATCAAAATATTTTATTTTCATTTGAAAAATAGGATCATCAATCGTATGGCCTTTTTCTTCCTTTGTTTTTCCAGATAGCGTATAGGTATCTGCTTCTTCAAAAATAAAAACAGTGGGGATAGGCCCATTCTCTGGAACAGATTGGGAATATAGGTGCCATCCTTTGTCTATGGTTGCAGTGGCAATAAGATCATATTCTGTAGTTGATATTTTTTTAACGGTAGTATTCCATTTTACGGGTTTTAGTATTTGTGAATACCCACTAAGGCTTACTACTAAAGCGATTGCTATTAGGATATTTTTTTTCATTCTAAGTTTTTTAGTTGTTATAGGGTATATAAATAATATACCATTTTTTTATTTTGATTTAAAATTAGCGATACCATCCTCAAGCCAGTTATGGTATTCTTCTACATCTGGCGTGTAGCCAACAGCTTCATTTAATTTTTCTTCATCGTGGCCTAGTAACACATAATAGGGTTGGGCATTGGTTCCAAAACGGATCTGTTGCAACTCACTCCATTGTTGCCCTGTATAACGCAATTTTTTACCAGTACGTAGTTTAGAATCTGGGGCTTCTCCTTCAAATTTTAGCTTTTCATCAACATATAAAGAAATCAGCACAACATCATTCTTTAGTATTGTTAAAACCTTGTCTTTGACCCAAACGTTTTGTTCCATTTTCCGACAGTTCACACAAGCGTGGCCTGTAAAATCTAGCATAACGGGTTTATTTACGCTTTTAGCATAAGCCAATCCTTTTTCATAGTCGTTAAAGGCAAGTATATTGTGCGGAGCCATTAAATGGCCCCCTTCTGGGATTTCTTGTAATTGGGTTGCGCTACCACCAGATCTTGTGTAACCAACGCCGTAAGGAGATTCACTGTAATGTTGTGGTGGAGGAAAAGCACTAATTAAGTTTAAAGGTGCTCCCCATAGCCCAGGAATCATATAGATTGTAAAAGCTAAGGTGAGTAAGCCTAAGCTTAACCTACCTACAGAAATATGTTTTAAAGGGGAATCATGTGGCAATTGTATTTTGCCGAATAAGTACAAAGATAGTGTTGCAAAAATAGCAATCCAAATAGCGATGAACACTTCTCGTTCTAACCAGTGTAATTGTAAAACCATATCAGCATTGGATAAAAATTTAAAGGCTAAAGCTAGTTCTAAAAACCCTAGTACTACTTTTACAGAATTTAACCAACCACCAGATTTAGGGAGAGAGTTAAGCCATCCTGGGAAAGCTGCAAATAGCATAAATACCAATGCAATTGGAAGGGCAAAGCCAAGCATACCTATAATAGGAAATATTCCTCCTTTTGTAGCTGCTTCTACCAATACATAACCAGCAACAGGACCGGTACAAGAGAAAGATACGATAGCCAAGGCTAAGGCCATGAAAAATATACCAGTTAAGCCACCTCTGTCTGCTTGCTTGTCTACTTTGTTTGCCCAGGAATTAGGCAACATAATTTCAAAAGCTCCTAAAAAAGAAAAGGCAAAGAGTACAAGTATAAAAAAGAAGATGACATTAAACCATACGTTGGTTGAGAGTTCATTAAGTGCGCTAGCTCCAAAAATAGCGGTGACAATGGTACCTAGGAGGACGTAAATTATGATGATAGATAAACCATAGATAATTGCATTTTTAATACCTGCGGCCTTACTTTTACTTTGCTTGGTAAAGAAACTTACCGTCATTGGTATCATTGGAAAAACACAAGGTGTAAATATGGCTATAAAACCAGCTCCAAAGGCTAATAAAAAAATATTCCATAACCCTTTTTGCTTTTCATCTTTGCTGCTCGATTTGTCAACTTCTTTTTTAGCGTTAGTAGCTGTAGTTGCTGCTTTTTCTGTAGTAAAGCTAAAAGCGAGGTCTTTATATACAGGAGGAAGGCATTGGGTGTCATTACAAACCATATAGCCTACCTCACCAATGATTTCAGAGATTTTGATGTTCCCTATTTTGATACGTTGTTTAAATACCGCAGAATTTTCAAAATACTTTACCATCATATTATCAAAAGCAGGTTCTGGTGCAGCATATCCTTCCTCTTCGGTTGGTGTGCCTACCAAAGTATAATCTTCACTTTCAGTAAAGGTAAAAGTAGTTGCTATGGGGCCGCCTTCATCCAATTCTTGAGAATATAAATGCCAAGAATCATCTATGTCCGCCTTTATAACTAAGTCAAATTCTGTGTCCGAAATTTTCTCTATAGTAGTAGACCAATTCACAGGATCTAATATTTGTGCTTTGGCTACGTTGCTAAAAGCTATAGTGAAAATAGTCAGTAGAATATAAAACATGCTTTTATTCAAAATATAATATTTAGTTGATACTTAAGTAAGACGTAAAAATAACAAAGAACCCTTACTTTATTGTTGTTAAAAATGGTTAATGTTTGTAAGTTAATTTCTTGTACTCTAATAGAAGAGTATAAAAATTATGATTTGGGTGTCATCATTGGGGAAAATAATATCAAAAAAATCATCTTGATAAACTACCAAGATGATTTTTAAAATATGGATATGTGTTTTTAGTTTTACAATAGGCTATTTAAAACTTCTTTTAATTTTGGGTCAGAAGGTCTTGGGGCATTGGCATTAACAATAGTACCCTCAGGATCTAATAATATAAATTTAGGAATCCCTTTAATAACATACTCTTCAATAAAATCTGAACTAAAATTGTTGTCAGCGATCAGTTGTATACCACCTAATTCTCTGTCAACAATCATTTTCTTCCACTTGTCATAAGCATCTGGTCTATCTACAGAGATACTAACAAATTCTATATTTTTATTATGGTATGTCTCCTCTATCTCTTTTAAAGAAGGGATTTCAGCCAAACAAGGGCCACACCAGGTTGCCCATACATCTATATACACGAACTTTCCTTTTAAGTCGTCTAGAGACGTTGTGCCTCCTGCGTTATTTTCATAGGCCACAAACTTAGGTGATGGTTGACCATTTTCTACGGCTTTCAGTTTGGTATAATGTTCCTTTACAGTTTTTTTCTGATCTTCATCTGTAGATGTCGCTATAAAGAGGTTGTAATATTCATCTAAATCTTTTGTCACTGTAATTCCAAATATGGATTGCGCTAATAATCCATTTTTTATAATCTCAGATGTACTACTTGCGATTGCTTTTAAATTGGCGATATCATTAGGAATAGAATCTGATTTTACCAGATTAGCAGCTTTAGCTCTGTAATGAGAAGTTACTAATGATTTATAGGATCTAGAATTTTCAAAATCAGTTTCGCTTTCAAAATTGATAACATCTAACTCACTTAAAAAGCCTTCAGATATTTTAAAATCTGGTTTTTTAGCATAATGTTTATGGTAGGATTCATAATTAGAAAGTGCACTTAAATAGCTATAATTGATGTCTTTTTTTTGTGCTGTTTTAAAACTTTCAGAAATGCCATGCGCATTATCTAATAAGCTATTTAAATCAGTTTTATGGGCATTAAACTTTTCTTTAAAAGCTATTTCGTCTAAAGTGTATGGGTTTTCACCAGCTCCAAACTCAGTTACTTTTTTTGCCTTTTCTCTGAAGAAATCATTTTCCAAAGAACCTATACCGGTATATGCAATGCTATTTTTAAAATCCTTAGCATCCGCATTAAACGTTATATTATACCCTTTTTCTAGGTAAATCGTAGCTCTATTTTTATCGTTAAGAATAGTATATTGCCCCTTTGGAGATTGAATGGTATCTGTAAATGAACCATCTGCGCCTAACGCAAGCGTATCAATTTGCTTTCTATTAATTGTACTAGCTACTAGTAATTGGTTGTTTGTGGCATTTGCAATTTTACCACTCACTATGGCATAATCTATAGCAGTTTCTTCTTTACAAGAAGCCAAACTTATAATAGCCAACCCTAAAATGTAAATTGTTTGTTTCATTATTCTGCTCTTTTTATTTTTTTGGTTTAAACGCAATTTCGTAAGTTTTTGCGCCTTTTAATAATTTTTCTGTGAATTTCTGAATATCTTTTGCCGTAATGGAATTTACAATGTTTTCATAGTTTTTAGGGTCGTTCATATTATACCCTTCTAAAACATAGTTTTGAAGTAGGCTCATATCAAATCTATTGTAATCTTTAGACTCTTTGCGCTCTTTAATAAAGTTGGTTAAAGTTTTATCTAAATCTACTTGGCTAATTTCTCCTTTTGCAATTTTTTCAACCTCTGCGTGTACAATTGCAATTAACTGGTCTACTTTATCTGGGTTACAGTCAAAACTAACAGTAATGCTACCTTCAGCCACGGGTCGTTTACTAAAACCTGCACCAGCTCTAGGAGAATATGCTCCGCCTTCTGCTTCTCTCACCGTTTCTGTAATTCTCAATTGAAGAATATCCCCTAAGGCACTAGCTAAAATATCGTTTTTAAGGCTGTATTTCATTTCCTTTTTGTAGCCAATTCTAACGGAACCTTTTTCATCTTCCATTTTTAAGAAAATATCCTTGTCTATGGCATTGTTTATCCAAGCATTAGGGTCTACTTTATAATTTTCCTTGGTTGTATTGGCAGAAATACTAGCAATATATTTCGCTAATAATGGCTTTAAATCATCCTTTGGTATATCTCCCACAATAAAAAAGGTGAAGTCGGCTGCATTATGAAACCGATCTAAGTAAATGCTCTTCATTGTATCAAAAGAAACATCTTGCATATACGCTTCATTTAGTATACGTACCTTAGGGTTGTTGTTACCGTATAATGTAACGGTAAGACTATCTTGCATTTTAGAATTAATGTCTTTGCTTTTTCTAGATAAAAAGTTAGTGATGTTTCCTTGTAAAACTTTATATGCATCGGCATCAAAACGAGGCTTTTCAAAACGCAGGTATACCATTTGCAACATAGTTTCTACGTCTTTTGTCACAGAAGAACCGCTAATGTTTTCGCTTAAACTGGAAAGATTAACAGCTGTTGATGCTGTTTTTCCAGCTAATATTTTTGGTAAATCAGTAGCAGAAAATTCGCCAAGACCAGACATTTGCACAATATTACCCATAATGTTAGCTGATGGCAAGTCTTTGTTTTGTAATAATGATGTACCGCCGTAACTAGTAGCAGTCAATTTTACATCATTTTTATTTTTATCAGCAAATTTATAGTACACTTTAACACCATTACTAAGCGTAAAAATTGTAGCGCCAATAGAAGGTTCTAGTTCCTCGGAGATTATGCTACCTTCTTTTAAATTGGTGCCTGATAATAAGGTTTTACCACTGAAATCATCGGCATAAGCTGTTAACTCCTCATTGTTCTCTGCGTTTTCAATTATAGTGACAGCTTCTTCTTTAGATAAGTTGTTTTTATCTTTAACACCAGTAATACTTAGGGATCTATTGTTTTTAGTGTATAACTTCTTAAAGGCATTGTGTAAGTCTTCTTGAGAAACAGCTGCGAAAATTTCTTTTACCAATGCATATTCCTTTGCAATTGGCGTAATTGTTTCATTGTTTAAATAATCATTCTGCATCATTCTAATAATTTGCCCATGTGACATATCATCTTCTTTGCTGATGCTAGTTTCATAAAAATTAGTGTACTGTTTAATGGTTCTGTCTATTTCACCTTGGGTAAATCCAAACTTAACAACTCTATTGATTTCTTCTAATACCGCTTTAAAAGCTGCTTGTTGCTGGTCTGGCTTTGGGCTTATATTTGTGGAAAATTCATTTTTTAGCCTAACTTTTGCACCGTATCCTACTCTTGCAAATAAAAATGGAGCATCGGGCTTTTGTCTAATTTCATTTAATCTTGTTGAAAGCATAGACGTAGCCATACCATTTAATATAGATTCTTTTAAATCGGCAACAGTTTGATCTTTTAATGATTTAGGATGGTTTATGCCAAAAGAAATACTGGCAGTAGAAACTTCTTCATCCATTGCCATATTATAAAGCATTTCTTTATTGTCAGGTATTTCTACTAAAAATCTTTCCTTTGGATTTTTTACAGCTGGTATTCCTGAGAATTTTTCTTTTATTTTTTGTTCAATCTCATCCACATTGATATCACCAACAATGGCTATCGCCTGTAAATCAGTGCGGTACCAATCATGATAAAAATCACGCAAAGCTTTGTACTTAAAATGATCAACAACATCCATTTGTCCAATTGGCAAGCGGTTTGAGTATTTAGAGTTATTGAACATTACGGGTAAGGATTGTTGAAGAATTCGCATTCCTCCACTTTGGCGTGTCCTCCATTCTTCCTTAATAACGCCTCTTTCTGCATCTATTTCTTCATCTGTAAGTAGAAGATAATTAGACCAGTCATGTAAAACCAATAGCGCAGTGTCAATAAGTCCGTCTGTTGTAGGTATGTTATCCATATTGTAGACGGTCTCATCAAAAGAAGTATATGCATTGATGTCTTTGCCAAAAACAGCACCGTGTTTTTGCAGGGTATTTAAGATGCCTTTTCCTGCAAAATTTTGTGTTCCATTAAAAGCCATATGCTCTAAAAAGTGAGCTAAACCCTGCTGATCATCATTTTCTAATACAGAACCCACGTTTTGTATAATGTAATAGCTAGCAACACCTTTGGTTACATCTGTATTGTAGATGTAATAGGTCATACCATTAGGTAACACTCCTTTTTTAATTTTAGTGTTTACAGGTAATGGTTGGTGTAGATCTAAGCCTTGTGCAGATAGCCCAATACATAGAAATAAGCTAAATAGGAATGTGATTTTTTTCATAAATTGTTCTGGTTAATATTTTTATTAATTAAATGTTTCTTTGAAAAAAGATGTTACAAGTAATATAAGCCTTGTAGTTTGTTTTTGTTGAATAAATGATAAATATATGTCTTAAAAGTTTGATTTTGTTACAAAAATAAAAAGTTAATTTAGTGGAATTCACTGTAATTAACTAGTAATCAGTATTTTATTTTTTTAAAAAATAGGGGTTAAATACTATTAGTGCTTGTAGGAATATTTAATTTATATGGTATAGATTATATTTGAATTTATAAAATTTATATATGAAGAATAAAAATTACTTAGTAACTGTTTCATTGTTGTTATGTTTAACTATTGTTAGTGCACAGTCTTCAATAACTGAAACAGAATTAAGAGCTCACATTCAATTTTTAACATCGGATACGAATGCGGGTAGATACCCTGGTGGAAAACTAAATAAAAAAGTAGTAAAATATATTCAAAAGAATTTTAAAAAATCTAAAATCTTACCTTTTTCAAAAAGTTATACGCAAGAGTTTGTTGTAAAACTTCGCGTTAAAAAAGAGATGTCAGAACAACCAGATGTTAAGACTTGGAATGTTATAGGAGTGATAGAAGGGAGTGATCCTATATTAAAAGAGGAGTATATTGTTTTAGGAGCTCATTATGATCACTTAGGACTAGGGGGAGGACCTTCATCGAAATCGGAAAAGATTGAAATTCACTATGGCGCAGATGATAATGCCAGTGGTACAGCTGCCTTATTGGAGATTGGAGAAAAGCTCGCAGCCAATAAAAGTAAATTAAAACGCAGTATATTGCTAATAGCTTTTGGAGGGGAAGAGCAAGGCTTAAAGGGTAGTAGTTACTTTGTTGAAAACCCAATAGTGCCGCTTTCTCAAATTAAATTAATGATTAATATGGATATGGTTGGTAGATTAAATGAAGCGAACCAAGTCTATATGGGTGGTGCCGGTACATTTCCTGATGGACAAAAATTAATGAAAGAACTTGGACCATCTCTAGGGTTATCACCTGTAGTGCATGCAGGCTCTGTAGGTGGGTCTGACCACGTTTCTTTTTATAGAAAAAAAATATCAGTTATGGGTTTACATACTGGGGGGCATCCACAATATCATACACCAGAAGATACGATTGATTTAATAAACTTTCCGGGTCAAAAAAAAGTATGTGATTATATTTATGCAGCAATACTTAAGGTTGCAGGAACTAATTATTCAATAGAATTTATCCCACAAGACTAATCATAATTTTATACTTTTATGTCAAAATTGAGTTTATGAAATTTAATACTGCTATATGTTTACTACTTCTTTTCATTTTTTTATCCTGTAAGGGAAATCAGAAAAACAATGAAAGTATAGCGGTAAAAAAGCCAAACATTATATATATCCTTGCCGATGATCTTGGGTATGGAGAACTAGGAGTATATGGACAAGAAAAGATAGAGACACCCAATATTGATGCCTTAGCAAACAAAGGAATGTTGTTTACACAACATTATTCTTCTGCTCCAGTATGTGCTCCAGCTAGGTGTATGTTGCTTACAGGTTTACATTCTGGCAATGCATTTATTCGAGGAAATTATGCATGGAACAGTAGAGGAGATGTTTGGGATTATAAAGCTATGATAAAAGACTCTACCTTAGAAGGACAGTATCCGTTACCAGACTCTACCATAACTTTGGCTAGTAAATTACAATCAGTAGGGTATAAAACTGGTAGTATTGGAAAATGGGGACTAGGTGCGCCACACACCAATTCTACCCCGAATAAAAAGGGATTCGATTTTTTTGTTGGATTTAATTGCCAGCGTCAAGCACATACGTATTATCCAATGCATTTGTATAAAAATCAGAATAGAATATATATAAATAAGGATACGGTTGCTCCTGGAACAAAACTAGATAAAAATGCGGATCCTAATGACCCCAATAGTTATGCTAAGTATACCTTAGAGAATTATGCGCCAGATGTTATGTTTAAAGAGTTAACAGCTTTTGTGGCTCGCAATAAGGAAAATCCCTTTTTCCTATATTGGGCAACTCCAATTCCGCATGTTGCATTACAAGCACCGCAACCTTGGGTAGACTATTATAAAAATAAGTTTGGAGAAGAAAAACCATATGTAGGTAATAAAGGGTATTTTCCACACCAAAACCCTAGAGCGGCTTATGCTGCAATGGTATCTTATTTAGATGAGAATGTTGGAAAATTAGTACAACAATTAAAAGATGAAGGAATCTATGAGAACACCTTAATTATTTTTACATCAGATAATGGTCCTACCTTTAATGGGGGAGCCGACTCTGAATTTTTTGATAGTGCTAAACCATTTGATGGACAAGTAGGAAGAGGTAAAGGAAATGTGTATGAAGGAGGTGTTCGTGTACCAATGATTGCCGCTTGGCCAAACCATATAGCTCAAGGAAGCAAATCTGATCTCATATCGGCTCAGTATGATGTTATGGCAACCTTAAGTGAGGTTGCTGGTTTTCAAATGCCGGAGAAAACAGATGGTATCAGTTTTTTACCAACACTGCTGTCTAAAGAGAAGCAAAAAGAGCATGCGTTTTTGTATTGGGAATTTCCAGAATCGGGCGGACAAGTTGCTATACGTATGGGGAAGTGGAAAATAATTAGAAGAAACTTAAAATCAAAAAACGCAACAGCTACGCTAGAGCTTTATGACTTAGAGAAAGACCCATTGGAAAAAAACAATGTGGCCAATGACAATCCTAAAATTATATCAAGAATGGCAGCAATTTATAAAAAGGAGCATACAAGAGCTAGTATAGCGCAATTTCGAATTCCAAAAGTTGAAGATGGACTGCTGTCTATCGAGTAAAATATTTAAATTAAAAGGCATTAACAAAATTTTAAAAGATAGTTTAGGTCAATTGTTCTAAATTAGTAAACTTATTAGACATCCAAATGATAATGATTAAAACAAACCCTATTGTAAAATTAATTCTAATTTCAGTTATTAGTGTTGTTTTTGTTACGGCACAAGAAAAACCAAAAGATTTCATTCAAAAGCTTCCTGGTTCAGATTTAACAATCGAAATGGTTGGGATCCCATCGGGAGAATTCCTATTTGGTAGTCCAGACAGTGAACAAGACAGAGATGCTGATGAAGGACCTCAAAAAAGTCAGCATATAGATGCCTTTTGGATGGCTAAAAATGAAACCACATGGCAATTGTATTATTTATATTTAAACCGAGAAATAGATAGTATTATTGATCCTACTGCAGCTACCGATGTTGCCTTAGATGTAGATGCAATTTCAGGAGCTACTATTCCGTATGTTGATATGAGCCTCGGTATGGGCACATCTGCTGGCTTACCAGTAGTCAATATAACCCAATTGGCGGCATCTAAGTTTTGTAAATGGTTGTCGGCCAAAACAGGATATTTTTATAGGTTACCCACCGAAGAGGAATGGGAATACGCATGTAGGGCAGGTTCCCAAACCGCTTATTCATATGGTGATGAGGTTTCTAATTTAGAAGAATATGCTTGGTATTATGACAATAGTGATGATACCTATAAGGAAGTAGGTTTAAAAAAGCCGAATGCCTACGGATTGTATGATATGCATGGTAATGTTGCAGAGTGGACATTAAACCTCTATACGGAACACGGTTATGGTACGGAGCCTAATTCCAATGGTTTTTATACAGTACGTGGTGGTTCTTGGGATGATGATGCAGATATGTTGCGTTCAGCATCTAGACAGAGTCCAAGCTCAAACTGGAATCAAAGAGATCCGCAATTACCAAAGAGTGTTTGGTGGAATACAGATGCAGGTTTCGTTGGATTTAGAATAGTGAGAGATATGAATCCTCCTAAAGAAGGAGATTTTGAAAAATATTGGGGACCAATAGTCCCAAAGAAAAAATAATTTAATTAACAACCAAAACGTGAAAATTATGAAACTTTCCAACAAACCTAAAAAAGAAGAAGAAAAAGCAGCAAGTTCTAGAAGAGATTTTGTAAAAAAATCTGCTTTAATAACTGGTGCTATGGTTTTGCCAACAATGCAAATGAATGCAATGGTAAATATGAGCAATGGCAAAAAGCTAAAAATTGCACTTATCGGCTGTGGTGGTCGTGGAACAGGAGCAGCAAGTCAGGCATTATCAGCCGACGATAATGTTGAGCTAGTTGCAATGGCAGATGCATTTGATGATAAATTGCAAGGAAGTTTGGCAACTTTGTCTAAAAATTTTGAAGGCAAAGGGAAGGTTAATGTAAAAGAGAAACACCAATATGTAGGTTTTGATGCTGCGGAGAAAGCAATGGATCAGGCAGATGTTGTTATATTAACTACACCTCCAGGTTTTAGACCACAACATTTTGAATATGCCGTAAAAACAGGAAAACACGTTTTTATGGAAAAACCAGTCGCTACTGATGTTCCTGGTATTAGAAGAGTTTTGGCAGCAGCAAGAGTTGCCAAGGAGAAAAACTTAAATGTGGTTGTAGGGTTACAAAGACATTATCAAAATAACTATATTGAAATAAAAAGAAGAATAGACGCTGGTGAAGTTGGAAAAATAATGTCTGGACAAGTGTATTGGAACAGTGGTGGTGTATGGGTAAGAGAAAGACAGCCTGGACAAACTGAAATGGAATACCAAATGCGTAACTGGTATTATTTTAATTGGTTGTGTGGTGATCATATCTTAGAACAACACATACACAATATAGATATTGCAAACTGGTTTATTGGTGAAACTCCAATATCTGCGCAAGGAATGGGCGGTAGACAAATACGGACAGGAAAAGATCATGGAGAAATTTTTGATCACCATTTTGTAGAGTACACCTATCCAAGTGGGGCGGTAATAGCGAGTCAATGTCGTCATCAACCAGGAACATGGAGTAAAGTAGGTGAAAATTTCCAAGGAACTAAAGGTACTATTGATATGAAAGATGCAGGAACTGCATACCTAAGAGGCTTAGGAGGTGAAGAGTTGTTTAAATACAGAGGTAAAAACGATCCTAATCCATATCAAGTAGAGCATGATAAATTGTTTGCATCGATCCGTAATAAAGGAGTTATTGCAAATGCTGAATATGGAGCATATAGTACGATGACAGCAATTATGGGACGTATGGCTACCTATTCAGGAAAAGTAATTAATTGGGAGGAAGCTTTGAAATCTGAACTGGTATTAGTGCCAGATAATTTAAATTGGAATTCTACGCCACCTACAATGCCTGATGCAGATGGTAATTATGAAATTCCAACGCCAGGAAAAACAATAGTGATGTAATTAAAAAATCTTTTGACTTTTATAGTATTATTAGCTATAATTTGTCGTTTATAAATAAAACTGAATTAACTAAATTAATTTAATATGCAGATAATAGAATCTTCAACTATGTATGATGTAATCATAGTTGGTTCTGGTGCAGGTGGAGGTATGGCAACTAAAGTTTTGTCCGAAGCAGGCCTTAAAGTAGCAGTAGTAGAAGCAGGCCCTTTTTTTGATCCTAAAGACCCAAAACAACAAACACAATTTAAATGGCCCTATGAATCACCACGAAGAGGAGCTAGCACAGTTCGTGACTTTGGAGAGTTTGATATGGCCTTGGGGGGATGGAATATAGAAGGTGAACCCTATACGCAAAAAAACGGTTCTAAATTTGCTTGGTTTAGATCAAGAATGCTAGGAGGAAGAACCAACCACTGGGGGCGTATTTCTTTGCGATTTAGTGAACGAGATTTTAAGCATAGAAGCTTAGATGGTTTAGGAGAAGATTGGCCAATTGGTTATTCAGATGTTAAACCATATTATGATAGAGTTGATAAGTTAATTGGAGTTTTTGGCTCTAAGGAGGGATTGGAAAATGAGCCCGATGGTTTTTTCTTACCTGCCCCAAAGCCTAGATTGCATGAGCTTTATTATATGGATGGTGCTAAAAAATCGGGTGTTCCAGTTATTCCTTCACGGATGTCTATGGTAACTAAAAAGGTGAATAAAGATCGTGGTATTTGTGTGTATTGCGGACAATGTGGTCGATCTTGTCAATATTATGCTGATTTTTCATCGGGAAGTTGTTTGATTTTTCCAGCTCAAGCGAATGGTGGACAAATAGATTTATTTGTAAATTCTATGGTGAGGGAAGTAACTACTAATGATGAAGGTAAGGCTACAGGGGTTTTATACATAAACAAAGAGGATCGTAAAGAATATAGGTTAAAAGGGAAAGTAGTTGTTATGGCTGCATCAGCTTGTAGCTCTGCACGGATCCTTTTAAATTCCAAGAGTAAACAACACCCAGGTGGCTTAGGAAATAGTAGTGGGCTTATAGGTAAATATTTACATGATTCAACAGGAGCAAGTAGAGGAGGTTTTATACCTGCTATGATGGATCGTAAAATCTATAATGAAGATGGTGTAGGTGGTATGCATGTCTATTCTCCATGGTGGTTAGATAATAAGAAATTAGATTTCCCAAGAGGGTACCATATCGAAGTTTGGGGAGGATTGGGAATGCCTAATTATGGTTTTGGATTTAATCCAAACTCCATCAATGAGATGATAGGAGAAGATGTAGGAGGTTATGGAGACGGCTTGCGCGACGATGTAAAAAGGTATTATGGATCAACCTTAGGTTTTGGTGGTAGAGGAGAATCTATTGCCTTGGAAAGTAATTACTGTGAAATAGACCCTACACAAGTAGATGAATTTGGAATCCCAGTATTGCGATTTAATTACCAGTGGACAGATCACGAGCGATACCAAGCCAAGCATATGCATGAAACATTTGAAGAAATTATTCATAATATGGGCGGTACTGTTTTTGGAGATGCGCCAGGGAAAGATCAAGATTATGGTTTAAATAAACCAGGAGAAATTATTCATGAGGTAGGAACCACACGTATGGGTAATGATCCAAAAAGATCTGTTGTCAATAAATTTGAACAAATGCATGATGTAGAAAATGTGTTTATTGTTGATGCCGGACCATTTGTTTCTCAGGCAGATAAAAACCCAACGTGGACAATTTTAGCCTTGGCTTGGAGAACATCAGATTATATTGTAGAACAACTAAAACAGCAAAACATCTAAAGTTATGGATAGAAGAAAGAGTATAAAATCTATTATTCTTGGCGGTGTTGCCGGAGGGTTAGCCATTAATGGTTGTAAACCAGGAACAGATGGCGACACAGGTGTACTAGAAGAAGTTGCAATAGATGAAAATCACTTTGGTCGTACGCCAGAGGAAAAAGAACAAATTGCCAAGTTAAATGCAGAACAGTTTTTTAACGAACACCAGATGTCTACCTTACATGTACTCTGTGCATTAATTTTGCCTGCTAATGAAAAATATGGTAGTGCAACAGATGCTGGTGTACCAGATTTTATTGAATTTATGGCTAAAGATATACCAGCCTATCAAACGCAGCTTAAAGGTGGGCTAATGTGGTTGGACCATACCAGTAATAAAGAGTATAACGTTGAATTTAAATCGGCAACTGTAGCACAACAAAAGGTAATTTTAGATGGGATTGCATTTCCTGATAAAGAAAAACCAACCTACGAGCAAAATTTCTTTTCACTGATGCGTAATTTAACCGTAACAGGGTATTTTACTTCTAAAATGGGGATTGAAGATTTAGGGTATAAAGGGAATACACCAAATGTATGGAATGGTGTGCCACAAGATGTATTGGATAAGCACGGTAAATCGTACCCAAAAGATTGGGAATCTAAATTTGTAGATCAAAGCAAGCGTAATATTATGGCAGAATGGGATGATGATATGAATTTAATCACATAAATTCTTCTGTTTAAATTTGAAATACTAAATTGCCATTGGATTTTTAATCTGATGGCAATTTTTGCTTTTTTTAGAGTATTCATTAGGGATTGTTATATATGAAATATAAGTTAGATAATTTAAAGACAACTGACTTAAGTACCCTTAAAAACAATATAGAAACTGGGTCAAGGTTTGTTGTTTTTATCTATAGGATTGGTTTAGGTTTTGTTTCGTTACAACGTTTTTCTCCTGCTATTTTTGTTCAGCAAAATAATGAAATCGATTTTTTTAAGAAAAAATACAATAGACTTAATCTATTATTTGGCCCCTGGTTTCTATTTAAAGGCCCATTTTTAGCGTATAGTGCTTATAAAACTAATAAAAAGGAGGAATAGATGTTACTAATGACATTATGTTAAACTTAACCTCGGACGATTTAATGGTAAAGGAAGTAGATATAAAAGAAATGTATAACTTATTTTCTAAGGTAGAGAAATTGGAGAAAAAAGAAATACATAAAACAATTAAAGAACTGAATAAGAATTTGGTTCCAGTTGAAAATGTATATGTGGCTCAATTCATCAATGTAGATGAAAATGAACATCCTTTCACTGTAATAGGCTTGAAGGTTAGTGGTGATGAAGCATTAACTGTTAAGTACATTGAAGAAAAATTATATAAAAGATTTTATAAGCATACTGTTTTTAAAATAGTAGATCTTAGAGGTCATAATGATTACAATAGTAAATTAATAGAACAAGGAGAATTAATTTATGGAAACTAAATATAGAAATAAAATAATATATATATTGGCTTTACTTCCATTACTTATGATTTCTTGCAAAGAGAAAATTCAGCCAATATTAGAAAAGAAGGTCAAAAAAATCATTGTAAATGATACTGTTATTGTGCCTGCCAAGAAGATTGAAAAACAATTTAAATCCTTGTCAGGTATGGCAGATACTACATTTGTGCGTTTGGCAGATTTTAGTGATGATTTTGTATATGATTTGCGCTACGCTACCAAAAACAATTTTTTAAAGGAAAAAGTGTACGACTGTCCTGAATGTTATACCCGTGTAAAAACGGCCAAGGAGCTTTTAAGAGCAAATGCTGCGTTTTTAAAACTTGGATACCGAATTAAGTTTTTTGATTGTTACAGGCCCAATTCTGTGCAGTATAAGATGTGGGAGATAGTCCCCAATTCGCAATATGTAGCCAATCCTAAAAAGGGATCCATTCATAATAAAGGAGGAGCTGTAGATATTACGTTGGAAACTATAGAAGGCAAAGAGCTAGATATGGGTACGGATTTTGATTTCTTTGGTAAAAGAGCGTATCATGATAATTTGGATTTGCCTGAAACTATTTTAGCAAATAGAAAGTTACTGAAAGAGACTATGGAGAAGTATGGTTTTTGGTCTATTAGAACAGAGTGGTGGCATTATAATTTAGCAACAGCATCTAATGATAAGGTTGCTAATTTTAAGTGGGAGTGTAATTAAGAAGTGAAATAATTCGTTGTACATTATACGTAAAAGTTACCTCCAGAGCCCTTGGAGACGAGTGAATTTTCTTTGTTTTTGATTGCGCTAATCGAATAGAAAATCACTCGAAATATTTATTTTTTAAATAAATAAAAGTAAACAACGAGTAAAATTAAAAAAAAAAGTATGAAAAATAAATATATCCTAGTATCCATTTGTGTGATGTTCTCACTGAGTCTAATGGCTCAAAACGAAATTCTTCCCTTATGGAATGGGACAATACCAAATCAAAAAAAATCAAAAGAAGTAGAGGAAATTGTTTCAGCTGATATTGTAAGAATTAGTAATGTTCAAAAACCAACCATAGCAATTTATTTGCCTTCTAAAAAAAATGCAAACGGACAAGCTGTGCTTATTTTTCCTGGTGGTGGTTACGGTATTTTAGCCTATGATTGGGAAGGTACAGATATTGCCAAATATTTAAATTCCAAGGGCATTGCGGCTGTGGTGGTAAAGTACCGATTACCAAATTCAAAATCCTTAACAGAACAACATAATGTGCCATTGCAAGATGCACAACGAGCAATACGGCTTGTTCGAGGCAATGCAATGCAATGGAATATAGATGCAGCCAAAATTGGAATTATTGGTTTTTCTGCCGGAGGTCATTTAGCTTCTACCTTGGGTACGCATTACAATGATACCGTTTATAAACCCACAGATGAAATCGATAAATTATCTGCTAGACCAGATTTTATGGCATTACTGTACCCCGTAATTACATTTACAGATGAGGTTGTTATGCACAAAGGTTCTCGGAATAATTTATTGGGAGATTTAGCAAGTAGTGAAGCGCTGAACACGTATTTTTCAAATGAGTTGCAGGTAACCGAAGATACCCCACCAACCTTTTTAGTACATGCTACAGATGATAAAGGAGTCCCTGTTGAAAATAGCTTGTTGTTTTACAAGGCTTTAAAAGATAAAGGAGTTCCTGTAGAAATGCATATTTATCCAACAGGAGGTCACGGTTTTTCTGTGGCATTAAAAAATAAAAATCTAAGCAATTGGCCTACCCAACTTACGGATTGGATAACTGCTTTGGATTAAATAGATTAATACTAGAGTCTTTCACAACGAATTACAATTTTTTTATGGGCAGTGTTTGTTGTAAAAAATAGATACTCGTTTCCCCCATCTTTAATTTTATGCTTTTTGCGAATGCTGGCAACGCTCTCAGGAAAGTTACGGGTAGTAATATTTGCTTTAGAGAGCTTTAAACCTTGAATTTCCTTTTTGTTATAGAATAGCGTTTGTTTTACTAAAAAGCGTCTTCCTGGAAAGTCTAAGAGCAAATTAGAGGTGTATAAATGCGAATGTTCATGTAGTTTATGCAGGGCATAATGTTTTGCAACCGATTTAAAGGCGCCAGATTTTAAGATGGCAGCATTGGGCTCGTACAAATAAAGCTGAGGTTCGCTAAAAGTTATGGTAGCTTCTTTCTCATCTGCAAGTGTAAAATTAAAAATTTCTATTTCTGCTTTTGTGAGGTTGATGGTTTTAATTTGAATCTTATCAGTATAGTTTTTTTTTAAAACCCATAGCAATTCTTTTACTTCATTTTGAACAGCAACAACATGAATTTCTTTTACAAATTTCAATGATTTTATACCCGCAGAAAAATCGAGAAGCGGAGATGTTTTTATTAAAATGGAATCTGATTTGTTTAAAAATAGCTCCAAATTTTCAGGAACATTTGGCAAGCAATCTTCTAAAAAAAATACTTTTCCCTTGGCGTCATTTCTTCGCGAAGGATCTATGTAAATCCAATCAAAAAAAAGATCGGTTTTTACTACGTAATTTAGACCGTTTTCCGTGCTGTTTTTAATGTTGTTAGCCCCCAGTATTTTAAAATTATGAGCCGCAATTTTTGATAAGTTTTCATTGATTTCACAATGTACAACCTGAGTCATTTTTTTGCTAAAAAAATAGCTATCTACACCAAACCCTCCAGTAAGGTCTAGGAGTGTTTTTTTTGTAAGGATTGATGCTTTGTAAATTGCAGTACGCTCTGATGAGGTTTGCTCAATATTTAGCTTATTTGGATAGTATATATTCTTTGTATTGTACCATGTTGAGAGCTTGTCTTTGCATTTTTTTTTGGCTTCTACCTGTTCAACCAGCTCTTTAGAAGAAATACCCGGAAAAATACTCTTTTTTAATAAAAGTGACAGGATGTCAGTAGTGATATTTTCGTTTATAAATTTCTGTACACCAGTATGTAGTATCTTTTTATTCAAAGTAAAACTATAAATTTTTAGTTACAGACTTTACAATCCTGTTTTCTGCAAAAAACTCCTTTAAAATCACCTTTATGGCTGTGTATCCAGGGACAGCAATGATCATTCCTGTAACACCAAAAAGCAATCCGCCAATAATGATTACAAGAAAAATTTCTAAGGGGTGAGACTTCACACTGCTGGAAAAAATAAAGGGTTGAGAGAAGAAATTATCAATCAATTGCCCAATCGTAAAACCAATCATTACATAGATCGTTTTGGGTAAAATTACAGTGCTAAAATCAGCACCTAAATTACTGGTCATTGTTAGGGTAATCATCAATAATCCACCAATGATTGGACCCACATATGGGATAAGGTTTAGTAAGGCGCAAAGAAAGGCAATGACGATGGCGTTTTCAATTCCAAAAATGAGTAAAACTATAGTGTAAATTATAAACAATATTAAGATCTGAAACACCAATCCAACAAAGTATCTAGACAGCAAATTGCTGATGGTGTCCATAGATTTTTTTAACCTACTTTCTTTGTTTTCTGGAACCAATACCATTATACCATCTTCAAATAATTTATTGTCTTTTAAAAAGAAAAAAGTAATAAAGAGAATTGAAAATAGTCCGATGCTTAAACTACCCAAAACACCAACAATGGAATTTAGAAAATCTGGAATGAATTTAAAATCTGAGCTACTAAAAATTGTAGAAGACTTAAGATTGGATTCAATTTCATACGTGCTGATTCCAAAATATTGGGTTACTTCTTTGTAGAGGTTCTCTACATTAATTTGTAGTTGATCTATATCTAATAAAGATAAATTATGCCCTTGTTGAACAATTAATGGTATAAATAGCGCTATAATTCCTCCTATGATGCTAATAAGGAGAAGCATGGTTGTTATAACGGCTATTGTATTGTTGAACTTTAATTTTTTCCGTAAAAATTGAACAATAGGCCTACCAATTAGAGAGGCTATGGCTGCAATGGAAATGTAAACTAGTACCGAACTTATTTTAAATAGAAAATACCCTAGTAGAACTACACCTGCAATAATAGCTAGTGCACGTAAAATTCCGTCTGCAATGGTTTTTGCTTTCATAATTAATTATTGAATACGTATTGTATAATATTTGCGCCCATTTGCAATGCTTTTTCTCGTACTTCAGGTAGATCATTATGAACCTCAGGATCTTCCCAGCCATCACCTAAATCACTTTCAAAAGTAAACAGTAATAGCAGCCTGTTGTTGTGTGTTATTCCTAAGGCTTGTGGTCTTTTCCCATCGTGCTCATGAATTTTTGGCAGACCACTAGTAAACTTGTATTTCTGATTAAAAATAGGATGGTTGACGCCCAATTCTTCAAGTTTTTTATCAGGAAATAGTTTTAAGAGCTCTTTTCGTAGGTAAGGTTCCATTCCATAGTTGTCATCAATGTGTAAAAAACCACCAGCTAATAAGTAGGTTTTTAGGTTTTCAGCTTCTTCTATAGAGAAATGTACATTTCCGTGTCCTGTCATATGTATAAAAGGATATTGGAAAATAGTAACGTTGCCTACTTCTATTGTTTCTGGTTTTGCTTTTATAGTGGTTTTTAGGTTTGCATTGCAAAACTGAATTAAGTTAGGCAAAGCTGTTGGGTTGGAATACCAATCGCCACCACCATTGTACTTTAAAATAGCAATTTCTTGGGCGTTAGTAGTTGTGTTACAGATAAAAACGATTAATAAGAAAAAGAAGCTTATTCTATTCATAGTATCAAATGTAATGATAACCAGTCGAATCTAAAAAATTAGCCGTTATTTATCATAGCAACAGTAGTACAAGCTACAATAGCTGCGGTTTCTGTCCGTAACCTGTTTTTGCCTAATGAGACTGGAATAAAACCACTTTCGTAGGCTAATTTTATTTCTGGAGTTGAAAAATCACCTTCAGGACCTATAAGGATGGTAACATCTTTATCAGCGGCCACGCGTCTTTTTAGTTCCATTTTTTCTTCATCTTCGCAATGTGCTATAAACAACAGTTCATGGTGTTCTTTTTTCATAAAATCAGAAAAAGAAATAGGTTCGTTTAATATGGGAAGGTATGCTTGTAAAGATTGTTTCATTGCAGATTGAATCACTTTTTCCAAGCGTTCTATTTTTAAAACTTTACGTTCAGAATGATCACAAATAATTGGGGTGATCTCATTCACTCCTATTTCAGTTGCTTTTTCTAGAAACCATTCAAACCGATCGTTCATTTTGGTAGGTGCTACGGCCAAATGCAAAGCGTGCATAGGTTTGTGTTTTTTTTCTTTAGAACTAATTTTAACCTTACATTTTTTTAGGTCAGCAATCATAATCTCAGCAGTATAAATATATCCTTTGCCATTGGTAATGTATAGTGTATCTCCTTCTGTTTTTCGCAGGACTTTTACAATATGCTTACTTTCTTCTGTGGGAAATACAAATTGAGAGATGCTATTATCTAATGTGCTGTTGTAAAATAGTTGCATAAATTTAATTTTGTCTAACTTATTCGTTAATTACGTACCTGGCTTTAGCCGTTACATCCTGTTGAGAAAATAATCCTTCCTTATATTTTAAATATCCAACAATGCCAATCATAGCAGCATTGTCTGTACAAAACTCAAAAGGAGGAATATAGGTTTTCCAACCGTGCTTCTGTTCTGCCTCTTTCAATACGGTTCTAATACCAGAATTTGCGGATACACCGCCGCCAATTGCTATTTGTTTAACACCCGTTTGTGCAACTGCTTTTTTTAATTTGTCTAGTAAAACTTTAATAATAGTATATTGTATAGAGGCGCAAATATCATTTAAATTTTCAGATATAAAATTGGGATTTTTTTGGGTCTCACGCTGTATAAAATATAGAATACTCGTTTTTAGTCCACTAAAACTAAAATTTAAGCCGCCAACCTTAGGTTTTGGGAAAGGATAGGCTTTTGGGTTGCCTAGTTGGGCATATTTATCTATTAAGGGTCCGCCAGGATAAGGCAAACCAAGGATTTTAGCACTTTTGTCAAAAGCTTCGCCTACTGCATCATCTATGGTTTGACCTAAAATCTCCATATCAAAATAATCCTTAACTAATACTATTTGTGTGTGTCCACCACTAATGGTCATTGCTAAAAATGGAAATTCTGGTTTTCTATTAGATTCATTAGCTATAAAATGAGCTAAGATGTGCGCTTGCATATGATTCACTTCTATTAGGGGAATGTTAAGGCCTAAGGCTAACGATTTAGCAAAGGAAGTACCTACCAGTAAAGACCCCATTAATCCTGGTCCTCTAGTAAATGCTATTGCAGAGATATCTTTTTTATGGATATTTGCTTTTACTAATGCTTGGTGTACAACTGGTACTATGTTTTGTTGATGTGCCCTAGAAGCTAATTCAGGAACAACCCCACCGAATTCTTCATGAATTTTTTGCGTAGCAACAACATTGCTAAGCATTTTATTGTTGTGTAAAACGGCTGCAGAAGTATCATCACAAGAAGATTCTATCGCAAGTATGTAAATATTGTTTTTTTCCACGTATTTTTGGAATAAAAATTGAAGTAACAAAGATAAAACATATAGGGTTATCAAAAAACTATTTAAAATACTACTACGGATATTGCTAGTTCTACTACTGCTCTGTCTTATTGCGACTTTTATTTTTTCTTTGTCATCTGTGCAAACCCGTCTAGCTAATTATGCCACAGACACTATAAATACTGAGTTTGGCACAAATCTTAGAATAGATAAACTAAAAATTTCCCTAATATCTTGGAATACGTCAGCCAAAGGAATTTATGCGGAAGATGAAAAAAATGACACACTTTTTTATATCGGAGATTTAACGACATCAATTTTAAGTATAAATAACCTAATAAAGGGGCAGTTAGAATTTGGAGACATAGGGATAGAAAACCTTCATTTAAAGTTAAAAACCTACAAAGGGGAAGATCAATCTAATTTAGAGATATTTATAGATAAATTAGATGATAAAAAACCAAGGGAAGAAGGTAGACCTCCTTTTAAGCTTGTTTCTTCTAATGTAGTAATTAAAGATAGTAGATTTCAATTGATAAATGAAAATCTAGAGAAATCAAAACTATTGGACTTTACCAAATTAGAAATTGAATCCCAAGATTTTCAAATTTTTGGTCCCGATGTATCTGCTAAAATAAATGAGTTGTCATTTAAGAGTAGAAGAGGACCTTTTGTTGAAAGGTTACGTACAGACTTTAAGTATTCAAAAACTCAAATGAGGTTTGACTCACTTTCTATAAAAACCAAGGCTTCTAATCTTACGGGTAATCTTGTTTTTGATTACGAGCGTAAAGATTTTAAAGATTTTATAAATAAGGTAAAAATAGATGCAAATTTTGAAGATTCTAATATAGCATTGGATGATGTTAATATGTTATACAATGAGTTTGGAAAAGGGAAAATAGTAAATTTTTCTTCTCAAGTTAGTGGTGTTTTAAACGATTTAAACACAACAAAATTAATGCTGTTTTCAGATGATACTGGTGTTCGAGGGGACTTTAATTTTAAAAATCTTTTTTCTAAGGACAAGCCGTTTGTCATAGAGGCGGATATGAAAAATGTAACAACTAGTTATTTTCAATTAAGAGCGTTGTTGCCAAATATTTTGGGGAGTGTTTTACCGTCATCTTTTTCAAAACTAGGACAATTTACGGTAAGAGGAAATGCATCTATAACAGAGGCTTTAATAGGTGCTAAAATTAATATTAATACAGCAATAGGAAGTAGTTATGCTGATATTCAAATATCAGATATTAACAATATAGACAATTCATCATACCACGGATTTGTTTCATTAATAGATTTTGATTTATCTGATTTACTTGGCAATCCTAATTTTGGCAAAGCTACCTTAGATATTAATGTAGATGGTAAAGGGTTTGTATTGAAAAAAATGAATACGGATATTACAGGCGAAGTTTATAGTATTCAATTTAATGGGTATAAATACAAAAATATAAAAGTTATATCTGGTATCTTAAAAGAACAGTTTTTTGATGGAGCGTTAATCAGTAATGATGAAAATTTAAAGCTTAGTTTTAAGGGACTTGCAGATTTTTCAGACAATGAAAACACGTTTGATTTTATAGCTGCTGTTGATTACGCAGACTTTAACGCCCTTAATTTTATTAATGATAGTGTTTCCGTTTTTAAGGGAAACATTACGATGGATATTACAGGAAATACACTAGATAATATTGTTGGAGCTATAAACTTTACAGAGACGAGCTATCAGAATAAAAATGACACCTACTATTTTGAGGATTTTAAAGTTGCATCGGAATTTGATAATGATACTGTTCGGAAAATAACAATAAATTCCCCGGATATTATTACGGGGCATTTAACAGGTAATTATAAAGTGAATGAGTTAGGAAAACTTATTCAAAATTCTATCGGTAGTATTTATACAAATTATAAACCGTATGAGATATCTAGTGGACAGCGAGTAGACTTTAAATTTAATATATACAATAAGATCGTAGATGTGTTTTTTCCAGAAGTTACCTTTGGTGCAGATACATTTATTAAAGGAAGTATTGTAGCGGATGAAGGCGATTTTAAGCTTACGTTTAAATCTCCTGGAATAGAGGCATACGGAAATAAATTAGATGTCATTGATGTTAAAATAGATAACAAGAACCCATTGTTTAACACCTTTATATCTGTCGATGATGCAACGACAAATTTTTATGACGTAAAGAAATTTCAACTAATAAATACCAAACTTAAAGACACGCTGTTTTTTAGAACAGAATTTGCTGGTGGCCGCGGTTATGATGATAGTTACTTTTTAAATTTTTACCACACCTTTAATGAAGAAAATAAATCTGTAATTGGTTTAAAACGGTCAAATATAATTCTAAAAGGAAATGAATGGGTTATAAATAAAAGAAGAAATAAGAAAAATAAAGTTATAGTTAATAAAACATTAGACTCCATAGATATTCAAGAAATTGTTATGAATAACGGGGAAGGTGAGCAAATTAAGCTAAGTGGTAAGCTCATAGATTCTACGTATAAAGATTTACTGTTAGAGTTTAATATTGTTTCCTTAGGTAAAATTACTCCTGAAATTAAAAATCTAAAATTAGAAGGAGAAGTAAATGGTACGCTTAATATTTATCAGGAAAATGGTAAGTATTTGCCGTCTAGTAATTTAACTATGACAGACTTTGCTGTTAATGATGTTAGGTTAGGTAACTTAGGTGTAGAAATAGTAGGGAATGATGATTTATCAAGCTTTGAGGTAGAAACACATTTAAAGAATAATGGAGTAGATCGCTTTAGTATTTTTGGAAATATTTATAATAAGGATAATACCCAAACAGTAGATTTGGACATTAGGTTTAATGACTTTTTGTTAGAACCTTTTTCCGCTATTGGTGAGGGTATTATTACCAATATTAGGGGGATTGTTAATGGTGAGGCCAAAGTAACTGAGCGTTTGTCAAATCCAGATATTACAGGGAAATTACTTTTAAACAATGCAGGGTTAGCAATAGATTATTTAAATGTAGATTATAATTTTTCAGATAATTCTGTTGTAAACTTATACAAACAAACCTTTGATTTTGAAGAAATTCAACTAACAGATAGCGCTACCAAAACATCAGCCACTTTAGATGGGTCTATTAGCCACCAATCATTTGCTACTTGGGATTTAGATTTAAATGTAGATACCAATAACAATCGTTTCTTAATTTTAAATACAGGATTTAGTGAAGAAAGTTTATACTACGGAACTGGTTATTTAAACGGTACAGGAAGAATTTTTGGTTCAACCAAAGCACTCACCATTAATGTTATAGGAGCCACCGCAAGAGGAACGTCATTAAAAATTCCACTGAGTGATGTTGCAACTGTTGGGGATTATTCATTTATAAATTTTGTGACCAAAGAAGATTTAAATCAGGATACCAATAGAGTCCTTAATGAATATGAAGGATTAGAACTAATTTTTGATTTGGATGTAACTCCAGAAGCAGAAGTAGAGATAGTTATAGATCCTAGTACAAAAAGTTCATTAAAAGGCACCGGTGGTGGTACTATTTTAATGGAGATAAATACAAATGGAAAGTTTAATATGTATGGTGAATTTGCAACAGCAACAGGAGAGTATAATTATAAATATGGCGGTATAATCAACAGAAAATTTACGGTTGAACCAGGCGGGACTATTGTTTGGGATGGGTCGCCTTTGGCGGCAACGGTAAATATGAAAGCTATTTATTCTTTAGAAGCTAATCCTGCGCCATTATTAGACAATACCCAATACACAAGTAGGATACCTGTAAATGTAGTCGTGAGTTTAGAAGGTCAATTAGAAAAACCTAATATAGAATTTGGTATAGAATTTCCCGGTGCAGGATCTATCGTAAAGTCAGAATTACAATACCGATTACAGGATCCTAATTTTGCGGATAAGAATGCTTTTTTTCTTTTAGGGCAAGGAACTTTTGTAAATGAAAACACCGGACTTAATGCCCAGGCCCTAAGTAGTAACTTAACGCAAACGGCCTCTAGTTTATTAAATTCTGTTTTTAATAGTAATAATGATAATTTAGATTTAGGAATTATCTATGAACAAGGAAATCTAAACCCAAATTCAATTCAGACAGAAAATAGATTTGGAGTTACCGTTTCTACTAAATTGGGTGATAAAGTCTTGTTTAATGGGGAATTTGGAGTTCCGGTAGGTGGCGTAGGAGAAACCGTTGTTGCAGGTGATATGGAAGTACAGGTAATTTTAAACGAAGAAGGAACACTTAGCGCTAAAGTATTTAACAGAGAAAATGAAATTCAACAATTTTTAGCAGATCATCAAGGATATACACAAGGTGTTGGGCTTTCTTATCAAGTAGATTTTGATACATTTAAGGAATTGATGTCTAAAATTTTTAGAAAAAAAGAAAAGGTAAAGGGAGTAGAAAGTAAATTGTAATTAATTTAAAAACTGCTTTCTTGAATAGCTTTTGAATTGATTTTTCCTCGCAAAATAGTATTAGAATTCCCCTTTTTAGTGTGCTTTTCGAAAAACTTATTAACGAAAACGTTTGAAGTTTCACGGATAATGAAATTAAAGTATCTTACGATTAATATATTAAGATAAGTTTCCTAGTTTTACTTTTTATAAAATAATAAATGAATTCAAAAATAAAAAAAATAGCCGTATTTACTTCTGGCGGAGACTCTCCAGGAATGAATGCAGCAATAAGATCAGTAGTACGTACTTGCGCCTATTTAAAGATAGAATGTGTTGGTATTTACAGAGGTTTCCAGGGAATGATTGAAGGCGATTTTAAGCCTATGGATGCTCGTAGTGTAAACAACATTATAAACAAGGGAGGTACTGTCCTAAAATCGGCTCGATGTGAAGATTTTAGAACAAAGGAAGGACGTAAAAAGGCGCATGATCAATTACTTGCGGAAAATATTGATGCTTTTGTAGTTATAGGAGGTGATGGTAGTTTTACTGGAGCAATGATATTTAATGAAGAATACGACTTTCCTGTTATTGGAATTCCAGGAACTATTGACAATGATATTTTTGGTACCACTTTTACTTTGGGTTTTGATACTGCTTTAAACACTGTAGTAGAAGCTATAGATAAAATTAGAGATACAGCTAGTTCACATAATAGACTATTCTTTGTAGAGGTTATGGGTAGGGATGTTGGGCACATCGCATTAAATGCAGGAGTAGGAGCAGGTGCTGAAGTAATTTTAATACCCGAAGAAAACTTAGGTTTAGAGCGATTGTTAGAATCCTTAAAGCGAAGTAAAAAATCAGGGAAATCTTCTAGTATTGTAATTGTAGCTGAAGGAGATAAATCCGGTAAAAATGTTTTTGAACTAAAAGAGTATGTTGAGGAGCATTTGCCTATATATGATGTGCGAGTATCTGTATTAGGACATATGCAGCGTGGAGGTACTCCATCGTGTTATGACCGTGTATTGGCAAGTAGAATGGGTGTAAAAGCTGTAGAAGCATTGTTAGACGGGAAAAGTAATTTAATGGTGGGTATTTCCGACAATACAATAACACTAACTCCTATAGCACAGGCAATTAAAGGCCATACAAAAATTGATAAAGAACTCATTAGAGTTTCAGAGATAATGTCAACATAAATTAATACTAAAAAAAAGAGAAAATGTCAAATTTAAAAATTGGAATCAACGGATTTGGAAGAATTGGAAGATTGGTTTTCAGAACAACAATAAAAAGAGGAGATGTAGATGTAGTTGCAATTAACGACTTATTAGACGTTGATCATTTAGCATACCTATTGAAATACGATTCAGTTCACGGAAATTTTGACGGTACTGTTGAAGTTAAAGACGGACATTTAGTAGTAAATGGAAAAACTGTTAGAATTACGGCAGAAAGAGATCCTAAAAGTATTCAGTGGGATGCTGTTGGTGCAGAAATAGTAGCAGAGTGTACTGGTATCTTTACAACATTAGAAACTGCACAATACCATATAGATGGTGGTGCTAAGAAAGTAGTTATTTCCGCGCCTTCTAAAGATGCTCCAATGTTTGTAATGGGTGTGAACCATAAAAATGCAAAGGCATCAGACACTATAGTTTCTAACGCATCTTGTACAACGAACTGTTTGGCTCCTATGGCTAAGGTTTTAAACGATAATTTTGGTATTGAAGAAGCATTAATGACAACTGTACACGCTACTACAGCAACACAGATGACAGTTGATGGTCCTTCTAGAAAAGATTGGAGAGGTGGTAGAAGTGCTTTGTTAAACATTATACCTGCATCAACTGGTGCAGCTGTTGCCGTTACTAAGGTTATTCCTGAATTGAAAGGAAAATTAACAGGTATGGCATTTAGAGTGCCAACAGCAGATGTTTCTGTTGTAGATTTAACGGTTCGTTTAGAAAAGGAAACTTCTTATGAAGAAATTAAAAAGGCATTTAAAAATGCATCTGAAGGAGAATTAAAAGGTATTTTAGGATATACTGAAGAAGCTTTAGTTTCTCAGGATTTCATAGGAGATGCAAGAACAAGTATTTTTGATGCTGGTGCAGGAATTGAGTTAAACTCTAAATTCTTCAAATTAATTTGCTGGTATGATAATGAGGCAGGTTTCTCTAATAAAATGGTCGATTTAACACAGTACGTGGCTACTTTATAACCATTTTTATTCTTTATATTGTATCCTGAAAATCGGTGAATACTGCTTTTTTTCAGGATACTATAATTTAAAACAATAGCTTATGATTTTAATTGTAGATAGTGGTGCTACCAAATCTGATTGGATTGCCTTAAATGAAAAAGGGGAAAGGCTATTTCTTACACAAACCCTAGGGTTAAGTCCAGAGGTGTTAACAAGGCCTGTTATAGAAGATAGATTGGCAAATAACTTTGAGCTTTCAAAAAATAGTAAAAAAGTAACACATTTGTTTTTTTATGGAGCAGGTTGTGGAACAGAACGTATGCAGAAGTTTTTAAAAGAAATCTTTAATTCTTTCTTTCCGAATGCTGTAGCAGAAGTAAGAGAAGATACCTTTGCTGCTGTTTATGCAACTACAAAAATAGGAGATCAAAGTATTGTTTGTATTTTAGGTACCGGATCTAATTGCAGTTATTACGATGGTGATGGCTTGCATCAAAAAGTAACATCCTTAGGCTATATCCCTATGGATGATGGCAGTGGAAACTTCTTTGGAAGAAAATTAATCCGCGATTATTACTTTCATAAAATGCCTAAAGATTTAGCTGAAAAATTTGCGAGTGAGTATGATTTGGAGGCAGATGTTATAAAGGAAAACTTATACAAACAACCAAACCCTAATACCTATCTTGCCACCTTTGCACGTTTTATTGTAGAAAATAAAGCACACCCGTATTGCAAGGGAGTTATTGACAAAGGATTTCAGCAGTTTATTAATAACTATATCATGCAATTCGAGTTAGCAACTAAAGTGCCTGTTAGTTTTGTAGGGAGTATTGCCTATTATTTAAAGGAAGAATTGGTTAGAGTATTGGAGCGTAATGATCTTGTTGTGGGTACAATTCTACAAAAACCAATTGATGGTTTGGTAGAATTTCACAAACAAAACTTATAGTATACTTTGTTGTGTATTTTGAGGGAAAATTAGGGCTTCCGGACTTATGGTAGTCCTAATTTTCCCTCAAAATGTACAGCTTGTAAGGTGTTGGTTATTTAACGGCCAACATACTTATTTCTACATTCACAAACTTAGGTAAGTTTGCTACTTCAACGGTTTCTCTTGCAGGAGCAGTAGCTGCATTAAAATAACTACCGTAAACGTCATTGATTTCCGAGAATTGATGCATATCTTTTACAAAAATAGTTGATTTAACAACATCTTCAAAAGTCATTCCTGCTTCGGTAAGAATGGCTTTTAAATTTTCCATACTTTGCTTGGTCTCTGCCTTAATATTGCCTTCAACCAATTCACCAGTTTTAGGGTTAATGGGAATCTGGCCTGAAATATAAAGGGTGTTTCCGCTCAATACAGCCTGGTTATACGGGCCAATTGGTGCGGGGGCATTAGGAGTTGTGATTATTTTTTTCATTTTCTTAGTATTTAAAGTGTTCTGAATAACTGTTATTGGTCTAAGCCTGGAATAGCGACCATTTCGTTGGCGTCTGCCTCGTAATTTACGCCTGCTAACTCAAAGCCAAAAAGATTAAAGAAATCTATTCTATATCCTTCCAAATCACCTATTGAAGGCAAAGATTCTGTAGTAGCTTGCTCCCATAATTTAGCAACCTCTTCTTGAACATCATTGCGCATTTCCAAATCATCTATTCGTATTCTACCCAATTCATCCATAGGTATTTTGTCTTCAAACAATCTTTCTTTGTAGAGCCTGTATATTTGTTCTATACAGCCTTCATGCAAGCCTTTTTCTTTCATCACTTTATACAGTAATGAAATATACAAAGGAATCACTGGAATGGCAGAACTAGATTGTGTTACCAGTGCTTTATTTACAGAAACGTAGGCAGAACCATTGTTATATTTAAGAGCGTCAGTGATGGTGAAAGCAGTCTCTTCTAGGTGATCTTTTGCTTGACCAATTGTTCCGTTTCTATAAACGGCTTTTGTGAGTTCAGGGCCAATATATGAGTACGCTACTGTTTTAAAACCAGAAGAAAGTAAGTTTTCCTTTTTTAAGGCATTGATCCACATTTCCCAATCTTCGCCTCCCATTACCGTAACGGTATTCTCTATATCTTCTGGGGTGCTAGGTTCAATCGTAATTTCTTTAACCTCCCCAGTATGAAAATCTACGGTTTTGTTTGTAAATGATTCACCAATAGGCTTTAAGGTAGATTTATGACGAATTCCCGTAGTTGGGTGTGTGCGTACTGGTGATGCTAGACTATAGATGACTAAGTCTATTTCCCCTAAATCTTTTTTAATTAAAGCGATTGTCTGTTCTTTGATCTCGTTAGAAAATGCATCTCCATTTATACTTGTTGCATAAAGGCCATCCTTATGTGCTTGTTTCTCAAAAGCAGCAGTATTGTACCATCCTGAAGAAGCTGTTTTACCTTCTGTGGGAGGTTTTTCAAAAAAGACACCAATGGTTGCAGCATCAGATCCATACGCACCTGCAATTCTAGAGGCTAACCCAAAACCTGTTGAAGCGCCAATGACCAATATTTTTTTGGCACCTTCAATTTTTCCTTTGGATTTTATATATTCTATTTGATTGAATACATTTTTTTCACAGCCTTTAGGGTGAGATGTAATACAAATAAATCCGCGTGTCTTTGGTTCAATTATCATAAGTTGTTATTTAAATAGTACTGCTGGTTAACAAGTTAATTATCTTTATAATGCTATAGGAAAGACCTAGTTATCTTCTTCCTGATTGACTTCTTTGTTCCCACTTAAGGTCTTTAAGAATGGAGCTCTTAATACCAATAAAGAAATACCACCGCTCATACGTTCCAAATGGAGTCCAATTAAAATTCATTCTAAAACTTTTTAAATCTCTTTCAAAACGCAATTGTGTAAGAGAAAAACCTTTGTTTTTAAAATCATAACCCGAAGAAAGGCCAACTTTCCAACTAGGAGTTAACTCTATGTTTCCTGAAAACATAAGAGATTGGTTGTTAATTTCATTTTGCCTGTTCGTATTATTGTAACTAACGGCATAAGCTAGTCGTAAATCCCAAGGTACTTTGTTGCCGTACAATGGATTTTCTTCTTTTTCGTCATCTTCATCATCAGCGCGAGGTCTGGCGTTGTTAAAATCTTCGCTCTCACCAAATAATCCCTCTATATTACCACCACTTGCCCCTAAATAGGAGTCATCTTCCTCTTTGTCTTCTTCTTTCTTCTTGTCCTTGTCAAACATTTTACTACTAATAGAATACCCAATGTTTGCCCGAGCTGAAGTTAACCTAAAAAGGCTACCCCCATTATCAATATTAAATGTATTTATCCTAGTTCCTTTATTGTCTATGGCATAAGGGTCTAATCCTGCTGAAAAGTTTATAGACATTTTTTTGTCTAAAATGCTTGTTCCGCCACTTAGTCTAACGGGGCTTAAACGCAAGGAATCTGCCTGAAAATTATAACTAGTAGATAGATTTAAACTATTAAAAATAGATATTTTTTTTGGTTCTGTAGCCGTAGAATCTTTATCAATTACTTTTGCTTCTAAAGTGTTTTGTAAAGAGAAATTCATTGCGCTACTTTGTGTACGTCCAGGAGCACCATATAAAGTGCCTTCAAACCTACTATATGGTATATATACACCATTAGCATCCATATATTCATCATAGGTATCTTCAAAAGAAGGGGTATAGCCATAGCCAATAGAGGGGCGCATTACATGCCGTATTGCTTGTATTTTCTTATCTTCGGCAAAAGTATAAGTACCGTAAACTGTAGTACCAAGACTGGCGTTTAAACTGTATTTTCCGTACCGGTCAAAACCTTTTATCGTATCCCTAACAACTGTTCCTGTTACAGCGTCATAAGATTTACTGAAAGTATCCAATGTCCATACGTCATCATAAGAAGCCCCAACACTCACACTGAAATTTTTTAAAACTTTAAAGTTTGTGCTAATAGGTATGCTGTGGCTGGCTCCAACACGGGCATTTTTAAACATTCCGGGTTTAAAAAAAAGTGAATCTGATGTCTGAATCCTGTTTTCCCCTCGAACTGTATATTGAAAGTTTATATTTTGAATAACTCCTTTTTTTATACCATCCCTTTTTGCAAAAGGAAAAATACGCTCCATACTAGCTTGTACAGTTGGTAGCGTTAAATTTATAAGTTGTGTATTGGTGTTTTGGTTGTGTGTTGCTGTTAAGCTCATATTTACAGAAGGATATTCTGGAAAAGTCTTTGAGTACGATATGGATGATGAAAGGTTGTTGTTTTGCGTATTCGGAACATTGTATTGGTTTAAAGAGTTTCTGTAATACTCACTACTACCTAGGTTAACTGATGCTGATAATCTTGAATTAGGATTGGATTTTGGATCTTGCGAATGTGATATTTGTATGTTGTAATTAGAACTTCTACTGTAGTCATCAAACCCTTTTTGGCTGTTGATCTGATTTTCATACCTAATGTTTATATTTCCTTTGTATTTATAACGTTTTGTGTAAACAGACTGTGCCCTAAAGCCATAACTTCCATTGGTGTAAAAATCTCCTAATAAAGTTAAATCTACGTAGTCATTAATAGGAAAATAGTACCCTCCATTTTGTAAAAAGTAGCCCCTATTTGGGTCACTACCAAAGGTTGGGAAAATTAATCCTGCCGTACTGCCTGTGGTTAATGGAAAGTAAGCAAAAGGTAGGGCTATTGGTGTGGGTACATCTGCAATGAATAAGTTGCTAAAACCTGCAATCATTTTTTTACCAGGAACAAATTTTCCTTTTCGTACTAGAATATAATAATCTGGGTTTATGGTGTCTGTTGCGGTAGTAACTTTTGCTCTGTTCATAAAATAGACAGAGTCATTTTCTTTTTTAGTGATTTCGGCATAAACCTTCATAGCATCGCTACCGATACTACCTAGTCCGGCTTGCTGTTCAGTTCTAGAATTCCAAATAATTGCTTTTTGAGTATCAAAATTAAACCGAATAGAGTCTGGTTTTACAACTTGATTTCCTTGTTTAAAATCAGGTATTTGTGTGTAGGTGCCTGTAGAATCCTTAATTCTACCTGCATATACTTCATTTTTAGCTAAATCTAACACAATAATACCTGCTTTTAACTCAGTATCCTGATAGTAAAGTTCAGCTTTGTCATATAAGTATATTTTTTGCTCCTTGCTATTGTATTGCATATAGCCTATAGCATTTCTTTTTATCTGATCAACTAAAACAGGATCTTTAATTTTGACAGTATCTTTGGTAATGCTGTCATTTTTTCGTGTTCTAACAAGGATATCAGCAGGTAAAAGCGGAGCTACTATCGTATCTTTTTTTAATTTTATAGATAGTGGAATTACCTTATCTTCTTGACCATAAAGGCTTACAGCCCCTATAAATAGGACTATATAAAAAAGTAAACGTTGTTTGTTTGATTGCAAGGCTATAAATCCTATTTTTGTAATGACTTGGCTTTGTATTTCGGAAGTCAAACTTACGGATATTTTTTATTTCGAGAATACGCATTAGAATAAATTTAACCTAAATGAAAAAATCATTTTTTAAAAACATATTAAAAAGCAACAAGGTTTACCCCGTTGTGTTCTTGATCTTAATTTTTATACTATCATCATTTACCCTATATAATACAGTAAACCCTCAAGATAAATTTATTGTAGTTTTAGACGCAGGCCATGGTGGTCATGATCCCGGTAATTTAGGAAATGGTTTTTTAGAAAAAAATATTGCATTAAATATTGTTCTAAAAGCAGGGGAGTTACTAGAGCAAAATCCCAATATAAAAGTAATTTATACACGAAAGGATGACACCTTTGTAGATCTATTTGTTCGTGGAGAAATTGCAAATAAGGCGAATGCAGATTTGTTTGTTTCTGTACATTGTGATTCTCATTCTTCTGATGCACATGGGGCAGGAACCTTTGTCTTAGGACTGCATGCGAACAAACAAAATTTTGAAATAGCACAAAAAGAAAATTCAGTAATTTATTTGGAAGATAATTATCAATCTAAGTATTCTGAGTACGATATTAATTCTCCAGAATCTGTAATAGGTTTAACTATTATGCAAGAAGAGTTCTTAGATCAAAGTATCGCATTGGCTAAATTGATGCAAGATAAGTTTGCCAATAAATTAAAGCGTACAGATCGGAAAGTGAAGCAAGCGGGTTTTATTGTATTGCATCAAACATTTATGCCAAGTGTTTTGGTAGAGACTGGTTTTTTAACAAATAGGAATGAAGGAACCTATCTAAACTCTAAATCTGGTCAATTAGAAATGGGTACAGCAATTGCAGAATCCGTTTTAAGTTATATGGATCAATTGGTAAATAATACATTAAGTGCACAAGATGTTACTCCAGAGGCAAAAGAAGAAAAGGAAGATGTTGTAGTGACAAGGGTTGAAGAAAAGTTACAGCCACCAATTGAAGACAAAAAAACACGAGTTGTTACAGAAGCACCAAAAAAAGAAGTAATAGCTCCTATAGAAGCAGTTGTTGAAAAAGCTAAACCTGTACATAATTCTATTTCAAATGTAGAATTTAGAGTGCAATTATTTGCGAGTTCTAAAAAAATTGGGCTGAGCCCTGAAAATTTTAAAGGGTTAAATACATTAACTAAGGAGCCCGTAAATAGTATGTATCGCTATATGACGGGTCAGGCAAAGACCTATTATGATGCAAAATTAATAAAATCTAATGCAGATATTAAAGGGTATACAACGTCTTATATTGTAGCCTATAAAGACGGTGTCCGTATCAGTGTAGAAGCTGCATTAAAATATATTTCAGAGTAATTTTAAATCTATATTAATTCTAATTAAATTAGAGAAAAACCATTTCTATTGAAACTATCCAGAGAATTAAAAACAGGTATTATTGCAATTGGAGGCATATTGCTATTTATATTAGGGTTTAGTTATTTAAAAGCAACACCATTGTTTGATAATAATAAAACTTTTTACGCCATATATAAAAATGTTGGTGGGTTGCAACCGGGTACTCAGGTATCTATTAATGGGTATGCAGTAGGTAAAGTAAATGACATTCGATTTAAAGATAGGGAAGGTAATTTATTAGTGACATTTTCTGTTGATAACAGTTTTGAATTTTCAAAAAATAGTATAGCAGAGTTGTATGATACTGGTATTATTGGAGGAAAAGGTATTCAAATAGTACCAGTTTTTGATGGAGTTACTTTGGCAGTATCTGGGGATACCTTAACTTCTAAAACCAAACCAGGTTTAACAGATTTGGTACAAGAAAACTTGGCGCCACTTCAATCTAAAGTAGAAGGGGCTATCTCCAATGCAGATTCCTTGTTAATTAATTTTAATGATATTCTAGATGCCAAAACTAAAAAAGACCTGCAAGCGAGTATTAGCGGATTAAATGATTTAATTCAGAATTTTAATGTAACAACAACCGCATTAAATACCCTAATGGCAAATAATAAGGAGCAGTTAGAAAGCTCCTTGACAAACATAAAATCGATTACAGATGATTTTTCAAAAATTTCCAAATCATTATCAGAAGCAGGATTGGAAAAAAGTATTGCCGGTTTGCAAAAGACGATAACCAGCTTGGATAATGTATTGCTTAAAATAGACAATGGCGAAGGAACATTAGGTAAATTAATGAATAACGAAGAGCTTTATAATAACTTGGCTGGTGCATCAAAAGAATTGGATTTACTATTGCAAGATTTTAGATTAAATCCAAAACGCTATGTAAATGTTTCTGTTTTTGGAAAAAAGCAAGTGGAATATGAAGTGCCAGAAAATGACCCAGCAGCTACTATAGACAACTAAACATATGGAATACCTTCCCAACTTATTATTTTTATTGGTACTCGTTGCCGGAATTGGATATTTTACAAGAAATGTAAAAAAACTTACGCGTAATATAAAACTAGGGAAAGATGTAGATGTCAGTGGTCATAAATCCCAGCGATTGAAAAATATGGCGCGCATCGCTTTAGGTCAAACCAAGATGGTGGTTCGTCCAGTCGCAGGAATTCTTCACGTTATTGTTTATGCAGGGTTTATCATTATTAATATAGAAGTATTAGAAATAATTATAGATGGACTATTGGGAACGCATCGAATTTTTGCACCACTCGGTGCAGTCTATGATGTATTAATAGCATCTTTTGAGGTTTTGGCTTTTCTAGTAATAGTAGCCGTTGTTGTTTTTTGGATTAGAAGAAACATAGTTCGCATAAAGCGATTTATGAGTCCAGAAATGAAGGGATGGCCTAAGAAAGATGGAAACATGATTCTTTATATAGAATTGGTTTTAATGGTTCTTTTTTTAACCATGAATGGAGCAGATTACCAATTGCAGGCTATGGATTCCCTACATTACGTAAAGGCGGGTTCTTTTCCTATTAGTCAGTTTTTGTCGCCTTTGTTTGGTGGTATGTCTGAGGCAACTTTAATACTCGTAGAGCGTACCGCTTGGTGGTTACACATTATAGGGATTTTACTTTTCTTAAATTACCTATATTATTCCAAACACTTGCATATAATTCTCGCTTTCCCAAATACGTATTTTGGAAAAGTAAATCCTAAGGGACAATTAGATAATTTGGCAGCAGTTACTGCAGAAGTACAACTGATGATGGATCCAGATGCAGATCCATTTGCAGCACCGGTTGAAGGAACTGAAGATGCAGTTCCCGAAAAATTTGGGGCATCGGATGTTACCGATTTAAATTGGGTACAATTGCTAAATGCATATACATGTACAGAATGTGGTAGATGTACGAGCGAATGTCCTGCAAGCCAAACAGGAAAATTATTGTCTCCTAGAAAGATAATGATGGATACGCGAGATAGATTGGCAGAAGTTGGTGAAAATATTGATAAAAACAAGGGAACGTTTGTCGCAGATGGCAAGCAATTGTTAGGAGATTATATTACCAGTGAAGAATTATGGGCATGTACGTCTTGTAATGCATGTACAGAGGCTTGTCCGGTGAGTATAGATCCATTGTCAATTATAATAGACATGCGCCGTTATTTGGTTATGGAACAATCTGCAGCACCCTCAGATTTAAACAATATGATGGGGAATATAGAAAACAATGGTGCACCATGGCCGTTCAATCAAATGGATCGATTGAACTGGAAAAACGAATCCTAAATAGAAATTAAAAATAGCTATGAGTACAGAACTAAGAGTGCCAACAATGGCAGAGTTAAATGCAGAAGGAAAACAGCCAGAAGTTTTATTTTGGGTGGGTTGTGCTGGTAGTTTTGATGATAGAGCAAAAAAAATCACCAAGGCCTTTGTTAAAATATTAAACAAGGCCAATGTTAGTTTTGCTGTATTAGGCACCGAAGAAAGTTGTACTGGTGATCCTGCCAAAAGAGCTGGGAACGAATTTTTGTTTCAGATGCAAGCAGCGACCAATATAGAAGTACTCAATGCTTATGAAATAAAAAAAATTGTTACTGCTTGTCCTCATTGTTTTAATACCATAAAGAATGAATACCCAGGATTGGGTGGCAATTATGAGGTAGTTCACCATACACAATTTTTAAAAGACTTACTGGATTCTGGTAAAATAACAATGGAAGGCGGACAGTTTAAAGGCAAGCGTATTACCTTTCACGACCCTTGTTATTTGGGAAGAGCAAATGGTGTTTATGAAGCGCCAAGAGAACTTATTCGCAAGTTGGATGCAGAGTTGGTAGAAATGAAGAACTGCAAGAAAAAAGGGTTGTGTTGTGGTGCAGGTGGAGCACAAATGTTTAAAGAACCAGAGAAAGGGACAAAGGATATAAACATTGAACGTACCGAACAAGCATTAGACACCAAACCAGAAATTATTGCAGCGGGTTGTCCTTTTTGTAATACTATGATGACTGACGGTATAAAAAATAAGGAAAAAGAAGGAGACATTGCTGTATTGGATATTGCTGAACTTATTGCACAAGCAGAAGATTTATAACGAATGGGGTTTGAGAATCAAGTACTTGAAGATCTTACAATACCAGATATTAAAAATGTTCCGTTTAAATCCATTGAAAAAAAATACCTAAGGGTCGTGGTGGGCAACTATATATTCTTACTACTCCTTTTATTTTTTTCTGTTGGTTTGGTGGTTTTTCTTTTTCATGTGCCTTTGTCAGAGGTTTTGTTTGGAGGAATAGCTTTGCTGCTTTTCTTGTTGCTCACAGTTTCATTTATAGTATCTGTACTAAGTTTTAGTAAACGTAAATACGCTGTTAGAACAAAGGATATATCTTATAAAAAAGGATTGTTTACGACTACGCTAACGACTGTTCCTTTTGTGAGGGTACAGCATATAGATGTAAAGCAGGGAATTTTTTCTAGAAAATTGAATCTAGCCAATCTAGAAGTGTATACGGCAGGTGAAAGTGGAGGCGACCTAATTATTAAAGGGTTAAAGTACCAAGATGCCAACAGTATGCGAGAATATATAATGTCTAAAATTGATGCATAATTTTAGCATTCCATCTAGACAGTCTGCAAAAGGAGTCGCTGTGTTACTGTTTTTGTCTTTTATAAAATTTATCAAGCAAGCCTATATCCTTGTCATTATTTTTGCTTTTCGGTTTATAAGTGATCCTTCTAAATTTCTAGGCTCCCTGCCGTACTTGGGGCTCGCTTTTTTTGCTCTGCTAGTATATTTGCTCATTTTTAATTATTTAAAATTCAAGAATTTTAAATTTCATATTGAAGGTGGTCAATTTATTTTAGCTGAAGGAATTTTAAATAAGAAGAATACCGCAGTTTCTTTTGACAAGATTCAGAATGTAAATATGAAGCAAAATGTGTTGCATCAATTTTTAAATGTGGTGCAGCTAGACATTGATACCGCTGGAGATAAGGCAACAGAAATTAGTATTACTGCCTTGGAGAAAAGCAAGGCCCTGGCTTTAAAAAAGATATTGTTACGCTCAGGGAAAGCAACCCAAAAAACAGAAAATAAAGAACAACCCAAAGATAAAATAAGGATTTCTACACGCAGTTTGTTCCTAACTGGTATTTCTGAAAATCACGTAAAAAGTTTTATTTTTTTAGCAGCAGCTTGTATAGGGTTGTTTTCAGATGTAGAGGATGTTCTTAAGAGTATGGGGCAGGAAGAATTGTACCAGACCATAGAAAATGATGTATTGGGTTTTAATCCAGATGGTTTGGTATTGCTATTAATTGGAGTAGCATTGGTTTTAATGATCTCTATATTGTATTCCATTAGTTCCATATTCATTAAAAATTATGGACTGACAATTGCAACCAAGAAAAATAAAGTAGAGGTAAGTAAGGGATTTTTTAATAAGATTTCTTATTCCTTAAATATAAATAGGGTGCAATCTGTGCATTATGAAACTAACTATTTAAAACGAATGTTAGGCTTGTACAACCTAAAGATTCTGCAAGCGATGGCAACCGAAAAGTCGAAAAAAAACATTCAGATTGTTGGAATCCAAGAGGATGAATTGCGCTTTGTAGAAAAACTTTTGTTTGCAATTAACCCCTTTACAAGTGGAAACAAAGAAAAACCACATACCTATTACCGTACCCAATTATTGTATAGGGCTGCTTTTGTTTTACTGCTGGTAAGTTGTGTTGGTTTTATTGGTTTTGGTAGCCAATTTTTGTTGCTTCTTATTGTAATTATTCCCATTGTAATTCGACTACTCTTTTTAAAGTATCAGAAAAGTTATTATGTATTATCGCGTGATTTTATAATATTGGGGTCGGGAAGTATTTCTACCTTTACTTCAATTGTTGAGAGTCATAAAATGCAAAGTGTTACTATTCATCAAAACTTTTTTCAAAAACGGAAAAAGGTAGCAGATTTGAATATCTTTGTAGCTTCAACGAAAATTACTTTGCCTTGTGTAGAATATGATAGGGCAATAAAAATGTACAATTATTTATTGTTTCATGTAGAATCATCCAATAAAGATTGGATTTAAAAATAAAATATGTTAGTAGACTTCAATACATTACCAGATACGTCTCGTATTTGGATATACCAAGCCAATAGATCATTAACCCCAGAAGAATTGGCTGAGATTAAAGCAGATTTAGATAAATTTATAGTAGACTGGACCGCTCATGGTAGTGAGTTAATTGCAGGTTACGAAATAAAATACAAGCGGTTTATTGCCTTGGCATTAGATCAGACGAATGCCTCTGCTTCAGGATGTTCCATAGATGCATCTGTGCGTTTTATACAGGGATTAGAAAAAAAATACAATATTAATTTATTGGATAAGATGAATGTGTCTTACAAGCAAGGAGAATTTGTTGCCTATAAAACATTGGTCGATTTTAAAAAGATGGCTAAAAACAAATCTGTTACTAAAAACACCATCGTTTTCAATAATTTAGTAGCGAATAAACAGGAATATTTAAATCATTGGGAAGTACCTGCTGAAGAAAGTTGGCACGGTCGGTTTATGTAATTCAAAGGCTATTTCTTCAAATTAGCCTATATTTTTGTTGTCTTTATTAATAAACTCTAAATTTCATTTTAAAGAGATTTTATTAGATTATTCTATGCGATTATATAGTACGTTATTCTTATTTATGATATGCTTATATCCTGTTCATACACAGGTAGATTCGCTGGCCGTTATTAGAACTTTTGTGGAACAGGATAGTATAGTCAGTATAGATCCTTTAGTAACAAAAGATACGTTGACCCAAACTGAGTGGGTTAATGGTATGTATGCTTCCATGACATTAGAAGAAAAGGTGGGTCAATTATTTATGGTTAGTGTAGCCTCAAACCAAAATAAAGCAAGTACAGATAAAATTAAGAAGCTTATTGGTTTAGAACATATAGGTGGGGTTATTTTTTCTTCAGGAGGACCTTTGCGGCAGGCGAAACTAAATAATGAGTATCAAAAGGCTTCAAAAATACCCTTGTTAATAGGTATGGATGCGGAGTGGGGTTTGGCTATGCGTTTAGATTCTACCTATGCTTTTCCTTGGAATATGACCTTAGGAGCTATAAAGAATAATGCTGTTGTAGAAAAAGTAGGGAATCAGATAGGAAAACATGCGAAAAGGCTTGGGGTGCATATTAATTTTGCACCAGACATTGATATTAATACAAACCCTTTAAACCCTATTATAGGGAATCGATCTTTTGGAGAAGACAGAGAAAATGTAGCCCAAAAAGGAATTGCATATATGAAGGGCTTAGAAAAGGCAGGTGTTTTATCGAGTGGAAAACACTTTCCAGGCCATGGAGATACCGCGACAGATTCTCATAAAACACTGCCCATCATTGGTTTTACAGAGCAACGTATAGATAGTATAGAATTGTATCCTTTTAAAAGGCTAATTCAGGAAGGGTTAAGTAGTGTTATGATTGCACATTTAGGAATCCCTAGTTTAGAGGCAAGACCAGATTATCCATCTTCATTATCCGCAAATATTGTCACTAAATTATTACAGCAGAAGTTAGGCTTTAAAGGATTGGTTTTTACCGATGCTTTAAATATGAAAGGAGTAGCAGATTTCACGGCTCCGGGAGACTCAGATTTAACGGCATTTTTAGCTGGAAACGATATTTTATTAATGCCGTTAGATGTCGCTAAAGGAAAAGAAAAGATTATAGAAGCCTATAATTACGGTGTAATTACGGAAGAACGCTTGGCACATTCCGTAAAGAAAATATTAAAAGCAAAGTACAAAGTGGGTTTACATAGTTATAGCCCCGTGGTAGAAAATAATTTGTATAAAGATTTAAACGGTTTAGAGAATGATTTGGTCTATGCAGAAGCCATAGAGAATGCCATCACTGTGGTAAAGAATAAAATTGATTTGTTACCCATTGTGAAACTAGAAAATAAAAAGATAGCTTATGTAAATTTAGGAGATTCGTCTGGCGCTAGTTTTTTAAAAGAACTCAATGAATATGTTACGGTTACAGAGGTAAAAGAGGATAATTTACAACTGTTCACTCAAAAATTAAAGCAATACAACCTCGTTATTATTGGGCATCATAAAAGTAATGAAAGCCCATGGAAATCGTATCGTTTTTCAGACAAGGATTTAGCTACTTTAAAAGCAATATCGCAAGCGCGTACATCAAATTCAATTCTCGTAAATTTTGCAAAACCATATGCCTTATTGGATGTGGATTTAAGTAGTGTTGACGCTGTGGTCTTAGGCTATCAAAATAGTGAATTGGCACAACAAAAAACCGCTCAATTATTGTTTGGAGCAATTGCTGCTAAAGGAAAATTACCTGTTTCATTAAGTCCGGAATTTCCGGTACATTCAGGTGTTACCTATGAGTCTTTACAACGATTAGGGTATGACCAACCAGAACGTGTTGGATTAAGTTCTGAGGGTTTACAGAAAATAGATGAGTTAGTTACTGTGGGTATAGACTCTTTAATGTTTCCTGGAGCGCAGGTATTGGTTGCCCGGAAGGGGAAAGTTATTTACAATAAAAGTTTTGGAAAGCCAACTTATGAGTCTAAAGATAAAGTAACTAACAATCATATGTATGATTTAGCGTCCTTGACTAAAATATTAGCAACATTGCCCATGATAATGAAAATGGAAGAAGAAAATAAAATAGCATTAAATAGTACCTTTAAAGAACTGGTTCCGGAATATGCAGATACAGAACTAAAAGACGTTACTGTTTTAAAAGCATTATCACATTATGGAAGATTGCCCGCTTGGATTGCCTTTTATGCAAGCACACTAGATGCTAAGCGGAAACCATCTAGAGAATTTTATAGCAGTACACAATCCGAGGCTTATCCTTTTAAAATAAATGAAAAGTTATTTCTAATTAAAGCCTATAAAGATTCCATTTACAATAGGATAGGGCGGCAAGATTTAAAATCTAATCGATATCGCTATAGTGATGTAGGGTATTATGTATTCAAAAAATATATTGAGGATACGTATCATAGCAGATTAGATACATTGGTTGATAATTTTTTATACCAGTCTTTAGGTGCTACTCATACTAGTTTTAATCCTTTAGACAAATTTTCAAAGGATAGTATTGTACCTTCAGAAATAGATAATTATTACAGGTATGATACGGTACAAGGCTATGTACATGATATGGGTGCTGCTATGCAGGGTGGCGTAGGTGGTCATGCAGGCTTGTTTAGTAATGCCAATGATGTAGCTAAAATTATGCAGATGTATTTGCAAGATGGTTTTTATGGAGGAAAACGTTATTTTAAGGGGCGTACCATAAAAAAATTTAACACCTGTTATTTTTGTGATGAAGATGTACGTAGGGGGGTTGGTTTTGATAAACCTCAAATTAAAGAATCCGGACCAACCTGTGGTTGTGTATCGCGAAAAAGTTTTGGACACAGTGGTTTTACAGGTACGTATACTTGGGCAGATCCAGAAGAAGAAATTGTTTATGTATTTCTTTCCAATAGAACGTATCCTTCTCAAAATAATAATTTATTAGTTAAATCTGGGTTAAGAACTAGGATTCAACAAGTAATTTATGATTCAATTATAAATTAAATAGTAGTTTTGTAGTAATGAAAATAGCTATAGTTTGTTACCCAACGTTTGGAGGCAGTGGCGTAGTTGCCACTGAATTAGGAATTGCACTTGCAAATAGAGGACATGAAATTCATTTTATTACCTACAAACAGCCAGTGCGCCTAGAATTGCTAAATGAACGGATTCATTTTCATGAAGTACATGTTCCAGAATATCCATTATTTCAGTATCAACCGTATGAATTAGCACTTTCTAGTAAGCTAGTTGATACCATCAAGTTTTTTGGAATAGAATTACTACACGTACATTACGCTATTCCACATGCCTATGCGGGCTATATGGCTAAAAAAATGTTGGAAGAAGATGGCATATATATACCAATGGTAACAACCCTACATGGAACAGATATTACGCTTGTGGGCAAGCATCCATTTTATAAACCGGCCGTAACGTTTAGCATCAATAAATCTGATGTAGTTACTTCAGTTTCAGAAAATTTAAAGCAGAGTACATTAGATCTATTTCATATAAAAAAAGAGATACATGTTATTCCTAACTTTATAGATAAGAGTCATTACAATGTTGAAAGCAAGGAATGTCAACGTTCCTTAATGGCAAATGAGAATGAACGAATAATTACGCATATTAGTAACTTTAGAAAGGTAAAGCGCATCCCAGATGTGATCCAGATTTTTAAGAAAATTCAAGATAAGATTCCTGCCAAGTTAATGATGGTGGGTGAGGGACCCGAAAAAGAAAAGGCAGAAGAGTTAGCTGAGAAGCTTGGTATAAAAGATAAAGTAGTTTTTCTAGGGAACAGCAATCAGGTAGATCGTATTTTATGTTTTTCAGATTTATTTTTGTTGCCCTCAGAAACAGAAAGTTTTGGATTGGCAGCCTTGGAAGCGATGATGCATAGAGTTCCTGTGATATCGAGCAATACAGGAGGCATTCCAGAGGTGAATGTAGAAGGTGTTACTGGTTTTATGAGTAAGGTAGGTGATGTTGATGAAATGGCCTTCAATGCACTTAAAATCTTAAGAGATGATGCAACTTTAACCAAATTTAAAGACAATGCAGAAAAGGTAGCACATAAGTTTGATATAGCAAACGTACTACCATTATATGAAAGTGTTTATGAAGAGGCGTTTAAAACCTATTATAAGATTTCGTATTAAATGATTATTTAGTTACTTCCTATCGATTAAAAAAAACACTTCATAGAGTTTTGTTGTGTGTAGTTTATTTAGGAAATATCTTGCTTGTTGGTAAGGTATAGATTTAAAATGTTTTTCTAAAATTTTATAGCCAATCGTTTTATACGTTTATCCATAATTTCCCCCCCCCATTTTTTTATTGTAGTAATTGTATGTTTTTTTAAAATTTAAAGACAATATGAGTTCTTATATAAATTAGCGATGCTTTTTAATTCTATAGATTTTGCCATTTTTTTACCGATTGTATTTTTATGCTATTGGTATGTTTTTCGCCAAAAGGTAAGACTACAAAACCTTTTGTTGCTGGTTGCAAGCTATTTTTTTTATGGGTTGTGGGATTGGCGTTTTCTATTTTTAATTCTAGCAAGCACAATCGTAGATTTTTTTGTTGGTATTTATATCGCGAGGAATAATGAAAATCCTAAAAATGCAAAATTTGGGCTTTATGTAAGTATTCTTTTTAATTTATCCTTACTGGGATTTTTTAAATATTATAATTTCTTTGTTGAATCATTTACCGATATGTTTCAGTTGTTTGGATACACGATTAAAAGTGTATGGACATTGAAAATAATTTTACCGGTTGGGATTAGTTTTTATACGTTCCAAACCATATCCTATTCATTGGATATCTATTATAAAAGAATTAACCCAACACGTAATTTTTTAAATTTTGCTGCTTTTGTTAGCTTTTTCCCTCAATTGGTGGCCGGACCTATAGAAAGGGCATCCAATTTACTAAAGCAAATTGAGAAGAAAAGAAGCTTTAATCATGATCAAATAGTAAGCGGATTAAAACTTATTCTTTGGGGGCTTTTTAAGAAAATGGTAATTGCAGATTCATTGGCACCAATCGTTGATGATATATTTGCAAATTATCCTGAGTATTCGAGTGCAACTTTAATCTTGGGTGTAACTTTATTTAGTTTTCAGGTATACGGTGATTTTAGCGGGTATTCAGATATAGCCATTGGTACTGCCAAGTTATTTGGTATTGAATTAATGTCCAATTTTAAATTCCCAAATTTCTCTAGAAACGTAGCCGAATATTGGCAACGTTGGCATGTCTCATTGTCTACTTGGTTTAGACATTATATTTACATACCGCTAGGTGGTTCTAGAGTAAATAAATTAATTTCAATTAGAAACATAGCAATCGTTTTTTTAGTTAGTGGTTTTTGGCATGGCGCCAATTGGACGTTTATTTTTTGGGGGGCCTTTCATGCGGTAGCATTTATTCCAGTCTTCCTTTTGGGTCGAAATTCCATATACAAAAACAGTGTAGTTGCCCAAAATTCCATTTTACCTTCCATAAAAGAAGTTTTTCAAGTGTTTATTACTTTTGTAATTGTTACCTTTTCTAGAATATTTTTTAGATCAGAATCAATTACCGATGCTTTTAAATATATCAAACAGATTTTTACAAACGTTACCTATGAAGTATATGCCCATCCTATGGGGTATAGAATGATTGATTATTATATTTTGCTTGCTGTTTTTGTCGTTTATGAATATATTATTCGAAAAGATGAAAGAAATCCGTTTAAATTTAAGTCAAGGACGGTACGCTTTCTAATATATACACTACTCATTTTTATTATGTTATTATTTTATGATGATGGCGTAGATCGATCGTTTATTTATTTTCAATTTTAACTATGAAAAAATTAATCCTGAAAATACCGTTATATCTAATACTAATGCTATTGTGTTTAGAATTGTTGGTTCGGATCTTTCATTTAGCCAAAGATACACCTACCAGGTATGTAGATGATTATCAGGTTGAAAAATGGGAACCCAACCAAAATGGATTTGCTGTTACAGGTAATCGGAGACAAAATTTTTCAGAGTATCGCATTAATAGTTCAGGTTTTAACTCATACCGAGAATTTAAATCGACCAAGGAGAATTTTGAAATTGCCTTAGTTGGGGATTCTTTTATTGAAGGTTTCCATCAAAATTATTACAATTCAATTGGAAAAAAAATAGAGAAGAAGTTAGATACCGTTTCTGTTTTTGAATATGGTTATGCGGGGTATGATTTGGCAGATCAATTACATCTAATACACCAGTACAAAGAACAATTTAAGAATGTAGATAAAGTTATTTTGGGGTTAAAGTATGAAAATGACCTTTTTAGGTCTAAGTACCAAATAGAAAAATCTCGTTTAGCATTAAATACGCCTTTAAACAGAATGCTTAAAAAATCTAAATTATTAGTATATACAAAAAGTATAGGAGCTTTAAATCCATTACTCAATTTTATAAATAAGATTAAAAACTTTAGAAAAACTAAAACAACAATAATAAAAACAGCTACTACTATAGACGTAGAAGTTACAGCTAGAATAGCTAATTTAAATGCTTTAATAGGCTTGTATGGTTTTAATAAAACCAAATATTACTTCTTATTAGATGAAACCATAACACCTAAGCTATTTCTAAATTATTTAGATCAAAACGGGTATAAGTATATTTCCATAGGCCATAAATTACAACAGTCTACTAAAAATACAACCCTAATTTATGATATGCATTGGAATAATTTAGGAAGAGAAATTATAGCCAATGAAATTGTAAGGTACTTAAATAGTGAGAATAAAGATGTTTTGAAAATGAATAATAGGTAACTTTCGTATTAAATTTTTTCTAATTTTTGATGATGTTTATTGCCTACAATTAGATAGGTGTTTTCAGACATTTTATATGTTTTTACGGCACTTATATGTGCTACAGTTGTATAGAGAAAATCATAAACGTATTTTTTTAGAAATTTATATTCTGGACAGTTAATTGAAATTTCTTTTAGGTTTAAGTGTTCTTTAGAACTGTTTTTTTCAATTTCAGAAGCACATAAGTCTTCTTTAATTTCTTCAATTGTATAGTACTTGTGTTTTAAATTGGGTATTATTTCATTAACTTTTTTAGACTTTAAATACTCCTTACTTTTTATTCTTAACACTTCCAATTGCCCCATCATTTTAGAAGCAAGGTTGGTATTTTCGTAAATGATGTGATGTTCAAAATTATATATGAAATTGCTCCACCTTCGTTTGTAATCCATTCCGCCCACACCCATTTCAAAAAGGATGTAGTTATGAGTACAGCACCATTCTACCTGTTTGTATATTTCTACGTGGCCCAGACCAAACTTAGAATAGTCAATATCATAGGAAGAAATAGTACTAAATAATATTTTTTCAAAATGATAATTTAAGGAAATTTCTATAGGCTTATTGTCGTCATAAATTACAAATAAAGAAGCTTGCTTGTTTTGTATTTTAGGGTATGTTTCTTCTACAAGAGCATCCCATTTTGGCAATTCTTTGTTTTGCTCTTTGCGTTGCTTAAACCGATGTACAATCATTTCTTTTAAGGAATCCATTATAAAATGATACTCTTCTTTAGTAATATCCCCATAGTAAAGTTTGTAGTTTATGGTAAAACAAGCCTCCAGTCTATTTACATACCTACGAATAATACTTCTTTTTTTAGAATTATATTGTTCCTGTAAATAATTATCTATGGTGGAGTTGGATTTTAAATGTATGGCATAGCCCCAATTGTTTTGTTTGATAATGGTATGCGAGAATTTAGGATCTGTACGTTGTAATTTAAGATAGCTGGGCACCAAACTCAATGAATAATTAAGAATAGGGAGGGTATCCTCCTTATTTGTGTTGCTTATTTTTTCTTCAAAATATTCAAGAGCAGGAAATATTTGAGGAATAGCCTCACCTTTAAATATATGGGTGTTAAATATTATTTTATATGTTGAGTTCATGGAGATGTCTTGTATGCTGCTGCTAAACTTATTTTTTGACTCTTTTTTTCTCCTTTGATGTAAAAAGTAGGAGGAATGCCATCTTCTTTGTAGACTGTTATATTGGTGTTTTTTTCAAAATTTTTATGTAAAAAATCATTGATATAAAAAAGTAGAAATTGATATTCCTTTGCTAGATATTCTATTTGTACCAAAATATCTTTTTGGGGTATCTCACAATTGTTAACCACCTTGTATACTGGTGTAGTTACTGTATTTTTAGGTTGACTTAACCTATATTTAAATGTAATAAATTTTCCATATAATAAATGAAAATTAAATTTCTTTAGAATCCCAATTATTATAAATCTAAATTTATGTTGCAACACCGTCTTTTTAGCTTTTAAAGTAGCTGTCCATGATTTAGAATTGTATATAATCTGTTCTTGGTATAAGTACGTTTTGTTGACCCATTGCCGCTTATGAAAAAAATCTCCCCTTCCCATATCAAACAATTGTATACCATTATCATAACACCATCGTAAATGTTTTATAGTATTTAAATGCCCTAGGTTAAACATATTGTAATCTACATCAAAACAACTATTAAAGTGTAACATTGTTTCACCATCAATAAAATTTAACGTAATATTTATGGGTTTGTCCTTATCGTAAATTACATAGATGCTTGCCTTTTTATTAAAAATCATTTGATACATAATTTCTTCATAATAATTTAAATAAGGCAATTCAAAATTATGCTCTTCTTTTTGTGTAAACCGTATGGCAGTTATTCGTTTTAATTCTTTAAATAAGCGGGTATACTCCTTTTTATCTATACTGCCGTAATACATAGTATAAGTTGGCGCTATAGATAAGTCTAACCTATTCTGGTGCCTTCTTAATTTGTTTGTTCTAGATTTTCCTACCTGATCATTTAAAAAGGCATCACAAGTGCTATGGTTTGCTAAATAAACGGCATACCCATTGTATAATGGGATTTTAATTTCTTCTAAATCTGTGTTTTGTAGGGAACTTTCTATTTCCAAATAACTAGGAATATCATAAACAATACAGGTTTCAATTTTGGAACCTTTGGCTGCTGTATTAGCTTTAGTATATACAATAGAATCTATATAGTTATTTGTGATTTTTTGGTAAAACCAAGGAAATGTTTTCTCTTTAAAAAATAGTTCAAGAAAAAATGAAAACCGTGTATGTGGTTGTAATTTGTCTAACATAAGAGTGTATTCCGATACTATTTTATTTTAGTTAAATTTTTACTATAGTAGGTTACTACAATAGTTTACTCAAAAATACGAAAAGACCATTTGTTTCTTTTTCCATATACTAGAAAGTGATTTTTGTCTTCTAAATTTTTATATATCGTAATATCTTTATACTGTTCTTGTGAGGTAAATAGCAAATTAAACAGTTGTTTTTTTATAAAAAAATAGCTGCTATCATTTTCAAAATCAATTTGTTTCTTTTCTATTACCTCATTAAAATTGTCCACTTTGTGGTAGGTTATCTTTTTTTGAGCATTAGGTTTATGGGGAAATTCATATAGAAATTGTTTTGCTTTTTTATAGTGTGAAATAAAATGACTAGTTTTTAATATGTGGTATATTTTATAGGTAATTTTTGTTTTTATTTTTTTGGAATAGGCAAGTATGGTACTAAGCATTGAGCTAGAGTCATAAAGTATATGATTGTAAAAATTAAAAGAGGTAGTCATCCAATCTTTTTTATAGTATTCATAACCTTTTAAGAGGTCGTAGGTTTCAATATTATTGAATAAACACCATTCTATATTTTTAAGCATATCTAGAGACCCTAGATGAAATTTTGAGTAGTCTATATCATAACAGCTCATTATATAATATCCCAAATGATTTTTAAACATATTAATCCGGATACTAATCGGTTTTTTGTTGTGGTAAATAACATAAATGCTTGCCTCTTTTTTTAAAATTAGATCGTAAATAACGGCGTAATATTCATCAAAATGCTGTAGCTCGTAATTACTTTCTTTTTTCTCTTCAAACCGCCGAATTAAAAACTCTTTAAGGGTTATAAGTAAACTATTATATTCCTCTTTAGGGATAGCGCCGTAATAACAAGTATAGTGTATCGTAAAACACGTTTCTAATCTATTTTTGTACCGTCTTAAATTAGACCTGCTTTTAGAGCCGAAATTATTTTTAAGATATGCCTCAAGTGTATTAAATTTTTTTACTTCTACCAAATATCCTTTTAAGGTTTGTACTGCTATTTTTTTTAAATTAGGGGTTCCTTTGTGTATATATGTATTTAAATAATTGGGAACATCTTGTATATTATAAATGGTACTGTCTAGCTTACTCTTAGAACTTTTTTCCTCTGTATAAATAGCTTCATCTTTAAAGGTGATTTTCTCATAAAGGGAATGAAAATTACTTTCAATTAATAAAGCTTTTAAAAAAACAATTCTATTCGTTTTTACCATAATTGTATAGTAGTTTAAGCGCAGGTTATTTTATAACTCGTTTTCACTCCTTTTATGATATACGAATTTTCAGTTTCTTTATATACTTCAATTTTGGCAATATGCTCTTGGGAAGTATATAAGGTATCATAGGTTGGTTTTTTTAAAAATGAATAGGCTTCTGTATTTATATCGATGGGTTCAAAATATTTTTCAATTCCTGTTGTTACGGTTAAAGGAGCAATGGTATAATTGAATTCCGTTTTATTTTCACCAAATTTCTTAGCCTTTTCTTGGTCTAATTTTTTAGTACTATAGTTGTGATATAAGGTATCTATATGAACCAATTTTAGCAGTTTAATAGTAAAGTAAAAGCCTTTTAATTTTAACGCTTTAAAGATTGCGCATACGGTCGAAGATATTGATTTTGTATTGTAAATAAAAAGGTTTTGAAAGAAATAAGTGCCATTGGTAAATTTATTTTTATAAGGAAAAAAACCTTTCAATAAATCAAAAATGTCTATATTGTTTTCAAAACACCACTCTATTTGTAATAGGATGTCTGTAAACCCTAAATAGAATTTAGAATAGTTAACATCAAAGCCTCTTACAAACCCGTAGAGTACTTTTCCCATTACTGGTGTTAAAGAGATGCTTATTGGGTTGTTGTTGTCATATATAACAAATAAGCATGCCTTCTTTGTGTTTATTAATGAAAATGCATTTTGTTCATATCTATCCCATACTGCTAAATCATAATGTTCTGCCCTTAGAGTATCAAAACGCGCTTTGATTATTTCTGGAAATTTAGTAAAAAGACGATCGTATTCTGTTTTGTCAATATTTCCATAATATACCTTATAACTTATATTGAAACTTTTTTCTAGGCGTTTTTTATAGGTTTTAAATTGTGATCTTTTTTTTGCGTTAAAATGATGTTTAAGGTATTGGTCAAGGTTTTCGTAATTGGTTAAGGTTATCATAGAACCTTGATATTTAGGAATGCTTATGCTTTTTATATTTGTATGGGTAGTGTTTAAACTTACATCCATATAATTAGGGATGTCACAGATAATATGGACGTCGTTATTTAGGGTTAATGTCGGTGCTTCTATGTTAGAGTAAAGTATTTTTTTAGTGATTTTACTTTTTGTTTTATTAAAATAAAAAGTAAAATCTATAGGCTTCAAAAGAAGGTCAAAAAAATCAATTATATAATTCATAACGTACTATTGTGAAATGATTTCATTAAAGCAGGGTACATCTCTTTTAGCATAAATACATTATTTTTTGGGTCTTGCATACACCTTTTATTACGTATGTATTCTTAGACGTAGAGATCTGGTATACCTCTATGTCGTTAATAGATTCTTGACTGGTATATAAAAAGTCATAAACGACTTTTTTTAAAAAGGAAAATTCAATACTATTCAAATTAATTTTACATAAGTTTTCCTTTTCAATGTCAGAAAAATTATTCTCCAATATAGAATATGTTTTTGTTTCATTTTTTTGACCTGCAAGTGTTTTCCTTTTTCTGTTTCTTAACTTGTGATAGAATATATCAATTTGAACTCTTTTTAAAGCCTTAATTAAAGTATAAAAACATTTTATTTTAAACGTTTTTACTAGACCACTGGTTAAGGAAGTTAATGATTTTGAATTGTATACTATGTGCTTCTGAAAATAATACGAACTATCTGTAAATCTTGTTTTATAGGAGTACGTTCCTTTTAATAAATCAAAAATTTTAATATCGTGTGCAAAACACCATTCTATTTCCCATATTGTATCTATAAAGCCAAGATAAAATTTTGAATAATCAATATCAAAACTACGTAAATACCCATAAGCGATATCACCAAGAATGGGGTTAAAAGAAATGCTTATGGGGTTATCTCCATCGTAAATTACAAATAAAACAGCTTGGTTTGCGTTAATTAGTGCAAAACAATTATCTTCAAAAAGACTCCAGTTAGCTATAGCATAATGCTCTTCTTCTATTGCATTGAATCTCTTTTTTAACATTTCGTAAAGTAGAGCGAAAAGTCGATCATACTCTACTTTGTCAATACTTCCGTAATAGGTTTTGTAGGTTATATTAAAGCATTTTTCTAATCGTTTTTTATAGGTTTTAAATTTAGATCTTCTGTCTGAACTAAAATTACATTTTAAATAATCATCCTTGTTTTGATACTTACTTAGGTTAACCATAGAACCTTTATAGGTGTCTATTGCTATGTGTTTAATATTCTTATTTGTTGTATTAAACTCAGGGGTTATATAATCTGGGATGTCATTAAAAAAGTATGCTTTTTTAAAAAAATCAAGTGGTGTTGAAGGCTTGTTCCAGTAAATGAAATTTCCGGAAAGTTTATTTTTTAGAGCAATATAAAACAAAGACATATCCTTTGGTTTTAATAATAGGCGTTCTAAAAAATCGATAGTGCGTAACATTTGTTAATTTTTTTATTATAAGTGTAGGTCTACATCTTATTTGAGCCTATACATAAGCCGGTCTAAAGAAAAATAGTTTCCTAAAATTTGTTTGTCTCTTAAAAGCTGCAGGAATTTAAATTTTAAAATTTGTATTTTAACCCAAAGTAGGTCTAAGATAGTAGTATTGTTGTAATAGAGTCTGTGAAAAAAATGATAGTGACGGTTACTCCACTTTACCTTATAATAGGTTTCTCCCATAGATAAATCAAAAATAGTAATGTTATTAGTGATACACCAATCAATATGGTATAGCATACTAATATCTCCAATATTATAATTAGAATACATAAGGTCGTACCCCTGTATATGACTGAATACAATAGCATCTAAATGAAAATTTAAAGTAATGCCAATAGGTTTATCTGCATCATAGACCACAAAAAGAGAGGCTTCCTTATTTAGAATTTTGCCATAAATGATAGGTTGCATGGCCTCCCAATCATTGAGGTATCTGTTCTGAGTTTTTTTTTGGTCGAACCTGTTTTTTAATAAGTCATGAAAAATAGTATAAATTGTTATGAATTCTTCCTCATCTAAGAATCCAAAATAAACACGATGCGTTATGTTGTGGTTGTGGTCTAATTTGTTTTGTTTGGTTCGTAAATTTTTTTGATTTCTTTTACTGAGTTGGTTTGCTATAAATTGTGATGCTGACTGATATTTGGAGAAGTCCAATAAAAAGCCTTTGTATTGGGGTACATCCTTAAACTTTAAGGAGCCTAGGCCTTCTTTATCGTCTGCAAATAATAGGTAATTGGGAATATTTTTAATGAGGTGCCTATGCTTGTTGTTTAGTGCTAATTTTTTTGGAATTGTAATGGTGTGGCCGGTTATGGAATTAGCAACGGTATCCCTAAAAAAGGAAGGCAAGCTTCTTTCCAAGAAGAAACAGAAAACGAGATTGGTTGTTTTATTTGAAAAGTATTTTTCTAGCATACATTCACTTCTGGCACTAATTTAATTAAATTCTAGGCAACAAAGGAATACCTGTTTTCTAAACCTTCTATATAAAAACAATTGGCTTTATTAGTTATTTCATAGAGGTGTATATCCGTTAATTTTTCTGATGTATTGTACATGAATTGATAGGTGAATTTTAGAAGCCTTGCATTTTCTTTGGCATCCATATCAATAGGTTTCAAGTTTGTTGCTAACGGCCTATTTGTAGTGGCTAAAAGGGCAGCCTTTTCATTTTGTGTTCTATTTTCTTTTTTACTTCTAACTAGAAAGGTGAATTTGTGAAAAAGCATATGAATATTTTTCTCTCTTAAATAATTTTTAAGTCTAAAATAGGATACCATTGTATGAGCAATTAAGCGAGATATGCCGCCTTTTGAATCATATAGTATATGGTATTCAAAATTGTATTTTGTAGTAGCCCAGCGTTCCTTGTATTCATAGTGTCCTTTAGAAAAATCTAAATATTTTATTCCATTTTCAATACACCATTGTAGCTGCTCAATAATACTAATGGTACCAAGCCTAAACGGAGCGTAGTCTGTATCAAAGACTCTTATGGTATCAAAAGCAATAGTATCGGAAAAGAAGAGCAAGCTTATGGCAATGGGTTGTTCTTTATTGTAGGTCACAAACAAGGCTGCTTTTTTTTCAAGAATCATGGGGTAGGTCACATCAACGTAAAAATCCCATTCGGTAGGATCTAAATTATTATTAGATTCTTGTTTTTCAGCAAAGCGTTTTACCAATAGTTGGTGAAATACAGTAAATAAATGGGTATAGGTTTCTTTGGGAATAGCTCCATAGTACATGGTATAGCTGATATCAAAGCAATGTTCTAGCTTTCTCTTGTATAAATTAAACTTATAGTTGCTATTCTTGCTTAAGTTTTTTTTCATATAAGCGGCTACACTAGAAAAATTTTCTAGTTCACACAAATAACCAGGATATTGTACAGTTTTTTTTAGGCGGAATCTAGAGGAGTTTATAGGTGCTGTTTTATGAAAATAGCTGTGTACGTCATAGATTAAAAAACTGTTATTTCTAAGTGATTTGTCTTCTTCGTTTGCTAGGGTATAGCTTATTCCCTTGGTATTTGTTTTTCCGATATTCGTATATAGAGGAATATATGTGTTTTTAATAAAAGCAAGGTCTGGAAAATATGAAAATAAAAACTCTTTTTTATTTTTGTTAAAATGGGTGAGCCATTTTGTTGTAAAAGCCGAATATAAGAATGGATTGTTTTTTATCATTATAAGAGCTATGACTAATTTTTGGCAGTATTTGTAGGAATAATTTTTTTAATATCTTCACTAAGTAGCCTAGTAAATTCTTGGGCACTTTCAGATATTAAATGGGTGCCGTCGTATGTTTTAAAGCTCAACTCTTTTTGCGAATAATTTAAAAACGGAACGTTTTTGGCTTTTGCAATACTATCAAACTGAGCATCAAAATTTTTCCATTTTTTATTTTCAAGAGCCAGCATTTCAGAAGTCAAAGGCATTCTTACAATAAGCACATCTCCTCTCTGTTTTAAGAAGTCTATGGTTTCAATAAAACTTTGGAGTCTTAAGTTACTAAATTCTTGATCTTTTATAAATTTGGTTTGGAATTCTAGGGTTTGTTTTTTCCACAAAGTTAAATCTTCCTGTGTCACGGTGTAGGAGTTGCTCTTTAGTTTAAATTCATTCCATCCATTGGCATGGACCACCAGATTATCCCATTTATTAGTAGGGTAAATTGCATTGTACAAGGAAATTGGGTAACAATTACTAATATAATCAAAATTAGGATTTGAAGTAAAATCACTAATTTTACCAAAAATTTTTTCTTTTTCTAGCTTTCTTAAAGCGGTTGCATCCAGGTTTTTTACGGAAGTAAAACTAGCGGGTGAAATTGATAAAATAAATTGACCTTTTGTAGTTGGTTTCTTTAACTTGTTTTTGATGGCATTTAAATAGAATTCTCCATATTGCGACTGTTCAAAGTTAATGGCAAAATTTACCATGGGTTTATCATAATTAAATTCACTGAACTCTTCTTCTAGGATCTGGGGAGAAATTCCTTGGCTAGCTGTAGAGGTTCCAATAATTAAACTACCCGCTTCTTGACTAAATTTTGTGTAATTTTCATCTACATATCCAGTAGAAACTTTATACATAAAACTAAAGTAAACCCCAACTAGGACGACGCAAAATAACATTAGTTTTAATATGAAATATTTCATAAGATTTAAAATTGAAAATAGATGAATGAGTTTTGTCTATTAAGACCAAAGAGAACGATGATCAGGATATACCCAAAATAACTGATCCATTTTATATAGTGTGCTTTATCTATGACCAATTCATATACCCTATTGTTTCCTTTATAGTAATGAATTGTTTGGACGACACCAATAAATAGGAACGATAAAAATAACTCTATATAATTACCCATTATATTAATATGCATACTGCCTATAGTAAACATGCTTTGAATGTAAACAAAGGCAGCCTCTATTGATGAAGATCTAAAAAATATTAAAGACACCATCAAATAACTAAAAATAAAGGACCAGCCTAAAAAAGAAACCAGCTGTTTGGGCAATCTTAATTTTTTAAAGAGCCACTTTCTAATTGGGTTTGTACTCACTTCAGCAATGAGTAGTAGCGCATTTAACATACTCCAGACCACAAAGGTCCAGTTAGCTCCATGCCATAATCCTACGACAAAAAAAACGATTAGGACTGCTGATAACCTATTCATTTTTAGGTGAATTACCAAAGGCCTATAGACATAATCGCGCATCCATTGCATTAAAGAGATGTGCCATCGTTTCCAAAACTCTGTACTGCTAGTGGAAAAGAAGGGTCTGTTAAAATTTTGCATTAGATTATACCCCATTACATTGGCTGCTCCAATGGCTATAGAGGTGTAGGCCGAAAAGTCATAATAAATTTGAAAACAGAAAAAGAAACCACCTAAAATTAAGGATAAACTATGGGGGCTATCTGGATTTGAAAAAGCTTGGTCTACATAGATGCCAAGTCTATCTGCAACTACTACTTTAAGGAAAAATCCCCAAGCCATCATAATAAGACCTTGTTCTACGGTACGCAGATTTAATGAAACTTTTTTTCTTAATTGCGGTAATAGGCGCGAAGCACGTTCAATAGGGCCTGCAACCAATTGTGGGAAAAATGCAACATATAAGGCAAAAATACCAAGGTGTTTTTCGGGTTTAATAGTACCCCTGTACACCTCAATAGAATAACTCATGGTCTGAAACGTATAAAACGAGATACCTATGGGTAGTAATATTTGACTAATGTGATAGCTTTGTTCCATATCATCTATTGGAATCTGAATACCAAAAAAGGCTAGTAGAGATGCAAAGGATGCCGTAAAGAAAAATAAATATTTGAACGCTATTAAAATACCGACATTGATAGTGATACTTGTCGCTAAACACAACTTTTTTATTTTCTTAGTGGCTGCTGCATACATTTTTAGCCCACAAAAATAGTCAACTAGGGTAGATGCTATCAATAATAAAATTAAGGTAGGCTCTAAGGTCGTATAAAAATAATAACTCCCTAAAAGTAACCACAACCACCTAAATCTATTTGGAATTAGATAAAATCCTATAATTATGATGGGGAAGAAATATAAAAATTCGAAGGAATTAAATAACATATAGGCTATCTTATTAAAATATAGCTAAAGTAGCCAATTCTTTTTGAGGATGATTCTTTAAAGGGTAAAACGTAAAAATACAAGCTAAATTACATTTGTAATACATAAAAAAAGCCCTTTAAAAATGAAAGACGACTTATTGCTGGACGGTAATTTTTTTAGCGCTTTTTGGACTCACTAAAAGGTATTCGCTAGGGGCTTTAATTTCAAATACAGTAATAGTATCAATAGGTACGGACTGTAAAAAAATGGAGTCATAGACTGCTTTGCTAATAAATTCAAAAGCTTCACTATCAAGTGATATGGATGGTAAATTTTCATAATCATATGGGGTAACATCCTCAATGGTAAACTGGGTACCGTTGTTTAGAGCTGTATTGGGTTTTTGCAGTAGTAATGCTAATCTATCCATTTTTTTAACTACGTTATGAGACTTTAAAAAATTTTTAAACTTAATTTTTGAAGCTTCTATATTTGCAGCTAAGCTATAATTCCATTTTTTGGTATAAATTATATGATTTTCGTAGGCATAGGTATAATTACTCCAAAACCGTTTGTACTCTAGATCTCCATAACCCATATCCAATAATTCATATTTGTTAGCAAGGGCCCATTCCAAGATTTTATAAATAGATATATTCCCTAGTGAGAATTTTGAAAATTTATGATTAAATGACGCTATGGAAATAAACAAAATATCATTAAAATGGTGGTTGATGCAAATATTTATGGGCTTATTGTTATGGTATATTACAAACATAGATGCCTTTTTAGCATTCATAAGTTTATACGTTAATTTGTAATAGTACTCATAATTTTTAAGAACATCATTTGGTTCATTTCTTTGGTTAAAGCGGAAAATCAATAGTTCACGTAATGTTTCCATTAAAAAGTGAAATTCTTCCTTTTCAATGCCCTCACTTATCATTTTATAGGAATAGTTTAAACACTGTTCAAACCTGTTTACAGATCTATTGATACTTGTTCTAAACTTTTTGCTGTATTCCTTTCTTAAAAAATCCCCAACAGGTATTTTGCTTTTGATATGAATAGCACAACCGTTTACATCTTTTTGAAAAACTCTCTTTACAGTTGTATGTTGGCTTTCATTAAAAGTAGGACTTAGGTATTTTGGAAATAGTTTAATAGAAACACACTTCGTGTTAGGAGTTTCTGTTGGTGGATCTGCTGTGGTATAAAATGTCCTTTTATTGTAGTTTGTTACAAGCTTTTCATAATACGGGGGTATATATTGGTCTTCAATATATTTTATGTAAAAGTTTTTGTTTTTTAATGGCCACATAATCTTTTTTTACACCTATTAATTTAATTAGTATTCTAGCGCTTTAAATAACCTAAAAGTAAAAAGTAGGTTATAGAGAATCATAAAAATGCTTATTTGGAGCAACAATAGCAATTTTTAGATTTGTAATACCCTCTTCGGTGTAAAAAGTTGAGAACAGTCATTTTAAATATTTTAAACTTGCTGTATCTAAAGTTGCTAATGCTTATGGAGCTGTCTAACGATTGCACGTAATGCCACCAACTTTTGGGTAAAAATAATACGTCACCGGGTTTCAAAATAACTTTGTAAAATTTGGCAGTTGTAAATTTGCCATACTTTTCAGCGTTAAAATTTGTAATATCAACGAGGCTAGCAGTTGCCCCATTCACATACTTAGAACTGGGATATAACAATTTATTATTTTTAGGAGATACTAAGATAAATAATTTTTCTCCCTTTATTTGGGCATACATATTGTCTCCAGAGTCGTTGTGAAAACCAGTTACCGTTCCCTTTGGGCCAATCCATGCAGCGATGTCATTGATGGCTGTATTTTTCTCAAAAATTGAAAAATCGGTATCTCCTTTTAAGTTCGGTAAATAGTTAAAGATATCTAGCGTAGTTAAATAGTCTGTAAAGTTAGGGTCAGATTCTGACTTCCGTAGTTTTTCTAGGTAGCTTTTAAGTGTAGATTTTTGGTATTTAGCATCTTCTTGTATATAGTTACTAGAGAGCAAGCTTACCTCTTTATCATCTGCTAAATTTACTAAATAATCTAGGCTCCATTTTTTAGTGGCCCCCCAGTTTTTAGCATACCCTTTTAGTAAAACGGGTTTTTTTTTAGTGAAATATTTTTTCTTTAATGAGTTAGCATTTATGTCCTCTACTTCCTCAAGAAATTTACTCTGTTCTAAAATTTCGTTTAATATATTCATACGGCTTTAAATTACTGTGATTAAATATAGTATATACATTACAAATCAAGTGCCTATAGGTCAAAACTTAGCTATTTTTGTACCGGTATAAGGGGAAAAATTTTGTTTTTGTAACAGCTGTAATATTTGTGTTTTCTCGGGTTAAGGCATTATAAATTTTTGGGTTTACAATGAACTTCCAAACTTTAAATTTCCGATAATCATTAGAAAAAGATGCTTTAAAATCGAACAAAGAATCTTGTTTTCCACCAAACCCTCCTCCTAAATTAAAATACGTATAGCCAGCAGTTGTTCCCAGTATCCTTATTTCATTGAGTAAAAAACGAATGGGTGATAAATGTTTGTATTCGGCCAAGGTACCCGATAAATGGTATTGAATAATGGTATGGTTTGTTTTTACCAAAAGCACGGCAGATGCAATTTTATGCGTGTCTTTGGTGATGGCAAAAATTACTTGGGCAGTATAGGCAGAACTTTCAATGATTTTGTGAAAATAAGCCTCATCAAAATAATAACCTTCGCTGGCCTCTAAGCGGTTCATCGTATGGTAATACAAAGAAATAAATACGGCAATATCTTCATTGGTGGTGCCAATTCTAGAATAAAATAATTTTTTATTTCTAGTGGTATAACGTTTCGTTGTTTTAGAAAAACTGGCTTCCTGCTTGCTGATACTTTGATCTAAACGAATGTTAACAATTTTACCAATTTTTTCAATCTTACCCAAACCAGATAATATTCTTTTTTGGTTGTCTATATAGGGGTTTAAACTACTGTAGACAGAAACTATATTTTTCTTCTGAAAGTACAATCGTAATTTAGTGTAAAAAGTGGTAAAATTAAAGTCTGCTGTAATATTTTTACTTAGCGGTCCGGCGTAACCATAAACCGAAGTGGCATCATAATACGGTGTATTTTTTATAGGTCTAATTAACAGTGGTAGAGCTATTACGATAGCGTCTTCCCTATAACAAAAAAGAACGGCTTCTTCATTTTCGTTGGCACAATTCATATGGTAGTCATAGGTGTGATAGAAATCATACATATCTACCTCCTTTAAAACGTCATTCCATTTTTCTTTGCTGCCAATAATTTCAAGCATATATTTATATCAGTATTAAAAGTTTCTATAAGCAGGAAAATAATCGTAAGTCGCTTCATTTTCTTCCGTTGTTGGTGCAATTTCGGAAAGTAAATTGTAAACCTCTTTATTTATGATTTTTCGTCCCGTATAAAAAATGACATCCTCATCTTTAGGGAAAAACACTTTCTTGCTTTTATACAAACCATCATTGTCTTTTTGCCCACCCCCTAACACATAAAATTTCTTTTCTTTTTTAACCGCCCATTTTAATATTTCTACGCGTAAAAAATCATTGGGTCTGCATTCAAAATACTGAGCTCTTGTACCGCCTAAAAAGGCGTATAGAGTAGTAGCATTAATAATAATAAGTTCTACAGAAACGGCTACGTTTTCTTTATAAGATACGGCAATTGCAAAATTATCTGGGTTGCTATAAATAATACTTTCAAAATACTGCTTGGAAAAGAAATAAATATCTTTTGCATTATTGCGTTCCATAGTTTCTATATAGACAGCATGAAATTCGGTGATGAAATTATCCGTAATATTTTTGCCTACTACTATGTTAAATGATAAATTATGTTTTTCCGCTTTTCTATAATTGTTTCTAACTTTTGTAGAAAAGGCAGTCCATTGGGCCTCATCACTTTCTTTAATAGCACCTCTAATATTAACCAATGTTTCTGTTAATTCACCGGTATAATCTTTATGATTCCCATCCAAATTAAAACGTACAAATTCAGATACTACATTATTTTCCTGATACCATTGATCTGCCAACTCCCAAAATTTAGTGAGTAAGTTACTGTTGCTACAATCTTTGCATAAAGGGCCACCATAACCATAAGGCGTAATGATATCTTTATAATGCTCTGTACCTTGAATTTTTCGAATATAGAAAGGCATAATCACCGCCGGAATCCCATCTTCTGTCAGTAAAAAATAGCGCAATTCATCCGTGCTATTCTCATAATACTTTATATATTCATAGGTGTAGTAGGTGTTATTACTCCAAAATTCTTGTAATAGGGTTTTATAACTTTTTATTTTAGATAATGAAGAAAAGTCGTTAATATAAAGATGATAGGTAGCAGAGTTATTGTTATGGTCAAGATTACTAGTCTTCTTTTTTAAGACCTTTGCAGGAACCCCTGCAACTACATCATTTTCCTTTACATCACGTATGACTACAGCACCACAGCCAACCACGGCATTTTTTCCAATTTTTTTTACGCCAGTCATTACGGTAGAACTTATTCCTAGAAAAGCTTTACGCTCAACAAGTACGTTTGCGCCTACGTTAACTCCTGTTGAAATAAAGGCACCTTCTTCAATTACAGTATGGTGTGCAATTTTGCTTCCCATACTAATAATTACAAAATCCTTTATTCTTGCATGCGGCATTACAATAACACCAGGTAATAAGTAGACTCCTTTTCCGATTATCGTTTCCGGATCTATAATTACGGATTTATGTACAAAGTTGGGTATATCATACCCAAATTCGGTTAGTATTTTTAGGTATTTATACCGAATCACGTTATCTCCTATTGGGCAGAATATATGGTCAATATTATTTTTAGATTTTTCGGTTAATAAATCATTAAATATACCTAGAACAGGTACCCCGTGAATTATTTTTTTGCTGTTATTTAAGTTATCATCATAAAACCCGATGATGTTGTGTCCTTGCTCTTTTAAATAATTTAAAAAAACTTCTCCATAAGAACCAGACCCTAATATAACGGTGTTTTTTACTCTCATAAATATAGATTTATAGTTAAGTTAGTAGGTTATGAAATTTATATTAGTTAGTCTTTGTTCCGGTAAAGGTGGTCATATTTAAATTGTCACTACTGTTCACCCCTTCTTTAAAAAACACTTTTTTTACAGTTAACAGAATGATTTTTAGATCGGTGGTAAACGATCTATTTTTAACATACCAAACATCCAATTCAAATTTGTGTTCCCATGAAATTGCATTTCTTCCGTTTACTTGGGCCCAACCAGTAATGCCTGGTTTGGCTAAATGTCTTTGTTTCTGGAAATCGTTGTAAAGTGGCAAGTACTCCACCAATAGTGGTCTGGGACCCACCAAACTCATATCGTTCTTTAAGACATTGAGCAATTGTGGTATTTCATCTAAGGAATATTTACGAATAAAATTCCCAAATTTAGTAACCCGCAAATGAAAGGGTAACAATTCTCCATTAGCATCCTTTTTATCGTTCATGGATTTAAATTTGATGACCTTAAAAATAGCTTCGTGCTGTCCTGGTCTTGGATGGCAAAAGAAAACTTTTCCGTTGTTTGAAATAAATAAAACAATAGCTACTCCAAGAAAAATGGGAAACAAAAAGATAAATCCTATACTGGCAAGAATTATATCAATAACTCTTTTAAAAAAATGAATATACATTTACTATTATTTAGTATTAATTTCTTGTTCTATTGCCCTACGTAAATCACCTATATTGTTCATATTCATAAGATCCATTAATTTAAATTTGATGTTGAGTTTTTCCTCAATTTCACTTATTATAAGCATGTGGGTTACAGATTCCCAACCGTCTACGTCTTTTGCGGTTGTTTCGTTGGTTAACTCAAAGTTACTGTGTTCTAATACACTTTCAAAAGCTTCTTTAACTTTAGTGTTTATTTCTAAATTATCCATAATTATGTTGCTAGTATTTTTTGTATTTGTTTTCGATCTATTTTTCCATTCAGATTCAACGGTAATTCAGCTACAAAAATGATTGTAGATGGCACCATGTAAGAAGGGAGCGATTTTTTTAAATAATTAATTATTTCAACCGTTGTGTTTTCTTGTTTTCCTGTAATTACGACACCAATTTCGGTAGTGTTGTTCTTTGTTAAAAAATCAGAAGCAATGATACTTTTGTTCGCTATAAATTTAGAAATCGCATATTCAATTTCACCTAGTTCTACCCTATATCCTCCAATTTTTATTTGAAAATCTATTCGATCCAGATACATATAATCCCCCTCACTATCTCGTAAACATAAATCTCCTGATTTATAAAAACGTTTGTTTTCTCCATCTATTTTAGAAATAAAAAAAGATTTTTCATTTTTTTGATTGTCCTGCCAATATCCATCAGTTACCTGATTTCCGGCAATACAAAGTTCACCTTCTTTTTCGTTTTCCTCTATAATAGTATTGTTTTCATCAATTAAGAGGTAGTCTAAATTGGCAAATGGTTTACCAATAGAGATTACTCCATTTTTTCCTTTGGTTTTGCCATCAGAATCATAGGCATAATAGCCACTAAAAACGGTACACTCTGTTGGGCCGTAATAATTTAAAATAGTCGCATTAGGAATGCATTTTTGCCATTCTTTAATAACATCTTCATGGAGTTTTCCGCCACAAAAAATGGAATGTTTAACTTGTGTTGCTACGATTTCGTTAAAATAGGGTCTTAATAGGTCTAAAACAGAGGGCACCATAGCTAAAACCGTAAGTTTGTGCGTAACTAGTAATTTATAGACCGAAAAATATTTTATGCTTCCTTTGGGCAGGGTGTAAATACTGGCTCCATATAATAAGGGAGTTAGGTACGTGGCTACAGAAAAATCAAAGGTTAATTCAAACATTTGTAGACATCTATCTGTGGCCTCTAAATTATAACTTGGATCCCTATCTAATTCTGCCATAAACCCATTTAGATTGCTAAATGATATGGGTACACCTTTGGGAGTTCCAGTGCTACCCGATGTAAATAAGATATAGGCATATTCACTTTCTGTATAATCCTTAGGAACTAAGTTGATAGCCGTAGCTAAAAGATTACGAGTAGCTATTGTTGTACTACCTTTAAATGTAATAATTTCATCAGAAGAATTTAAAAGGTAAAGCGATTTGGTTTGCTTTAATATTTGCTCATTTCTAGAATAAGGAATAGCTGGGTTAATTGGAATATATGCCTTCCCTTCAAACCATAATGCTAAAATAGAGGCGTAAGTTTCAATATCATTGTTTGTTACTAGACCAATTAATTTTTCACTTTGGGGAATGGTTGCCTGAATTGCATTTCTAATTTTTGATATGTGTAAAGCAAAATCGGTATAGGAATAATCTTTCCCTTCAATATGAAAGGCATTCAGATCTAAATTATTTGCAATAGCGTGTTGTAGCTTATCTATGAGCCTCATCGTTTTCTATTTATAGGTTAATGAAAATTACCATCAGCTTCAGAAAGCACTAGGCCTTCCAAATCCTCGCTTAATGTTTTATGCGCAAGGGCTTTTTTTGAGACGCTGTGTTTATAAATTGTGATGCATTGTTTTTGTATTCTTTCTGCAACAATGGTATTGTCTGTATAAATACTGGTTATTTTATAATGAATTAAATGTTCTATTAAAGAATCAATGACCCTATTCCTATTTTCGGTATTTGCAATACAATATTTTAGGTATACCGTACTTTCTATTTTTAAGAAAGAAACAAAACCTATTTGTTCTTGTGCATCAAAAACAGCGTAAGTATGTGGAAATATTTCCTTAGCCGTACCCTTAATAAGCGCCTTGTTCCTAGCTTTGGAAGCAATGGGAGTCTTTACATACTGGTTTGCGTTTAGTTGCCAGTTTATATACTCCTTCGTTTTATAAGCAAGGTCTTTTTCTAAGAAGGGGCTCATAAATAACCATGTAGCATCTGTAATATGAGAAACATATTCATAGGTTAACCCATTGGTGTTATTTTTAGTTTTAATTCTATTTAGAAGGAGAATTAAATAGGATATAAAAGCACAAAGGGGTTTTAATAAAAATTGAAATGGTTTTAAAAATTTCAGTCTACTAACAATTAGATGCACATCTAGCCTTAAAAATAGAATATGTCTCAGCCTATCAGCAATTTGAATGTAGGGTTGTTTGTTGTAAAAATCCGCTGTATTTTCTACATAAGATTCAATAACTATTTTATGACCAACCAAACGTGAGGCTTCACTATAAAGATAACTTCCAATAATTGTGTTTTCATATTCTGGATGAACCCACCAATTAATTATCCAATACACTTTCTTAAGTTCCTTATTTTTAGTTTTTACGAGGTCAGGCACCATAAAAATATCGGAAACTAGGGTAGTACCATCTTGGGCTTGTACAATACAATAATCATCTTCATCTATTCTAGTATTTTCTAAAAGCCACTGTATTTTGTTTTTAGATAACCCTATTAAATCATTGTGATTAAAAAAACCTTCATCTAGATTTTTTCTCAGTTCCTTTTTGGTAAAAGATATTATTTTAAGGTCGTTCATAGTATGTGTTCAATGCTTTGCTAATCGTTTTTTGGTGCTCTTATCCATTGGTCCAATCATTTATCACTGCTGCAATATATTTCATTTCGGTAGCGGCATATCTAAAATCTATATGCACGTTTAATAAATAAGACCAGCTTTTTGTTGGTTTGTTTCCTGGCCATAACTCAGACGGATAAATATTGTTTTCAATTAAATGTGCTTTTAAACTAGCAAATGCCTTTCTGTCTTTAAAAACGAGATGCAATCCAAAAGGGGTGTTTGTTAGGTCTGTGATAAGTTTAAAACTAGCATTAGGGTTTATATTTTTAAAAAGTATTTTAAAATTTTGTTTTTTATAAACCGTATAGTCTTTGGGTAAAAAGGAAGTGATTAACTCATGATGGGTAGGCTGTAATGGAACCACCTCATACTGATGCTGTAAATAATTTTCTGAAGTGGCAATAGCCGCCAGATAGTTATCTTTTGCAGTTGCCTCTTCAGTTCCAATCATGTATGCCTGTTTTAGGTTCATTGCGGCCTGTATGCACTCCCAATTTTCATAAAAATTTGTGTTGGACAAGGTATTTATAGGAATAGTTTTATGTTGTTTTTTGTTGGGTTGCCACAAAATTCCACCAAGTGGCACCGGTAATGTTTTACGTAAAGAAGCTACACAATAATCTGCTGAACTTTCTAAGCAGCCAGAGCTTAACCAACCGTGAGAATGGTCCTCAATGCATATAGGTCTGTCTCCCGTTTTGGGTATAGTATAGTTAAATATTCCCCAGAAATTGTTTAGCAATACAATATCATTAGCTGTAGCAAAATCTAAAACAGCTAAGGAATGGTCTGCAGAAAAAGGATCTATAGGGTAAAAATGAATGTTGGTATAACAGTTTTGCAGCCAACTGGTAACATGTTGACAGTAATAGTTGGGAAGCCATATTTTTTCAATCTTTTGCGCTGCAGATAATTGATCAAAAATAAATTTTATGGCGTGTCTACCAGTGTAGAACAAACTGTAATTGGATATGGGATTTTTTGTACTAAAATCAACAATTTCTTCAGCGGCAATGCTGTGAAAAAAAGAACCTAAACCAACTTTGTTTCTCATTACGGATACTCCTAATTATTAGAAACTCAAAAATAGTTATTTTTTTTTCTTGGTATCCATAAATAAAGATATACAGTAGCTTTAAATAGACCAACGTACTAATTAACTTATAAAGTATACATGGTGTGTTTTATGTACAAAATAGAGTATATGTTATAAACAACCATTGTTATCTTAAAAGATAACAATGGTTGTTTACTTATTTTTCCAAGGAAATATACTCTTTGTGTAATTGTTGCCAAACGTAAGAGCGTTCATAGTTGGCAATCATCTCTTCCCTACATTTGTCTGGACTATATAAGGTAGCTTTCTGTTCATAAAACTGAAGCATTTTACTAAATAAAGCATCGGCATCTTTTACGGGGATAATGGTACCATTAACCCCTTCTTTAATAATTTCATTACAGCCGTTGATATCGGTAACTATACTGTATAATTTCATAGCTCCTGCCTGCATGACTACATTGGGGAAACCTTCTCTATAGCTGGGGAAGGTTAAAGCATCAGAAATTGCAAAATAGGGGCGTACATCGTCTTGCCATCCAATACCTAATACGGTATTATTGTTATAAATAAAGTCCAGAGATTCTTTGTTCAGGGGGTCTAACTCTGTTTCAAAAGTGCCGACTAGTAGTAGTTTTACATTATTTTTAAGCGCTGCTAATTTTTTAAAGGCCAATATCAATTCATTAATCCCTTTGTCTGCTACCAAACGTCCTACAAAGGTAAAGACAATATCTTCTGCTGTAAAACCTAAGCTTTCTCTTAGTTTTGTGTTGGCTTCTGGGGTATAGAGTTCGGGGTTAAAAAAGGAAGTGTCTATGCCATTAGAACTCCCATTGCCAATCACTTTTAGTTTGCTTTTAGTGGTAAATTTTTCTTGAAGTATGATGTCTTGTAACCCAAAGGAGTTGGGGTATATTTTAGTGGCACAGGCATAGGTAATTTTTTCAACAAGGTTTAACACGGTTCTTTTTATCCCTGTGGCTTCCAATAGGGGTAAACCTGCAATGGTGTGTAACCTATGGGGTACTCCCGCTAGTTTGGCGGCGAGCATAGCGGTAGTACCAGCTTTAGGGGTGTGCGAATGTACAATAAATGGTTTTTCTGTTTTAAAAACTTTGTACAAATGATAAACCGCCTTTATATCTTGTAGTGGGGTTATTTTACGGGTTAGGGCCACGGGGATAACTCGTATGCCTTCTTGCTGTTCTACTTTTATTAAATTTTTTCCGCCACTAGAAACACCAACTACGTCATAGTATTGGTTCATATAGTTTAATTGCCCTGTTAATAAACCATTTAAGGAATTGGGAATGGTGGTGACACGAATTAGTTTTTTCATTCAATTATATAATAATTACTCTGGACATTAATTGTTTTAATAAAATTAATATTGCCTTTATTTTTTACGCCCAAAGCTACTTATAAATGTCTTTTATTTTATAATTAATCTATTAAAGTGCCTTTTTAACGTTAAGGGTACACCAAAGCCTAATAATAGCATTTTTGAATGCTTAGTTACTGAATTAAAAACGAGGAGAATAGTATACTATATGGTAGTTCATCGATTTTTTTGTTAAAAAAAGACTAATGAAAGTCTAAAAGTGGAATGTTTGCGTACTTGACAGTGTAACTTATCGAAAATTATCAACAATTGGTCGATTTTTACGTTAGAATAGTAACTTTGTCACGTTTAAATTTATTTAGTATGAAAACACCCCACAGTATCTTAGTAAGACTTTTTGTCTTAAGCCTACTTATAACCACCTCAATAACTTCTTGTACTCAAGAAGATTTATTGTCAAATATAATAGAAGATTCTATTTCAGGAGAAAATCCAGATCCAGATCCAGATCCAGAACCAGATCCTACACCCGTAGAAGATTTGGTGATTAATACCACACCTTGTGATTATAGCTTAGATAGTTTAACCGCCAATGAAACCTTGGCCATTGAATGCCAAATAGATTTGGAGGGCAAAACAGTAAGTGTTCCTGCAGGGGTTACCCTAAGCTTTAAAGGAGGAGAAATTATTAATGGAACCTTAAACTTTGCCAGCGCAGGGAAGATTGATGGGGATTTATTAAATTATAAACTCGCGGTAACCGGAGCTGTAAGTCTGGTGAGTGAAACCTTTAGTATGCACCCCAGTCGTTGGGAATTGGTACAAGGGCAAACCACCTCAGCCATTGCACAACAGAACAATGATAATTTAGAGGACTTAATGGAGTTTACCAAAAGTTTGGGGGCGACTACCTTTGCTATAGATACCTTTGATGCTTATTTTGAAATTTCCAAGGTTACAAGTACAAATTCAAATCAAAACTGGTATCCAAGTGTCGAGGCAATTAATATTCCTTCAGATTTTCATTTAAAGATGACTAAGAATACCATTCTTAGAACCTATCCCAATAGTAGGAGAAATGCAGGGACACTTATGGCGGTTAGGGATGTTTCCAATGTAACTATTTCTGGAGGTACCTTGTATGGAGAGAGAGATGAGCATGAGTATATAGACACTGGCGATGACGGACAACTACTATTTATGATTCATGGATCTAATAATATAGTGGTAGATGGTGTTACAATGACGATGGGTTCAGCAGGAGGGCTGAATATTAATGCACTTAATTTCAGTTTTCAACCCAACTATAACCCTTCACACAATATAACAGTAAGGAATTGTATTTTTGACAATAATAGACGTATGAATACATCTATAACTGATGGGTACGACATTTTAATAGAAAATAACACCTATTTAAATGCGGGACAAGACACTCAATTATCTGAAGGAGGAAATGTGGGCTATGCCATTAATATAGAAGCGGTAAGAGCTAGAAACCCAGATGGTAGTTTACTTTTATATGAACATGCCCATGATATTACGATTCGTAATAATGTGGAACGGGGAAGTAGGGTTGGTGCTGTGGTTATTGTTATTGGAGAAAATATTACCATTGAAGACAATGATTTTGAAAATAAAGTGAATTATGCATTTACATCGGGAACAAAGATTCGGAATAATACATTTACGGCTACTGCCAAATCGGCAAAAATCCCGGCCATTAATGCAGGAGGAACAGGAGAAACTGTTTTTAACAATGAAATTTCGGGCAATAAGATTTCAGGTTATAATGTAGGTATTTCTGTTTACAATAGGGATGTAAAAGTATATGATAACATCATTGAAAATTGTGGTGCTGGTATGCAATTGAAAGCATTATCAGATTCTAAAATTTATAACAATACCATTACTAGTTCAGTGAAAGGGAGTAGGGGGATAATGGCGCATGCCACAAATGTTAATAATGTGGATATTTATAACAATGAAATTTCCGTTCCTACTAACTCTTTATATTTTGTACAATTAAATAAAGATGATTCTTCGATAGACAATATAGTTAATGTTTATGATAATATATTGACAACCTCGGGTACAGCAATTTTTTCAAATGCAAAGGGAATCAATTTCTTAAGGAATGAGTCAAAAGGAGGAATACAAATTGTAAATACTAGTGATATAATGCTATCTAAAAATAGTATAGATACAAAAAATAGCCATGGCATTTCTTTATTGGGTGAAAATTATGGTGTTAACTTGGATGACAATACAATTAATTACCCGATTACAGGAAATTATGAATGTATTAAAATAGCAAGTACAACCAGTAAAAATGAGGTAAGTAACGTTGCAAATAATACCTGTAATTAATTTTATTTAATTTTTAATAAATCCTCTATTTAATTTTTTAAATAGGGGATTTTTTTATTGATTAATTCTGCTAAAACCTTATTTCCTTTTTTATTTAAATGCCCATTGGATATAAAATAATGAGAATACTCATCTGGAAAATCAATAACATATATATTTTGGTGTGAATTTTCATAAGAATGAATATTTTTAATTTTTTTACAACCGAGGTTATTAAGTATAATAAAGTCTATGTCAACTTTTTTTGTAAGTAAATTAAATTTATTCAGTAACCATTCAAAATTTTCAGCATTCATTTCATATTCAGTTGTTTTTATTTTTGCACTTCCATAATATTTAAACGTAGTATAAAGTTTGGATACAAAAAAACTTTTAGAAAATCTTTTAATTTTATCCTTAAACGATAGTTGTTGTCCAAAACTTTTTTGAGTGGCTTTATAAAATACTATCGAATCATTCTTCTTGTAAGGAAAATTTCGAAGTGGATCAGTTTTGGGAGTCCTTGTATCAATATTCAGAATTTCTCCAGGGGTTAGGATGACTAGGATTTTTTTTAATTCAGAATGTTTTTTTATGAAATCTTCTGCGATAACGTAACTTTGAACAGCAGACCATACGCCACCACTACCTGCATTATTGAACGAAACATCCAGTTGTTTTTCTAATATTTCTGTAAATCTATTTTCAACTTTTACACCAAAGCCTTCTACATAGGAATTTCCTACAACTAATATTCCATGAGGTTTATAAGAATCATCTCTAAACCCCATTGCGTTCGTTGTATAAGGTATGCCCCCCCACGGATAACTAATAAGTTGTTTTGTGTTTTTTTGCCTAGTTACGCCATATAATGAATCTAAATCATAGTATAAAGCGGGAGCACTAAACTCTGTGTATGGTAAAAAAACATATTTACCGTTGTCTATATACCCAATTCCTATCGTAATGATTTCTAGTATAATGAAACCAAGGATTATCTTTTTTATCATAATTTAAAATTGAAAATAAATAAACTCAGCAGGTATTTCTCTATTTAGTGCTCCTAAAATAGCAACAGACAGAAGTGTCCAAATGATTACAGGTAGTTTAATGTTTTTACTTCTAACATAATCTAAAACAATAAGTGTCATTACCAACAAAAGATCAGCAGTTATAATAAAGTTGTTAGTGTTTAGTTCTAATGAGTTCATACCTTTTAGGTAACCAATTGCATGTGAGATAGAATTGGCTCTAAAAAAGATCCACGCAAAGGTTACTATGCTAAATGTAAAAACAATCATTGTTGTATTCTTTAAGAAGCCAAATACTGAGTGTTGTTTTAATTTATTTTCAATATCTTTTCTATTGGTTCCTAAAATAAATGATGGTATAAAAAGTAGTGCATGGATACCTCCCCATACAACAAACGTCCAATTGGCCCCATGCCAAAATCCACTTACCAAAAAAATTGCAAATACATTACGGACTCCTTTTAGTTTTCCCTCTTTTGAGCCACCTAAAGGAATATAGAGGTAATCTCTAAACCAGGTAGATAAAGATATATGCCATTTTCTCCAAAACTCCCCAATACTTTTAGAAAAATAGGGAAAATTAAAATTGGTCATTAAGTTAAATCCAAAAAGTTTTGCAGTACCTATAGCTATGTCTGAATACCCACTAAAATCTCCATAAATTTGAAATGCAAAAAATATTGCTCCCAAAACTAAGGTACCACCAGACATATCTTCATAGTTTTCAAAAATATGGTTGACTGTTGGTGCTAAAGAATCTGCAATCACTACTTTTTTAAATAACCCCCAGACTATCAGTTCAATTCCTTTTATAGCTTCAGTTTTATTAAAAATTCTCTTCTTTAGAATTTGTGGTAATAAATTACTTGCTCTCTCAATAGGACCTGCAACCAATTGAGGAAAAAAAGAGACGAATGCCGCAAAACCTATAAAATCTTTAGTTGGTTTTAAACTTTGTCTATATATGTCTATAGAATAAGACATTGTTTGAAATGTATAAAAGGATATTCCCACTGGTAAAATTACCTTAAGTGTCCATATATTTTCTGTGGTATATCCTATAGAGCTTAATAGATTCACCCAGGAATCTATAAAGAAGTTATAATATTTAAAAAAGCCTAGTAGGCTTAAGTTAAAAGCCATAGAAAATCCTAACCAAATTTTTTTTTGCAGTTTTTGCTGGCTAGCATAAATTTTTAAACCAACTATATAATCTACAATTGTACTGAGTACAATTAATGCTAAAAAACGATAATCCCACCAACCGTAAAATACATAACTAGCGAGTAATACTAGTATATTTTGGAAAGCCAATGATTTATTGGTGACGAACCAATATAGTATAAATACTATGGGTAGGAAAATAAAAAATTCTAAAGAGTTAAAAAGCATTTTAATTTATAATTTTAAAGTATTCTTTACAAGCCTAAATTTACCACTTTTTTCTACTGGAATTTTGGCTACATACTTCAAGTGGATGTTCATAGTAGTCCCGATTCTTTCTCTCATATTTGCTGTAAAAATGACTTCATCCTTATCTGTGTAAACTTCCTTGTCTTTTACAATAAGTATGTGTAGGGCATCAGGCTTGCTCTGTTGTACTTGAAATTGGATAATACCCTGTACTCCTTTGAGGCAATTGGAAATATTGCCCAGGTTTATTTTTCCTGTGTCAGGAGAATAGATATAGTCCGATGTACGCCCCATAATTTGTGTTACGGTTGGGTTGTTATTGCCACAGCTGCATATTTTGGTACTTAATTCTATTTCATCACCAATATCATAACGTATCAAGGGGGTGCCATAGGTATGGAAAGCAGTTACGACTAATCTCCCTTTTTGTGTAGGCTGATTTTGAGGGTCTAATACTTCAAAAACACCACTTTGCAGTTCTAGATGTAAATTTTTGTTTTTACATTCTACTATAAAAGGAGCACCTTCTGATGAAGCATATTGGTTGTATAGATTTGTTTTAAAGTATGTTTCTAAAACAGTACGTATTTCTGTTGTAATTGTTTCTGCCGTAGGGAAAATTGCGGTTATTGTATTTGCTGGAAAATCAATTTTATTAACCATTCCAAACTTAGCAATTTCATACATCGTTGATGGGAAGCCTACTAAATACTCTGGGCTATATTCAATAAGATTATATATGTAATGTTTTAAGTACTTTTGGTTTATATGAAATGTAGAGTAGTAACGTACATTGTAATAGTAGTCTGTTTTCCAAAATCTATTTTTTTTAAGATCAGAATTACCCAACAATTTTTTGCCACTAAACCAGGCAGTTTTCTTTCCTAATTTATATCCAAATTGGCTTCTAAAATTATCCAGAATAGCAAAACGTTCTTCAATATCTTTCTTTAAAAATACAACCTCTAAAGATTTACCAGTAGTGCCTCCTGTTTTAGATACTTTTCCTTCGCTTTTAGGTATGGTATATATGGTGCCAGTGTTATTGCGCATCACTTCTTTATTTACAATAGGCAATTGGCGTATATTTTGCAATAGTGTAGCTGTAGGAATATCCTTATATAATGATTGGTAAAAGTCAGAATGGGCTATACTGTACTCCAAAAATGCTTGGTATTTTTCTTGTTGTAGTTTTTTTAGTTGTTCTAAAGATAAGGTTGCATTGTTTTTATAAGTCTTTAAAAATTTTTTATAGTTGGTATTATATCTTTTTTGGTATGAAATTATGTTATATATAGAAATTATACAGTTTTGTATAAAATGAGGGGCTTTGTTGTAAATTTTTTCTTTTAAACCAGACATAATTAAAGCATATTTTGTGTTAGATAAAATTTTTCAATTTCTTTAGAATTAGAAATAATATCATAATTTCCATTCACTATTTTATCATAATTATTATTTTTTTGCACTTCACCTAATTCTTGTATGGCTTGTACCCAGGGTTTTGTTCCCTCGGTAATGGGTAGAAATTGTATGTCTGCAGTAAGTTTCACTTCTTCTGTTATCGTGTCTGAAGCTAAAATTTTTAAACCAGCAGCCTGTGCCTCTACCAAGGTCACAGGTAGCCCTTCATATATTGAAGGAAAAACAAAAACATCAATCATTTGTAGTAATTCGGAAATATTAGTTCTAAGTCCTAAAAAAAGTATATTTGATTCAATATGGTAGTCTTTGGCTCTTTTTTGTATATCCAACAATAATGGACCATTGCCAATTAAAACCAATTTTGTATTCGGTTTAGAATTTAATTGATCTTTGAACACTTTTAGAATAAAAGAGTAGTTTTTAGGAACTGTGAAATTTCCGATATGGCCAAGAACAAGATTTTCTGTGAGACCAAATTCTTCTTTTAACTTAAGAGATAAGGCATTATTATAGACAAATTGCTTCGTATCTATTGCGTTATTTAAAATTTTAAAATTTGAATTATACCCAAAAAGCCATTTTCCAGCTTTGTCTCCACAAGCAAAACAATGTGTTGAATATTTGTGAATTTGTTTTTTCTGTATTGACTTGATACTATATTTAATAGTATCACCTATATTCTTATAATTAAAATAATCAATTACATTTAATTTTTGTAAGGCAGTATGAGAATGTGCAACTCTAGTGGAAATATTGAATTCTTGCGCTATTTTTAAAGGAAATATGCTAAATGTATTTAAATGAGAATGTACAATTTTATAGGTATTGTTAGTCTTAAAAAATTTTCTTAAAGCTTTGTAATATTTCTTTGGGTTTATTGGATTTATAGCAGGCATACGATAGATGATACCACCCATTTGCTCTATTTCATCATCAAAGGCCGCACGCTCCTCTCGGTGTACCAAAAAATCGAACTGTACCTTAGTTCTGTCTATATTGCGGTAATAATTCATTATCATAGATTCAGCCCCACCACGCCCCATACTAGTAAATACTTGTAATACTCTAATTGCGGCCATATTAAAAATCGTTTTTGGTTTTGTATTTAATATATAAATAGAGTACTATGCCCGGTGGAATGGCAAAAAAAGTCATTAATTTTTTTGGGGATTCTTTTAAAAAACTCCAATTTTTAATAAATAGGGAACTAGAAACGTAATGAATGGCATTTTTAAAACCATCTTGAAAATTTTTAGCCAACTCCATTCTATTTTTCCTAGAAAAAGCAAAGCCTTGGGGATGTCTTCGGTATTGTTTGAGCATGTTCATGCTAGAACCGTCTTCCATGTACTCTACAATGCAAAACACCTCGTTTACAGGGTACAGGGTATACTCTTGATCTATGAGTTGGTATAAATAGCCAAGGGGGACAAACCGTTCTCCTTCAAAAATAGGGTATTCAGGATACTTTTTTATAACATCTGTGCGATACACTAATTTTTTATCACCTTGGACTCTATGAGTATTGTAAAGGTCATATAGGGTTGTTTCTTTGATTTTTTCGGGGATCTTAGTGCCAATAATAGCTCCTTTTTTATTCGCATCCAAACCCACCAAACCCGCATATTTTGGATTGTCTTTTATGGTTGGGTAGTGTTCCAATATTTTTTCTATGGCGTCATGGGGCATAAAATCGTCACTATCTATACAGACATTAAGTTCCGTTTCTATTATTCGGTAGGCTGCATTGTGCCCGCCATGCATCCCTAAATTTTCTTGGTAATGGTATTGGATGTCAATTTTTTGTTCTAGCGCCCAACTTTCAACCAATTCTTTGGTGTTATCCGTAGAGCCATCATCTATAACCAACCAAAGAAAGTCTTGCTTGGTTTGTTGTACCAAACTTTGGTAGACTTGGTTTAGGCAGTACGCTCTATTATAAGTTGGGGTAAATACAGTAATGGTTTTTGTGTTCATAATTTTAGTGTTATGCATAGTAAATATTATACATTAAAAAGGTAAACGCAAAATAGGCGAGTACTATCTTGCCAATCATGAGATGTTGCTTATTAAAAAATTGCTGTTTGAGCATAGGGTATATAATTACGATAGCCATCATAAACCAGGACAAATACGCAAAGCGGTTGGAGTAATTGGCACGGATCACTAAGATCCAAAACCCATTGCATATCAAATAAGTATTAAAGAGCTGGAAATACATTTGATCTTTATAGTTTCTTTTAATAATAAAATACCAACCAGCAAAAACAGGAAAAGCACTATAAAAAAGGAAATCCCATCGAAATCCTGTACTGGCAAAAGTACCTGCCTCAGCCTCACCTGTTAAGTAGCCTGCTAATCGATCATCACCAAAACCAAGGCTTGTAAATAGGGCTATCCAAACACCACCCATTGCTAATGATAATGGAATGCAAGCCAACCATGCTTTAAAATAAGTTTTAGGGTTGTTGTAAAAATAAGTAGCCGAATAGGCTAAGATTGGGAGTAATAAGGTTTTATGAAACTGAATGGCTAAAAAGAAAAAGAAAACCATGACCATTTTTTTCCGATGGTAACTTACCCCCCATAAAAATAAGGAGGCTGCAGCACCATTACGGACCCCATTAACACTGTAAGTCCAAAATGAAAAAGAAACCACAAACATTAAAAAGGCGTAATACCAATAGGCTTTAAAAAATTCTTTGGATATTTTGTATAGTGGAAAAACGTAAATAAAGGCACAAATTGTAAAAAATGCTTGGACGGGCATCAATTGTGCCGCGCCTCTCATAAACAAATGCCAACCATAGTCGCCTACTTCAGGATTAATTTCTGCTCCATATTGATAGGCTACATACCCTCTGTAATAATTTATCGTATCCCCAAAAAGATAGCTGATGGGGCGTAGACCAATATAGAGGATTAAAATTATAAGTAATGCATATCCAGCAAATTGTATAAAATGAATGTTTTTGGGTTCGTCTAATTGTAAAACAAGTGTGTGTAAAATGGTAAATAATACTAAAAACAAACATGAATTTATAAATACATCATAATAAATTTCAGCTGAGATAATAGAATCCATATATTACTTATTTATAATTTTTGCAGGGTTACCAACTACCACGCTATTGTCTGGCACGCTTTTTACAACCACAGCACCTGCACCAATTTTTACATTATTACCAATGGTAATACCGCCAATTACAATAGCACCGGTATAGATAGAAACATTATTACCTATGGTGGGCCTTTTTCCATTTACTTCTCCTACCGTTACCAAATGGTTTACATAAAAATTTTCCCCAATACTATTGGCATTCAATATGGTACAATACGGATGCCCCGTAAGCGTTCCTCCAGCTAGTTTGGTGGTGACATCTATAGTAAAATTATTTTGTTTTCTACAATAGATATTTAAAATATGTGCAAAAATACCCCGAGTTCTATAGTAAAACAAGGTTCTAAAATCTGGTGAAACTGCTAAAAAATGAAGCAACAAACCTATAGTGCCTTTTTGTATATTTTTAGCGGTAGCCCAACGCCTAAGATCTTTGTTTATATCGGTTTTATTTTTACTATTTCTATAAAGTATAATATGTGGACAAAGCAATAACTTGTGTAAGGAGTAGATTAAAGTTCTCATATTATTTTCTATTTTTTTAGAGTACTAATTAAATGGTTCCATTTTGTCATTATTTTGTCAACGGTATAGTTCTGGGAGTTATTTACTGCCATAGTTCCCATACGTTGTAACCGTTCTTGATCATTAAATAGTTGTAGTAAATTTTCACTATATGCTTCTTTATTATAGTGCTCTACGAGCACCCCTGTTTTTTCAGAGACAATGTTTCGCGGTCCATGTGGACAGTCATAGGCGATGATGGGTAGGCCACAAGCTTGGGCTTCTAGTAAGACCAAGGGAAAACACTCATTGTGGGAGGTCATAGCATAGATAGAGGCGTCTAACATTTTTTCCTTAATTTGAGCAGTAGAACCTTTTAAAAACACAATATGATTTAAATTTTTTGCATCTATTTGTTGCTGTAGTTGTTGTACATAGGGAGCAGGGCCGTCTCCATAGATATGCAATTGCCAATCTGGTCTGCTATTGGCTATCTTTTCCCAGATGTCAATCAATAAATCGAAGCCTTTAACCGGTGCAATTCTTCCGGCAGCTAGTACTATTTTGTTTTGCAAGCTAGCCTTTGTTTCTGGGTAAAATGTGAGTGGGTTTGGTATTACAACGGTATTGTTAGAGCTATAGTAGGCTTGCTCATCTGTATTTAATACAACTAAAGTGTCATACTTTGATTCCACATAATCTGCAAATTTTAAAAAGAATTTTTTAAAATTACTTTTTGGGTTTTTACGTTTTTCTACTTCTATAGACTTAGAGTAATGAAATTCTTTTACCTTTGGAATATACGTTACTATAAAAGGCATAAAGTAGGTGTCTGAACTATGACTGCAGACGATCACAACATCGGGTTTTATTTTTTTTAAAAGCTGTTTTGTTTTTGAAATATGCCTTGGAAGTTTTGTTACATTTTTTGGATGAAAATACGATTTGTTACGGTGGTAATTTATGTCTAAATCGGTAAAAGTAATGCTTGAACTAAAATCATAACAAGGGGTATTTCCTTTTTGTTCGGTAGTAACAATATGAATAATATTGGCGGTATCCTTTGCCAAATAGTTGGCTTTTATAGACAATACACGTTCTATACCCCCATATAAATACACCTGATCTATAAAAAAAACAACCTTCATTTAATTGACTATTAGTTGATTAAATAAATTCCCCCATTCTTTAGCAATCTTTTTTATGGAATAACGTGCTACGTCTACCCTTGCGGTTGCTCCCATTGCATTCCGTTTTTCATCATCTTCAATAAGTGTTAAAAGTGCATTGCCCAATGCCTCACTATCATGATTAGCAACCAAAATACCATTTTTACCCGTAGTAATAATATCCGCCGGGCCATGGGGGCAATCAAAGGAAACACAAGGTACTCCATAGGCCATAGCTTCTGTTAATACCATACCAAAACCCTCGTACCTAGAAGACATCACATAAATGGAAGCCTCTTGGTATTTGTTAGCAATATTTTTTACAGGGGCATAAAAGTTTACACTTTTTGTAATGCCTAGTTCTTCCGCCAGTTTTGGTAGAGCTTCTTTTTCACTTTTAGTACCGTAGATGTCTAATGCCCAATCTGGATATTTGTCTACTACTAATTTCCAGCTTTGTAATAAGCGATCATATCCTTTTTGAAAACTTTGTTTACCAACAGCAAGTACCTTTTTGTTGGTTAGGGTACTTAAATCTTCTCTTTTAGGAAAAAATGACAAGGGGTTGGGAATCACCTGCATATTTTTGAGGTGCCACTCCTTAGTGTTCCCATTTGTAAGTACTACAAATTTATCATACTTGGCAGCACCCAAATCCATTAACTTAAAGGTTATTTTGTTTTTCAGTTGATCTAAAAAAGAGGAAGCTTCCTTTTTTATTTGTATGTTTTTAGACACATGGCGTTCATAGACCATTGGAAAAGGCTTGCCTATAATATAGGGTAGGAGTAGACCTTTAAGTCCGTCATCACAAACACAGACTACATCTGGTTCTAGGGAGATTAACATATTTTTAATTCCTTTTCGATATTGTCTTATATACGAAAAAGGGTTTCCTTTTGCTGTTACAGTATGAAAGCTAATTGCTTTGCTAAAATCATAAAATAAGTCAGCACCTTCACTATTTAAAGTCAAAATATGTATGTCATATTCCATAGTATCTGCAAAATAGCTCGCCTTAATAGAGAGTACTCTTTCTAAGCCTCCTGGCCCTGATACTCCGTTTGTGATATAGACTATTTTCAAAATATACTAGTTTATTTTTTTAGAAACGGCGGCTTTTAATTTATTGGATAAGTCGTGATGTTTTTCTAGGTTCTTAACACTTGTTGTATGTGTAATTTTACCATCCAAAGGGAAGTTTGCTACAAATGCACCTGTTTTGCTATTAATGTCTATTCTATTAAACAATTCTAAAATACCATCAAACCTACAAGAGTCTACAAAACTATCAAAGCCATTTACAAAAATTACTGGTGTTCCCATTGCCAAACACGGTAGAGCACAGTGTATTCTAGAGGTAATTACCAATTTAGCCTTGGCGTATTTGTGCAATAAATCTTCTGCCATCGCAAACTTTTCTTCATCCGAATAGGTGTTTGCTGGCGGCTCTTGGTTTACAAAATGGGCCGTTCGCAATACTTCTTCACTGATAAAATTTGTAAGATGTTTTTGCTTCTTTCCCAATTGAAAAGCGGTTCCATTTAAAATGTTTTTTACGGTATGCTTGGCATTGTAAAATATTTTTTCTGGTCTGGGATAGCTATACAAGGGATCTACAATATAAATATCGTCTCCCCGTTCACTATCATCAACTTTATAGGTGTCTAAGGTAAGTGTTAAACAGCCCGAAAAATAGGCATCAATGCCTTTTTCTTTTAGGGTGTCTGCCGTAAATTGATCTCTACAACCAATGGGCTGGTGTTTCTTTAAATAAGAAATCCCTTTTTCACTCAGCATAGCTGGTGCCGCTGTATTGTTCATATGAAATGATACAAAAACTGGGTCTATATCATCTGAGGGCACCCAGTTGGTGGTATTGTGGGTGAACCAACCGTTGAGTATTAGTTTTGTTTTATCCCCTTTGTAATCTGCTAATTTCTCGCGGTTAATAAATGCATCAACCTGAGGAATAAATTGCTTGGCTGCTAAGCTTTGAATGTTATCACCAACATTAAAAAAACGTTTGTTTTCATCATAAGTTAATAGTCCGTATTTCATATTTTTTTGTTTTGGTATTACTAGTACGAGGGTTAATGGTTCTGTGTAAATTAATTGTATCTAAATTTTTTATAGGTCTTATAGGCGTTTTTAAATTTATGCCGTAGTATAAATTTAAGCTTAAAAATGGGTTTTGTTTTTTCTAAATCAACATTTATAAGGCTGTCTAAATCCAAATTAATAAAGGTCTGAATGCTTTGTTTTTCAGTTTCCTTATTGTTTATAACAAAAAACTTGCTTACTTCTGACGCCTTTTTTTGCAAGCACTTCCATTCATACTTTACTCCGGTAGACATGACCGTATTTGCTTTAAAATTGTTTAGTAGTAACGTATATATATTAGCTGGCACTTTAAAGCCGTAATTGTTAGGGTTGCTATTGGCTAAAAGTAGCCCAAAAATGGTGCGTTGGCACTTGGCACAAACACTACAATTATACCCGTCTCTTAACTCCGAATAACAGACTCTTAATTTTATGGGGGTATGGTTATTTTCAGAAAAAGCAACAATATTGTCTATTTTATCGGTTCGCCGTAAATGGTAACCGTCATGTACTACGGTACTATTTGCCCATTTCATTTTTTCATCTATATTGGGCGAAGATCCCCAGCCAAAATCTACCTCTTCGGTATTTGAAGATCCAATAAGTATGTTGGAAATTCCTAGTTGATAGCCTAAAGGAGCTATAACACCCAACAATGCCATGCCGTGTTGTATTTTACCCCACCAGCCAATATTTACTAAAAGCTCTACCTTATAGGTGTAAAAGTCACGTACATTTGTAGTAATATAACACAATTTATCATTTACTACTATCTCTTCTTCAGTATTGTATCGTTTAAAATCTTCCCATCGTTTACGATCATTTATTTCTACATCTGCGCCATGAATAGAAATTAAATAAGGGTTGCTTTTATAATTTCTAGTATAAGACTCAAAAGAATCTAGCCCACCACTAAACAATAAAGCAGATTCTTTCCCAGAAATCGTATTTTTTACTAATTTTTCAGCAATAAGTTCTCCTTTAAACGTTTTGTTTGGGTGATACTTTGTAAACTCCTTTTTTAGTTCGGTTAAGGAGTTAAAAAATGTTTCATCTACTTCATCTACCACCACATTAAAACCAGCAAACCAAGCAATAGGCATAATATTGGCTAAAAATGGAATTACAGCGATGCTTAAGGGAGTCGTACTTACTTGTACTCCATAGGAAGCATAATATGCAGTTTCCTCATTAAAATACTTTTGAATATCGGTACTAAGCGCATATTGATACGCTATAGTACATCCTTTATTTGTAAAGGCTATATTCTGAAGAGTACAACTTTTCATTTCTTTATTTTTTTTAAAATTCCGGTCGTGGCTTTTTTAAACAACTCTTTTTCAAAGGATATCATACCTATATGGTACATCAATATACTAAACACTAGGGTGTAACAGACTGCCTTAGAGATGAAATTTAGCCAACCTTGTCCTGGGATATAATTAATAAAATAACCCAATACAAATGCAATGACAATGGCTATGCTTGTTTTGGACAATAACTCTTTAAAAAAGCGCCATATATTTAAATCTATTTTTTTATGGTAATAAAAATTCATGACATTTTGTACAATAATCCATGCGGTAATGGAGCCTGCCATCATACCAATAGCACCATAATCAATAGCCAAAAAAGCCCCAAAAATAGTACCTAAAATCATAAATGATAAGTATAATATTGCTTTAAATGCCAGTTTTGCCTTTGCTTCTAAGATTGAATTTCCAAAACCTTGTACCAAAGGTAGGGTGTAGGCCACCATAATCATCACGGCAATAACCCAAGCCTCATGGCTACCTTGCTCGCCCAAGGTTTTACCCACCCATAAGTTTACAAATTGTAAACCATATAAGAAAAAGGCACTAAAAATAAACATTAAGATAATAAACGATAATCGCCCAATTTTGATCATCATATCTGTTAATTCTTCTCCTGTAGCATTGGCAACAGACATCTGCGTGGCTCTAGGTAAAAACACACTGGATATTGCTGTAGAAAAGGCTCCGTAATAAGATCCTAATGCGATACCAATACCATAGATGGTTAAAACTTCAGGGGCACTAATGCGGCCCAATACCCAATGCCCCGCTTGCCATTGAAAAAGACCAACCAAAGCAAAAACGAAAATCCATGTAGAGTAGCTAAAAATTTCCTTTACAAACTTAATGGAGAATTGATGGATTTTAAAACGTACCTGTAGTTTTTTAAAGACAAAAGTTAGTGTAATGATGATGATCACAACATTAAATACGGTATCTAAAATAACCAAGGCAATTGCTTTACCACCCAAGGTTAAGACGGCTACAACCGTAAGGGAACGGGTTATATACCGAACAATATTTAGTGTTTTTGGAAAGACAAAAGATTCATACCCATAACAGATGCCGGTAAATGCAGCGCCAGGCATACTTATGGCTAAATTGAAGATTAAAATTCCAAAGATGGTCTTGGCTATTTTTATTTCTTCGAGATTCATTTTGGTAAAATAAGAATCGATAAAAAAGAAATAAAATATTAAGCCAATAGCAACTACTGCTAGCGAGATAATAAAAAAGAGCAGCATAGTGGTTGCTAAAAAGTTCTCTTCTCCTTTTCGGTCTTTTTCAGCCCTATACTTGGCTACAAAGCGAACTATAGTGCTGTTTAGCCCAAAATCTAATAAAGATATGGTACCTATAAGTGCCCCTATAGTAAGATAAATACCATATTCTGAAGATCCTAAATGACTTAAGATAAAAGGAGTAAGTAATATTCCCACCACATTGGTTAGAATGATCGTGGCGTAATTTAAAAACGCTCCTTTTTTTAGTTGACTCAAATTGTGTTGGTTTTGTATGGTTAGTGTAAACTAGAGTTACTACAATCTTCCGTGAACTTCACTTCGTTTTAAAATTCCTTTTACGTCGTATAAAACCCCGTTGGGTACCAAGAGTGCTTTTAAATCTAAGGCCAAAAACTCTTTATGCGCCACTGTTAATACCACAGCATCATATTTTTGAGTTGGGAGTTCCTTGGTAGTTTCTAATTGGTATTCATGCTGTACTTCAGAAGGTTTGGCCCAAGGGTCGTAGACCGTAACTTTGGTACCAAAACTCTGCAATTGGTGAATAACATCTACCGCTCGAGTATTCCGTACATCTGGGCAGTTTTCTTTAAAAGTGATGCCCAATACCAAGATATTGGCGTTTTTTATTTTGATGTCTTCGCGCACCATGATTTTTATAACTTCAGAAGCTACATAGGCGCCCATACTATCATTTAAACGTCTCCCGGCCAATATAATTTCTGGGTGGTACCCAAATTCTTGGGCGCGTTGTGCTAAATAATACGGATCTACACCAATACAATGTCCGCCTACCAAGCCCGGTTTAAAGGGTAAGAAGTTCCATTTGGTACCTGCAGCCTCTAAAACCGAGTGGGTATCTATGTCCATTAAATTGAAAATTTTAGCCAATTCGTTTACAAAGGCAATATTAATATCCCGTTGCGAATTTTCAATCACTTTTGCTGCTTCTGCTACTTTAATAGTAGGAGCAAGGTGGGTACCTGCCGTGATCACAGACTTGTATAAATTATCTACTTTAATTCCTATCTCTGGCGTAGAACCAGCGGTAACCTTTAATATTTTTTCTACCGTATGTTCTTTATCTCCCGGGTTAATACGTTCTGGAGAATAGCCAGCAAAAAAATCGACATTAAATTGTAAACCACTAATTTTTTCCAAAACCGGCACACATTCATCTTCCGTAACCCCAGGATACACTGTAGATTCATAGATTACAATATCACCTTTTTTTAAGACCTTGGCTACCGTCTCACTAGACTTGTATAAGGGTGTTAAATCGGGTCTGTTATTTTTGTCTACAGGGGTAGGAACCGTTACGATATAGTAATTGCAGTCTGCAATATCCGCTAATTTGTTAGAACAATACAAACCCGTATCCATTTGTGGGCTAGTACACAATACTTGCTGTAGCACCTCATTTTCTACCTCTAGGGTATTGTCTACACCAGCTTGTAGTTCTGAAATTCTAGAGGCATTAATATCAAAACCAATTACAGGGTATTTGGTGGCAAATAAACGCGCCAATGGCAAACCAACATATCCTAATCCGATTACCCCTATTTTAATTCCTGACATATATTTTAATTCTTAAAATGATACTTTATTTTTTTCCAATTTGGTAATATTCAAAGCCTTTTGTGGTGAGTAACCCATGATTGTATTGGTTACGTCCATCAAAAATAATAGGCTGTTTTAACTGTACTTTTAATTCTTCAAAATCTGGCGAACGAAATTCTTTCCATTCGGTTAAGAGAATCATTGCATCTGCATTTACCAAGGTTTTATACTTAGAATCAAAGTAGGCAATATCTTTAACGTCCTTTAGGTAGAAATGTTGCGCCTCATCCATAGCTTTTGGATCATACACCTGTATTTTTGCCCCTCTTTTGGTGAGTTCTTGAATGGTGTAAATGGAAGGAGCTTCGCGCATATCATCTGTTTCAGGCTTAAATGCCAAGCCCCAAACAGCGAAAGTTTTTCCTGTTAAATCTTCTCCAAAGCGTTGGATAACTTTGTTGGCAATAATGAATTTTTGAGCATTATTTACAGCTTCTACAGCACCAATTAGTTGTGCGGTATACCCATTAGCTTCTGCAGTTTTTTGTAATGCTTTTACATCTTTAGGGAAGCATGACCCCCCGTAACCACTACCTGGATAGATAAAGCTGTAACCAATTCTACTATCAGACCCAATACCAATACGTACTTTATTCACATCGGCACCCACCAATTCACAGATATTGGCAATTTCATTCATAAATGAAATTTTAGTAGCTAGCATCGCATTGGCGACATACTTGGTCATTTCTGCAGAACGTACATCCATCGTTATTAACCGATCCATACTACTTCTAAAAAAAGGTGCATACAATGTTCTCATTTTTTCGGATGCAGCTTCATTGTTTGAACCAATTACAACCCTGTCTGGTTTCATAAAATCAGCTATGGCATCCCCTTCTTTTAAAAATTCAGGGTTAGATACCACATGAAAATTTAGAGAAACATTTCTGTTTTCCAATTCTTTTTGAATCGCAGCGGATACTTTGTCTGCTGTGCCAACAGGCACTGTAGATTTATCTACAATGATTAATTCTTGTTGCATGTGCCTGCCAATTTCCTTAGCCACCTGGAGTACATATTGTAAATCCGCTGATCCGTCTTCACCCATTGGCGTACCAACAGCAATAAAAGCAACATCACATTTTTTTAAATGGGTCTTTAAATCCGTGCTAAAATGCAAGGTTTTGTTGGCAACATTCCGCTGCACCATAGCTTCTAAACCGGGCTCATATATAGGAATAATCCCTTTTTTTAAGTTTTCTATTTTCTTTGTGTCAACGTCAATACAGGTAACCGTATTTCCCATTTCTGCAAAACAGCTTCCACTTACAAGACCAACATAACCAGTACCAATTACGGTTAAATTCATTTTTTAATTTATTTTAAATTTTTCCAATACCATTGTACGGCTTCTTTTAAACCATTTTTAATATTGTATTCAGGTGTATACCCTAATAATTCTTTTGCTTTGTCTATTGAGGCTAAACTATGTGGAATATCTCCTTGTCTGTTTGGCCCATGAACTACAGCTACATCCTTTATTTTTGGATCAAATTCACTTAAGTACTCCTTTAAAATAGCGGTTAATTCTTTTAAATCGGTCCGATCTCCAACTGCTGTATTGTAAACCGTATTTACAGCGGCTGTGTTGGTGGTAAGAATAGCCCTCATATTCATTTGAATAACATTGTCGATATAGGTAAAGTCCCTAGAATAGGTGCCATCACCATTAATTACGGGCGACTCATAGTTCATAAATTGCATTACAAATTTAGGAATTACAGCAGCATACGCACCATTTGGATCTTGTTTTCTGCCGAAAACATTAAAATAGCGCAAGCCAATACATTCCAAACCATAGGTTTTAGAAAAAATGTCGGCATACAATTCATTTACATACTTTGTAATGGCATAGGGAGATAATGGTTTGCCTATAACATCTTCTACCTTTGGAAGACCTTTAGAATCACCATAGGTAGAGGAACTTGCCGCATATACAAAACGTTTTATGTTCGCATCTCGTGCGGCCACCAACATATTTAAAAAACCAGATACATTGACATCATTGGTAGTAATGGGGTCATTAATAGATCTTGGTACAGAGCCTAATGCTGCTTGATGTAGGATATAATCTACACCAGTACACGCTTTGTGACAATCTTCAAGGTTTCTAATGTCTCCTTCTATCAATGAAAATTTCTCATTGGGGAGTAAGTGATTTATATTTTCTCTTTTCCCAGTAGCAAAGTTGTCTAAACAGCTTACTGTATTGCCGTTTTCTAACAGTGTTTCGCATAAATTGGAACCGATAAAGCCAGCGCCACCGGTAACTAAAATATGAAAATCTGGGTTGAGTTGTAATGTAGTACTATTCATATGGAATTTTTGAAGTACAAATATCATTAAATGAAAGGGAATTACCTTGTTTTTTTATTTTAAAGCAACGTTAATTCCGTTGAATTGTATCTTATTTAAAAAGAAACCTGCTCTTCATTTTAAAATAGTTGGTTGTACAGCTCGTCAGTTTGGGTAATAGGGGTGGTCTAAATGGTTTTGGATACTTTGGGATAAAGATTCGAATTAGCTTTTAAAGTTGCTGGTTGATGGATATAAGGCAATGTCAGTTCGAGTGATTTTGAGGCACGAAAAATTGTATCGAGAACTTTTGGAATCTAAATGCTTCTCGATACAAATTGTTTTTTCACATTCGCTACAAAACAATTCACTCGAAGTGACATTAAAACTAAAAAATACACTGTTGCTAATTGTCTCCCGAACATTGGAGGCGAGTGATTTTGAGGCACGAAAAATTGTATCGAGAACTTTTGAAATCAAAAAGATTTTTTTCTATGCAGTGAAAATAAAGATATTTTTTTTTGAAATTAACGTCACCATCCCTATGGTTTGGGAGTTCCACGGTTTTACATTGGTTACACAAAGGATGTGATGCTGAAACGAGTTCAGCATGACGAGAGAATGCGGGAACTATGGTATAATAACGGTATACGTCTTGCCGGGAGGTATGACAGTTTTAATCCGTTGGTCTAAATGTAGACTTTATGATTTTTAGGGGATGTCAGTTCGATTTGATTTTGAGGTACGAAAAATTGTATCGAGAACTTTTGAAATCTAAATATTTTATAATGGTTGACTGTTGTTCGTTGTCGGTTGATGGATATAAGGCAATGTCAGTTCGAGTAAAATTCTTTTTTCAAGAATTTTGTATCGAGAACTTTTAAAATCTAAATGCTTCATGGTGGTTGGTTGTTGTTGGTTGGTTGTTGTTGGTTGACGGTTGATGGATATAAGGCAATGTCAGTTCGAGTGATTTTGAGGCACGAAAAATTGTATCGAGAACTTTTGGA